>Ga0114951_10000622_pt1 | contig 47652 bp, 43 predicted proteins | sample AM7aDNAmetaG_FD_88677 | JGI IMG/M metagenome (GOLD analysis project Ga0114951, IMG submission 88677) | Freshwater microbial communities from Finland to study Microbial Dark Matter (Phase II) - AM7a DNA metaG | ecosystem: Environmental > Aquatic > Freshwater > Lake | place: Finland: Lake Alinen...
ACTAGCCTCGAACGCTCGGGGTAGGACATCCACAAACGCGAGGACGCCGTGAAGATCCGTCTCATAGAGCCCGAACCACCCAGCGTTCATCTCATGTCTCCGTGGCGCTATCCGCGGCTCGGCCTGCCGATGATCGGCGCCGCCCTCTCGGCCGCCGGCCACGATGTGTGCATCTACTGCACCCACCTTGCGCCGGTCGTTTGGGACGACGTCTACGACGCGGACCTGGTGGGCTTCTCCACGACCACCTCCACGGCGCCGGCCGCCTACGGTATGGCAGACGATCTGCGCGCCCGCGGCCTGCCGGTGATCATCGGCGGATCCCACGTCACGTTCATGGCCGACGAGGCGTTGGCTCACGCCGACTATGTGGCCCGCGGCGAGGGCGGCGAGCAGCTCATGCTCGAGCTCATCGCCGCCCTGGGCGGCCGCCGCGAGCTCGACTCCATCCGCGGTCTCTCGTTCGTGCGCGACGGCTGCGCAGTGCACAACGACGCGCGCGAGCCCTGCGCCGACCTCGACGAACTGCCGGTGCCCGATCTCTCCCTGATCGTCGGGCATCAGCGCATGCACTCGACCCCCATCATGACGAGCTGGGGCTGCCCGTTCGCCTGCAGCTTCTGTTCGGTGACGGCGATGTTCGGACGCAAGTACCGCTTTCGCAGCGCCGAGAGCGTCGTCGCCGAGATCGCCCAGAAGCGGCCCCGCCACATCTTCTTCTACGACGACAACTTCGCCGCCGACGTGAAGCGGCTCAAGGTGCTCTTGCGCACGATGATCGATCGCGGTCTGGTGGTGCCGTGGCAGGCCCAGGTGCGCACCGACGTGGTCCGTGACGGCGAGCTTCTCGATCTCATGGCGCGCTCCGGGTGCCACACCGTGGGACTCGGTCTGGAGTCGGTCGACCAGGCCACCCTGGATGCCTACCGCAAGTCGCAGACGGTCGAGGACATCGTCAGGGCCGTCGGCGCCTTACACCGCCACGGCATCAGGGTGCACGGCATGTTCGTTCTCGGCGCAGACACCGACGACGCGACCACCGTGCGCGACACGGTAACGTTCGCTCTGGAGCACCGCATCGACACCATCATGCTGAACATCCTCACGCCGGCCCCCGGCACCGAGTGGTTCGCCGAGATGGACGCCTCGGGGCGCATCTTCGACAAGCGCTGGGACCTCTACGACGGCCAGCACGTCGTCATCACGCCGCGGCGCATGGCGCCCGCCGAGCTTCAGCACGAGGTGCTCGAGGGATACGCCCGCTTCTACTCTGCCGGCCGGTGGCTGGGGCACATCGGGCGGCTTTACTGGGCCGGCGTGCGCAATCACGCCTGGTGCTGGTGGTTCGCGCGCCGCTGGGCGAGGGACCAGCGCAATCGTCTGTATCTGGCGAGCCTCGCGCAGATGCCACCCGCCCCGCAGTTCCGGCTCGCGCGCTAGAATCCCTCGCGGACCCCTCGACGGCGTGGGCATCGAGGGCGTGGGTCTCGAGCTCGACTGAGGGAAGGTGGACAGCGTGAAGGCCGTCGTCGTCTATGAGTCACTGTGGGGGAACACTGCGCGGATCGCCGGCGCCATCGCCGAGGGAATCGGGCCGGAGGCGCAGGTGCTTTCCACCGCCGCGGCGACCGCCGCAGCGATCGCCCACGCGGATCTCATCGTGGCCGGCGCCCCGGTGCTCGGGTTCAAGCTGCCGACCGAGAAGATGCGCGAGAGCATCCGTGCGAACCCGGGCAAAGCGCCGGCGCCGCCGGACCTCTCGCACCCGGCGATGCGCACGTGGCTCGACGCTCTGCCGGCGGGGCAGGGCGCGGCGGCGGCGTTCGACACGCAAGTGCGCGGTCCGTTCGGCAGCGCCGCGCCGGCCATCGCCGAGGCGCTGGAGAAGGCCGGGTACACCGCGGTCGCGAAGCCGGCCGGATTCATCGTGGCGGGCAAGTTCGGCCCGCTGCGCGACGGCGAGATCGAGCGCGCGCGGGCGTGGGGCGCCGAGCTGGCGCAAGCGCTGGCGTAGGGCGCTGCTCAGCGCCGCGCGACGAGCAGCTGGCCGCGCACGCCGGCCGGGGCGCAGCGCAGCGCGCTGTAGCCGGCCGCCGCGGCTAGCTCTGTGAGCTCCCGGCCCGTGTAGACGCGCACGTCGCCCTCCGGCATGCGCGGCAGCAGCCAATTGGTCAGCTGCCGCAGCGGCGCGGCCAGGCGCCACTCGCCGATCACGAGGCCGCCGCCGGGGCGAGTAACGCGGCGCATCTCGCGCAGCGCCGCCGCCGGGTCGGGATAGTGGTGCAGAGAGTCGACGCAGACGACCAGGTCGACGGCGCCGTCCGCCAGCGGCAGGTGCTCCGCGTCGGCGACCTGCAGATCGACGGGCCCGCCGGCGCGCGCGCCCACCGCGGCCAGCCGCTCACGGGCCTTCCCGATCATCTCCGCCGACAGGTCGATCCCCCAGGCGTGCACGTCCGGGTGCGCGCGCACGACGGCGTCGAGCGTGGCGCCGGTGCCGCAGCCGACGTCGAGCACGGCCGCGAACTGGAAGCTCAGGGCGGCCGCCACGACCTCGTCGTGCAGCCGGCGAGCGTGCCGGCCGTAGCCGCTTGAGTCGTAGGTCGAGGCCTGGCGGTCGAACGCCGCCCGGGAACGTTGCTTGTGGTCGCGCCGACCCACGCGGCGCCTCAGGTGCGGACCGCCACCAGCGAGAGGCCCAAGGTCTCCTCGGCCTCGCGGATCCGGCGGAGCTGCGCTTCGTCCGGCACGGCCGGCTCGGCCTGAAGCAGCGGCCCAAGCTCCGCCATGATCTCGCGGAGCCGCTGCTCCCGCGCCGGGTCGAGAGAGCGGCAGGCAAACGCCACGATGGTCAGCCCGAGGTCCTCCTCTAGCGCCTCGATCCGCCGGAGCTGCTGCTCGTCGAGGTTCCTCGCGATGTCGCAGAACATGGGGCCTCCTTCTCTCGCTTCGCGCGATCAGTGTACCCGGTGTGCGCGGTCGCTCGCGCGCCTCAGCCGACCGGCATGTCGGCCGACGCCTCCTCCGGGGTGTCGAGGATCGGCGTCAGCGTGCGCGTCCGGGTGGCCACCGCCGCGAACACGGCGAGGGCGGCGGCGCTCGAGACGGCGATGACGATCGCCATGGGCAGGCCGCTCACCGCGCCGCCGATCCCGACCAGCGGGGTGGCCAGGGCGCCGAGGCCCAGGCGGAAGGTGCCGAAGTAGGCAGAGGCGGAGCCCGCCACGTCCGGGTGCAGCGACAGTGCCAAAGCGGTGGAGTCGGGGAAGACGAAACCCAGACTGGCGACGAGCACGAACAGGGGGATGGCCAGCGCCACGATGCCGAGGCCGCCGACGAGCGTCACGGCCAGAACCACGAGGCCGGAAAGGCAGCCGAGCGCCAGGCCGGCGCCGAGAAGCTGCCGCGGCGTGAAGCGCGCGAGAAGGCGGTGGTTGAGCTGGTTGACGGCGAGCATCCCGATGGCGTTCGTCGCGAACAGCAGGCTGAAGAGGACCGGTGAGGCTCCGTACAGGTCCTGGTATACGAAAGACGAAGCCGCCAGATAGGCGAAGAAGGCGACGAACGCGAGAGCGCTGGTCGTCGAGAGGCCCATGAACCGCAGGTCGCGCGAGAGCATGCCCATGGTGCGCAGCGTTTGCGTGGCGCCCTTTGCCTGCCGCTTCTCGCGCGGCAGGCTCTCGCGCAGCCCCAGCGCCACGGCGAGAAACATCAGGATGCCGAGGCCGGTCAGCACCACGAAGATGCCGCGCCAGGAGGTGACCCGCAGGAGCTGGGCGCCGAAAAGCGGAGCCACGATCGGCGCCAGGCCGCTCACCAGCGCCAGGCGCGAAAGCAGGCGAGCCGCCTGACGGCCGCGCGAGTAGTCGGTGACGACGGCGTTCGCGATGGCCATGCCGGAGGCGCCGGCCAAACCCTGCACCAGCCTCACGACGACGAGCACGCCGGCCGATGGGGTCAGCGCGCAGACCAGCGAGGCCGCCGCGAAGATGGTGAGGCCCACAAGGAGCGGCAGGCGCCGGCCGTACGTGTCGCTCAGAGGACCGGCGAGCAACTGGCCAAAGGCCAGCCCCACGAGAAAGGTCGTCACGGTGAGCGCGATCGCCGACGAGCTCGCGCCCAGGTCGGCGGCGACCGTCGGGAGCGCGGGCAGGTAGAGGTCCGTCGAGAAGGGGCCGATGGTGCAGACGCTGCCGAGGACCACGATGAGGACGAGGCGCCGGGACCGGCTCAGGCGGCTGAGGTGAAAAGTCGTCTCCACGGCGGGCAGACTACTCCGCCGCCCGCCGGGGTGCCACTGAGGTGGGCAAGAAGAGCAAGGCCGTAGGCGCCACGCCGGCCGGTCGATGATCGTTACCGGCGCCGGCGTTTTCGCCTGCCGCGCACGGGGGACATCGAGGAACACGAGGCGGAAGCAAAGGTCGCGACCGGCCACGCGCCTCGCGCGCAGCCGGTCCTGCAGAGGGAGAGATCATGGCCACTCATGAAGCCGAAGGCAAAGGGACTCGCGAGAGCCCGTGGGTCCTGAAGACGCCGCCCGGAAAGTCCGAGTACGTTGCCTACCGCGACGAGACGACCGATCCGCCGGCTCTCGTCGTGATCGTCGGCAAGACGGAGCTGCGCTACAGGCTCCGTTGTCTGACCGATCTGCATGACATGCTCAAAGCGCGAGGCGTCTGGGTGGCGCTCGGCAGCGCCGACGAGCAGAAGCCGGCTGCCGACGGGACGGTGGAGGCCTGGGGCCGGGCGCCCGACAACCCGGTGGGCGGTTGGTACGGCCTCAAGAAGGGCCTGCGCGGGCGCTTCGCCAACTACGTGCCGCCGGTGATGGAGGTGCTCGGGCTGGCCGAGGTCGAGCACGAGGCGCGCAACAACCGCATGCGCGCCGTGTGAACGCGACGCAGATCAGACTGAGCCGCGCCGCGCCGCGGGCGCGCGGGGCGGCGGCCGGCACGGTTGCCGCCGATATCGTTTGCCTCCTAATCGTTAGTCTGCTAACGTTTCTCGGCGCAGGAGTCCGAACATCTTGAGAAGGAGGAGCCGCGTGCCGAAGTGCCTGTCGCCCCACGGCGAGAGCCCGGACCCGTCGCGGCTCGTGCTCGAAGGCGTAGACGATCTGTCTTCGCGGGTCTTCCTCGCGTTTCTCGGCACGCTGCGTCTTCACAAGCAATTGATGCGTAGGACGCTGGCCGGCCAGGGCACCCACCCGGGCCAAGTCTTCTGCCTTCACGTGCTCGCCGGCCGCGACGGCATCTCTCAGCGCGACCTTGCCGACGCCTTGCGCTTGTCGCCGCCGACGGTCAGCAAGATGCTCCAGGCGATGCAGAAGGCAGGCGCTGTGGAGCGGCGCCCCGACGCCGCCGACCAGCGCCTGACGCGCGTCTTCCTGACGGCCGCCGGCCGCGACCTGGAGGGGCAGCTCCGCGGCGTCGTGGCCGAGCTCGTCAACGAGACGATCGGCGAGCTGCCCGGGAACGATCGCCGGGAGCTCGCGCGGCTGCTGGGCGAGCTGGGCGAGCGCATGTCGCAGGCGCTCGTCCGGCGTGAGCTGGAGGCCGCCCCGTGATCCGTCTCGTCCGCGAGCGCCTGAAGCCGTACTGGCGCCAGATCGCCGTCGTCATGGTGCTCCTGCTGATCCAGGCGATCGCCAACCTCTATTTGCCCACGCTCAACGCCGACATCATCAACAACGGCGTCGTGACCGGCGACACGGCCTACATCATCAAGACGGGCGCCCTGATGCTGGGCGTGAGCCTCGTCTTCGTGATCGCCGCCATCGTCGCGGTGTACTGGGGCTCCAAGGTCGCCATGGGCTTCGGCCGCGACGTGCGCGGCGCCCTGTTCCGCCGCGTGCAGAGCTTCTCCCAGGCCGAGGTCAACCACTTCGGCACGCCGTCCCTCATCACGCGCACTACCAACGACGTGCAGCAGGTGCAGATGGTGGTGCTCATGATGCTCAACGTCATCATCTCGGCGCCCATGATGGCCATCGGCGGCATCATCATGGCGCTGCGCCTCAACGTGCCGCTCAGCGCCGTGATCCTGGTGGCCATCCCCGTCATGGCCGTCTTCATCGGGCTCGTCATGATGCGCGCCATCCCGCTCTTCATGTCCATGCAGAAGAAGATCGACCGCATCAACCAGGTCACGCGCGAGATGCTCAGCGGGGTGCGCGTGATCCGCGCCTTCGACCGCACCGCGTACGAGGAAGAGCGCTTCGACGTAGCCAACACGGACCTCACCACGACGACGCTTAGGGTGGGCCGCCTGTTCGCGCTCATGATGCCGATCCTGATCCTGATCCTGAACCTGTCCATGGTGGCCATCATGTGGTTCGGCGGCATCCAGGTCGCCGATCACGGCATGCCCATCGGCGACCTGACCGCCTTCCTCACCTACATCGTCCAGATCCTGCTCGCAGTGCTGATGGCAACGATCATGTTCGTCATGGTGCCGCGCGCCGCCGTCTCCGCCAAGCGCATCCAGGAGGTGCTGGAGACGCAGCCCAGTATCGTGGACCCGGAGCAGCCGGCCGTTGCCGAGACGCAGGCCGGGAGGGTGGAGTTCCGCGACGTCGAGTTCCGCTACCCCGGCGCCGAGGAGCCGGTGCTGAGCGCGATCAGCTTCACGGCGCGGCCCGGCGAGACGACCGCTATCGTGGGCAGCACCGGCAGCGGCAAGACCACGCTCATCAGCCTCATCCCGCGCTTCTACGACGTCACCGCCGGCGCCGTGCTCCTCGACGGCGTCGACGTGCGCGAGATGGCGCAGCAGGACGTGTGGCGCCGCATCGGCCTCGTGCCGCAGAAGGCGTTCCTCTTCAGCGGCACAGTGGCCGACAATCTGCGCTACGGCGACGAGCAGGCGACGGACGAGGGCCTCTGGCATCAGCTCGATGTGGCCCAGAGCCGCGAGTTCGTCGAGGAGATGCCCGACAAGCTGGAGGAGCACATCTCGCAGGGCGGCGCCAGCGTCTCCGGCGGGCAGCGGCAGCGGCTCGCCATCGCCCGGGCGCTGGCCAAACAGGCACCCATCCAAATCTACGACGACAGCTTCTCGGCCTTGGACTTCACTACCGATGCGCGCCTGCGCGCGGCGCTCCACAAGCACACGGCCGACGCCACGGTGATCATCGTCGCCCAACGCGTGGGCACGATCATGCACGCCGACCAGATCATCGTCCTCGACGACGACGGCACGATCGCCGGCGTCGGCACGCACGAGGAACTGCTCCACACCAGCGACACCTACCGCGAGATCGTCGCATCTCAGCTCGGCGAAGAGAGCGTGGCGTGAGCGCCGCGGCGAGCGGCGGCGGGAGCGGCGCGCGGCCCACGGGCCCCGTCGGCCCTCCTCGCGGCCCCGGCCCCGGTCGTGGCCCGGGCGGCCCCGGCCCCGGCGGACCCGGCGGTCACGCGCTCGTCATGCCGACGGCCAAGGCCAAGGACTTCAAGGGCACGATGCGCCGGCTCGGCGGCCAACTCAAGGCCGAACGCCTGCGCATCGGTCTCGTCGTCGCGCTCGCTGTGGTCAGCGTGACCTTCGCGGTGCTGGGCCCGAAGATCCTGGGCACCGCCACGAACATCCTCTTCGAGGGCGTCGTCAGCAAGCAGATCCCGGCCGGTGTGACCCAGGCGCAAGCCGTTGCCGGGTTGCGCGCCAAGGGGCAGGACCGCATTGCGGAGATGCTCTCCTCGATGACGCTGCACCCCGGGCACGGCGTCGATTTCGCCGCGCTGGGCCGCACGCTGCTCCTGCTCGTCGCCATCTATCTGGTGAGTGCGCTCTTCGGCTGGCTGCAGGGGTACATCATGGCCGGCGTGACGCAGCGCACCATGTACAGGCTGCGGCAAGGCGCCGACGAGAAGCTCGCCCGCCTGCCGCTCAGGTACTTCGACGACCACCCGCGCGGCGACGTGCTCAGCCGCATGACCAACGACATCGACAACATCTCGCAGTCGCTGCAGCAGAGCATGACGCAGATCATCACCGCGGCGCTCACGATCGTCGGCGTGCTCATCATGATGCTCTCCATCAGCTGGCTACTGGCCCTCATCTCGGTGCTGGTGGTGCCGGTCTCGGTAGTCATCACCATCCTGATCGCCAAGCGTTCGCAGAAGCAGTTCGCGGCGCAGTGGGAGCACACCGGCGACCTTAACGGGCACGTGGAGGAGATGTTCACCGGCCACAATGTGGTCAAGGTGTTCGGCCACCAGCAGGCCGCCATCGAAGAGTTCGACGAACAGAACGAGAAGCTCTATCAGGCGAGCTTCAAGGCCCAGTTCATCTCGGGGATCATCATGCCGGTGATGAACTTCGTGACCAACATCAACTACGTGGCCATCGCCGTGGTCGGCGGCCTGATGGTGGCCACAGGCCGCATCTCACTCGGCGACGTGACGGCCTTCATCCAGTACTCCCGCCAGTTCACGATGCCCATCGCCCAAGTCGCAGGCATCATGAACGTGCTGCAGAGCACGGCGGCGTCGGCCGAGCGCGTCTTCGAGCTCCTCGACGAGTCCGAAGAAGAGCCCGACGCCGCCGAGTGCGTCGTGTTCGAGCACACCCGCGGCCACATCTCGCTGGAGGATGTGTCCTTCCGCTACCTGCCGGACGCGCCGCTCATCGAGGACCTCACCCTGGACGTGCGGCAGGGTGAGACCGTGGCCATCGTAGGGCCCACCGGCGCCGGCAAGACGACACTCGTGAACCTGCTGCTGCGGTTCTACGAGATCGACGGCGGCCGCATTCTGGTGGACGGAGTGGACACGCGCCACATCACACGCAGCGACCTGCGCCGCCTGTTCGGCATGGTGCTGCAGGACACCTGGCTCTTCAGCGGCACGATCCGCGAGAACGTCGCGTACGGGCGCGAGGGCGCGAGCGAGGACGACATCCGCGCGGCCGCGAAGGCAGCGCGCGTGGACCACTTCGTGCGCGCCCTACCCGACGGCTACGACACCGTGCTGGACGACGACGCCACCAATGTCTCGGCCGGCGAGAAGCAGCTGCTCACCATCGCCCGCGCCTTCCTCGTCGACCCAGACGTCCTCATCCTCGACGAGGCCACCAGCTCGGTGGACACACGCACCGAGGTGCTCATCCAGCAGGCCATGGCCGAGCTCATGAAGGACCGCACCAGCTTCGTCATCGCGCACCGGCTCTCGACGATCCGCGGTGCCGACATCATCCTTGTGATGGACAAGGGCGCGATCATCGAGCAGGGCAGCCACGTGGAACTGATGGCCGCCCGTGGCTTCTACTACGACCTCTACGCGAGCCAGTTCGAGGAGGCGATGGGCGAGGCGTCGTGAGCCGCGGGCGCACGCTGAACGGGCCGGGGGAGGCGCTTCATGCCTCCCCCGGCCCGTTTCGTCGTCCGGCTCAGATCGCCGGACCGCGCGAGGCGTCAGACTGCCGCGCGCTGCAGCTCGTCGTCCCTGCCCGCCGCGACGTAGTAGCCGGCGGCCACCAGAGCGACCAGGAACGGCGTGGCCAGGATCGCGAGCCAGCCGTTGGCGAGCGAGGTGAGCACCACGAATACGATCACCAGCGCCAGGTGCTCCCAGAAACCGGCCTGCTTGACCATCTGGTAGCTGGTACTCATGGCTTCGCCGAGGCCCATGCCGCGGTCGACCATGAGCGGGAACACGTACAGCCAGATGGTGGCCAGCAGGATGCCGCCGATGATCGTCAGCGAGGCCAGGCCGATGAGCAGCCCGAGCACGAGGGCCGCGGCGAAGAACGACCAGAAGCGGTTCATCTGGCCAAAGACGTCGCCGACCGTGGCCTGCTGCCCGTCCCTCACGCGCTTGACGACCATCCCGTACAGGCCGGCCGAGAGCGGCCCGGCAAGGATGCCCAGCGTCACGATGCTGAGCGCTCCGACGATGAGCGCGCCGATGATCAGCGGGCCGATGTCCTTCACGAACAGATGCCAGCCCTGCTTGAAGACGAGGCCGATGTCCAGGGTCTGCCTGCCGAGCGGCTGCGCAGTTGCGATGGTGCTCATGATCCCTCCTGTTGTGAGTGGTCTGCTTGCCTTGAGACAAGCGTAGAGGAGGCGTCCCTGCAGGTCGTCACCCCAGGGGAGGAACGCGAGGTCAACCGCAGTGGGAACTTCGCGCGCGGCGGTGCACCCCTGTGGGGGGAGCCGCGCGAGGCGGACGTGCTTCCGGTAGTCGGCGCACCGTCACCGTGGTCCGCTTCACCCGAATGGGGTGAGGACGCCGCCGCCGTGGCCTCGTAGCATGCGGAACGTCCAACGAATCCGGTCTACGTGAGGAGGGGTCATGTCTCAATGGATCCACGAGTGGAGCCACAAGCTGATCGCCGTGGCCGGTGGTATCTTCGTTTTCGCCGCACTTGCCCTTGCCGGCGCCGCGCCGGTGCTCGCCAAGGCGCTTCACGGCGGCGCTCACGGGCGCGCAAGCACTTTGGTGCAGTCGGGCCACATCGCGCCGCTCGCCACGACGGATCTCATCGCCTTGGGTGTCGCGGCAGCGGTGGCGTGCATCGCCGTGGCCGTCGAGCGGCGCCTCACCGCCCGCAAGGCGTCTCGGGTCAATCTCCGGCCGGTGCGATCCGACCAGGCGACGAGCCGGCGGCGGGCGGCATAGCCGCCCGCCGCAGTAGCTCAGCGTCTCCCCGGTCGCCGTGATCCACTGAATCACGACGCGCGGGGGCCGGCTCCGAACAGGTAGACTGGCGGGGTGCATCCCCCCGTCGAAGGAGCCGACATGCCGAGCCTCAAGGGCACCCAGACCGAGAAGAACCTGCTCAAGGCGTTCGCCGGCGAGAGCCAGGCGCGCAACCGCTACACCTTCTTCGCCAAGCAGGCGGCGAAGGAGGGCTACGAGCAGATCGCCGCCCTCTTCCTCGAGACCGCCGAGAACGAGGGCCAGCACGCCAAGATCTACTTCAGGCACCTCGAGGGCGGCATCGTCGAGATCACCGCCTCCTACCCGGCCGGCAAGATCGGCACCACCGCCGAGAACCTTCTGGCGGCCGCCGAGGGCGAAAACGAGGAGTGGACGGATCTGTACCCCGCCTTCGGCGACATGGCCGAATCCGAAGGCTTCAAGGAGGTTGCGAGCTCGTTCCGCCAGATCGCCAAGGTCGAGGCCTGGCACGAGAAGCGCTACCGCACGCTGCGCGAGAACGTCGAGAAAGGGCTCGTGTTCGAGAAGCCCGAGCCGGTCAAGTGGGTGTGCCGCAAGTGCGGCTTCGTGCACGAGGGCACCAAGGCGCTCAGGGTCTGCCCGGCCTGCCAGCACCCGCAGGCCTATCAAGAGGTCTACGCCGAGAGCTTCTGAGCCGATAGCCGCCGGTCAGCGCGTGTGCGTGACGGCGACGACCAAGCGGGTATCGACCGAGCTCAGACCTCCGGCGTGCCGCCGGCGCCCGCGGCGACCTTGCCGCGGAGCGACAGCAGGACCCCGGCCATCACCACGATGATGGTCGCGTCGATGAACGTGAACACCGTGTTGATGTCGACGCCCTCGTCGAAGACCCCGGCGGGAAGCTGCCACGGGTTCGTGGCCCCATTGGCGATGTGGTAGTTGAGGTTCATCGCCAGAGCGGCGGCGGCGGCCAGGACGATGAGGCCGACGAGCACACGTCGCGCCGCCGGCGACAGCGACTCCCAGCGCACGAGCCATACGATGGCGGTTGCGATCAGCGTGACGCCCACGAAGAGCTCGCCGATGACGATGAGATAGCCGAACAGGCTCGCGTTGGGGATGATCACGCTGTCGGCGAGTGAGCGATACCAGCCCGGCGCCGCCTGCACCCGGTCGTGCAGGTCCGCGGCGAGGCCGGAGACGAAGCCGCCGCGCACGATCTTCACCAGCACCGTCCAGAAGAACTCGAAGCCCACGATGATCTGCACCACGAGAAGGCCGGCGACGGCGCGGCTCTTCCACGCGGCCGTTTCCGCCGGCAGACCCGCGGCTTGCGCCTGTGTGGCCATAGTGCCCCTCCCTCGGTAGACCGTTCCCCGTGTCCGTTCGCCAGGCGACGGCGCATGCCTGTGTCCGCACCTTGTGCGGCGAGCCCCGGAGGTCATCCCAGGGCTCGCCTCGTCGTCCGCCGCGCGCTACTCCAGCACCACGAGCGCGTCGGCCGTGAGCTCGTACTCCTCGTCCTCGTTGAGGTCGTGCACGCGGATGCGCTCGAGCTCGCCCTCGCCCTTGAGCTCCAGCGGCTGCGCTTCGGTGAGCAGCTTCACATCGCTGAGGCGGAGGGCCGAGCGCACGGCGCTGCTGACGCTCGGCTCCTTGCCGGTGGTCATGAGCACCACCCGGCTGGTGTGGTCGGTGAGGTCAATGGCCAGTTGCGCGGCCCGGTCGCCGGTGTCGAGGACCACCACGCGCTGATCGGCCAGCGCGGACAGGTCGTCGACGCGCGTGTACGCGCCGCTTCCCTTGTAGTCGTCGAGGTTGGCGATCTCGACGACGGCCACTTCAGCGGGCCGCGGGTGGCACGACTTCTCCACCGGCGTCGTGGTCGCGTCCTCCGGCCTGACGCCGGCGCGCCAGTTCTTGATGGCCTCATGCAGGGCGTCGGCGGCCAGGTTGCTGCAGTGCATCTTGATCGGCGGCAGGCCGTCCAAGGCGTCGGCCACGTCGCCGCGGCTAACCTTCAGGGCCTCGTCGAGCTGCATGCCGACGACGAGCTCGGTGATCATGCTCGAGGTGGCCACGGCCGAGCCGCAGCCGAAGGTCTGGAACTTGATGTCCTTGATGCGGTCGTCCTCAACGTCGATGTAGATGTCCATCATGTCGCCGCACACGGGGTTGCCGACGCGGCCGACGGCAACGTTGGGACCCTCGAGCGTGCCGACGTTGCGCGGGTTACGAAAGTGCTCGAGCGTCTTTTCGCTGTACTGGGTGGATTTCATGAGCGGTGCCTCTCGGTCTGGTTGGTCACGCGTGGGCCTTTGCCTTGTAGAGCGGCGAGAGCACCCGCAAGCGGGTGATCACGCCGGGCAGCACGGCCATGATGCGGTCCACGTCGTCGTCCTTGCTGAAGCGCCCGAAGGTGAACTCGAGCGAGCCGTGCGCCTCCTCGTGCAGGAGCCCGCAGGAAATGAGCGTGTGCGACGGCTCCAGGGTCTTGGAGCTGCAGGCCGAGCCTGTCGCCGCGGCCACGCCTTGGTCGCGCAGCGACAGGATCATGGCCTCGCCTTCCACGCCGTCGAAGCGGAAGTGCGCGTTGCTCGGCAGGCGCCCATCAGAAGGCTCCAGTGGGGCGCCGTTCAGGTGCGAGTCCGGGATCTCGGCGAGCACGCGCGCGACGAGGCGGTCGCGGATGCCGGCGATGCGCGCCACCTCCGCCGGCATCTCTGCCGTCATGATCTCGGCGGCGGCGGCCATGCCGGCGATGGACGCGAGGTCCTCGGTACCCGAGCGCAGGCCGTGCTCCTGGCCGCCGCCGAGCAGCACGGGCGCCACCTGCACGCCCTTGCGCACGTACAGCGCGCCCAGACCTCGCGGCCCGTAGATGTCGTTGGCCGAGAGGCTCATGAGGCTCACCGGCACGAGGCTCATGTCGATCGGCACGAGCCCTTCGGCGGCCACGGCGTCGGTGTGGAGCGCGACGCCGGTGCCGCCCAGCATCTCGGCGATCTCGGCGATGGGCTGCACGGTGCCGATCTCGTTGCTCGCCCAGCCGACGCTGACCAAGATGGTCTCGTCGGTGATGCGGGCGCGCAGCTTCTTGGCTGACACGCGCCCGTGGAGGTCGATCGGCGCGCGCGTCACCCGGAAGCCGTTCTTCTCCAGATACTTGGCGATGTTGAGCACCGAGATGTGCTCGGCCTCCGTGATGATCACGTGGTCGCCCTTGCGCCGGTTGCGCATGGCGTACCCGATGATCGCGAGATTGTTGGCCTCGGTGGCGCCCGACGTGAAGATGATCTCCTGAGGCTGCGCGCCGAAGAAGCCGGCGACGACGGCGCGCGCGCGTTCGAGCGCCGCCGTCGCCTCGTCGCCCACGGCGTGCAGCGAGGCCGCGTTGCCGAAGGTGCCGGCGAAGTACGGCAGCATGGCCTCGACAACGCGCGGGTCGACGGGCTTGGACGACTGGTAGTCGGCGTAGACGACGTCGGGCATCAGAACCACATGGTGGCGCCGGCATCCAGCGCAAGGTCGTTCAGTGTGGCGGCGCCGACGATCTTGACGCCGTCGATCAGCTCAACGCTCTCCCAGCCGAGCATCTGCTTGGAGGCCTCGCACACGTACACCGTGATGCCCATGTCGATGGTCTTCTTGAGCAGCTCGGCAACGGTCGGGAAGCTCCCGAGCTGCATCTCCTCGGCCACGCCGGGCTTAAGGACCGTGAGGCCCATGCCCAGGTAGTACACGGCGGCGTCGATGCCCATGGCCTTGGCGCTCTGCGCCAGAACGAGCGGCGAGTACTGCTTTTCGGGGAGATTGCTGGTCTGCACGTACAGGATCGAATTCTCGTTCTTCATGGTCGTCTGCTCCTTGTCATTTGAGGCGGCGGATGAGGATGTGAAGCTGGCCGCCGTCGTTCTCCACGGCGACGACCTCGTGCCCGGCGCGCTTGGCGAAGCGCGTGAGGTCTTCCTCGGCGGCCGGGTCGTCGGCGTAGACTTCGAGCACCTCACCGATCGCGATGGAGTCGATGCTCTCTCTGGTCTGGAACAGCGGCTCGGGACAGTAGAGGCCCACGCAATCTAGCGTCTGCGCGGGGGTAGCGTCGTCGGTCATGCAATCTCCTTCGGGCCTTGGATACCCAACCACTGTGGTCGGTATTCCCCGTGAGCGGGATCCAAACGCATCGGGGACGGCCCGTTGCCGAACGGCGAGCCTGTTATGCGGCACTGTGTCCCGCCGGGCGCCGTCGCGGCAGGGTTCGCCGGCGGTGGCGCGAAGCCCTAGGTCGCCCGCCGCAGGCGGGAGCGTCGCCGCGCCCCGGCTCATGAGGCGCGGCCGGAGGTCGATACACTCTCATGGACATGGACGCGCGAAGTCTCACAAAGCGCTCTCTGAAGACGGCCCTTGCCGTCGCCGTTCTGGCGGCGGCCGGCGCCGTCTGCCTCGCCGCGCCCATGCCCGCCGGGTCCGCGGTCGTGGCGGACGGACGCGGCGCGACGAGCCTTCTCGGCCGCGCGCCGGACTCTCTGGCCGCGCTGCAGAAGGAGGCCCGCCGCACGCGCGCGCAGATGGAGCGGCTGAACGCCGAGATGCAGGTCGTCACGCAGAAGTGGGAGGCCGCGCGCCAGCGGCTCGACGAGGTCAACGCCACGCTCGTCCAGGCCCGGCGCCAGCTGGCCCGCTCCCGCACCGAGCTCGACCGGCAGCGCGCCCTCGTCGCCGGGCGCATGCGCACCATGTACAAGACCGGCGATTTCACGTGGCTCGATATCGTCACCTCCGCGTCCAGCCTTGCCGACGCGGAGACCGTGCTCGATTTTCTGCGCAAGATCTCCTTGCAGGACCGCCACGAGGAGACCGATCTGCAGCGCCTCACCGGCCTCGCGCGGCGCGACGAGCACGCGGTCGAGGCCGATCGTCAACAGGCCGTGCAGGCGCAGGCCGAGGTCGAGAATCAGCGCTTCGCGGTGGATCAGAAGATCGCGGAGCGCGCCGCGTTGCTCAAGGACGTCGTGGCGAGGATCAAGAAGATCCTCTCCGCCCCCGAGCTGCTCATGAAGGCCGGCGGCAAGATCACGCAGGTCACGTGGGCGCAGGCCTTTCTCAAGAGCCTCGGCGTGCCGCTGACCGCCGACAACGTCGCCGCCATCGTGGCCTGGGAGATGGCCGAGGGCGGCCACTGGTACAACACCGCCTACTACAACCCGCTGAACACCACGCAGTCGATGCCCGGGGCGACCGTGTTCAACTCGGTCGGCGTCAAGGCCTACACGAGCTGGCTGCAGGGGCTGAAGGCCTCCGTCATCACCATACGCAACGGCTACTACGGCGGCATCCTCGACGCCCTGCGCCGCGGCAACGACGCGCAGGCGGTGGCCGATGCGGTGGCGGCCTCACCGTGGGGGACGGGGTCGTTCACCCCGAAGCACTAGATTCCGCGGGTCCGTCCTCGACGCGCCGCGGCGCCGGCACGGCCGCGCTGCTCGTGGTCGTCATCGCGCTGTCCATGCAGGTCGGCTCGGCGGTGGCGGTGCGGGTCATCGGCTCCGTCGGGATCGTCGAGGCTCTCTGGCTGCGCACGGCGATCGCGGCGCTCGTGCTCGCGGCCTTGCGGCCGCGCTCTCTGCGCTTGCCCCCGCGCGGCAAGCGCTTGCCGGTGGCCGGCCTCACCGTCGCGCTGCTGGCCATGAACCTCAGCTTCTACGGCGCCATCACTCAAGCGCCCGTGGGCCTCGTCGTGGCCATCGAGTTCCTGGGGCCGCTGGCCGTGGCGGTCTTCGGCACCAGGCGCCCCATCGACGCCGTCTGGATCGTTCTTGCCGGCGCGGGAGTGGTTCTGCTCGGCGGCCCCTCGAGCTCGGTCAGCGGCCTCGGGCTGGGGCTTTCGTTGGTCGCCGCCACCTCCTGGGCGGCCTATCTTCTGCTCGCCAAGCGCGCCGTGCGCGACATGGACCCGCTGCCGGTGACCACGCTGATGCTCGCCGGCTCGGCGGCGCTGCTCACGCCGGCTCTCTTCGTCAGCGGCGTGCAGCTCGCCGGTCACGCCTCCGCGATCGCCCTCGGCGCTCTGGTCGCGGTGCTCTCGTCGGCCTTCCCGTACTTCCTGGAGCTGGTCGCGCTGCGCCTCGTGCGCGCCGCCACCTACGGCGTGCTGCTGAGCGTCGAGCCGGCGGTCGCCGCCCTCGCCGGCTTTCTCATCCTCTCCCAGCGGCTGACCGCGCTCGAGATCGGGGCGATGGTGGCCGTCATGATCGCGGCAGCCGGCGCGAGCTGGACGAGCGGCGCCGGGCGCGAGCTCGAGGTTCCTACGGTCTGACGGCACATGCCGGCGAGGGTGCCGTCCCGCTCCGACTCAAGCGCTGCCGCAGGGAAGTCGATACATGTCCGTGGGCACGCTCTCACGTGCCGGCATTTGACGGTTCCCGGCGATGGTTCTTGCCGCCGCCGCGCGCTGAGGAAGGGGGCCTCGATGACGACGATGTCGATGGGTCACGAAGGGCCGGCCAGGCCCGGTTTGCTCTCGCGCGCACGCATCGTCGCGCGTCCGGGCTTCAAGCGCTGGCTGGTGGTGCCCTGCGCGCTCGCCATCCATCTCTGCATCGGTCAGGTGTACGCGCTCAGCGTGTACAAGATCCCGCTCACGCAGGTGCTCGGGATCAGCTCCTCGGCGGCCGGCGACTGGACCCAGGGGCAGATCGCCTCGCTGTTCCAGATCGCCATCGTCTTCCTCGGCCTCTCAGCCGCTTTCGGTGGCAAGTGGGTGGAACGCGTCGGGCCGCGCACCAGCGGTTTCGTCGCGGCCTGCTGCTGGGGCGCCGCCTTTCTCATCGCGGCGTTCGCCATCTCCATTCACAACATCTGGCTGCTGCGCCTGGGCTACGGCGTGGTCGGCGGCTGCGGCCTGGGCATCGGGTACATCACTCCGGTCTCGACGCTCATCAAATGGTTCCCCGACCGCCGCGGCCTGGCGACGGGCCTCGCGATCATGGGCTTCGGCGGCGGCGCCATCATCGCCAGCCCCTTCTCCAAGTGGCTCATGGACCTGTATTCGTCGCCGACCTCCACGGGTGTGATCGCTGCTTTCGCGACCATGGGCGTCGTGTACATCACCGTGATGATGGCCGGCGCCTTCGGCTTCCGCGTACCGCCGGCCGGCTGGAAGCCGGCCGGCTGGACCGAGCCGGTGGCCACGAAGCGCCACATGAGCACGCGCCGCAGCGTCAGCCCCGGCGAGGCCATCAAGACACCGCAGTTCTACCTCCTCTGGCTGGTGCTGCTGCTCAACGTCACCGCGGGCATCGGCATTCTCGAGCAGGCCTCGCCGATGATCCAGGACGTTTTCGCCGGCCGTGTGACGGCCGGCGGCGCGGCCGTCTTCGTGATGGTGCTCAGCCTGTTCAACATGGGCGGGCGCTTCTTCTGGTCGTGGGCCTCCGACTCGCTGGGGCGCAAACGCACCTACGCCGTTTTCTTCCTCCTCGGGCCGATCCTGTACGCGACCATCCCGTTCGCCAACCGCATCAACAGCCTCTTCCTGTTCGCCGCCTGCACGTGCCTCATCATCTCGATGTACGGCGGTGGCTTCGCGACCATCCCGGCCTACCTCAGCGACGTCTTCGGCACGCGCAACGTGGGGGCCATCCACGGCCGCCTGCTGACCGCCTGGTCGGTAGCCGGCCTCCTCGGCCCGGCCCTGGTGAACGGCATCCGCGAGCGGCTCATCGCCGGCGGCGTGGCGCCCTCCGACGCGTACAACCCGACCATGTACCTGATGGCAGGGCTGCTCCTTGTGGCCCTGGTCGCCGATCTGCTGGTGCGCCCGGTGGCGGCGCGCCACTACCTGCCAGAGGCGGAGGACGAAGGGGCGGTGATCGCGGCGGCGCAGAGGCAGGCGGGCGTGACGGGCGCGGCGGTGGTCCCCGAGGTCGCCGCGGAGGCGGAGACCAGCGCGTAGGCCGCCCGAATGCCCCGCGCTCCCGGGAGCCGCGAGCTCGTCCAGGGGAGCCTGCCGCCGGGGGCCCAGAGAAGGGAGAGCGCGCCGGCGGCCCCCCGAGCGCGACGGGCGGATTCAAGTGCGCCGCCCCGCCTGTCGATTCATTGTCCGAAGGGCGCGCGTGAAGCGATGCCGAAGGCATGGTTCGCAAGGAGGAAGTCGTGAGGCTCTTGAGAAGAGGTTCGCCGATCGCTCTGGTCGCCGCGATCATCGCGTCGCTTCTGGTGCTTGCGTGGCCGGCCGCGGCGCCCGCCGGGCCCGTGGTCGTCAGGGCCCCCGTCTCTCCGGCCTTCTCGGACTACCTGCAGCGCAGGGCAGCGGACCCGGGCGCCGCCCTGGGCCTCACGGTGGAGGACCTCCTGGGTCTGGGCACGATCCCAAGCCCCGTGGTGGCCGGCGGCGGGCCGGGCCTCGCGGCGTATGCCGCGAGCACGCTGCCCGCCGCCTTCGACCTGCGCGAGCAAGGCACGCTGCCGCCCGTCCGCAACCAGAATCCGTACGGCACCTGCTGGGCGTTCGCCACCATGGCGGCGTTGGAGACCGCACTCACGCCGCCGAGCTCGCTGGACCTCAGCGAGGACAACCTCGTGAACTACTCGGGGTTCGGCTACGACGACCCATACAACAACGGCGGCACCTTCACCAACGCGCTCGCCTACCTCCTGCGCGGCTCGGGTCCGGTGCTCGAGGCCGCGGACGTCTATGCGACGCCGCAGCTGACGCTCGGCGCCACGGCGGTCGAAGCGGTCCAGGACGTCGTGCTGCTGCCCCGGTTCACGGAGCCGGGGGTCACCGAGGCCGTCAAGACGCTCATCATGCACACGGGCGCCGTGGCGACGTCGTTCACCTGGAAGTCAGACCCGGTCTGCTACGACAAGGAGCACGCCTCCTACTACTACTCCGGCGCTGAGGCGGCCAACCACGGCGTGACCATCGTCGGCTGGGACGACGGGTACCCGCGCGAGGACTTCCTCGCGGGCTCCCAGCCGAAGCACGACGGCGCCTGGATTGTGCGCAACAGCTGGGGACCGGCCTGGGGCGAGGCCGGCTACTTCTACGTTTCCTACGAGGACACGATGTTCGGCACCGAGGGCAACAACATGGCCTTCACGCGTCTCGCCGTACCGTCCGCGGCGACCCGGATCTACGGCTACGACGCCCTCGGCTGGGTGACCTCCCTCGGGTACGCCTCGACGAAGGGGTCCAGCAGCGGCTGGATGGCAAACATCTTCCGCGCCACCCGCGACGAGCGCCTCTCGGCCGTGGGCTTCTATCGCACCGCCGCGGCCGGCAGCTACACGGTGTACGCGGGCAGCTCGCTGGCGCGGCTGCGTGAGGTCGCGAGCGGAAGCATCGAAGTCGGCGGCTACTTCACGGTGCCGATCGAGAAGGGCATGCGCCTGGCCAAGGGACAACGCTTCGTCGTCGCGGTGCACCTGGACACGTCCGGCTGGTCGTTTCCGATCCCCGTGCAGGCTCCGCTGGCCGGCTACGCGCAGCCCCGCGGCGTTCCCGACGTGAGCTTCATCAGTCCCGACGGGCAGCGCTGGACGGACCTCGCCAGGGTATCGCCGCGCAGCAACGTGTGCCTCAAGGCGATGACCGTGCACTGACGTGGGCGGGCCGGTCGCGGCCGCCGCCGACAAGCCGGCGTGGTTGTGGGAGAATCCCAGCCCATGAGCGCTGCCGATGTCGACCGCCGCTTTCGCGCCGCCTGGGAACGGGCGCGCGCGGAGTGGGCCGCAGCAGACCCTGCGCGGCGCGCCGCGCAGGCGGGCTGCGGCCTCTCGGGCGGCGGGGTCGACGTGCCCTTCTTCGGGCGCCCGCACCTGGTGACGCACCCGGGCGGCGAGGTGAGCGCCGCCGGCGCTCCGGCTCACGTCGCCGTGAGCATCCTGCTACTGCACCACCTGCTGCGGGCGGACGGCACGCCGCCGGCCGGCGAGTGGCTCGCCTTTCGCGAGCTGCCCGACGGCCTGTTCTACGCGGCGTCGTTCGCGCAGCGCGTCGAGGCGCCGCTGGCGCAGGCCTTCGGCGCATCTTCGCCGGCTGGCTCGAAGGAAGGGCTCGGGCGCTTTCGCGCTGCGGCAGCGGCCGCCGGCGGCCTGCCGCTCGAGCCGGCGGACGCGGCCTTCGCCTTCCAGGCCCTGCCGCGTCTCGCCCTCGCGGTGCTGCTGTGGGCGGGCGACGACGAGCTCCCCGCCCAGGCGAGTGTGGTGTTCGATGCGGCCGCCGGGCACTGCCTGCCCGCCGAGGATCTTGCCGGTCTCGGCGGGCTGCTGGCCCGGCGCCTTACCGGCAGCGCGAGCTGACGGCCCGCGGGACGCCCGCGGCCTACGCCGCGCGTCTACCTTCGCGAGCGCGCTCGATGGCCGCCAGCAAGGCATCCGGCTCGTTCGTGCCGATGGTGAACCGGCGGCCGCCGGCAAAGCGGAGCTGCACCGCGCCGTGACCCCAGGCGTTGTAGAGCCAGCCCTGGGGCGTGAGGCGGATGCCCCAGCCGGCGAGCCACGAGGTCTTGATGGCGCTCGCCGCCTCGATGGAGTGCAGCTCGAAGTGCCGCCTGGCCAACCCGCCACCGAAGCCGACCGAGACGCGCGTCTCGTCGACGACCACGGTGAGCCGCGAGAACGCCAGCATCAGCGCCGCGAACGCGAGCCATCCGGGCACGTGCCACCACCAGCGCGGTCTGCCCGCGCGCTTGTCGCGGACGAGCGTGCGCACCTGCGTCAGCGTGCCCAGCGCCATGCCGGCGAACATCGGGTAGCCAAGCTGGGTGTGGCGGTACGGGAGCGGGGCTGTCTGCGGACCGTTCATCAGCGCGCATCTTCGCCGACGCCGGCCGACGTGTCCAGCGCGGACGCAGGCCGGGAGGGCGTCTCGCCGGCGGCGCCGGCCCGCGCCGTCTCAGGCAGCGTGAAGAAGAACGTCGCGCCCTTTTCGACCGCGCCCTCCGCCCACACGCGCCCGCCGTGTCGCCGGACGATGCGCTTCACTGTGGCCAGGCCGATACCGAGGCCCGGGAATTCGCTCGTGCTGTGCAGGCGCTGGAAAGCGCCAAAGAGCTTGTCGGAATACGCCATGTCAAAGCCGGCGCCGTCGTCGCGCACGAAGAAGACGTGCTCGTCGGCGCCGTCGCCCTCTGCGGCGCCGACCTCAATGCGCGCAGTCTCGTGCCTGGCGGTGAACTTCCAGGCGTTGCCGAGCAGGTTGGCGAGCAGCGCCCGCGCCAGTCGCGTGTCGGCACGCGCCTCGAGGCCCTCGGCGATCCTGAGCTCGACCGTGCGCGCGGGCTCGGTCTCCGCAAGCTCGGCGGCGACGCGGCGGGCCAGCTCGGAGAGGTCGAGGCGCTCACGCTGAAGCTCGCCGCGGTTGAGCCGCGAGAGCTCGAGCAACGCATCGATCAAGGTTCCCATGCGCTGGTCGGCGGCGCGGATGCGATCGAGGTGCGAGCGGCCTTCTTCGTCCAGCCGCGGGCCGTAGTCGTCGAGCAGGATCTTGCTGAAGCCGTCCAAGGCGCGCAGCGGCGCGCGCAGATCGTGGGAAACCGAGTAGGCGAAGGACTCCAGCTCGGCGTTGGCCGCCTCGAGCTCGGCGGTGCGCGCGGCCACGCGCTGTTCCAGCTCGGCGTTGAGACGGAGGATCTCCGCTTCGGCGCGCCTCTGCTCCGTGACGTCGCGGACGACGGTGAGAATGTGGGGTTCCCCGCCCACATCGATGTCGGCGCCGGCGATGAAGCACTGCAGCACGTCGCCCGACTTGACGCGAAAGTCGAACTCCAGGTCGCGCACACTGCCACCGGTCCGCAGAGCGGAGATCAGGCGGTCGCGGTCGCGCGAGTCTGCCCACAGATCGAGCGCGATGGTGGAACTGCCGACTGCTTCATCCCTGGTGAACCCCGACAGCTTGACGAAACCATCGTTGACATCCGTGATGAGCCCGTCGCTGGCCCTGGTGATGAGGATCGCGTCGGGGCTGCCGTGAAATGCCTTGGAGAACTTGTCTTCGCTCAAGCGCAAGGCCTCCTCCGTCAGCTTGCGCCCGGTGACGTCCCGACCAATCCCCAGCACCGCATATGGCTGCCCGCGCCGAAGAATGACGGAGCCCTTGGTCTCGACGTCGACGTATTCACCGGTCTTGCGCCTGAGGCGGTACTCGGTGGGCGCCTTCTGGCTCCCCGTCTCGCGCAGCTCGGCGAGGACTGCCAGAACTTTGTCCGCTTGGCCATCATCGAGCAGCGCAGCGAAACTGAGGGCCACGATCTCCTCACGCTCATACCCGAGAAGGTCCAGAGCCGCCGGGTTGGCAGCGAGAAACCGCCCCTCGAAGTCGTGCAGATAGACGAGGTCGAGGGAGCGGTCGAAGAGGGCGCGATAGCGCTCCTCGCTCTCGCGGAGCGATTCGCGCTCTCGCTCCCGCTGCAGGGCCCCGAGGCCGGTTTCGGCGAGCAAGCCGACCAGGTCGGCGAGAAAGCCGATCGTCTGCTCCACGCGCTCGTGCGAGAGCACCGGCACGCGCGCCAGCGCATCCATGCACGCGGGCTCGTCAAAGCCCAGCCGCCGGGCGCGCTCGCGGAACGCCGCCTCGTCGATCTCGTCGTCGTCGTAGAAGAACTGGCCGGCAGACAGGGTGGCGAGATGCTCTCCGTCGACGACCAGCGGGAAGGCGGCGTCCCACAGGCCATTCGCGCATCTGCGGGCGGAGGGGGCGGGAGCGTCGGTGCCCTCCGCGAGGCTCTGGGTCATCCGCAGATCGCTCTCGAGGCAGGCGGCGAGCGTCGCCTCATGGTGGCGGTGGAACCTGGTGCAAATGTCCTGCCGGCCGGAGGCCACCAGGACGGTGCCGTCAGGGTCGAGGACGGCGAGCGCTATGCCGTCGGCGCCGGACAGGCCGTCACAGACGCGCTGGAGGCGGTCGCGGTCGGTCAGGTCTGACAGCCGATGTGGGTCGTGCGTCACTCCTGCCCCCCTCGCGGAGACACGCGGCCTCTCGCGCGCCCGGTCGACGCGCTCCCACTCCTCCCGCTGCTGATGCTTACCCCGTCCGCCCAGCCGGTGAACTCACCGCGGCGCCAGCGGAGCACGACTCAGGCGTCGCCCCACGCGAAGCCGCCGGCGAACACGCGCCCGCAGGCGGCGACCGTCTCGGCATCGTAGCGCGTCCCGGCGCCCGCGCGCACCTCGGTGAGCGCCGCCTCGAGGCCCAGCGCCTCGCGGTACGGCCGGTGGGACGCCATCGCCTCGACCACGTCGGCGACCGCCAGGATGCGCGCCTCCGGCATGATCTCGTCGTTCTTGAGTCCTGCCGGATACCCGGAGCCGTCCAGGCGTTCATGGTGCTGCACGACGATGTCGGCGACTGGGTACTCGAAGTCGATCGGCCGAAGAATCTCGTACGCCGCCGCGGCGTGACCCTTGACGAGCTCGAGCTCGATGGGGGTCAGAAGCGACGGCTTGTTGAGGATCTCAGCCGGGACGCTGAGCTTGCCGACGTCGTGCACAAGGCCGGCGAGGCGCAGACCGTGGACCGCCGACGGCGCCATGCCCAGCTCTTCGCCGATCGCCACGGCGAGCTCGGTCACGCGTTTCTCGTGGCCGGCCGTGTATGGGTCGCGCGCGGCGATCATCTCGCCCATGGCTTCGACGGCGCCGTCGACCGTGCGCCGCAGCCGCTCGGCAGCGAGCATCAAGGCCTCCACCGACTCGCGGCGCTCGGTGATGTCCTCGAACACGGCAATGAACGTACCTGGTTCGGTGCTGTACACCGCGATGTAGAGCCACGTGCCCAACGACTTGAAGTCGAGCTCGATGGTCTCGGGCGTAGCCGTCCGGGCGACGCGGCCGTAGACATCGAAGAGCTCGGGGCTCAGCTCCCTGATCCCGGGGATGACCTCCGAGACCGGCCTGCCGACCACGTCTTTCAGACCCGTCAGGCGCTCGAAGGCCGGGTTGACGTCGAGATAGACGAAATCGGCCAGCTCTCCCGCGGCGTCGTAGATCGTCTGGCAATAAGCGTAGCCGTTCAGAAGGTTCTCGAAGAGCGAGCGGAAGCTCCGTTCGCTCCGCGCCAGTGTCTCCGCGCGGGACCTGTCGACAATGGCGCGCTGCACGGCGAACGGCAGGCGCGCCATGGCGTCCTTGAGCACGATGTCGTCGGCGCCGCGTTTGAGCAGCTCAACAGTGGCCTCCTCGCCGATCATGCCCGAGACGCAGATGAAGGGTGTCGCGGGGCTGGCGGCCTGAGCCAGCTCGAGAGCGGCGTGGGCGTCGAATCCGGGGAGGGCGAAGTCGGCGAGGACGACGTCGTAGGGCTCGCCGGCGAGAAGCTCTTCGAAGCGGCGCCTGTCCGGCGCCAGGGAAACGTCGACCTGGTAGCCGGCGCGGGTCAGCGTCGCGGTCACCAGCTCGGCGTCGAGCGGCGAATCCTCCAGGCAGAGCACGCGCAGTGGCAGGAGGCCGTCCGCCATGCTACTCCACCCCGTTCGGCGGGCGCTCGTTGATGAGCGCCCAGAACACGCCGAGCTCCTTGACCGCGTCGATGAAACTGGAGAAGTCCACCGGTTTCACCACGTAGGCGTTGACGCCCAGGTCGTAGCTGGTGATAAGGTCCTGCTCCTCGCGCGAAGACGTGAGGATCACCACCGGCTGTCTCCTGAGGGCCGGGTCGCCGCGGATCTCGCGCAGCACCTCGAGGCCGTCCTTGCGCGGCATCTTGATGTCGAGCAGCACCACTGCCGGGTCACCGGGCTCGCGGTTGCTGAAGGCTCCTTCTCGGCGCAGATACTCCATCGCTTCCACCCCGTCGTGCGCCACCGTGACTCTGTTGGCAAGGCGGTGCCTCTCGAGTGCCTCGATGGTGAGCTCCACGTCGTTGGGGTTGTCCTCGGCGAGCAGGATGGCGGGGACGTCGGCTTTCACGATGGTGTCTCCTTTCGTCTGGGCAGCGAGAACGAGAAGGTCGCGCCGTGGTCGACTTCGCCCTCGGCCCACACGCGCCCACCCAGCCTGTTGATGATCCGCTGCACGTTGGCGAGCCCGATGCCGGTGCCTTCAAACTCGCTGGAGTCGTGCAGTCGCTGGAACACGCCGAACAGCTTGTGCGCGTACTGCATGTCGAATCCTACCCCGTTGTCGCGCACCCAAAAGATATCCTTGTCGGCCCCGCCCGCGTGGCGGGCGCCCACCTCGATGTAAGCGGGCGCCCTCCCGCGGGTGTATTTGACGGCGTTGCCGAGGAGGTTGGCCCATACCTGGCGCAGAAGGGCTTGGTCGCCGACCACCCGCGGCAGCGGGCCGATGGCCCACTCGATCTCGCGTTCGGAGGTCTCGAGCTTCAGCGGTTCCAGGGCCTCGCGCAGCACCTCGTCCATGTCGACCGACGCGATCCTCAGCTCGGCGCGCCCGGTGCGCGAGAACAGCAGCAGGTCGTCGATGAGCACGCCCATGTCGCGCACCGATCTCGAGATCGTATCGACGTAGTGACGGCTGCGCTCGTCGAGGCTGTCCCCAAGCCGCTCCGCGAGCAGGGCCGAGAATCCGCTGATGTGACGCAGCGGCGCGCGCAGGTCGTGCGACACCGAGTAGGCGAAGGCCTCGAGCTCCTTGTTGGCGGCGTCGAGCTGGGCGGTGCGATCGAGGACGCGCTGTTCCAGCTCGGCGTTGAGCTTGGTCACCTTGCGCTCCGCCGCGCGGCGCGCCTCGTCGGCCTGCTTGCGCGCCGTGGCGTCGTAGGCGACGCCGATGACGCCGATGAGCGCGTCGTCGGCGTCTCGCAGAGGCCCGAGGATGATGTCGAACACGAGGTCGCCGATCGGCTGTTCGTAGGCGAACGACTCGCCCGCCAGCGCGCGGCGGTGCATCGCCACGCCGAGCTCCGCTTGCGGGCCGGAGCCTCCCAGGAAGTCGCCGACGTACATGCCGAGCACCTTGTCTGGCCCAAGCCCGAGCGTCTGCAGCCCGGCGCCTCGCGACAGCGTGAAGCGCAGGTCAGCGTCCAGCGTCCAGTTGACGGTCGGGGTCTGGTCGATCAGGAAGCGCAAGCGCTCCTCGCTGTCGCGCAGCTCCTCTTCAGCGTGCTTGCGCGCGGTGATGTCATTGAACGTGACGACGAGCCTGTCCGCCAGGAAGGTGACGTACAGCTCGCAGATACGCTCGGAGCCATCGCGGCAGGCGATCCTGTATTCTCCCGTGTTAAGCGCTTGGCCGGAGCGTCGCGCTTTGTCCAGGAGAGGTTTCCAGCGATGGATCACTGCCTGGCGGTACTCGGGGTCCGGGTACGCGATCTCATACCACTCCGCTGCAGTCGGCGCCGTATGTCCGAAAAGGGTGAGGGCGCTGCGACTCCAGTAATCGATGACGTCGTCGCGAGCATCGACCAAGGCTATGGGGAACGGTGTCGCGTCCAGAATAGCGCGGAGCGCGGCCTCACTGTCCCGCAGAACCTCGTCCGCCCGCCTGCGCTCCGTGATGTCCCGGGCGATCGCGAAGGTGTAGCCCTCCGCCACTTGCGGCTGCGATGTCCAGTCCAGCCACACGGAACTTCCGTCCTTGCGGAGGTAGCGATTCTCAAACGAAAGGACCGTATCCCCGCGCTTCAGTTTCTCCGCTATGACCTGCTCTGTCCTCTCCTTGTCTTCAGGGTGGACGAGCTCGAGGTACGGCCTCCCCAGCAGTTCCTCTTTCGAGTATCCCAGCGTCTTCGCCCAGGCAGAGTTGACCTCGCGGAAGTTGCCTTCGATATCGGCGATGACGACCAGGTCCGCAGTGAGCTCGAAGAAACGACGGAACTTCTCTTCGCTCTCACGAATCTCGGCCGAGACCTGCGATTCGCGCACCCGCCAGAAGAGCAGCGTCCCCACGCCGGCGAGGGCGACGAGGACGAGGGCGACCGCCGCGGTCATCCAGGCCTGCGTGCGGATGGGCCCGAGGACGTCGTTGGTGTCTTCCTTGGCGACGAGATACCAGGGCGTTCCTGGCACATGTTGGAGGGCGGCCAGCACGGGGACGCCGCGGTAGTCGAGCCCTTGGACGACACCGCGGCGGCCGCGCACAGCCATCGCCGCCGGCAGATTCGCGGCGTTCGCCGGCACCGCGAGCTTCAGCGCGGTGCCCTTGCGAAAGCGCAGATCGTTGAGATACAGGACTTGGCCTCCGCGCCGCTCCACGAGCAGCGTCTCACCGGAGCGGCTGGGCGACGGCCACGTCTGCACGAGCGGGAAGAGGAAGCTGCCGGGGTCGGCGCTCAGGGTCACGGCGGCGATCGCCGGAACGCCGCCCTGAGGGCTGAGGATCGGCGCAACAAAGTCGATGCGCGTGCGCCCGGCCCCGTCCAGGTGGAGGTCCGAGGATTGCACGACGCCCGTCGCCGTCGCTTTCGCCACAAGGGCTGTAGTCTGCTCGTCGAGCAGTGCCGGCGCAGCTTGCGGGGCGCGCAGGAGCACTCTGCCTCCCGGCGTGGTCATCACGACCACGACGTAGCTGTAGGTACGCCGAAAGGCATCGAGAAGGGTCTGCAGGTCGGCGCTCGCCGCAGCCGTGCGGCGCCCGGCGAGCAGGTCGGCGGCCGCGGTGGCGACGAGCGGGTCGGCGCGGAGAATCGCTGCGTCTCCGCGTCGTTCGCCGAGCCAGGAGGTGATCTGCTTGGCCTTGAGCTGCCCGACCGCGGTGAGCGTGCGATCGGCCTGCTGCTCGATGGACTGCGCCTGTTGGCGCCAGATGAAGTAGCCGGCCGCGGCGATGAGCACGGCGAGCACGGCAAAGCCGCCGATGAGCGGCCATGCGGACCGGCGATGTTGGGGCGTTGGACTCACGGACGCTCCAAGGAGGCGCGCGGCAAGGCCGCCCCGACTCCCCCCTCGCTGCGTACCGGTCGACCGAGACTCATATGCCCCCTCTGCTGCGCATCGAGTGGTCTGGCGACCAGTGTATGCCACGGAGCTCGGCGAGCGAAGCATATCCGGGCTCGTCGCGAGAGAGGCGGCGCGCCGCAGGTACGCCGCCCTACCTCGTGAACTGCCTCACAACGGTGACGTGCCTCCACCGTCCCTATCTACGGGTGTATCGTAGTGAGGCGGTGACGGTGGCGCGGCGGAGGGCCGCACGGCTGGGTCGCCGGTAGGTCAGGGGGCTCGGGTCATGTACTCGATCGCAGACCGGCAGGAGCTCACCAAGCGCGACATGATCAGCCTCACCATCGAGGCTCCCCTGATCGCGCGCAAGATCGTCCCGGGGCAGTTCGTTGTCGTGCGCGTCAACGAGACCGGCGAGCGCGTGCCGCTCACCGTGGCTTACAGGGATGCGGCCACCGGCACCATCACCATCATCTTCCAGGTCGTGGGCAAGAGCACCGCGCTGCTCGCCTCACTGGGCGTCGGCGACGCGATCAAGGATCTCTGCGGCCCGCTGGGCGCCCCCGGGCATTTCGAGAAGGTGGGCACCGTGGTGGGCATCGGCGGCGGCTCCGGTATCGCCGTGCTGCATCACCTGCTCAGCGGCCACAAGGAGGCGGGCAATCGCCTCATCGGCATCATCGGCGCGCGCGAGAAGGATCTGCTGATCCTCGAGGACGAGATGCGGGCACTCTGCGATGAGCTGGTCGTCACCACCGACGACGGCAGCTCTGGGGAGCATGGCCTGGTGACCGACGCGCTCAAGGCGCTGGTCGAACGCCAGGAGCGCATCGACCAGGTGCTGGCCGTGGGCCCGCTGGTGATGATGCGCGCCGTCACCGAGATGACGCGTATCTACGGTCTTCCCACGGAGGTCAGCCTGAACCCGATCATGGTCGACGGCACCGGCATGTGCGGCGGCTGCCGCTGCACGGTGGGCGGCGAGACGCGCTTCGCCTGCGTCGATGGGCCGCACTTCGACGCCTTCAAGGTCGACTTCGACGAGCTCATCCAGCGCAACCAGATGTACGGCCGCGACGAGCGCATCTCGCTGCTCACTTCGATCAAGGTGCGCTAAGGAGGCGAGATGGCCGAGCCCGACAACGCCGAGCTCCTGGCCCTGGAGCATGAGGGCGACCTCGCCAGCTTCTGCCCGCACTGTCACGCGCCGCTCAACATGTACGACGCGGGCACGCGGCGCGTCTGGGTCGGCTTGGCGGTGCGGGTCAACGGCGCCGCCTGCGGCTTGCTGCTCGACCCGCGCCTGGACGCGTCCGAGCGCAGGTGCTCGGACGGCTGGAATGACGGCGACCTCGCAGAAGACGTCATCTGCCCGCACTGCGAGGCCTCACTGCTCGAGGCCGACGGGAGGTGCGAGCGCTGCGAGGCGCCGGTCTTCGGCCTCGAAGTTTCGGTGCACACGCGCGTGGTGCCGCTGGCGCTCTGCACGCGCGCCGGCTGCCCCTGGCACGGCATATCGACCAGGACTCGGGCGAAGATCCTCGCGGAGTCTCCGCGCCAGAAGAAACCCGAGCAGGACGCCATGCTCCGCGTGCGCAACTTCTCTGAGGTGAGCTACGGCTACGACGGCGAGCAGGCGGTGGCCGAGGCCGGCCGCTGCCTGCAGTGCAAGAAGCCGACCTGCGTCGACGGCTGCCCCGTGGGGGTCGACATCCCCGGCTTCGTCAGCCTCATCGCCGGGAGCGAGTTCGCCGCGGCGGCGCAGCGCATCCGCCTGCGCAACGCGCTGCCGGCGATCTGCGGCCGCGTGTGCCCCCAGGACCAGCAGTGCGAGAAGCTCTGCCTGCTGGGCAAGAAGGGCGAGCCGCTCGCCGTCGGCGCGCTCGAGCGCTTTGCCGCCGATTTCGAACGCGAGACCGACCAAGTGCGGCTGCCGCGGCGGGCGACCAAGACGGGCCTCCGCGTGGCCGTGGTCGGCAGCGGCCCGGCCGGGCTTACGCTGGCCGCCGATCTCGGCGTGCAGGGCCACAGCGTCACGATCTTCGAGGCCCTACACAAGGCCGGCGGCGTGCTCGTGTACGGCATCCCCGAGTTCCGCCTGCCCAAGAGCATCGTCGAGGCCGAGACCGGCAACCTGCGCCGTCTGGGCGTCAAGTTCGAGCTCAACAGCATCGTCGGCAAGCTCTACGGTCTGCAGGAGCTGTTCGACCTGGGGTTCGATGCGGTGTACATCGCCACCGGCGCCGGCCTGCCCGGCTTCATGGGCCTGCCCGGCGAGAACCTCTGCAACGTCGTCTCCGCCAACGAGTACCTCACGCGCGTGAACCTCATGAAGGCCTACCTCTTCCCCGAGTACGACACGCCGGCGCCCAAGGGCCGGCGCGTGGCCGTGGTCGGCGGCGGCAACGTGGCCATGGACTGCGCGCGCACCGCTCTTCGCATGGGCGCCCGCGAGGCGACCATCGTGTACCGGCGCACTCGCGACGAGATGCCGGCGCGCGACGAGGAGATCCAACATGCCGAGCAGGAGGGCGTGCGCTTTCACTACCTGACGGGTCCCGTGGGCTACGTCGGCGACGAGCAGCACTGGGTGCGGCAGCTGCAGGGCGTGCGCATGAAGATGGGCGAGCCCGACGAGTCGGGGCGACGGCGGCCGATCCCTATCGTCGGGTCCAATTTCCTGCTCGACGTGGACCTGGTGATCGTGGCTGTGGGCGCCGGCCCGAACAAGGTGCTCTTCGAGGGCGCCGAAGGGCTGGAGCGCAACGCGCGCGGCTACATCCGCACGTTCACCGAGTCAGGACGCACGAGCGTGCCCAAGGTGTGGGCCGGCGGAGACATCGTCACCGGCGCCGCGACGGTCATCCTCGCGATGGGCGCGGCGCGCCAGGCGGCCGACGACATGCACGCCTACTTGAGCGACGGACAAACCGCCTGGCTTTAGGGCTGGCGCTCCGCGGCGGCAAGCCGGTGGGCGAGCTCCTCCCAGTAGGCTTGCACGCCCTCTTCGACCTCGTCGTAGTGGACTGCTTCGAACTCCTCCGTGAGCTCCTCACGGTCGTGCTGCGTGAGGTAGTGCTGGGCGGTGTCGAAAAAGACTGTCTCTTCGACCTCCATGTGACAGCGCACCACCTCCACGTACTCGCGCAAGTCCGCGGCGAAGGCGAGCGCCGCGTCGCTGTCGCCCTCGGGGAGCTCCTTGAGCTCCACCTGCAGCCTGTCGAGACGTCCGGCGCACCACTCGTGCTCGCCGAGCATCTGCTCGAGCGGCTCGTCGTCGTCGGTCATGCCCCGCTTGTGGCAGCGCGCGAACAGCAGGCCGTCCTCCTTGGGATCGTGCAGGCCGTCGCAGAAGAAGCGGAAGAACCCAAGGATATCGCCGACGAGGTCGGCGCGAATGGCGCCCGTGGCCGCGATGTGGTCGCACTCCTTGTCGGCCGCCTCGGCGACCTCGAGCATCAGCCGATGCTCGGCTTCGAGGATCTTCCTCCAGCCCATGGTGCCTCCCTCCGCGAACCATGTGCACGCACACGCATGCCGTTACTGACAGCATACCCCTGCAAAGGGCGTCACAGGGCCGTTGGCGGTCAAGACGAGCGCGTCTCGCCGCGCCGGCCTCTGCGAACGGCCCGGCGCCGCCTGAGGCTATGATGGAGGCGCTGATGGCTGACCGGATGGGGGGAACAATGGCTAGTGAAGCGAAGAACGGGCGCGCGATCCTCGCCCTCGACCAAGGGACGACCAGCGCGCGGGCGATCGTCTTCGCCGCCGACGGCGCCGTCCTCGCACTCGCGCAGCGCGAGATCGGCTTGACCTTTCCGCAGGCGGGCTGGGTCGAACAGGACCCGCTCGAGATCTGGACGGCGCAGCGCGCGACGGCCGCCGAGGCACTGCAAGACAGCGGCGTCGCCATCGCCGACGTAGCCGCCATCGGCATCACCAACCAGCGCGAGACCACGATCGTGTGGGACAGGGCCACGTCGCTGCCGATCGCGCCGGCGATCGTCTGGCAGGACCGGCGTACCGCGGAGCGCTGCGAAGAGCTGCGCCGCGCAGGCCACGAGGCCCTGGTGCGGCGCAAGACGGGCCTCGTGCTGGACCCCTACTTCTCGGCCACCAAGATCCGCTGGCTCCTCGACGCCGTGCCCGGCGCCCGAGAGAGGGCCGCCCGCGGCGAGCTGGCCTTCGGCACCGTGGACAGCTGGCTGGCGTGGCAGCTCAGCGGCGGCCGCCTGCACATCACCGACGCCACGAACGCTTCGCGGACGCTCCTCTACGATCTGCGTGCCGGCGACTGGGACGACGAGCTGCTCGCGCTCTTCGACGTGCCCCGAGCACTGCTGCCCGCGGTGTGCGACACGTGCGGCGTGGTGGGCCAGACCGACGCCGCGGTCTTCGGCGCGCCCCTGCCCCTGGCGGCGACGGTCGGGGACCAGCAGGCCGCCCTCTTCGGGCAGGCCTGCACGGCGCGCGGCATGACCAAGGTCACCTACGGCACGGGCTGCTTCCTGCTCCTGAACACGGGCGAGGAGCCCGTGGAGTCGCAGAGCGGCCTGCTGAGCACCGTCGCCCTGCAGCGCGGGGGCCGCCGCACGTATGCGCTCGAGGGCAGCGTGTTCATCGGCGGCGCGGCAATCCAGTGGCTGCGCGACGGTCTCGGGATCATCGCCGAGGCGCGCGATTCGGCGGCTCTGGCGGCGCGCGTGCCGGCCAGCGACGGCGTGTACTTCGTCCCCGCGCTCGCCGGTCTCGGCGCGCCGTACTGGGAGCCGCGCGCGCGCGGCGCGATCCTCGGACTTACGCGCGGCACCACGGCGGCGCACATCGCGCGGGCCACGCTTGAGGGCATCGCCTTCCAGGTGGCCGACCTGCTGGGCGCCGTGGCCGGCGACGCCGGCGTGACGCCGGCCGACGTACGCGCCGACGGCGGCGCGTCTCATAACGACCTGCTGCTGCAGTTCCAGGCCGACGTGCTCGGCGTGCCGGTCACGCGCGCCGCCCAGACAGAGTCCACGGCGCTCGGCGCGGCCCTGCTCGCCGGACTCGCCGTCGGGCTGTGGAAGGACGAGCGGCAGACGGCTGACCTGTGGCGCGCCGAGCGCACCTTCGCGCCCGACCCGGTCGCCGACCGCGAGGCGCTGCTCGCCGGCTGGCGCGCGGCGGTCGCCTGCGTGCGCGACCTCGCCGGCCGCACTGAGCCGCCCGCTGCCCGGCGGAGAGCCGGCGAGCAAGGCCGCTGAGGGGCGCTACCAGTGGGGGGTGGCGCGCGCCGTCCAGCGGCCGTCCGCGCGCGCCACGGTGACCGGGACGCCGAAGCAGGCGGAGAGGGCGTCAGCGGTGAGCACGGCGGGCGCGGCGCCGCAGGCGACCACACGCCCGCCCCTCAGCAAGAGCGCGTGCGTGGTGGTGGTCGGCAGCTCCTCCAGATGGTGCGTCACGGTGACGACGGCCGGAGCCGGCGGCGCGCCGGCCAGCGATGCCAGCGCCGCGAGAAGCGCCTCCCGGCCGGGCAAGTCGAGGCCGTCGGCCGGTTCGTCCAGAAGGAGCAGCGGCGGTCGGCGCATGAGCGCCCGCGCGAGCAGCACGCGACGCCGCTCCCCCTGCGAGCAGGCGGCGAAGGAGTGCGCGGCCACGGCCCCGCATCCGAACTGCGCGAGCAGGCTCTCGGCGCGGCGCAGGTGCGCGCCCACGACGCGTTCTCGCAGGACCTGGATCGTGCCGGTCACGCCGGTGAGCACCACCTCGAGCGCCGTGCGCCGCGGCGAGAACGCCTCTTCAGTCCGTAGGTCGACATGGCCGATCAGCTCACGGAGGACGCGGAGGTCCACGTGGCCGACGGTCGCCCCGAGGATGTTCACGATCCCTCGGCTGGGATGGCGCAGGCCGGCGGCGACATCGAGCACGGTGGACTTGCCGGCGCCGTTCGGGCCGAGCACGGCCCACTGCTCGCCGGCGCCGACTTCCCACGACACATCGGTGAGAATGGGCTGACGTCGGCGCAGGCGCTCGTCCCACTCCCAGACGGTGACGTCAGAGAGAGCGAGCGCAATCGGGGCGCCGGCATCGCCGGGAGCGCAAGCGGGCAGGCCGGCCATGCGTTCAGCCGAGGCGGGCGGCGCGCTCGCCGCGGACGCTCCGCCGCATCGCGGCGGAGGCCTCGGCGAGGGCGGCGCGCTCCTCGGCCACAAGACCGACGCGGGCGCGCGCCCGGCCGGTCGGCTTCTCGCCTGTTCGCGTCTTCGGCCACGCACGGACGGCCGCCTCGACGCGGTCGCGGCCGCCGCCGGCGAAGGCCTGCGCCAGCTCGGCGGCCACCGCCGCGTCGGGGCTCGCGGCCGCGAACTCGGCCGCCTCCAAAGCGTAGCCGTTGCCGTTGAAGCTCAGCGAGACGCCGCCCCAGGCCTTGACGGCCGCGAGCGGCGGCGCGTCGGTGATCGAGTCGCCGACGTACATCACGCCGGCGCCGGCGACGCCCTGCGCGGCGACGATCTCCAGCAGCGCGGCGAGCTTCATGCCCCCGCCCACGGGGCGCACGGCGGCCACCAGCGCGCCGCTCACGCGGCCGGTCATCTGCGTCCAGAAGAGGTCGTCCAAGCGCGCTACCGTCACGGCATCGGCGGGCGCGAGATCGCCGGGCGCACGCGCCCCTTCGGGGATCTCGATGAGGCCGCGCTCCAGCACGCGGGCGGCTTCGTCGCGCAGCCAGGCCTTCTCTTCCTCGGGCATCGCCCACGCGTCCAGGCTCAGCTCCGTGCAGCGCACGTTGGCCGGAGGAAAGCCGGAGAGCCTGCAGAGCGCCTTGAGGTAGGGCGTGTACGAGGTCGAGATGATGAAGGCCGGCAGAAGCGCCGCGATGCCATGCAGCGCCTCGAGCGCCCCGGGCACCATGAGCACGCCCTCGGCGCTGAACGCCTCAACGCCCTCGTCGGTGACCTCAAAGGCCTTGAGAAACGGCGGCAGCAGCCGCAACGTGTCGCCGGCGTTGTAGCCGGGCCTGCGCAGCACGTCGGCGAGGAAGTCGTCGTACCTGCTGAGCCGCGCGAAGAGCTCAGCGCCGCCCGGGATGAAGTGCGCGGCGATCTCCTGGGCGTTGTCGTTCTTGGTAAGCGGGCCCTCGCAGTCGGTCACGTAGGCGCGGCGCGGCGCCGGGCCGGCGCCGGCCGCGGCGCCGGCGGCAGGGCCGGGACTCCCCGCGCTCATGGCCTCGCGACCTCCGCCTCGACCGGCTCGGTGAGGTCGAGGGGCAGGCGCGTAGATTCCGCGAACACCGCCCCCGCCGCGGTGTTGAGCTTGCCCTGCGCGAACTGGCAGAGAGTCTGGTACAGCAGGGGGATCTCGCGGACCTCGCCGCGCCGGCGGATCTCGGCGAACAGCGGCTCGCTCTCGCCCTCGGCGGCAGCGATCTCGGCGACGCTCATCGTCTTACGCTTCTCGCGGAACTGCGCCCAGAGAGGATCCCAGCCCGCGCCGCGCAGCGAGAAGCGGCAGAAGGCCACCACTGGGCCGCGGTCGAGCTGCGCGGTGCCGAGGTGGACCATCGCGCCCGTCTCGCCGGCCTCCTCCTCGAGCAGATCCCAGATGACCTTCTGCCAAGTCCCCGTGGGGCCGCCGGGTAGCGCCGGATGGAGGTTGAGGATGGCGAACTTGCGGCACATGGCCGGGCTGGCGATGAGCATGTACCCGGCCATCACGAGGAGGCCGAGCCGGTACGGCACCAGGAGGCCCATCACGCCGCGGTGGTACTCGTCGCGCCACTCGGTCCGCTCGACGCCGAGCGCCTGCGCCGCCTTCCAGCTCGCGGCGCTCGACAGCGCGATCAAAGGCAAGTCGAGGCGCTCCACGATCTGGATGAAACGGTCGCTCTCCGGTTCCTCCCCCGGCTCGCGATCGCAGAACACGGCGGCGATGTCGAGGGGGACGCCGTCCTGCTGGGCGCGCGCCACGACGTCGGCGAGGAGGTTGCAGGCCGCCTGGTCGCGACCGCTGGACAGCCAGCCGATCCTCACGCCGCGCCCCCTCGCGCCACGTGACCGTCTTCGCCGAGCTCCTCCGCCAGTCGCGACCGCCACGCCGCGGCGTCCGGGTACGTGCTGCGCCCGACGCCGGCGATGCCGCGACTGGCGGCCCACGCGGCGAGGCGCCCGGCGCCGGCGAGCCCGACCTGCTCGATCATGCCGGCGAAGAAGCCGGCGGCGAAGAGGTCGCCGGCGCCGGTAACGTCGACAACCTCGGCCGGTAGCGGCGGCACGTAGAGATCGACGCGGCGGCCGACGAGCCTGGCCCCTCGGCCGCCCATCTTGCAGACCACGAGGCCGACACCCGCATTGAGAAGGAAGTCCAGCGACTCCGGGAGCGAGAGGCCGCAGAGCATCTCGAGCTCCCTCTCTGTGGCGAACAGGTAGGCGCAGCGGTTGAGGATCGGCATGAAGCGCTTGACGCCCTTGCGCGCGTAGATCTCGCCGGGGTCGAAGGTGACCTCGGTGTCGGCCGGCAGGCGCTCGAGCAGCGCGAGCTGCGCCGCGAGCGGCCCATCGCCGACGAAGCTCGTGAAGTGGGCGAAGCGCGCCTTCGGGGTTCGCCTCGGCAGGTCGCCCGGCGCGAACGCGTCGTTGGCGGCCGGCCACACAAGGTTGCGGCGCTCGCCGTTCTCGTCGAGCAGCACGTACACGCGGCCGGTCTCGCCGGCGCGCGCCACCTGGCGCACCTCTGCCGGGGCGAGCTCTCTGAGAAGGTACAGACCGTCGTCGTCCGCGCCCACCCGCCCGACCATGGCGGCCCGGTAGCCCAGGCGCGCGAGCGCGTGGGCCGTGTTGGCCGCCTGCCCGCCGCCGGAGCGCGTGGGCGGGACGCGCGCGAGCGCTTCGTCGACGGCGCGGCGCACGTTGGCGTCCATGAGCTGCTCGCTGCCGGGAGCACCGAGCTCGTCCCACAGCGAAAAGGAGCGCGGAAGGCGGTAGACCAGATCGACGTTCAGGGCGCCGCAGCCGATGAGGTCGAGCGACCTCACAGCTTGAGCTCGCCCCGATATCGCACCGCCGCGCCATCGCCGCGCGGCATCACTTCGCCAACCACGTGTGCCTCAAGCCCGGCCTTCTGGATCACGAGGATGTTCTTCTCGACGTGAGCCGGGTCCATTGCCACCACCATGCCGAGCCCGCAGTTGAACGTGTTCAGCATCTCCGCGGCCCTGACGCCCAGAGAATGCAGCCAGCTGAAGACGGGCCCGGCAGGCCACGCGCCCAGGTCGATCTCTGCCGCCAGAGCGTCCGGAACGGCACGCCCGACGTTGTCGGGGAAGCCGCCGCCGGTGATGTGGGCGGCGGCGTGCACGCCGCCGGCATGCCCCAGGTCGTGCAGCACGGGGCTATAGATGATGGTGGGCAGAAGCAGAACCTCGCCGACGGATGCCTTGGGGCCGGCGTGCACGCAGAAGGCCCCGCCCTCGCTGAGGAACTTGCTGTGCACGTCGATGGCATGCTCCTTCAGCAGATGCCGCACCAGGCTGAAACCGTTGGAGTGCAGGCCGCTGGAGCAGATGCCGACGAGCACGTCGCCGTCCGCAACGAGGTTCGGCCCCCACAGCTCGTCGCGCTCCGCAAGGCCGACGGCAAAGCCGGCCATGTCGAAGTCGCCGTCCGGAAACTGCCCGGGGTGCTCGGCGGTCTCGCCGCCGAGAAGCACGCACTGCGCCAGCCGACAGCCCTCGTCCACTCCGGCGACGATCTCGGCGACCTCCTCGGGCACGACCTTGCCGACCACGAGATAGTCGAGGAAGAACAGCGGAACGGCGCCACAGGCCGACACGTCGTTGACGCTCATGGCGACCAGGTCGATGCCGATGGTGCCAAGTTTGCCCATGGCACGGGCGAGCTCGATCTTGGTACCCACGCCGTCGGTCCCGGCCACCAGTACCGGGTCTTTGAGCTTCGGCAGCCGCATCGCTCCGCCGAAGCCGCCGAGACCGCCGAGCACCAACGGGTGCTGCGTGCTCTTGAGCCGCTGCCTCATGAGGTCGACGGCGCGGTTGCCCGCCTCAACGTCGACGCCCGCCTTCTTGTACGTGAACCCCTGGTCGTCGCCCATCGCGCTCCCCCGTCAGTGTGACGGTGCCAGTCTACGTCGCAGGTCACCTTCGCCGCCAGCAGCGAGGGAGAGCCCCCTCCGCGAGCGTCAGAGCAGCCGCGAGAACAGCCGGTACACGGAGTTGCGGAACCTGACCAGGCGGCCGAGCGCGAGGACGTCCTCCATCGTCACCAGCGCGCTGCCTGCGATGTCGCGCTCGTACTGCTCCGCGTAGCGCGTCGCGATGCCGTCGTCGTAGAAGACCGACACCACCTCATCGTGCAGAATGATGCTGCGGATGTCCCAGTTGCAGGTGCCGATGATCGCGAGCTGGTCGTCCACGGTCACCGTCTTGGCGTGCAAAAAGCCGGCCTTGTACTGGTAGACCCGTACCCCGGCGCGAAGGAGCTGCGGGTAGTAGGCCTGCGCGGCGTAGTACGGGATCTTCTTGTCGGGTACGCCGGTCATCATGAAGCGCACGTCCACGCCGCTCGCCGCCGCCGTGCACATCGCCGTGATCAGCGGCTCGTCGGGCACGAAGTAGGGCGACTGGATCCAGATGCGCCGTCTGGCGGTGAGAAGCGCCGTGATGAAGACGTCGCGGATCGTCTTGAAGGTGGTGCCGACGCTCGAGTAGAGCACCTGCACCGGCACGCCTTCATGGCGACCATGCTCGTGCGGCGCCGGCATGTAGTCCGTCGCAAGGTCCTCCGTGCCTCCGTTGAGCAGCCACGTGGCGGCGAAGAGCATCAGGTACGGCGCGACCACGGGGCCGGTCATGCGAAAGTGCGTGTCGCGCCAGACGGCGAAGCGCGGACCGCCGTCGATGTACTCCTGACCCATGTTCATGCCGCCGCTGTAGACGACCTCGGCGTCGACGATCGCCATCTTCATGTGGTTGCGGTAGTTGATCTGCGGCAACCTCTTGTAGCAGGGGGCGACGGTGGCGCCGGCGACGGCAAGCCGCTTGAGCTCGTCCTTCTTGTACGTGATGCACGAGAGCCAATCGTAGAGGATGTGGACCTGGACGCCGGCGGCCAGGCGCTCGAGCAGGACGTCCGTGACCTGGGCGGTCAGCTCGTCCTGCTCCCAGATCAGGTACATGAGGTGGATGTAGCGCTGCGCCCCGGCCATGTCGGCGAGCAAGGCCGGGAACTTGTCCGCGCCGCGTGTGTATATCTCGACGCTGTCTGCCGGCAGCGGGACGGCGCCGCCCTCGGTGCGGCCGGTCGACTCGATGCGGGCACCGGCCGTGCCGGCCAGATCGGCGACCGCCGCCTCGGTGAAGGCGGTGTTGGCCGCCGTCACGGGTACCAACGACTTGTCCGCGACGTTTTCCAGGCGGCGCAGAATCCGCGTGCGCCTGGGCGAATCGCGACGGAAGTTGCGCCCGATGAAGAAGTACGCCACCAGGCCCAGGATGGGGAGCAGGAGGACGACGAACAGCCAGGCGAGCACGGTGCTGGGGTCGCGGTCGTCGGTGGCCAGCACGACGACCACTCCGGCGAGCGCCAGCAGGAGGAGGACGTCGAGAACCCAGAACCCGAGGCTGGCGACGCTGAAGTTGAGGATGGCGACGGAGATCACAACTCTCTCAGCTCTCGCAAGCCGCCGCCGTTCCCTTCTCGAAGCGCGTCTTGCACATTGCGTATTCGTCGGGCACGGCGATGGGGTAGTCGCCGTCGAAGCAGGCGCGGCAGAACTGGCTCTTGGGCAGGCCGGTGCTGTGCTGCAACCCCTCGAGCGTGAGGTAGTGGAGGCTGGTGGCGCCGACATGGTCACGCACCTCAGCGACCGTCTTGTTGGCGGCGATGAGCTCGGCGCGGGTAGCCATGTCGATGCCGTAGTAGCAGGGATACTGGATCGGCGGCGAGCTGATGCGCAGGTGGACCTCTTTCGCCCCCGCGCTGAACAGCATCTCGACGAGCTTGCTCGTGGTGTTGCCGCGCACGATCGAGTCGTCGACGACGACGAGCCGCTTGCCGCGGATCACGGCGCTCAGCGGATTGAGCTTCATGCGGATGCCGACCTGACGAAGCTGGTCGTCGGGCTGGATGAAGGTGCGGTGCACGTAGCGGTTCTTGATGAGGCCCTCGGCGTAGGGGATGCCGGAGGCTGAGGCGTAGCCGATGGCGGCCGGCATGCCCGTGTCGGGCACCGGGATGACGAGGTCGGCCGCGACCGGCGCCTCAAGCGCCAGGTGCTTGCCCATCTCCTGGCGGACAAGGTGAAGCGTGCGCCCAACCATCGTGCTGTCGGGCCGCGCGAAGTAGATGAACTCGAAGATGCACAGTGCCGGGCGTGAGCCCTCGAGCTCCACGCGCGCGCTGCGCAGGCCGTGCTCCTTGTCGACGATGACGATCTCGCCGGGCTGGATCTCGCGGACGAAGTCGGCGCCGATGATGTCGAGCCCGGCGGTCTCGCTGCTGATGACGACGTGTCCCTCGTAGCTGCCGAGGCAGAGTGGACGCACGCCGTAGGGGTCGCGGAAGCCGACCAGCGCGTCGCCCGAGGCGACCGTCGCCGAGAAGGCCCCGCGGATCTTGGCGACGGCGGTGCGCACGGCGCCGAGCAGGTCGCCCTCGGCCTCGTGGGCGATGAGCGCCGTGATGACCTCGGTGTCGGTGGTGCCGGCGAACTTCACGCCCTGGCCGATGAGCTCATCGCGCAGCTCTGTGGTGTTCACCAGGTTGCCGTTGTGGCCCAGGGCGATCACGTCGCCGTTGCGGCTGCGCACCAGCGGCTGCGAGTTCTGCCAGTGGCTCGAGCCGGTCGTTGAGTAGCGCACGTGGCCGATGGCGTGCTGGCCGCTGAGGCTCTGGAGCATCTGCTCGTTGAAGACCTGGCTCACCAGGCCGAGGTCCTTGATGACCGTGATCTGGCCGTCGTCGGCCACGGCGATGCCGGCGCTTTCTTGGCCGCGGTGCTGCAGGGCGTAGAGCCCGAAGAATGTGAGGCGCGCGACGTCGCGCCCCGGCGCATGGATGCCGAAGACACCACAGCTGTCATGGAGTCGATCGTCGTGCACGGCGCTCGTCCGGTCGCTCGTCAGAGCCGCTCCGGAAGCGACTCGTAAGCAGAATGGAGCTCGCCCACCGGGACGGTGAAGAGCTCCTTGCCCCCCATGGTACACCTCAAGTCGGTGCCGGTCACCCGGCCGAGGACGCGGTGCGGCAGCCCGCCGAGCACCTCGTCGAGCGGGCCGAGCAGCTCCGCCGCGACGGTGACGATCACGCGGGACGGCGCCTCGCCGAACAGGGCCAGGTCGGGCCGCTGCGCGGCGCCGGCGACCGCCGCGGCGGAGCCGAGAGCCACGTCGGCGCCCAGCCAGCGGCCGCTCCGGCCGCCGCGCGGCGCCTCCGGGTCCGCGAACTGCGCGCCGCCGTTTGAACCGCTGGCGATGCAGCACTCGGCCAGCGCTACGGCCAGGCCGCCCTCGGCACAGTCGTGGGCGCTCCTGAGGAGACGCGCCTCGATGGCCGCGCGGATCTTGCTCTGCAGCTCGACCTCGAGCTGCAGGTCCACGTCGGGCACGCGGCCCTCGACCTTGCCGTAGGCGATCTTCTGATACTCGCTGCCGTCGACCCAGGCGGCCTCGGCGCCGAGCAGCACGATTACGTCGCCTTCGTCCTTGAAGGCATCGTCGATGTGCACGCTGACATCCTCGTAGATGCCCAGCATGCCGATCATCGGCGTGGGGTAGATCGCCTGGCCGAAGCTCTCGTTGTAGAAGCTCACGTTGCCGCTGACGACCGGCGTATCGAGTGCCTCGCAGGCCTCGGCGATGCCCTCGACCGCCTGCTCGAACTGCCAGTAGATCTCACCCTTCTCGGGATTGCCGAAGTTGAGGCAGTCGGTGACCGCCACCGGCAGGGCGCCGGCGCAGGCCAGATTGCGCGCGGCTTCGGCGACCGCCGCCTTGGCGCCGCGATAGGGATCGAGGTAGCAATGGCGGCCGTTGCAGTCGTTGCTGAAGGCGATGCCGCGCAGCGAGTCCTTGATGCGCAGCACGGCGGCGTCGCCGCCGGGGATCTGCACGGTGTTGGCCTGCACAATGTAGTCGTACTGCTCGAACGCCCAGCGCTTGCTGGCGATGTTGGGCGCGGCCAGAAGCTGCGTGAGCGCCGCGCCCAGGTCATTCGGCGGCGGATAGCCCGCGTCATCCACGGCGACGGGCTCGTCGACGATGTAGTCCGGCTTCACGGACGGCGTGCGGATGACCGGGCTCTCGTCCGCCAGGCGCCGCGCAGGGATGTCGGCGACGCGTTCGCCGTGCCACCAGATGCGCAGCATCTTGCTGTCGGTGACCGCGCCGATCACGGTGCAGTCGAGGTCCCAGCGCTCGCAGACCTCGCGCACGTCGGCGATCTGCTGCTCAGTGACGATCGCCAGCATGCGCTCCTGGCTCTCGCTGATCATGATCTCCCAGGGCTCCATGTCGGCCTCGCGCAGGGGCACGCGGTCGGCGTGGATGTCGAGGCCGACGAAGCCCTTGCTCGACATCTCGCTGCTCGAGCTGGTGAGGCCGGCGGCGCCCAGGTCCTGCATGCTCACCACAAGCTTGCGGTGGATGAGCTCGAGGCAGGCCTCGATGAGCTTCTTCTCGGTGAATGGGTCGCCGACCTGGACGCTGGGGCGCTTTTCCTCGAGCGTCTCGTCGAACTCCTGGCTGGCGAGCACACTGGCGCCGCCGATGCCGTCGCGGCCGGTCTTGGAGCCGATGAGCACGACGTGGTTGCCGACGCCGCTGGCGATAGCGCGCACGATGCCGTCGGTGCGGATCATGCCGGCGCTCATGGCGTTGACCAGGCAGTTGCCCTCGTAGCTGGGCTCGAAGTAGATCTCGCCGCCGATGGTGGGGATGCCGAGGCAGTTGCCGTAGTGGGCGATTCCGCCGACGACGCCGTCGAGCAGGAAGCGCTGGCGCGGCTCGGTGAGCTCGCCGAAGCGCAATGAATCCATGCTCACGCACGGCCGCGCGCCCATCGTGAAGATGTCGCGGACGATGCCGCCCACGCCGGTGGCGGCGCCCTGAAAGGGCTCGACCGCCGACGGGTGATTGTGGCTCTCGACCTTCATGGCCACGGCCCAGCCGTCGCCGACATCGATGATGCCGGCGTTCTCGCCGGGGCCCTGCAGGATGCGCGGCCCGCTGGTGGGGAAGCGCCCGAGGATGGGTCGCGAGTGCTTGTAGCTGCAGTGCTCGCTCCACATGAGCGAGTAGATGGCGAGCTCGACATACGTCGGCTCGCCGCCTTGGATCTTGCAGATGTGCGCGTACTCGTCCGCTGTGAGGCCGAGCTTGACGGCGGCCTCCACGTCGGCACGCCGGTTCACGTACTGCTCACCGCTCATGACGTCACCTCCGCAGTGCGCAGCACCGTGTCGATGATCGACTGGAACAGCGGGCGCCCGTCGGCGCCGCCGGCCAGCCCGGCCTCCACGGAGTTCTCCGGGTGCGGCATCATGCCGAACACGTTGCGGGTCTCGTTGCAGACGCCGGCGACGTCGTCGAGCGCGCCGTTAGGATTGGCGCCCTCGGCGCGCTCGCCGGCGGCGTCCACGTAGCGCAGGACGATCTGGTCGGCGGCCTGCAGGCGCGCCAGCGTCTCGGGGTCGACGGTGTAGTTGCCCTCGTTGTGCTTGACGACGATGCGCAGCACCTCGCCGGTCTCGCAGGCGCTGGTGAACGGCGTGCGCGTGGTCTCCACGCGCAGGTTGACGTAGCGGCAGACGAACTTGAGCCCGGTGTTGCGGATGAGGGCGCCGGGCAGAAGGCCGGCCTCGACCAGGGTCTGGAAGCCGTTGCAGATGCCCATCACGAGGCCGCCCTCGTGGGCGAAGTCGATGACCGACTGCATGATGGGGCTGAAACGGGCGATGGCGCCGCAGCGCAGGTAGTCGCCATAGCTGAAACCGCCGGGCAGGATGACGGCCTGGACATCCTTGAGGTCGGTGTCCTTGTGCCACAGGTACTGCGCACCGGCGCCGGGAAAGGTGGAGACGGCGTGATAGGCGTCGGCGTCGCAGTTGCTCCCGGGGAAGACGACGACGCCGAAGCGCACGGGGGCGTGGCCCATCCCTCAGCCCTCGCTGATCGTGAAGGTGTAATCCTCGATGATCGGGTTGGCGAGCAGCCTGCGGCACATCTCGTCGACCTGCGCGTGGGCGGCTTCGGCGGTGAGATCGTCAGCGGTGATGGTGAGGTCGATGATCTTGCCGATCTGGACGCCGCTCACTCCGCTGAACCCGAGGTTGGGGAGCGAGCGCTCGACGGCGGCGCCTTGGGGGTCGAGGATGCCCTTCTTGGGCGTGACGTAGACGCGCACGTTCATCGGCTCACCTGCCCGGAGAGAGAGTGCTGGGGACGAGGCCAGTCTATCGCAGATGCGGCGCGCAGGGGGCGGAGGCCGCGCCGCGCGCCGGCTGCGGACCGCGATCACTTCGTCAGCCGCTGACCCCCGCGTGCCGCAAGATGAACTCCACCGTGCGCCGGTCGTAGTCCACATGGTTCTCGACGCCGCTGATCTCGTGGCCCTCGTCGGGGTAGATCTGCGCCTCGCAGATGCGGCCGGCGGCGCGCAGCGTGTCCACCACCTTGCCGACGAGGCGCGTCGGGCAGCGGGGATCGCGAGCCGCCGCCAGGATGAGCAGCGGGGCGCTGACGCGGTCGAGGTGGTTGATCGGCGAGTAGTACTCGAGCCGGGCGCGATCCTTGACGAGGTCGCCGGTGTTCTCGCGGTCCCACCAGCGCAGGTCCTCGCGGACCGCGGGGTCCACCTGCGCGTCGATGTGGTCGAAGAACGGCACGCCGGCGACGCCGGCCGCCCAGAGCTCGGGGAACTGCGTGAGCATCTGCGCGGTGAGGTAGCCGCCGTGGCTGCGCCCGGTCACCGCGATGCGGCCCGGGTCGCAGCCCATGGCGACGAGAAAGGCGTGGGCGCCGGCGCAGTCCTGCGCCTCGCCCTGACCACAGAGGTAGCGGTTGGCGAGCTGCCAGCGGCGCCCGTAGCCGTCGCTGCCGCGGTAGTTGGGGTGGACGACCATGAAGCCGGCGTCGAGGAAGGCTTCCCGCAGGGGGTCCCACTCGTCGGCATGGTGCCAGGTGGGACCGCCGTGGATGATGACCACCCCGCAGCCGTTGTGCTCGCGCGGACGGAAGAGCAGCGCGGGGACGTCGGCAAGCAGGTCGAGGCTGCGGTAGTGGACGTGCTCGCCGTGCACGAAGTCGTGCCCGGCGAGGTCGTCGGGAAGGCCCTGCGTGAGTCGCGTCACGCGACCATCCGCGAGGTCGACGCGAAACAGGTCGCTGGGGATCCCCGGGGCGCTGAGCGCGACCACGACCGCGTCTCCGTCGGGAGTGAAGCGCGGGTGGTAGTGATTGCCGGCGCCGACGCTCAGGTCGCGCAGCGCTCGCGACTGGAGGTCGAGGTGCCAGAGCGACGTGCGGGCGTCGATGTCGCGGAGAAACAGGAGCGCGTCTCCGTCCGGCGACCACACGGGGTGATGGGCGTCGTGCGCGTCGCTCCAGGCCCACTCGACGGACGCGCTCAACGTATCGTAGATGCCGACGGCGTAAGCGTCGTCGACGACGCCCTGAAAGGCGAGGCGCGCGCCGTCCGGCGACCAGCGCGGGAACCAGGCCAGCATAGGCTGCTCGCCGCCGATCGCCTGCTGCGCGCCCTCCTCGACGTCCATGACGAAGACCGCGCCGTCCTGCCCGCGGGTGTCCGCGTGCCAGGCAATGCGCCGACCATCCGGCGACCACTGTGGCGTCCAGTCGTTGAAGTAGTGGTCGACGACCAGCTCCACGCCGGCGCCCTGCGGGCACGCCGCCGCAGGCATCAGCGCGGCGGCGTAGCTCTGACCGTGGTCGGCGCTCAAGGCGATGCGCGTGCCGTCGGGCGAGAGCTGGAGGTCGGGGTTCGGGGAGAGATCGGGGGTGCCCGGGAGCAGGTTCTCCACGGTCCCGGTGGCGACCTCGTAGCGATAGAAGTCGAAGCACTCCGATCCCTTGTCGTCGCGCGCGAAGTACAGGTAGCGACCGTCGCCCGAGTACTTGGGGCAGCCGCAGGGATCGTCGATCGAGAGAAGTCGCCGTGGGGGCGCCGCGCCGCGGCTGTCGACCGTGTAGAGCTGCCAGTCTCCCCCGTTCCGCCATTCGAAAGCCACCGTGTCGCCGCTGGGCGCGATGGAGAAAGGACGATAGTCGGTGCCGACGATGGGCACGGCGGCGAGCCGTTCGATGAGGGTCCCGCCCACGCTGCCTCCTCCAGTTGCTGTTCACCGGTCGCGGGTCGCGAGGGCAGGGCCGCGAGCGCCTTGCGGCGCAGCCCGCGCCAACGATACCGCGCAGGGCGCGGCGCCGCACGCGACCGTCAACCTCGAGCGCCGCACCGGCAGCACCCCGCACGCGAACGTCAACCCCAAGCGCCGCGCCTGCTGGACGCGGTTCCACCCGTAGGCGGTTGCGCCCGCCGGCGGGTAGTGCCGCCGGCGCCATCAACTCCACCCGTGGTATGACGACGGCGGCGGCCCTCTGGGCCTATACTGCCGAGGCCACGACTTCCAGCGCTCCCGGCGCCTCCGGCGCCCCGCAGAGACTCAGGGCCCTGAGGCCCGGGCGCACCGCCCGGCCCGAAACCGCCGGAGGTGCTGTGAACGCGGACTCGCGATCGTCGATCTGGAGGGCGGGCTCAGCCGCGTGTCTCGGCGAACCTCTTGAACTCCGCGAGGTCGCGGTCGAGATGCGCGCCCACGGCCTCCTCGGCGCCCGTGTCGCCTTCGTAGTCGATGCTCACGGTGACCCGCGTGCGGCCGACGCCGAGGTCGGCAAGCGTGACCATGCCGGTCTTCTCGACGTCGTCGGCGAGCGACCACTCGACGTCCGCGAGCGACGTCTGGTAGTGGCCGACGAGGCTACGGAACATGAACTCCGTCCACTCTCGATCGGCTTCAGTGATCTCCGCGTCAACGTCGATCCAGCGTTTGATGGTCGCCATTGTGCCCTCCCATGGGTGTCGTTTCATGCTGGCGCCTGTGTATCCGCCGACATCTTAGGTCAAACGGCGGCGATCCGGTGCTGACGCCGCCAGAAGCCCCCACCCCCATCCTCCCCAGGGGGGCCG
>Ga0114951_10000624_pt1 | contig 47468 bp, 39 predicted proteins | sample AM7aDNAmetaG_FD_88677 | JGI IMG/M metagenome (GOLD analysis project Ga0114951, IMG submission 88677) | Freshwater microbial communities from Finland to study Microbial Dark Matter (Phase II) - AM7a DNA metaG | ecosystem: Environmental > Aquatic > Freshwater > Lake | place: Finland: Lake Alinen...
AAACAATAGTTTGGAGTCGTTTTTCGAGGTTTTAAGCGCTCGTTTTTAAAACGACTTAACGCAACGATTCAAAATCAGGACCGTTCTCGTGAAAATAAACCGTTTTTCAGCAGCCTGCTAGTAGGTGGTAGGCGATGTGGGCTTTTGCTACGTACGACCTACTATCTACCACATACGGTTTTTGAGTTCCTGAAGAGAGGGTCGCGTCAATCGGCCTGAAGCTAAGGGAAAGAAAATTCGCGAAAGTTTTCTTGTCCCAGCTTCTTTTTTAGGAGCTGGGATTTTTTATTTTGAAGCGAAAATTAGCGGGAGGGGACAGTGAGTAAACGAGTCGGGTTTGTCGGAATCATTATTGAAGACAGGACGAAAGCGGCGCAGAAGGTGAACGCCCTGCTTTCCGAGTACGGGGATCTCATTGTGGCGCGGGTCGGGCTTCCTTACCGTGAGAGGAAATGTTCCGTGATCACGCTGATCGTGGATACCACCACCGATGAATTGGGTTCTCTTACGGGAAAACTGGGCGCGCTTGAAGGCGTTTCCGTGAAGTCGGCGCTTACAAAACAGTAATAGTCCGGAGTCGTGAGTTCAGAGTAGGGAAAACAGGTTTTCTCCGAACTCCCAACTCATCACTTCGATCTGATTTTGGAGGAAGTATGGAATATCGTATCGAAAAGGACATGTTGGGCGAGAAACAGATACCTGCTGATAAATACTGGGGGATCCATACCCAGCGGGCGATCGAGAATTTTCCGTCAAGCGGCTGGCCCGTGTCTGGCGAACTTATTCGGGCCATCGTCACAGTCAAGAAGGCCGCGTGTCTTGCCAATCTTGAAACGGGATACCTTTCCGCTGACAAAGCTAAGACGATCGTGGCGGCTTGTGACGAAGTCTTGGAAGGGAAGCTACTCGGAGAATGGCCGATTGACGCGCTTCAGGGGGGAGCCGGAACCTCGACCAACATGATGGTGAACGAGGTGCTCGCGAATCGAGCGATCGAGTTGTCAGGAGGCAGGAAGGGTCAGTATGAGCGCGTTCATCCCATCGAAGATGTGAACATGCATCAGTCGACCAATGACGTTTATCCAACCGCGGTCAAGATCGCCGCGATCCTGGGATTCAAGGCCTTAAGCGACGCGGCGGAGAAACTTCAGGGAGCTTTTCAGTCGAAGGAAAAAGAGTTCGTGGGGATCGTGAAGATCGGCCGAACCGAGCTTCAGGAAGCGGTGCCCATGACGCTTGGCGCGGAATTTGGAGCCTTTGCGGAGGCGTTCGCACGGGACCGTTGGCGAACATTCAAATGTGAGGAGCGGTTGCGTGTGGTCAATCTCGGGGGAACGGCCATCGGGACGGGCCTCGGCGCGCCGCAGCGCTACATCTTTTTAGTGACCGAGAAACTCCGGGAGATCACGGGGCTGGGACTGAGCGCAAGCGAGAACCGGGTGGATACGACCGCCAATTCCGATCCGTTCGTGGAAGTCTCCGGGATACTGAAAGCGCACGCGAGCAATCTGATCAAGATCGCCGAAGATCTGCGGCGGATGGCGCTCTTGGGGGAGATACGGATCGCTGCTGTCCAGGCTGGCTCTTCGATCATGCCGGGGAAGGTGAATCCTGTGATCTTGGAGGCGGTAATCCAGTCGGGAATCCAAGCCATTGCGAACGATCTTATGATCACGGAGACCACGTCACGAAGTACCTTCCAGATCAACGAATTCATGCCGCTTCTTGCGCACGCGCTGCTGGGATCTTTGAAGCTTTTGACGAATGCCTGCGGGATCTTTGAGCGTTGCGTTCAAGGGATCCAGGCCCTTCCGGAGGCTTGTCAGCACCACGCGGATATTTCGGAGACGATCGTGACGGCTTTTCTGCCGAGTATGGGTTATGAAAAAGCCGGAGCGCTTTTAAAGGAGTTCCACGCGTCAGATCAGAAAAATCTTCGGGAATTCCTGGAAACTAAACTCGGGAAGGACTTGGTGAAGAAAGTGTTGTCTCCTCAAAGTCTTTTGTCCCTGGGGTATCAAGATCATGGATAAAACACCGAAGTCGCTCAGACTGCAGATCGGGATCTTCGGTCGGACCAATGTCGGGAAATCGAGTTTTCTGAACATAATCGCCGGCCAGGATGTGGCGATCACTTCGCCGGTGCCGGGCACGACGACCGATGTGGTGGAAAAGACCATGGAGCTTTTGCCGATCGGTCCCGTGGTATTTCTTGATACCGGGGGCATGGACGACAGTTCGGTATTGTCGGAGCAGCGGATCCAGAGAGCCAAAAAGGTTTTTGACCGGGCCGATGTGGTTGTGCTGGTGACGGAGCCGGATGTGTGGACGGAATTTGAAAGTGCGATATGCGACGAAGCGGGCTCCAGAAGGACCCCGCTTATCGTGATCGTCAATAAAACGGATCTTCGCGCTTCGAGTCGCGGATTTCTTGCGAAAGTAGAAGCTAGGTCACTCAGGATCGTTCTTTGCTCAAGTCTGGATGCCGGGCAGAGAGACCGTTATGTGAATGAACTGAAGAGAAACCTTCTCGAGGTTTGTCCCGATGATTTATTGAAACCGCCGCCTTTGATCGGGGACCTTGTGCCTGCCGGGGGACTTGTTGTTTTGATCGTTCCGATTGATCTTGAAGCCCCGAAAGGGCGGCTCATCCTGCCGCAGGTCCAGACGATTCGGGAGGCTCTGGATAGTGACGCAATGGTGGCCGTTGTGAAGGAACGGGAATACGCGTCCTTACTCGAACGATTTAAAACTCCTCCGGATCTCGTGGTTTGCGATTCTCAAGTGGTGCTTAAGATGGTCGCGGATACGCCGCCTTCGGTCAAATGCACGACTTTTTCGATATTGTTTTCGAGGCTCAAAGGAGACCTGATGGAAATGGCGCGCGGCGCGGCGGCAATTGAGGCTTTGAATCCGGGGGATAAGGTGCTGATCGCGGAGTCCTGCAGTCACCACGCCGTGGAAGATGATATCGGCCGGGTAAAGATCCCGCGCTGGCTCAGGCAGTATGCCGGCGTGGAGTTGGACATTCAAAGTTGCGCCGGGCGCGATTATCCCGAGGATCTCGCCAAATACAAACTGATCATTCACTGCGGTTCCTGCATGCTGACCCGCCGTGAGACATTGCACCGCATCCAACAAGCAAAACAAAATGGCGTCCCGATCACCAATTACGGGATCGCGATCTCTTTTGTGCAGGGAGTGATCGAGCGGACACTCGCACCGTTTCCCGCCGCGTTGCAAGCTTTCCGGGTTGCTCGCCAGTCGTTTAAGAAAGGAACAAAATCATGAGCGCTGAAACTGCCTGGATCGCCGGGCGTATCAAACAGGACCAGATCGACAAATATCTCGCGGGGGGCCTCGATTTTATCGATGACGCCGCGATCTGGAAAAAGATCGAGACGGCACCGGAACCCGATCTGTCGACAGTGCGCGCGATCCTTGCGCGGTCGCTCGCCGTTCAGACGCTCACACCGGACGAGCTCGCGATCCTGATCCGCGTTAAAGATCCTGAAATGCTTCAAGAGATGGAAGCCGCGGCACTTACAATTAAAAAACAGGTTTATGACAACCGGATCGTCACGTTCGCGCCGCTCTACATGGGAAATTATTGCGTTAATAACTGCGCCTACTGCGGGTTCAAGCATGAGAATGTTACCGCCAAGCGCCGTGTGCTTTCCATGGAGGAGATCCGACGCGAGACGGAATCGCTCGCGGGGAAGATCGGGCACAAGCGCATCATTGCCGTTTACGGCGAGCATCCGCTGACCGGGATTGATTACATCCTTGAAAGCATGAAGACGATTTACGATGTCAAGGTGCCCACGAAGCACGGGTACGGGAATATCCGGCGCATCAACGTGAATGCGGCGCCTATGTCGATTGAGGAACTGATCCGCCTGCGCGATGGCGGTTTGGGGACTTACCAGGTCTTTCAGGAAACCTATCATCACGAAACCTACGCGAAGCTTCATCCGAAGGGGACGCTTAAGTCGGATTATCGCTGGCGGCTTTACGCGATGCACCGGGCGATGGAGGCGGGAATCGATGACGTCGGGATCGGCGTCTTGTTCGGTCTTTATGATTGGCGGTTTGAAGTGATGGCCCTGCTTCAGCATGCGATCCATCTTGAGGCGACCATGGGGATCGGCCCGCACACAGTCTCATTCCCGCGCATGGAGCCGGCGTTTGGGTCGGCGTTTGCCTCGGACTCGCCTTATAAAGTTTCGGACGAAGATTTTCTTAAGATCATCACGCTGATCCGGTTGGCCATTCCTTATGCCGGCATGATCGTAACCGCCAGAGAAACCGCCGCAATACGTCGCCGGTCGATCAATTGCGGGATCACCCAGACGGATGCTTCCACGAAGATCGGGATCGGGGCCTACAGCGAAGCGGGGAACGCCCAGGAGTCCGAGCGTCAGCAATTTATTCTCGGGGACACGCGGAGTCTTGACGAATTGGTCCGGGATTTCGCTCAGATGGGCTATATCACCTCCTTTTGCACGGCGGGATACCGTTGCGGCCGGACGGGAAAATGTATCATGGACCTCCTGAGGAGTGGGAAGGAAGGGAAATTCTGCAAACTGAACGCGGTTCTCACATTCCAGGAATGGCTGGATGATTTCGCGACGTCTGAGACGCGCGAGATCGGGTTGAAAGTGATGGAAAAAGAAGTGGAGGAGATCCGGGCCCGGAATCCTCAGGGGTTTCCCGCTTTTTACAATTTTCTCGAGCGTGTTCGCAACCGGGAGCGGGATCTATTTCTGTAAACGAGTACGGCTTACGGCGTACGGAGCGAACAAAGTCGTGATAAAGCTTTTTCTCCGTACGCCGTACCCAGTGCTCCGTACAAAACGAGAAATACATGCTTAATAAATTGACGCCGGGGGACATGCTGGTTTGGTTAGGTGAAAAAGATCCTCGGAAATTAGAGGAGCTTTTCCGTGAGGCCCGGGCGTGCGCGATCGAGCATGTGGGACCCAAGGTCTATTTCCGCGGGATCGTCGAGCTTGGCAATATCTGCGCGAAGGATTGCGCCTATTGCGGCATACGGAGTGGCAATACCCGGGTGAAGCGGTATCAGATGACGATCGAGGAGATCCTGGCGGCGGCCCGCGAAGCCTTTGAGATGAACTATGGTTCCGTCGTGCTGCAGGCTGGGGAGCGGCAGGACGAGGCCTTTCTTCTTCTGATCGAAGAGGCCCTTCAGGGCATCAAGGCTTTAAGCGGTGGCAAACTCGGGATCACGCTTTCGCTGGGGGAGCAGTCGGCGGAAACTTATGAAAGGTGGTTTCGGGCCGGGGGGCACCGCTACCTTCTTCGGATCGAAACAAGTGATCCCGCGCTTTATCGACAGCTTCATCCCGCGGATCATTCTTTCGACGCGCGCCTTGCGTGCCTTCGGTCGCTCAAACGGATCGGGTATCAGACGGGAACGGGCGTGATGATCGGGCTTCCATGGCAAACACACGAGAACCTCGTAAGCGACATCCTCTTTTTCGAACGCGAGAATATCGACATGATCGGGATGGGGCCGTATATCCCGCACGTGGATTCGGCTTTGCCGAAGAGTGTAACGGACAAGTATGATGCCCAGGAGAATTTCAGGCTTGGGCTTGTGATGATTGCGCTCACAAGGTTATTCCTCAAGGACGTGAATATCGCCGCGGCAACAGCTCTTCAGGCGATCGATCCCACGGGTCGGGAAAAAGGCGTGATGGCCGGCGCCAACATTATTATGCCGAACATCACCCCCGTGAAATACCGCGGGGATTATCAGCTCTATGCGGGCAAGCCCTGCCTGGATGAAGATCCCCGGAAATGTTCCGGATGCCTTGAGCTCCGAGTCCGCAATGCGGGCGCGGAGATCGGCTATGGTGAGTGGGGCGATCCGGTGCATTTTCTTAGAAAAAAGAAGACCGCAAAAGAATGTAAGTAGTAGGGAGTAGGTAGTGCGTAGTTTTTTTTGGCGCTGCGATCTTGGGTCGGAACTCTTTCCACCTATTACCTACCACATACCACATACGATTTCGGCGTATTCTAAGCTTGATATCTTGAAAAAATATGATAGAACATAGGGCCTCGGAACCGGTAAAGCCTTGTTTTAAAGCCCGCCTGCGGTAAACCCATGAGGTGGATGATGGATAAAAAAGAATTTTACGCGAAGTCTGAAAAGATCATTAATGACACGTTTGATGCCGTCAAGAAGTACGCCAAGGTCGTGGCGGAGAAGACGGGGGAAGCAGCTCACGTGACGCGCCTGCTGATCCAGAAGGCGACCCTGGAGCATCAGATGGCGAAGTCTTTCTCCCAGTTGGGAAGCCAGATCTATCATCAGTCGGTCAGGCAGGGAGAGGCGGTTGAGATGGAGTCTCCCGAGAATAAGAAAGTGCTCGCCGAGATTAAAAAGCTGGATACCGAGCTCGGACAGGTCGAAGCAGTTCTTGAAAAAGAACGCAAGGTTAAGGCTGTTAAGGAAGCGAAACTTGCAGCCGTCCGGAAAAGAACAGGGAAGTCCTCGTAACATACAGCAATTCCGTGAAATGATTATTCACGCGAGCGTGGTGAAACTGGCAGACACATCAGCTTGAGGGGCTGACGCCGCAAGGCATGGAGGTTCAAGTCCTCTCGCTCGCATTTATCTTCGTACAGCGTACGGAGTACGGCGCCAACATAAATGTTCCGCCGTACGCCTCGCGCCTTACTCCTTACGAGGTTGATATGATCCCTTCCCACATTTTCAGAGAATACGATATCCGCGGCAAAGCGGGAAAAGAGCTGACCGAGGAAGTGGCCCTCGCGATCGGGAAAGCCTTTGGGACCCTTCTCGTCCGTGAAGGGAAAAAGAATATCGTGATCGGTCACGACCACCGCTGGAGCGCCGAGTTCCTCTTTCGCGGTCTGTCCAACGGTCTTCAAAGCTGCGGTCTCAGGGTCATTGAGATCGGGCTTGTTCCCACGCCGCTCCTTTATTTTTTCGTGACGCACAACAAGATGGATGCCGGTATTTCCCTGACCGGTTCCCACAATCCTCCGGACGAGAACGGGTTCAAGTTCCAGCACTCCGGCCGTTCCTTTTATGGAAAAGATATCCAGGGCCTGCGAGAGCTCATCGAGAAAAACGACTTCGTGACCGGCCAGGGTAAGGTGGAACATGCTGACCATGACGCCCTGGTGAAGGAATATCAGGATTATATCGCCAGAGACTTTAAATTCACCAAGAAACTCCGGGTGATCATCGACACGGGGCATGGCATGGCCGCAGTGACGGCTCCCGCGCTTCTCTGCCGCTTCGGGCATGACGTGACCGTGCTTTATGAAAATCTGGATCCCAAGATGCCGGACCATCAGGCAGATCCTTCGGTCCCCGCGAATCTTAAAGATCTTCAGGCGAAAGTGCTCGCAACCAAGGCCGATATCGGCATTGCCTTCGACGGAGACGCGGACCGACTCGGCGTGGTGGATGAAAAAGGCCGGGCCCTTCCCGGGGATAAGTTGCTTCTGATCTACGCGCGTGAGATCCTCACCCGAAAGCCCGGTGCCATTATCATCGGTGACGTGAAAAGCTCCAAACAGATCTATGATGACATCGCCAAGCGCGGCGGCAGGCCCCTGATGTGGAAAACCGGGCATTCGCTGATCAAAGCGAAGATGAAAGAGACAAACGCCGAAATGGCCGGTGAAATGAGCGGCCATATGTTTTTCAGTGATCGTTGGCTAGGTTTTGACGACGCGGTTTATGCCGCCTGTCGTATCCTCGAGATCCTGGATAAGGCGAACGCGCCTTTCTCTGCACTTCTTGCCGATGTGCCGCAGCTTGTGAATACCCCGGAGATCAAGTTTGAGATTCCCGAAGAGATCAAATTCAAGGTGGTTGCGAAAGTTGTGGCTGATCTTAAAAAGAAATATGAAGTGGTGGACATTGATGGCGCTCGCGTTCAGTTTCCGGATGGATGGGGCCTGGTGCGCGCGTCGAACACCCAACCGGTGCTTGTGATGCGTTTTGAGGCCGAGACCCAGAAACGCCTTGAGGAGATCCGGGCGATCGTTGAAAATGAGCTCAAGGCTGTGATGCTTGAGATGAGCTGATGAACTGGGCGGTTATTATGGCGGGGGGGAGCGGTACCCGCTTCTGGCCGGCAAGCCGCAAGCATCGCGCCAAGCAATTCCTGAATCTCTTTGGTCGCAAGACACTCATTGAACAAACCTTCGACCGTATCAAAAAAGTCGTTCCTCCTACCAGGATTCTTGTTTTTACGGCGCAAGATCAAGCCGCTTCCACCGCGAAACTCCTGCGAATTCCGCGCTCCCAGGTGATCGGCGAACCGGTGGGCCGCAACACCGCGCCGTGCGCCGCGTGGGCCGCGTCTCTTATCTTGAAGCGGGATCCTTCGGCCGTTCTGGGCATCTTTCCGGCCGATCACTTTATCAAGAACGAAGCCGTCTTCGCGAAGCTTTTGAGGGTCGCCTATGACCAGGCCGATCAAAGCGGCGCGCCCGTGACTCTCGGGATACAACCCGATCAGGCGCACACCGGCTACGGGTATCTCGAGATGGGGTCGAAGAAGATCACGGCACGCGGCACACCGGTCTTTTATCTCAAGGGATTTCATGAAAAACCCGCGCTGCCTCAGGCGAAACACTATTTCCGTTCCGGAAAATTTCTGTGGAATGCCGGGATATTCTTCTGGCGGGCGGATTGCCTGCTCGAGACCACGCGGCGTCAGCTGCCCTTGGTTTTTCGCGCGGTCGTGAAGCTCGCGGCGGGCGGTCTTTCGACTACCTCCGTGAAAAAGATTTTCTCTAAAGTTCCGTCTATCTCCATCGACTACGGACTCATGGAAAATCTCTCCGGAGGTATTCTCACGATCCCTGCCGTGATGGGGTGGAATGATGTCGGTAGCTGGGCCACGCTCAGAAATCTTTTACCGCTCGACCGGGCGGGGAATCATTCGGTCGGAAATAATCTGCTGGTGGAGAGTTCCGGGAATATCGTGAAAGGGTGTGGCCGCCTGATCGCGACCGTGGGGCTCAAGGACCATGTGGTGGTCGATACGGGGGATGCCGTGCTCGTTTGTCCGCTCAGTGAGACGGAATCCATCCGCAAGATCGTGAACGAACTTCAAAAGAAGAATCAAAACGCGTTTCTTTAATCACTCAACAAGGAGATCTCTCATGAAAATGTTTTTCAGCTCTTTAGTCCTGATTCTTTCGGTGTTGGCTCTTTCCGGCTGTTCGACTTGCGGCAAGAAATCGGCATGCACGAATTGCGCAACACCCGTTGCAACCCAACAGGTAGCCCCTGCACCCGTGGTTCCTGCGGTGGTCGAGAAAGCCGCGCCGGTGGTTGAGAAAAAGATGACGCAAGAGCAGATCATGCGCGCAGTAAGCAAGTAGTTTCGTTTCCCCTCGTTAATTCCTGGTATTCCGCGGAATACCGGGAATTGCAGGGGGCTTTGGGTGATTTTAAAATATTGAGGGTCTCACGGTGTCGATCTGGCAAGCAATTTTCCTAGGGGTTGTTCAAGGGATCACGGAATTTCTTCCGGTTTCGAGTTCCGGGCATTTGGTGCTTTTCCAGCGTCTTTTTGGTATGAAAGAGCCGATGATGGCCTTCGATGTTGCCCTGCACGGCGCGACGCTTCTTGTTGTGATCGTGTATTTCTGGAGCGACGTTCGCGATGTGCTCATAGATTTTTGGGACAGCCTACGGAGGAGTTTTTCCCAAAAAGGCTTGCCGTCTCCGGCGGTCCCACCGCCGCACAAGGGGCTTTGGGTTTGTATTTTAATCTCCCTCATTCCGACCGGGCTTATCGCCGTTTTTTTTAAGGATTTTTTTGAGCACCAGTTCTCGAATTTGGGTTTTGTCGGCCTCCGATGGCTGGTGATGGGGACTCTGATTATTTTGAGTCAACGGTTAAGGAAGGGGCAGAAAGACCTTGGATCGATCCACTACGGCGACGCCTTCTGGATCGGACTGGCGCAGGGGATCGCGCTGATGCCGGGGACTTCCCGGTCCGGGATCACCATTCTCATCGGGTTATGGCTGGGCTTGAGGAAAGATACGGCCGCAAAATTTTCTTTTCTTATTTCCATCCCGGCGATCCTGGCAGCGATGGCGATGGAGTTGCGGCACGGAGTTCATTTCTTTTCTTCCCATTCCTCGGCGACCTTGGCTGGATTTCTGGCGGCCACCGTGAGCGGCTATCTTGTCATCCGCTGGCTCATGAGCGTCATCCAGAAAGGCCGCTTTTACCTTTTTGGTTACTATTGCATCGCGGTAAGCCTCTTCGCTTTCGTGATCGTGGCCCTCTTCTAGATGAAAACCGTCCAGTGCATTCTTCAAAAGGGTAAAGAACGGCCGGTCAAGAACCGTCATCCCTGGATCTTCTCGGGCGCGATCGATCGTATTGAAGAAGGCTTTGAAGCTGGAGATCTCGTACGGGTCTTTTCCGAACACGATCAATTCCTCGGCATCGGTTATCTTAATCCGGATTCCCAGATCGTCGTGCGCATGCTCGCCTTCGAGGACGTTGCGATCGATGAGGCCTTTTTTGAAGCCAAGATCGTGCAAGCGATCGAGATGCGCAAGAAACTCATTCCTCCCGGGACGAACGCCTATCGGCTTATCCACTCGGAAGGGGATTTTCTCTCGGGCCTGACGGTGGATATCTACGGAGATTTCCTGGTGGTGGAGTTTAATACGGCCGGGATCGATGCCTGGAAGCCGGTGATCGTGAAGATCCTCCGGAAATATTTTCCCGCCTTTTCCATATTCGAAAGAAGCGACTCCGATCTCCGTAAATGGGAAGGTCTCAAGCGCTCCGTCGGTGTGCTCGCGGGGTCGGAACCTCCCGCTGCGATCGAGATCCTGGAGAACGGGATCAAATTCGGTGTAGATATCGAGGGAGGGCAGAAGACAGGGTTTTTTCTTGATCAGCGCGAGAGCCGCGCGGTCGTGCGGGATCTAAGTGCCGGCAAGCGCGTGCTCAATTGCTTTGCCTACACCGGCGGCTTTTCGGTCTACGCGGCCAAGGGGGGCGCGAAAGAAGTCGTATCGGTCGAGTCTTCGGAGCCCGCGGTGGCGATGGGCCGTAAGAATTTCGAAAGGAACGGGATTGGCGCGGAACACGGCGTTTGGGCCCAGACGGATGTTTTTGATTACCTGCGTGCGACAAAAAAAGAATTTGATATGATCATTCTCGACCCGCCGGCCTTCTGCAAAAACAAGAACCAGGTCCAGGACGCGGCGCGCGGCTACAAGGATATCAATCTTCAGGCCCTGAGACAGCTGCCGAAAGGGGGACTGCTCTTTACGTTTTCCTGCTCCTCTTACATCACGCCCGACCTTTTCCAGAAGATCATCTTCGGCGCCGCTTCGGACGCCAAGCGTGACGTTCGTATCCTCAAGAAAACCTCCCACGCGTTCGATCACCCGATCAATATCTACCACCCCGAAGGGGAGTATCTGAAGGGCTTGCTCTGCGAGGTTCTTTAGAGACGTTTTTTTAGGGGAGCAGGACTACTTTTAAAGACTTCTTGGCCTCGGCGACGAGGCGGAAACCTTCCTGGGCCTGATCCAGTGGAAACCTGTGGGTGATCAGGCTTTTCATATCGACTTTTCCCGTCCGGATCAACTCCAGCGACTCCACGAGATCTTCCGGTGCCGCGCCATAAGAAGAAGTCACGGTGATCTCATTTCTCCAGACATCCACGGTCGGGAGTTGGATGTCTGTCTCCGGGATCGCGAAAAGAAGCAGGGTGCCTTTGCGGTCGAGGGAGCGGAAGGCTTGCTGGACCGCGGGAAGAGCTCCGGTGCAGAGAATGACCTTGTCGGCTTTGACCGGAGGAAGGTCCTTCGGGTGATAAACTTCGTCTGCACCATAGGCTTTGGCCTTCTGCAGGCGCGTCTCATCCATGTCCGTCACGATGATGCGGGCCTGCTTCAGCTTCGCGATCTGGACGTTCATCAGTCCCGAAATACCGCTTCCGAGGATTAAAACTGTCTGTCCCTTTTTCACACCGATGACTCTCTGGCCCCGTACCGCGCAGGCGAGGGGTTCGATCATGGTCCCTTCTTCATAGGAGACATTTTCCGGCAGGACATAGATCCCGTGCTCGACATTGATCTCCGGGACCCGGATGAACTCGCTGTAGCCGCCCGGATCGAAATTTCCGGTGTGAAGGGTTTCGCAGGCCGTGTGGTTGCCTGCCTTGCAGTGCTTGCACTCGTAGCAGGGGACGTGATGGCTGACAAAGACCCGCTGGCCCGCCTTGTATTTCGGGGAATTGGACTTGCTTATGTCGCCCGCGATCTCATGGCCCAGGATGCGCGGGGCCTTTTTAATCCGGTACCATTCCATGACATCCGTGCCGCAGATCCCGCTCGCCTTGACCTTGACCAGCACCTCGCCGGGTCCGATCTCGGGGACCGGGCGATCTTCGATACGGACATCACTGTTGCGATAGTAAACGGCGACTTTCATGAAAGTTTCTATTTCGCCGAGGGCTTGTAGAATTTGAGGGCCTTTGCGACCGAGGCCTTTTCATGGACGATCGCCTGGACGGCCCGCATCATGCCGACCGGATTGTCCGATTGGAAAACATTGCGTCCCATATCGACGCCGACGGCGCCGTCCTGGATGGCGTTATAGGCCATTTCAAGTGCCGCTTTCTCTTCGATCTTCTTTCCACCGGCAATCACGACGGGAACATTGCCGCAGGCCTTGACGATCTTCTGGAAACCTTCGCAGTAGTAGGTTTTGACCATGTGCGCGCCCATTTCCACGCAAATTCTGCATGCGAGTCCGAGGTAGCGCGCGTCGCGTACCATTTCTTTGCCGACCGCGGTGACGGCCAGGACCGGGATCCCGAAAGTCTCACCTTCGTCCACGATCTGCGCGAGATTGCCGATCGTTGCCTGCTCATTCTCGCTGCCGACAAAGACCGAGCAGGTGATGGCGGAGGCATTGATGCGGATAGCGTCTTCGATCGAAGTGGTGATGATTTCATTGGAAAGCTCTTTGAGAATGCTCTGGCCGCCCGAAACACGGAGGACGATGGGCTTATTCATGTCAGCGGGGATCCAGTTCCTGAGCGCGCCGCGCGTGATCATGAGGGCATCCGCGAAGGGGAGAAGGGGTTCCACGGTTTTGCCAAGATTCTCCAGGCCGGTGGTCGGTCCCTGGAAATAGCCGTGATCCACGGCCAGCATGACACAATTGCCTGACTGCGCATTCATGATCCTCGAAAACCGGTTCTTCATGCCCCATTCCATGATAAGACCTCCTTGAGTGATACGGGTGAGCGATAAGGCGAATATGCGTGGGATTATACTCTGAGGCCTTCGCGCGGTCATCCATCTTTTTCCAGTAAGGTGTACGGCGTACGGAGTAGAGCGAAAAACTTGGCATGGGTGGCGCCGTACGCCTTCCGCCGTACGGGGAAGCAGCTAAGAATTGTCTAAGTCTGGATTCGTGTTATAATCCCGGCATGTCAAACATTTCGATCACCACAGAATTTACGCCGAATCCCCACTCGCTCAAATTCAACGTGAGTGTTCCGATCTGCACGCACGGCACCGTCCAATTCGCGTCGAAGGAAGAAGCGGGGAAGTCGCCGCTCGCAGCCAAACTTTTTGAGATCGCGGATGTCAAAGAAGTCATGATCGGTCCGGACCTCGTGACCGTGACGCGCGATGAGCAGGTTCCGTCCTGGAGTCAGCTGATTCCTCAAGTGACGGCGACGATCCGGGAGTTTCTGGCCTGTGGCAAAACAAGTCCCAAGGTTTGCGAGAAGTGCATGGATGCCACCCATCCGAGCTCCGAGATCGAAAAAAAGATCATCGCGATCATGGACGAGCAGATCCGCCCGGCCCTTGCCCGCGACGGGGGAGATGCAGTGTTCTGCGGGTTTGAGAATGGCGTTGTGAAGCTTCACCTCAAGGGCGCCTGCGCCGGATGCCCCAGTGCCACCATGACGCTTAAAATGGGCATCGAAGCCTACCTCAAGGAATACCTCCCCGAAGTCAAAGAAGTCGTCCGCGTCTAAAAACGCCGGCACACGGCCTGCGATTCACGTTCCGACCCTTTCAATACCCGGTCTTTCGGGTAAGACCGGGTATTGAGGGGGGGCATCGACTGTTGTCTGTTGTTCCGCCGTCGGAATGGCCAGTCGCCGCGGCTTTCAATTTCTCCCAATGCATGCTACAGTTCTTATAGGGGATGCCGAACTAATAAGTGGCCGAATGGAATCGTTCTAAGGGGACAGACCATGAAAAAGGGATTCACACTGGTAGAAGTGTTGATCGTTGTTGTGATCATTGCCATTCTTGCCTCGCTCATTGTACCACGCATGCTGGCGCAAACCGAAAAGGCCAAAGCGGCGGAAGCTTTTCAAATGATGGGGGTCATCAAACGGGCGGCGGATAGGCTCTATGACTTCAACGGAAGTTATGATGTGCCTTCTGGGCAGATCTTCACTCATGCCGCTCTCGGATCCACTGATGGCAGCTGGGAAGATCTGGGACTTAAAGGCATTGAGAATACCAAAAATTTCGATGTTCAGTACCAGTCTTGGGGAGATTCTTATGAGGTGGATATTGGGCTGATAGACCCAAGCAATGGATGGCAGATAGATAGTATGTCGTTCAGCCATGATCCGGCCGGTTCGCCGATCGATTCTTGGACCTGCGGCGCATTGGTCGTGTTCAAACCCATAGAGCCCACGGTGCCTGGTGGGCACGTATCGCTCAAAGGCTGCACGGTTTAACAGAATCGTCCGCTGTTTGAAATCCCATTATTCTCCCGCAGGATTTTTCTGGTCTGGAATCTCGTCTGGCCAATTCAAAGGAATATCTCCCCGAAGTCAAAGAAGTCATTCGCGTATAGCTCGTACGGCGTACGGAGTAAGGCGTACAGCGAAAATCAAATGCCGTACACCGTACTCCTTCCGCCGTACCCAGGTGCATCCGAGGGTGTACAAATTCCGAGAACTCTGCCGATAGTCTATTCAGAGGAAATAACTCTATTCAGGGGAGGGGCTATGGCTAAGAAAGTTCTGAAGAAACTCAGCGCGAGTAAAGTCACCACGTTTAAGATCCGGAATCGTCGCGGTTATGCCGCGATCTATGCGGGAAACCTCACTGAGGGCAATACCGAGGGGATCGCCCTGGCGCGCATGGCCAAGGCCGTGAAGCGGATGGGATATCTTCTTGCGTAATGCGTAAGGTGTACGGCACCCAGCGAGTTCTTCGCCGTACGCCGTACGCCTTACTTGTTTCTATTCTAGCGTCCGCCTTCGCTCTTCCGCTTGGCGAAACAATCCTTGCAATAGACCGGGCGATCTTCACGCGGCTTGAAAGGAACTTCGCATTCCTTTTTGCATTCACCGCAGGTCGCTTTGTGCATTTCGCGCGGCCCGCTTCCAAATCCACCTTGTTGAAACCCCATGTTAGTTCCTCCTGTTGGCGCTGTTGTCAGCGCGGTTGTGGGAAAAAATTCCCGAAAATCGTGTTCGTGAAGTCTTAGCGCGGCCCCTTCCGGTGACGGAAGAAAGGCTTATCGCCGTGGCCGAAGCCGCCGGCGCGCGGTTTTCTGTCAAAAGAGCGTTCCGAGCTAAAGCCGCCTTCTCTGGGAGCGCGATCCTTGGAAAATCCACCTTCGCGGGGCTTGCTGGATGAAAAACCACCCTGAGGGGGACGGCTTCCAAATCCGCCTTCGCGCGGCGGACGGCTATGGGAGAACCCACCTTCGCGAGGGGGACGGCTGCTGGAAAATCCGCCTTCACGCGGCGCGCGGTTGAATCCGCCTTCGCGGGGACCGCGATGGAAGTCTCTCTTGCCGGAGGATGCTCCTCCGAAAGAGGGACGGAAAGGCGGCTTGGAGAAACGCGGCCGATCCGATGGGGACTGTCCGATCAAGAGATCGATCTTCTTTTCAAGAAAATTCAGCTGCTGCTGCATTTTCTTGACCAGGGTGATCACATCCATATCCGTTTGCGACGGGATGGAGAGATCTTCATTTTCATCTGAATGTTCGCTCATTTGACTTTGGCTCCTTTTGAGTCTGGGTTGTTATTATCGAAGCTGTTTGTGCCCTTGTCCATGCCTTAATCTTCGCCGGCAAGTGCCAGCGCTGTCAGGACAGAAGGATTGATCTGCGATGCGCGTCCCAGGCTCTTGATGATCCGGTCCGCCGTTTTCTTTAAGGAAAATTTATAAACACACGACAGCTCTCCAACCAGGCCCTTGGCCGAATGTTCCAGCGCCTGACGCTTTCTCTGGTCCTTCGCCTCGAACTTCTCATGGGCAAAGGAGAGGATCGCCTGGGCCAGACCCCAAGCCTGATCTCGCGGGCTGGGGGCGGCTTCGGCTACCAGGCGCTTCTTGCCCGGACCTTTTTTCATAAAAAGAAGGATCTTGTTCGCTTCCCGGGGTGAAACAAGCCCGTGAAAGCCGGAGACCTCCAAATCGGCTTCCGAGATCACAAAGCGCGATTTCATTTTGGCGACCACGCGGGGCACCAAGGAGTAGGAGGGTCCGCCCTGGCTGTACTGATCCGGGGGTGTGACTCTTTCCACACGGCAAAGACCATGGACGGGATGGTACAGCAGTGAACCGCTGGTGATCTTTCCCTTTTTCATAGGCCTCTTTTTGTGTGGAACGGTTGGTTTTTTAAGCATAGCGTGAGGTTTGAGTATGCCGATAAGACGGGCTTGTTTCGCGCTGGGGTCACTCTGGGGATCGCCAGGCTCTTTGATGACGTGAGGCAGTATACACCAGTTTGCTTCCCAAGAGGGAATTATTACGCAGGTCCGATTTGGGGGTTTCCGGACCTATTCATTTTGACACCGCCTGATCCTTCCGCTAAGATACCGCCAACTCTCAAGGAGACTCACCCCCATCATGGCGACACGCGTTCTAAGCGGTACACGGCCCACAGGAAAACTGCATCTCGGGAACCTCCTGGGCGCTCTCGAAAATTACAAGAAATTGCAGGGCCTCGACGCCTTTTTCATGATAGCGGACCTGCATGCCCTGACTACGGAATACGAGGACAAGACCAAGATCGCCGAGAATGTTATGGAGGTCGTGATCGATTATCTGGCGAGCGGCCTGGATCCCGAGAAATGCACCATGTTCGTACAAAGCGAAGTGCTGGAGCATGCCAATCTGGCGCTCCTCTTTTCCATGATCACGCCGCTCGGGTGGCTCGAGCGGAACCCGACTTATAAGGATCAGCTCGCGGAGCTCAAGGGGAAGGACCTTCACACGCACGGCTTTTTGGGCTATCCGGTGCTTCAGGCCGCCGATATCGCGATCTATAAAGCGGAGAAGGTTCCCGTGGGCGAGGACCAGCTGCCGCATCTGGAGTTGACGCGCGAGATCATCCGTCGCTTTTTTCATCTCTACAAAAAACAGGTTTTTCCGGAGCCTGAGGCGGTTCTAACGCATGTGCCGCGAGTGCCGGGACTTGACGGACGCAAGATGAGCAAAAGCTATGGCAATTGCATTTATCTGGGCGATCCCTCAGAGGAAGTGACCAAGAAGATCAAGACCATGGTGACGGATCCGGCGCGGAAGCTTCGCACGGACAAAGGACATCCGGAAGTTTGTCCGGTCTTTTTTTATCATCAGCTTTTTAATAAGGACCAGGCGGAAGCGGTCGCCGGGGAATGCAGGGACGCGGCGCGCGGCTGTGTCGATTGCAAAATGCAAATGGCCGCGAAACTGAACGAATTTATGGACCCGATACGGGAAAAACGTGAATCATGGATGAAGAAAAAAACGGAAATACGGCAGATCCTCGACCGGGGGGCCCTGAGGGCGCGGGAAGTGGCGAGTCAAACCCTCAAGGAAGCTCTTCAAGCGATGGGTCTGGTATCGTAGCTTCTCCGGAAAATTCCCCCGAAGTTTTATCGTCCCCTCAAGAGGGGGAATCTCTGCCGGCCGCGGTTCCGGAGGGTGTTGCGGGCCTCGAGGTACCGGCCCATCCTGAGTCTGTCGAGGTGGGGATGACTCCCGTGGAAGCCTCACCGCTTCCGCTTGTTCCGGAACCGGTTCCCGAGCATGACCCGATGCATATCAAGATCGCCGTTTATGACGGGCCGCTTGATCTTTTGATCGATCTGATCAAAAAGAACGAGATGAACGTCTATGATATACCGGTGGCCGAGATCACGCGCCAGTATCTGGATTATCTGAAGATCATGAAACAGCTGGATCTCGAGGTCGCGGGCGAATTCATCGTGATGGCCGCGACGCTTATTTATATCAAGTCCAAGCTCCTGCTTCCCACCGACAAGGATGAAGAAGAGGGCGATGGTGAGGATCCGCGCGCCGAACTCGTGAGAAAGCTTCTCGAGTATCAGGCCTTCAAGGAAGCCGCCAAGGAGTTGGGGCTTCTTCAGACTGAGCGCGGCAAGATGTTCACCCGCCAGATCACGGATTATTATCTTGGGGAAATGGACGCGGAAGACGCGGGCGTCGACACCTTCAGTGCGAATTTCTTTGATCTGATCGTCGCGTTCCAGAACGTCTTGGCGAAAAAAGAGCCTCGGACCGAGCACGAGGTTTTCGAAGAGGTTGTCTCGATCGAGGAAAAGATGATCCAGATCCAGAGCCATCTCGACGAGAAGGGGAAAGTTTCTTTCAACGATCTTTTCTCCGAGCGTTGGACGCGGAACGAACTCATCGCGACATTCCTCGCGGTGCTTGAGATCGTGAGGACACGTTTTGCCTGGGTGCGCCAGGACAAGCAATTCGGTGAGATCGTCATTGAAAAAAGGAATGATAATTAGTATAAAGAAACGGGTTTATTCACGGTTGCGGCACTTATTCGAATAACAATTCTAACAAGGAGAATCAGCAGGGGCACGGGGAATGGGGAACGGGGAACGAAAACGTTACCCGTTCAGCGTTTGCCGTTACCCGGCTTTTAATTATGGCAACGACTCCGGCAGCGAAAGAACGGGAAAAACAGGCGAAGCTCAAGGCTCTCCGCAAGGAACTGGATCAGGAGATCCAGGAACAGCTGGAGGAAAAGAATGCCCTTGAGGAGCTGACAGGCGCCCAGAAGTTCCAGATCGAATCCCTGCGTGAAGAGGATCTTCAGGATCCCGCGACGGCGAAGCTCGTGGTGGAGGCGCTTATTTTCGCGTCTTCCAAGCCGCTCACGCCGGCCGAGATCCGCAAGGTCACGAAAGTTTTGACGGTGAAGCAGATCGAGGAGATCGTGGCGGGACTCAAGGCGGATTACCAGCAGACCGGGCGCTGTTTTGAACTTCTCGAGATCGCGGGCGGCTATGAGCTGTCGACCAAAAAAGAATTCGCGGCCTGGATCCTGAAGATTGAACTTCAGCGCAAGGCACGCCAGGCCACGCAGTCGGCCCTGGAGACGCTGGCGATCCTGGCCTATAAACAACCGCTCACGCGCGCCGAGATCGAATCGCTCCGTGGGGTAGATACGAGCGGGGTGCTCAGCACGCTTATGGAAAAGAATTTCATCAAGATCGTGGGAAAGAAGGAGGTCCCGGGGCGCCCGTTCATGTACGGGACTACGGAAAAATTCCTCGAGCATTTTGGTTTGAAGGCGCTCGTGGATCTTCCGAGCATTGACGAGATCCGTCAGATGGTGGACAGCTCCGTGAAAAAGGACGATTTGATCGGGACCAAGAAGATGGTGGACGTGCCGCAGAATGTGTCTGACGGTACGACGGAGGAAGGCGCTTCGCCGGAAGATGCTTCCGAAGGTGTTTTGCAGGAGGAGGGCGCGACGGAGGCCTCTCAAGAGACGGAAGAAACGACACCCAGTGAAAGTGAGGGGAATGCCTAATATGGACCTGAGCCAATTAAGGAAAAGGATCGACGAACTGGACCAGCGGATCATCGGGCTTTTGAACGAGCGCACGGAGTTTGCGCGTGAAGTCGGGAAGAAGAAGACCGAGGCGGGCAAGGAAATTTATGCTCCGGAACGCGAAAGCGCGATCTACCAGAAGATCGAGAAGCTTGCGGCGAAGGGGGTTTTGCCGGCGGATGCGCTCAAGTCCATTTATCGCGAGATCATGTCCGCGGCGCTGGCTCTGGAAAAACCGCTTGCGATCGCTTATCTTGGGCCCGAGGCGACCTTTACGCATCTCGCGGCGCTTTCCAAATTCGGATCGAGCGTCCAGTACCGGTCCTGCGCAAGTATCGGGGAAGTGTTCCGCGAAGTGGAACAGGGGCGCGCGGATTACGGCGTGATCCCCATCGAGAATTCCATCGACGGGGCCGTGAGCCACACGCTGGATATGTTCATTGATTCGGACCTTAAGATCTGTTCCGAGATCTATTCCGAAATTACCCAGAATCTGATGTCGAACGTGCGGGACCTGAAACAGATCCGGCGCGTGTATTCCAAGGCCGAGGTGTTCGGCCAGTGCCGCATGTGGCTTGAGGCAAACCTCCATCACGCGGAACTTCTGGAGGCGTCCAGCACGGCGGCAGCCGCAAAGCGCGCGGCAGATGAAGACGGGGCGGCGGCGATCGCCTCCAAACTCGCGGCGACCTATTACAATGTTCCTCTTATGGCCGAAGCCATCCAGGACATCGCGAACAATGTGACGCGCTTCCTTGTGATCTCCCGGCAGATCCCGTCGAGGACAAAGCATGACAAGACTTCGATCCTGGTTTCGATCCGCGATAAGGTCGGCGCGCTTTATGAAATGCTCCTGCCGATCAAGAAATACAAGGTCAATATGACGAAGATCGAGTCGCGTCCCTCCAAGAAGCGGGCTTGGGATTATTATTTCTATATCGATCTCGAAGGCCATGTGGAAGATCCCCGCGTTAAGAAAATGCTCGCGGACATGGAAAAAAAGGTCAAGTTCCTCAAGGTGCTGGGCTCTTATCCCGCCGCGGGGAAGACGAAAGACTGACTAGTACGGCGTACGGAGTTCGGAGTCCGGAGCCTGCGCCGATGAGGTTTTACGCCGTACACCGTACTCCATACTCAGAACAGGGACTTATGCTTCCATTCAAAAAAAACATCCAGGACATCAAGCCCTACGAACCGGGGAAGCCGATCAAGGAGCTTCAGCGGGAGTACGGGATGCGTCACGTCATCAAACTCGCCTCCAACGAGAACCCTCTCGGACCGTCGGGGAAGGCGATACGCGCGATGCGCGCGGCGATACGGGATGTGCATCTTTACCCTGAGGGAAGCTGCCACTACCTTCTGACCCGTCTTTCCGAAGAGTTGGAGATAGACCCGGCGCATCTTATTTTTGGAAACGGTTCCAACGAGATCATCGAACTTCTGGCTCGAGGTTTCTTATCGGAAGGGGATGAAGTGATCTCTTCTGAAATGACGTTCCTGGTCTATCCGATACTTTCGCAGGTGTGCGGCGCCAAATTCGTGACGGTGCCGATGACGAAGGACTACCGTTACGATCTTGAGGCGATCCTGGGGGCCATCACGCCGAAGACCAAGCTCATTTTTATCGCCAATCCCAATAATCCCACCGGGACCTACGTGACCGCCGGGGAAGTCGAGGATTTTCTTTCCAAAGTTCCCGCGAATGTGGTGGTGTGCTTTGACGAAGCCTATGTGGATTTTGTGGAGGCTGAGGATTTTCCGAAAATGCTCACCTATGTGAAGGCGGGGCGGCCCAACGTGGTAGTTCTCAGGACCTTTTCCAAGGCCTATGGACTTGCCGGGTTGCGTATCGGTTACGGTGCGGCGTCGAAAGAGCTTGTGGCCTATCTTCACAAGGTGCGCCAGCCGTTCAATGTGAACTCTCTCGCGCAGGTGGCGGCAACGGCGGCGCTCGATGATTCCTTTTTTCGCTGGCGTACCAAATGGCTCGTGGTCCGTGGCCGGAAATTTTACTATCGCAAACTCAAGAAATTGGGGCTCGGATATCTGCCCAGCCAGGCCAACTTCATTCTGGTGAACATGAAGTCCGATGGCCAGGAGGTTTATCAGTACCTGCTGCGTCAGGGGATGATCGTTCGGCCGATGGGGGCTTATAAATTGCCGGACTGGATCCGGATCACGATCGGACGACGCAGTCAGAATGTGGAATTGATACGGTTGCTTAAAGGCTACTTAACAAAAAAAGGGGAACGGGGAACGGGGAACGCATAACGAAATCGTTAGCCGTTCATCGTTTCCCGTTTGCCGATTTTTTATTGGAGAATAAAAAAATATGATCATCGTTCTTAAGAAAACCGCCACACCGCAGGAACTTGAGCACATTTGTCAAAAGGTTCGCGAACTGGGCCTCACGCCGAGCGTTTCCCGCGGCATTGAACGTACCGTCATCGGGGTGATCGGGGAAGAAGAGAAACTCCAGGTGCAACCGCTGGAGGCGTTCCCCGGCGTCGAGCATGTGATGTCCATCCTCAAGCCCTACAAACTGGCGAGTCGTGACTACAAGGCCGAGAATACCGAATTTGATATGGGCAATGGCGTGAAAGTCGGCGGCAAGAAGATCGTCGTGATGGCGGGACCGTGCTCGGTCGAGAACTACGACATGCTTCTCCATCTCGCGAAAGTCGTGAAGAAGGCGGGCGGGACATTCCTTCGTGGCGGCGCTTTTAAGCCGCGAACCTCCCCCTATTCCTTCCAGGGGCTTGGGGAAGAAGGTCTGAAATATCTTCGCAAAGCCGCGGATGAAACCGGCCTGCTTGTTTGCACGGAAGTGATGGATACGCGGCAAGTCGAGCTTGTGTCGCAGTACTCGGACATGCTCCAGATCGGCGCTCGCAATATGCAGAATTTCGATCTTCTCAAGGAATGCGGGATGACCAAGAAAGCGGTGCTCCTGAAGCGAGGGCTTGCCGCCACGGTCAAGGATCTCCTGATGTCGGCGGAGTACCTGCTCTCTAAGGGGAATTTTAAAGTCATGCTCTGCGAGCGGGGGATCAGGACCTTTGAGACCTCGACGAGGAACACGCTGGACCTGAACGCGATCCCGGTGATCAAGAAAGAGACCCATCTTCCGGTGCTGGTTGATCCTTCGCACGGAACGGGCTACCGTGATTTTGTCGCTCCGATGGCGATGGCGGGCGTCGCGGCCGGTTGTGACGGACTTATGATCGAGATCCATCAGTGCCCGGAAGAGGCGAAAAGCGACGGCGAACAGTCGCTTCTGCCGGTCCAGTTCGAGGAGATGATGAAGCGTGCCCGCGCTGTTGCGCAGGCGGTAGGAAGGGATATCTAATCGTACGGCGTACGGTGTACGGAGTACGGCGATATGTTTCTAAAGATTTTCGCCGTACGCTTTCCGCCGTACTCCTTACATGAGGAATGAAGCACTTATGTTTAAGAAAATATCTATTATCGGGTTAGGATTAATGGGTGGCTCTCTCGCGGCGGCATGCCGCAAGAAGTTCCCCGGCGCCCGGATCACCGGGATCAGCCGTAGTTACGAGGCGCTTGCTCTCGCTAAGAAAATGAAATGGGTGCATGAAGCTACGCGCGAGCCTCTTTTTGGCGCGCACGGCGCAGACCTCGTCATCCTCTGCACGCCGGTGGATACCTTCCTGCCTTATCTTGAGGCGATCGACAAGGTTTGCGCGAAAGGCGCTGTGGTTCTCGATGTCGGGAGCGTCAAGGCCTCGGTTTTAAATCAGGTGAACTCACGCAAGTGGAAAAATCTTTCTTTTGTCGGATGCCATCCCATGGTCGGTTCCCATCGGCGGGGGATCGCGGCTGTGAATCCCGCCCTTTATGAGGGCGGCCTGGTGCTCATGACGCGGGATCGCAAGACCTGCCCTTGTGCTTACAAAACAGCGAAAAAGTTCTGGTCGCGGTTTTCATCGCACATCCTCGAACTGACTCCCGAAGCTCATGACCGGCTCGTCGGGGAAGTGAGCCATTTGCCGCACGCAATCGCGGCTTGTCTGATGCACACCGTTTCTGCTCCCTCTCTCAAGGTGGCTTCTACGGGTTTCCGTGACACCACCCGGATTGCAGCCGCGGCATCGTCCATCTGGCAGCCGATCTTTTCCTCCAACCGAAAAGTGATGTTGAATGTTTTGACCCGCTTTGAGAAAAATCTCCACATCTTCAAAAAACTCCTGCAATCCCGCGATCCCCGCAAGCTCGCCAAGTTTTTGGATGCCGCGCAGCAAAAACGGCGGAAGCTCTAGATTGTTATCCTTGTCGCCCGGAAAAATACGGTCCTCATAATGGAGGAAAGCCGGGTATGATGCCGAAGGCCAGAACCTTTGCGATCTATCTGATCCTGCTCGCGCTGGGAGCATTTGCTTTGGTCCGGTTCTCTTCGGAGTGGCGTGCGGTTCAGGAACTGGCTTGCGGCGATATTCGCGACCATTTGCATCCGTCGCGTCGCCTGATGGCCGGGTACGATCCGAACTGGTATATCACGCCGGCTTTTGAGAGAGATGAGTTTCGACAGGGTCTTACGCCGCAGAGGTTGCGGGCGGCGCTTGAGCGGGATGGCATAGCAGTCCCCAATATCAAGTCCGATCTTCAAGCTTTAAATCTGATATTGAGAAACATCCGCTTCGTCCGCAAATTGCTGAAGCCAGGCCTGCCCGGATTCGAGGCGCTTACGCTGCGGGCAGGTCCCTTAGAAGATGACTTCCGGAGGAAGAATCGCAGGATTTTGGAGGCGGCTTACCCCCTTCAATGCCCGCGGCTGGCGCTGAAGAACGACCTGAAGACGCATAAGCGGCCGACATTAAGGAACGGTCCCGTGCAATCAGCGTCGCCCTCTTTCCTTGTGGCCTTTTACCCGCTTTACCGCTTGCCGCTTGAGTTCGTGAAGCCTTTCTGATTCTTCCTCACCTGGGTTCTGATGCTTTTTTCGGTGCATCTGCTTGCGTCCTGCGCGCGCTGGAGAGGTGGACCGCGGGCGGTTTGGATTGTGGCGCTCTGTTTCATTGCCGGAAGTTATTCGTATCATTTGCATGTGATCCGGGGTCAGAAGTATGTTCTGTATCTGTTTCTGCTGTCGGCAGCCTATTATTGTTTTGATAAAAAGAAGCTCGAGTTTGTAAGCGGTTTTGTGCTTGGATTTTTGGCTACGTTCAGACTCAATGCGGTATTCATCCTCGTTCCATTCCTATTCTTGAGAAAATGGAAGTTCCTGGCAGGAACTCTAGGAGGCTTGGCTCTCGGGATCGCATTGCCGGTCGTCTTCGCCGGGCCAGCGGTGTGGAGCGGCTATTTTACGCAAGGTAAGGTGTTAAACGGGGCCTCTCTCTCGTCCGTATATGCCGGGGCACCGGTCTATCATTATGGCAATTCGTTCTTTGATGGCGCGGCCCCTGATGTTCAGAGGTCTTTTCTGGAGTGGGATCCGGCACCCGACAACATTAACGCATCCTTTTTGGGGTCGCGAAGTGTTTTCCCCGGGCTCTTTGAGCGATTCCAATTCTTTTCAAAAAAAATCGGGATATTGCTATTCCTCCTTTTTTTGCGGGGGGAATGCTGTGGCTCAGGCGGAAGCGGATCGGGGAGTGTTTTCGGTTTCCGCGTAGTAGCAAGAGGATCCCGCATGCCATCCCGTGGTTGATCGGATCGGGATTATTCTCGGCGTCAAATTATTTCTGGGTGATTAATTTTTCTTACACGGATGTCTTGTGGATCTTTCCTCTGGCGCTGATCATGATCCATTCCAACTCGTGGGCATTCTTCTTTAAAACGGCCGCTTTGCCTTTCGCGGTTTTTTTGTTCCTCGGAGCTTTTGGTTTTAATTGGCTTCCCGTGAAGGGAATTGGGGTTGCCTTCGGTGAGTTCGTGATGTTGCTCTCTCTGCCGTTCATGATCCTTGATCTTACTGTTAGGGATCGTATGGACGAGGGTGCGGATTTGAAAAGCGGAGCCGGCCATTCCGCAGTTCTTTTATCATCTTCTGGCGCATAGCCTTCCGATTTTAAGGACCCTTGATAAGCCTAGATCAGCATGTTCTAAAGAGCTATTTCTTGCTATAAATGAACTTTTGCAAACCGTTGCATATAAAAAACTTTTAAGGTAACCTTTGGGTATGAAAAACGTTGATATGAAAATCATGAAATGCGCGACGGGAAATTCGAGGTTCGTAGCGGTGATTTTGGCGCTACTCATGAGTTTCATTTCTGTTCCGGCCTATGCCTCGGAAACGGTTATTTCAACTGGTGAGCCCAACCAGTTTCAGGCGGTCAAGCAGTATGTGCCGGGAGAAGATACAGCATCCGCGCAAGATATTCAGCCGGCTGTTCAAGCAGATTCGTCTTCCTTCTCGTACACGTACAATACCAATCCGCTATCTCTTCCGGAGTCCGCTTCTGAAGGCGGGCAAACGGAAAAAAACGCGGCTTCTTCCGGAGATACCGCAGCTCTGCAAGGGCGTTCGCTCCAATCCCAGGGTCTGCATCAATATCAAGCCATTGATTCAAATCCCGGCGAGACCTATACCTATTCCTATGATCCGACCAACGGAGTAAGCTATACGTATCAGGTTCCTGTATCCCTGTCGGACATGGCGAACTTTTTAGCCGACGGTAGCACGTACACTAACGTCGAGGATAGTAGAATTATCAAGGTGCCCGATCTCGTTCAGGATCCCACGCAGAATAAATCCTACGCCGCAATCTCTGAAAAGGACGAGTCTCTTGTCATTCAGTTGACGCCGGATGATTATCAGATCCTCGGAAAATTCCTGGATAATGTGTTCACGGAGGCGTATCTGGATGCTTCCGGCCGTGTGCAAAAAGAAACGTCCTACCGTGTCGACGATCCGGTTGAATTCATCAGGAACTATCTTAATGACCCCACTCACGTGGAATATGAAACGCAGATCGCGAATCGGCTCAAGGAGATCCTGGTTCGCGATCCCAATACGTCCGAAGGAAAGAACATCGAAACATTCCTTTCCGACACCCGCGGCGTGGTCGATGTTTTCGATGCTCATATCAACCGGTTCTTTTCGTCTTCGAAAGGAAGCGATGGGGCGTCGGGTCGTAATTCCGGGACCTCGCCTTCTAGTTTGCAAACTGGTGGTGCGTTATCCCCAGCAAAGCCGAGGGTCGTTTTCGCCGTGACCGCGCCGGGTCAGTCCGTCCAAACGGCGCATCCCATGTCCTACATGGAACACATTTTCGATCGCATCGGGCAGGGACACATGAACGTTATTATGGACAATATCGGGAAGGCGCAACAGAATCTCGGGCAGGCCGCGCTGTCGGAGCCGTTCAGTGACGCGCAACGTAGAAACGAGACGGAAAGAACGGCGGTCGAGCATGTTTCACCGGCTGATTTTTATACGGAAGACTCGGTCTATATTGATTCGTTTTTCCTCCGGGTCCAAAAAATACTCAATCCTCCCGAGGCGCTGCATCCCTATCTGAAATGGGTCCTTTATGGCAGGAACCTTACGGCCAAGGACCTTGCCCGGTATCTCAAGGTGCTCAAGAGGCTGATCGAGCTTCAGGAAAAGGCTAAAGCGGAGGGGGGAATGTTTCGATACAGAGGGAAAGTTTATGACACCGTTTTTTTTAAATTTCCTGAAGCAGTGGGCAATGTCGAATTTGTCCGGCCTATTCAGCGAAATTGAAAGGGGTCCGCGTCCTTTCCGGCGCATCCATGAAAACGCGAGCTCGGCTATCCCCGGTAGCATGTTTTATCTTCGTGCTAACGTTTCTCGTCCTTTTTGGCCCGCGCCTTTTTGCCCAAGAACCATCCCGTGAAGAGCTGACCCGGCGTTACGAATCGGTCCTGTCCCAGGCGGAACAGTACGGGCTTTCCTCTGAAGATCCTCTCGAGATCCTTCCCAAGCTTCGCGAGGCTAAATACTCTTTGGACAGGGATTCGTTGCAGGAGGCCGGAGCGGCGCTCGACCAAGCGGCCCAGGACCTGAAGCTCTGGAGCTCCCTGAATCGATCCACGGGCGAGACGCGGAAACTGCAGTGGCTTGAGACGTACTGGGATATTCTCCAGAAATTCGCGTTCCTGGCCCTGATCGCGTTTCTCTTCATCCGGAGCTCGTCTTGGCGAACAGCTCTCAAGCGAAGAAATTTTCCAATTTTGTTGAAGCTTCGTCTTTCTCTGTTCACGGTCATTCTGGCCGGACTTTTTTGGGGCCTGGATGTTTATCGCTATGGAAGTTCGGTGTTCGCTTTTTTCGATATGCGTATCGTGCTGATCATTGTGAGCGGGCTGATCGGGGGATGGCTGACCTCTCTGCCGGTCGCTTTGATACTCGGAGCGATCGCGATCCTTATGGGGGATCTGAGCCCATGGCCTTTGGGACTCATGATCGCGTCCGCGCTGATCAGCGGGGTGGCCTCACGGTGGGTCAAACGATACGACCGCTCGGTCAAGATGGCTTTGGGATGTGGGTTAGCCGTTGGTCTTATTCACGGGGCGGTGGTTTACATTCCGTCCGTCTCGGTATTGCCTCCGCTCTATATGGCCTTCAGCATGCTGCTCCTGGCGGGCCTTGAGACCGCCGGCGTGGTGCTCTTTTTTGCGGTGGTGAGCGCCGTGCTCCGGGAAGAGCTCAGCCGCGACACGGAGAATGAATTGCTCCGGACGCACCTTCTCTTTCTTCAGGCCCAGCTTCGTCCTCATTTTCTCTTTAATGCCCTTAATACCATCGCGGATGTCTGCCATAATGGAAAAACCGATATTGCCGAAAAACTGATCCTCAAGCTTTCGGAATTCCTGCGGCATTCTCTTGACCGGAAAGAGGAACGGGCGACTTTCCGCGAGGAGATGAATTTTATGGAGGCCTATCTTGAGATTGAGAAAGCAAGGTTCGGTGAAAGTCTGTGTGTCGAGAAAAAAATTGATCTTCCGGAATCCGTTTGGGACATGAAGGTGCCGCTTCTTGTGTTCCAGCCGCTTGTCGAGAACGCGGTTCGTCACGGACTCCGTAAAAAACAGGGAGGCGGGACGCTGAAGATCACCGCGTGTGTAAAAGAAAAAATATTACGGGTGGAGATCTCGGATACCGGAGCCGGAAAGCCCGAAGGGTTTTTTGCGGACCTGATCTCCGGGAAAACGAATAAAGTCGAAGGGACAGGGATCGGGGTTCGGAACATTCACCAGAGGCTCGTTCGCGCCTACGGTGCGGATCACGGTCTTCAATATGAAGGCACGCCGTCGCAGGGGACAAAGGTCACCGTCCGCATCCCGGCTTTAATAGAAGGAGATAAGCCATGATCAAAGTTCTTGTGGTGGATGACGAGAAATCAGCGCAGAACAGGCTCCTTCAATTTCTGGGTGAAGAAAAAGACTTTGAGGTGGCCGGCACCGCAGCGACAGGGGTGGACGCGCTGCGGATGGTCAAAGACCTTGCCGTCGACATGGTTTTTCTGGATATTGACATGCCTGGCATGAACGGTCTGGAAGTGGCGGGATGTCTTTCCAAATGGAAGGAACCGCCGCTTGTCGTTTTTGCCACGGCATTTGACACCTATGCCGTGAAGGCTTTTGAAACGCATGCCCTGGACTATATCCTGAAGCCTTTTGACGGGAACCGTCTGAAGGAGGCCTGTGAGCGGGTAAGGGAACAGCTCCGGCTCAAGAAAAGTGCCAAGGAGAGCCTTGCGGCACTGGATAGAGACCTTGTGGCGCGGGGGACGGTCAAGAAGGTTATCGGCCGGAAACGGAACTCCAAAGAGAAGACCTTGATCGATCCTGAGGAGGTCTATTATTTTCACGCCTTGAATACCGAGGTGACGGCCTATCTGGCGGACCGGGAACTCATCATTAATATGACGCTTGAAGAACTGGAGGAGGTCCTGGACCCGACGCGATTTTTCAGAAGTCATCGGGCTTTCATCGTGAATGTTTCAAAGATCGAAAAAGTCGCCCCGCTTTTTAACGAGAATTTCGAGATCCTGCTCAAAGGGTCTCTCAAGGCCAAGCTTCCTCTTTCCCGCCGCCGCGCCGGCGAGCTCAAGAAGCTGCTGAGTAATTGGTAGCGCTTCTTTAATTGCCGGGAAACGGGGAACGGGCAACGCAAGCTGTTCCTCGTTCATCGTGCGGTGTTACTTTCCCGAAAAGGAATTTCTTTAGCCGTTTTCCGCCTGGCGATTTTTGCCAGGTCCCGCGGGGTTCTCCGTTTCCCGTTCCACGTTCCCCGAGATTTTCGCTCATCTTTTTCCGCCGTTCGCGCTCCTTTCCCCGCTCTTTGTCGTTTTCTCTTTGCCTATTCTCGTTTTCTGCGGGCATGTTTTTAGTGGGAGGAGAGAAAATGAAAAACGAGAGCGAATTGAAAATGGAAGATACGGTGAAAGGGCGGTTGAGAGTCCTGTTGTTGCCTTGGTGGGCGAGGCTTCACAAGGCTCAACATTCCCAGACCCCTTGTTCCGCGCTGGATACTCCTTATATCCGGAACTGCTCAACCTGCTGGTGTTTCCTAATCTGCTCTCAGAAGAATCAAAGGGATTCAAAGATGTTTTGTCAGGAGTACGATTCACAACGGATACCCCTTCATAGGGATAACTAGTTTGGCCGCTTTTTTCACCGCGCCTTTCCTGCCGTTCATCACCGTTTTCCTGCCCCTCATCCGTATTTTGTAGAGGGAAATCCTTCTGTAGGGCACAGCCATACCAGGAGGAACAAATAATGGAAAAGGGAACGGTAACCCAGGCGGAAAAGGCGGAGAAGCTGATGATGAGAATGATCCCGTTGTCGTCATGGCGGAATGTCCTGGTCTACCAGCGCCTGAGAGATGGAGTTTATCTCAAAGAGGTTCGCCACATGCATTATTGTGGCGGTTGCCATTGCTTCATGATCTGCTCTTATGAAAATTGCGGGAGCTTAAAGATGTCTTGTCCGGAATGCAGTACCAAAAACCAAACGCCCCAAGGAGGGTACTAATATGAAAACGTTACTTTTCAGAAACACGGCATGGCTTTTGATTTTAAGCTTTTGTTTTACTCAGGTGGCGCCCGTCGCGGCAGCGGCACCGGGAGTGCTTTTTAAAGAAGGGGAATCCAGTCGTGTGCCCGTCCGAGTGCCCGAGAGGGGTGTGCTGCAGAAGCCCGCCGAATCTCCAACCTCCGTCCCGCTCGGAGGTTACGAGCGGTTCGTTACGAAGGGACCTCTGGAACCGGTCCTTCGGAGGACTCCTGAGGAACTGGCGGCCATGGCTGCCGCTAAAGTGGCTAATGAGTCGACTTCCTCCAATTTTACAGAAGATACATCAAGTAAGCCGATAGTTCGCAAAGAACCTGACCCGAATCTCACGGAATCTGGGAGGCCGATAGTCCGCGCTTCGGCGATCCTGCCGAAGGAAGTCTTTCAAGCGGCGCAAGTCAATCTGAGTCCTGCGGAGTTGGACCAGCTGAATCGCGCGATGCGGGATTTCGGACCGAACAGTCAGTTCAGCCTGCAAGTGGGACTTAACGGGCAGGGCCGGACCTGGAATTGGACGAGTGCTGATGGAAAGACGAAGTACTCACTGGTCGAATCGGTGATCTCGATCCAGAACCCTGACGGGACCCTCCATGTGGATACCCAGTGGAGCTTCTCTGCCGAAATGCCTGCAACGGCGGATGAGCTCCGCGCGCTGGCCTCCGGGCTCTCGGCGGATCAACGGGCAGGTTTTCTCAGGGCGATCGACGCGGCCGTCGCGGCTGGGTCGAAGTTCCTGAAAGAGGTCTCGGGGGGCGCGGTTTCCTACCGGTGGAACATGGCCGGTGAGCTGGAGCGTATCTACAGTATCGATGTCGGTCCAGGTGGGGAGCTGAGTTTCTCGAGCCAGTTGAATATCGCTGAGCTTGAATCCAAGGGCTGGAAGCACGTGCCGTCCATGACGAATACGGTGTATCAAGTCATTTCCGGAAACAAAGTGCGGGTGATGGACCTTTTGACGGGTGTGGTTTCAGACAAGCCGAGTTCGCAGAAGAAAATGAACGGCTTGCCCCTCCAGGGGGCCTATTACGTGATCACCACGAAGGGGATTCAGGAAATCTATTCGTTCAGTCTCGGGGGATTCAAGATCTTTTTCAGTTATGACCCCATAAAAAAAGTGTGGGCGTTCTACAGCGGCAAGTGATTTTTTGAATCCTCATCGGGGCGATTGGGCGCGGCACAGGCCTGGTTACCCGATCCGGCGAGGAAAAAATAGGAGGAAATCTGGGGGACGGCGGACGCAAGCCGTTCCCCGTTTTTTTGTGATCTTCCCCTCTAATACCGGGTATCAGAGGGGGGATATTTTTTGCCCTCGGTGGATGTTTCCCGAGACTTTGCGGTATTTTCCATCTGCCGTTATCCGCCACTCATCGCCGTTTTCCCGCCATTTATCGGTATTTTGTAGAGGGAAACCCCTTTATGGGGCACAGTCATACCCGGAGGAACAAAAAATGGAAAAAGAAACGATGTTCCAAACGGAAAATGCGGAAAAGCTGATGATGAGAATGATCCCCCTGTCTTCCTGGAGAAGGGTTCTGATCTCCCGGCATTTGAGGGAGGGAGTTGCTTTGGCAAGTGCCCGCCACATTCATCACTGCGCCGGTTGCGATTGCGTCATGATCTGTTCTTATAAAAATTGCGGGAGTTTTCATATGACTTGTCCGGAATGCAGCACAAAAAACAAAACACCCCAAGGAGGGTACTAACATGAAAACGTTACTTTTCAGAAACACGGCATGGCTTTTGGTTTTAAGCTTTTGCTTTACTCAGGTGGCGCCCGCGGGACTTGCGGCCACCAATCTTAATGATCTTTCCAAGGACCAGGGTGTGTCTGCGACTGTGGATCCTTTGGCGGAAGGGGCGAAGAAGCTGGCCGAGGAGTCGAAGCTGATCAAAGCTCCCGGCACGGACACCATCTCGTTCATGCTTGGGGGAGGCGGCATATCTAATGACGTGGGTGCGAGCTTTTCGGTCGTGAAGGAGGAAAAGGCTGTTCAGGATCCGATCACGCCAAGGACCCCCGAAGAACTAGCGGCCACGGCTGCGGCCAAGGCGGCTACGGCTGTCTCTGATGAGACAGTAAATCTGGCGGAAGCTGTGAAGGATTCCGTTCTCAAGAGCGATTCGGGGATCATCGAAGGAGTGTTGCCGGAATCCAATCCGGTGCAGGTTTCGGGCCAGAAAGTTGGCGTCACAATCACGTCGACGATGACGACGACAGAGATTCAACCTGATCCGTTGCCGCTGCCGGTGATAGACCGGATGCCTGCTGCGACTAAAAGTGAAATCCATGTGGTGACCGATCCGGCCTCAAACAAGGCTCTTTCGGTGACGATCGATGAGCACGGCATTGCGACGGTCAAGTGGGGCGATGAGGAATACAAAGGTTTCTACGATGCGCGCACAAATTCGCTCACCCTTGTGACCAAGAATAACGATGTTTGGACGCTCCAGTTCGGGAAAAATGACAAAGGCGAATCGTATCTCCAGAGCTTCCAGAAAAGGAACTGGAGCGAGTATCAGTATTCTGAAGAGACGTACACCTACAATCCTCAGGGGCAGCTTGTCCGGAAGGATTGGCTGACGGAAAGTAACTATTATTATCGCATTCTTCAGGAGAAATCGGTGCCGGAGTGCTATGACTGTGGCAATTACGGCAGTTACCGTTCCGGCGGAACGATCGACTATGTGACGATCAACGGCAAGACGCTTGTAAGTCATGAGAAATCCTGGAGCGAGAATAACGGCCGGATCTATTACGAATATAACTTGAATGAAACGAATGCCTCTCAAGTTAAGGGTTATCCTATTAACCATTCCGAGACCGACACTTGGTACAGCTATGACGGGCAGGGGAATCTCCTCGCGAAGAACTGGAACTCCACGGGCAGCTATGGCAACAGCTACGGCCAGGAGATCTACGTTCATATCAACGGCCGCGATCTCGTGAGCATCCGGAGAACTTGGCAATACGGTCCGTCTGGATACGGAAGGGTGGTTAAGGGTGATGATCCGATCGTTATGCCTATTCATATGACTGAGTTGAAGGACCTCTCGCTGAATGAAGCGGATGTGAAGAATATCGATAGCGCGGTTAGCGAGTTCTACTTTCCGTATGCAAGCTCTCACTCCGAAGAGTATTACAACTACGACAGCGACGGGAATCAGATAGGCTATGTCAGTATTTGGGAAGGTGTGGACTTTAAGGGTAAGGGACGTACCAGCGCCTCTTATTCCGTCTATAACGCGCAGGCTGGTACTTGGGAAAGCGCATCTGCCGAGGGTCTCAATATTTATCAGATCCGCTCGGCAAACGATTGGAAGATCATTCAGTCCGCGGCGCAGAGGAAGAACGTTTATGTCGGGGGTGCTGCGGGCAACCAGTGGAGTTATACGCATCGCGTGGAATACACGAGGAATCCGGATGGTTCGATGACCGCCAAAGCGGTTTACGACAATGAGGGCAACGTGTCTATTGTCCTTAGGGAACCGGATGTTCTGAGCGGCGGAACGGATGATATCAAGATCAAGATGGGACAGCAGCCGAATGGTCAGAATGTCTCCTACGGGGAAACCGGGCACTGGGATGAAAACGGAACTTGGGTGAGTGAGGGCTACCGGCTCACTTTTTCCGGTTACGATGCAAACGGGGCTTGGAGTTCCACCGCCGTCGATTTCCCAACCGCCGATACCGTAGTGCTGAACGGCGTTCGCTACAAGATCACGTTCAATGCCGAAGGCGTTCTTAATCTGGAAGCGCTCAATAACCCGATCCCTCCCGCGGTGCAGGCGTATATCGATGCGTTGAAGGGGCAACTGGGAGACAGATTCTCAGTCGCGGCGGTACTTCAAGCAGACGGCACGTATCTCGTGACAGTGGGCCGCTTGAGTTCGTGCGCTGGTGAGGGGACGGCTTGTGAGGAGTCGGCCCTGCCTCCTGGATACTTTTCGTTACTGGAATTCCGTTTGACGGCAGAGGGTGCCCTTATCCGGAATTCCCTCAAAGCGGATTACAACGGGATGAATGCCGAAGGAAAACTGCTTTTTGAGGCCCTTGAGCAGTTGTACCCGCCGCCTCAATTGATGCCGTGCGCTCCGGGCGTCGATTGCAAGAGGTTCGAGTTTGTGAATAGCGCTGTTTTTTATGCCATGACCCGGCTCGTGGTCAATGGCGTGGACGCGGACGGCGCGATCCATTTCACGATGCCGGACGGTAAACAATTTAAGGCCTATCGCGATGCTGATGGAAAGGTGATCATTGGAAATGAGATCCCTTCCGCGGTGCAGGCGTATATTGATGCGCTGAAGGGGACGCTTGGGGACAGGTTCTCGGTCACGGCAGAGCTTCAAAATGATGGCACCTATCTCGTGAAGGTGGGGCGAGTAAGTTCATGCCCCCCGGGAGCGATTTGCGAGCAGATGCTTCTGCTGGGAGGATTTTCGTCGCTGCAATTTCGTTTGACGCCGGAGGGAGTGATCCGGGATTCTGTCAAAGCGTTTTACAACGGCATGGAAGTAACCGGAATCATTCTCTTGAATGCGATGAGTGCTCTGGAGGGATCTTTTCACCCTCAGGGTTCCGCGTGGATGCCGCCGCCCGAGACTTATATCGCGGGGTTGGTAAGATTAATGACGGAGCTTGTTGTCAAAGAATCGGGGGAGAATCTCCTTCGTTTTGATCATGACGGGAAGTCCTACACTTGGGCCCCCGATGAGAACGGAAACATGAAGCTGACACAGGACCTGACGCCCGAACAAAAAGCGATCGCGGCGATGAAGTCGGCCGCCCAGACAGGGCTGATGAATACGTTCGGATTCTCGAAGGCCGCGCTCGACCAGCTGATCAAGGACGGGAAGATCGTGATTACGGTGGATCTGGAGCATTTGACCGCGACCGTCACGATCGATCCTAGCGTGACCTTGCCCGCAGGGGCTGTGAATCTTGTTGATCCACTGGGGCAACAGGCTCTTCCGCAGAGGATCACGTTTCAATATGCCGTAGGTCAGATAGAGAATGTCATGTGTGCTCCCGGCTTCACCTGCGAGCCTCCGACATTTTACTATCTTAAATCCGCGAACTATCAGATCAAGGGGCTTAGTTATCAGCTGAGTTATATTCCGGCCGAAGGGACGGTTGTATCGGTTCCGGAAGTCCATTTCATAGGGGACAACAAGCTCCATTCGGTTGACATCTACAACGAAACACCGGATTTCGTGTGCGTCAAGGCGCCGTGTCATGAATTGGTGGAAACGGTCACGTTTATCTATCCGTCCAGTTCGACTGCGACTTCCATCACACTCTCGATCACGTATCATAAACCGCAAGGGGGCGTGGCAAGCCGGGATGTGGTTCTGAATGTTATGGAAGACGGCCAGTATCACATCCAGACCGTGACGGATAAGGACGCAGCCGGGAAGGTGATGGCGACCAGCCAATTCAGTTATCTCCTTTCGCGTATGGGTGGCGGACATGGCCCTGCGGGTATCGGGGTTTCGGTCTCGTTAGCCAACATCACCCGCACTGACGCAGATGGTAAGGCGCTTTCCGAGATCGCGATCAATGGTGACAAGGCCCTGATCACGCTTTCGAATGGACAGACCCAAGAAGTGCCGTTCCACTCTATCGAAGGGCTTCTTGAGCAGGCGCGGCAGCTTGAATACAACATGCCTACTCCTGAGGTGCAGAAGGTTGTGGATGCCTTGCAGGCGCAACTCGGTCACGCCTATATCGTGGGCGCTGTTCGCCAGGGGGATTCGTATCTCATCACCGTGAATTTCAGAACGGCCAATTGCACGTCCGAGGCATGTACGGGTGTGATCTTTATCCCGCAGGCAGGGCAGCTCACTACTCTGAGCTTTGTGCTTTCCGCTGGCGGGCAGATGGATGTCAGCACGCTCGTGGTGACATTTAATATTCCCGGCATGGTGCTGAGTAAGGAGGATCTTCTGAATGGTAAAGTGCCGGCGACGATGGACGCCCGGCTGCTTTGGAGTGCGATGTCGAAGCTTGTGAACCATGACGGCCTTTCTATCACTCCGCCGGCTCCCGGTTTCGAATGGATGATCCCGGTCCGATACCTCACCATGATGACTCAGTTGATCGTTACGGCGATGGACAAGGACGGCGCGATCCATTTCACGTTCGAGAGTAAGAACTATAAGGCCTACCGCGATGCGGCCGGAAACCCGAAGCTGGCGGAAGAGGTTGCTGTTTCTCCGGAGATCCTTGCCAAGGCGAAGGGGATACTCGGCGCAAGCGTGGTCAGAGGAGTTATTCTTGTGGAGGTATCGTCTTCTTCGATTGTGGGGACAGTCGAGGGGGCCGCTGTTGTGAGCTATTTCTATAACGCCGCCGGGGAATTTATGGGGACTTACACCACAAGTCCCTCAATGGGTCCCCAAGACAAGCCCACCTGGCGCGACGCAAATGGGAACATCTTGAGATATGTTCCTCCTGCGGCGAAGGCGTTGATCGATCAACTGGCGGCGCTTCTCGGGCTGTCGGGGGATGGCAAAACGAACATCGGCGTAGTCCGGAGCGAGCAAGTTACCTGGAGCAATGGCTGCCTAGGTTTTGGTCTTCCCGGACAAATGTGCACGGAGGCGCTTGTGAACGGGTCCCGCGTTGTCCTGAGCCTTTTCGGGAATGAATATGAATTTCACAACGGTATCCTTGATCCGGTTAAAAAGGCCGCCATTGAGGTGATCAAACATCAGGTTGCCAACGGAAGCGCTCTCGCGGATATCCGGATCTTAGATGCGAAGATCGTGGAGGATGGGACCGATGCCGGGAACTGGCATTTTCAAGTCACGCTCGGCGGCGAAAAAGAGGGCCGCAACGTTATCACCTCGATCTCCCTTGTCTCGCCGCAGTATCAAGTCGTCAATACGCTCCAGCAGGGAGAACTCAGCGTGATCGCGGCGCATTTCGGTATTGCCGTGGAAGATATCGTTGCATTCCAGAAAATTGAACCCGGCATGGTTTGTCTGGGGACCGGATGCCCGACGTGGAGCTACGACGTTGAGTTGACGGCAATGAAAAACGGGAAGGAAGTGTCTCTGTCCGGCGGGGTGGTCGGACCGGCTTGGGGCTTGGTTGCTCCGGTTTTGGAAAGACCGGCTTCGCCCAGCATAACTCCGGACGAATCCAAGGAAAAGGATTCTCCGTTCCTCACGCCGTATTACAGCCCGATCTCTTTCCGTGGTTTTTCGGGAGGGGTGGCGCGGCGTGTGCCGGTGGGAGGAAGTGTGCAGTCGACCTCATTTTTGAGGATCTCCGCCGCACCGAGAGTGGTGGCCAATGACATGTCCTATTCCATCGCGATGAGCCGGACGGCGCGGAATTCGGCGATCTTCGGCTTCGAACGCGGGAATCTTCTTTTCGGGGAAGCGATCACTGAGGTGACGAGGTAAATCAGATAGCGTAAGGTGTACGGCGTACGGCGAAAAATCGCAAAGCGTGACGCCGTACTCCGTACGCCTTTTGCCGTACTTTTTAAAAATCCCCTTCCCAAATCCGGAACATATGCTATACTCCGCAGGTTCGCATCGATTTCAGTTCCGGCTAACGCCTGGCTGAGAGGGAAAAACGGTGCGGACCTCCATTCTCATGCTTTCCCAATGAGAAGGAGACTCTCAAGGAGGTTTTCCCTATTATGCAATCCACGTTCGCAGAGCTGTACGAGAAGTCTTTTCAGGACATCAAGATCGGTGAGGTCGTCAAAGGCACGGTGATCGCGGTGCACGCGCGCGACATTGTGGTCGACATCGCTTACAAGGCCGAGGGCATCCTGCCCAAGGATGAGTTTTCCCAGCCGGAACTTCTCGTTGTTGGGTCCGAAGTCGAAGTGTTGTTCGAAGGTTTTAATGACGTCGAAGGCACGGCCATTCTTTCCAAACGCAAGGCCGATCGCCAGAAGACATGGAATGATATTCTTTCCAATGCCACCGAAGGTGCCATTGTGGACGGACGCATTTCACGCAAAGTGCGCGGCGGTTTCATGGTCGATATCGGCATGGAAGCTTTCTTGCCCGCGTCGCTCGTGGACATCAAGCCGGTCCGCAATCAGGACATGTTTATCGGTCTCCAGAGCAAGTTCCTCGTCGTGAAGATCAACCACAAGCGCAAGAACGTGGTGGTCTCCCGTAAGGATCTTCTCGAAAAGAGCCGCAACGAAGCCCGCACGGAAAAGCTGGGGACCCTCAAGGTCGGTCAGCTCGTGAAGGGCAAAGTCAAGAACATCACGGATTTCGGCGTCTTCATTGACATCGGGAATCTGGATGGTCTTCTTCATATTACGGACATGAGCTGGGGCCGCATTTCCCATCCCTCCGACCTCGTCAAGATCGGCGATGATATTGAAGTCGTCGTCATCTCGATCGATCAGGTCAAGCAGAAGATCTCCCTCGGGCTGAAGCAGAAGGGGACGGATCCTTGGGGTACGGTCGATCAGCGTTATGCCATCGGCAACCAGGTGCACGGCAAAGTGGTCAATATCCTGCCGTACGGCGCTTTCGTGGAACTCGAACCCGGTATCGAGGGTTTGGTCCACATTAGCGAGCTTTCCTGGACCAAGCGTGTCAACCACCCCAGCGAAATCCTGACCATCGGGATGGAGCTGGATGTGGTGATCCTGAGCCTGGATACCGCCGCGAAGAAGATCTCGCTCGGTGCGAAGCAGGCGCAGGAGAATCCATGGACGACTGCCGCCAACAAGTTCCAGGTCGGGGCCCGCGTGAAGGGCACCATCCGGAATCTGACGGACTACGGCGCGTTCATCGAACTTGAGCCTGGCATTGAAGGCTTGCTCCATGTTTCCGATATTTCGTGGACCCACAAGGTCGCGAAACCTTCGGACGTTCTCAAAAAGGGCGACGCCGCGGAAGTCATGATCCTCGCGGTAGACACCGATGCGAAGAAGATCTCGCTCGGCATGAAGCAGCTGACGGATGACCCGTGGACCGAGCTGACCAAGAATTTCCTGGTCGGTCTGGACCTTCAGGGCAAAGTCACGCGTATCGTGAACTTTGGCATCTTCGTGGAATTGGATAACGGCCTCGAAGGCCTGATCCATGTTTCCGAGATCCCGGATTGCACGGCGCAGGACCTCGCGAAGCGTTTCACTCTCGGTGACACGCTCCGCTGCAGTATCCTGAGCGTGGACAACGAAGGACGCAAGATCGCGCTGACCTGTAAGAACGAGCCGATCACGGCCTAAGACACAATCGACCGATGACGTCCCCCAGGAACCGCAGAGTTGTTATCACGGGCCTGGGGGTCGTCTCGTCGGTCGGCTTCGGCAAGGAAGCTTTTTGGGATTCCATCTCGAAAGGCAAAAGCGGCGTCTCTAACATTACCGCGTTCGACACCACCCCCTTCACCACCCATTTCGCCGGCGAGATCAAGAACTTCGACGCCTCCGCCTACATTCTTCCCAAAAAACTCAAGCGTATGGACCGCACGACGCAGTTTGCCATCGTGGCTTCCAAAATGGCCGTTGAAGACGCCAAATTGGATCTCTCGGCACCCGGGGTGGGTGAGCGGACCGGCGTGATCATCGGAACGGCTCTTGCCGGGGTGGGTTTTATCCTTGAACAAGCGGTTGTTTTGCAACAGAGAGGGCCGATGCGGCTGAATCCTTTTACGGCGCTGGCTTCTTTTCCCGATGCCTGCGCGGGCAATGTTTCCATCGAATTGGGTCTGAAGGGCCCGAGTTTTTCTCTCGCGACAGCTTGCTCTTCGGCATCCGACGCGTGCGGGTACGCCTTCGATGCGATCCGAAGCGGCGATCTTGATTTTCTGATCATGGGCGGCGCTGAGGCGACGATATTCCCGGGCATTGTGGCTTCCTTTTGCGTGGCACGCGCCCTTTCCACGCGCAACGACGCTCCGGAGAAAGCCTCGCGTCCTTTTAGCATGGACCGCGACGGATTCGTGCTTGGTGAAGGAGCAGGGATGTTCGTGGTGGAAGAATACGAACATGCCAAGAAGCGCGGGGCGCATATCTATGCCGAGATTCTCGGCCATGGCATGACCTGTGATGCTTATCACATGACCGCGCCGGATCCGGAGGGCACGCAGGCGGTTCGCGCTATGCAGCTTGCGATGGAGACAGCGGGTGTATTGCCGGAAGAAATCGATTATATTAACGCGCACGGGACCTCGACGCCTCTCAACGACAAGACCGAAACCCTGATCATTAAAAAAGTATTCGGGGAACGCGCTTACAAGATCCCCATGAGTTCCATCAAATCTATGATCGGACACTTGATCGGCGCGGCCGGCAGCGTGGAGCTTATCGCGACGCTTCTCGCCATGCAGCATCAGCTGATCCCGCCGACGATCAATTACAACTCCAAAGACCCCGAATGCGACCTGGATTACGTGCCGAATGTGGCGCGTCCCGCCAATATTCGCATTGCCATGAAGAATTCCTTCGGCTTCGGCGGCAAGAATTCCATTCTTATTCTGAAGAAAGTATGAACGGCGTACGGCGTAAGGTGTACGGCGAGCAACTCAAAAACAAGACTCCGTACTCTGTACTCCGTACGCCGTACTTGTTATAATCCTGCCATGTCAAATACGATACATCCTGCAGCCATTCTCGGAAAGGACATTCAACTCGGTCAGGGAAACCAGATCGGTCCGAATGTTGTGATCGAAGACGGCGTGAAAGTGGGCGCTCACAATCGCATCCTTCAGGGAGCCTTCCTGGGCCGGGGGACAGAACTCGGCGATCACAACGAGATCCACATGAATGCCGTGATCGGCCACATGCCGCAGGACCTCGCGTACAAAGGGGAAGAGACTTACACGAAGATCGGCCACAAGAATGTGATCCGGGAATTCGTGACGATCCACCGGGGCACCAAGGCCGGCACCGCGACCGTGATCGGGGACGGAAATTTCATCATGGCCTATTGTCATATTGCGCATAACTGCGTGCTCGGGAATCAGATCATCATGGTCAATCAGGCCTCGCTCACGGGGCATTGTATCGTGGAAGATCGCGCTTTTCTCTCCGGCATGACGGGTTTTCATCAGTTCTCCCGGATCGGGACCCTTGCGATGGTGAGCGCCCTTTCGGCTTTCAATAAGGACATTCCTCCTTTTGTGATCTGCGGTGGTCGCCCGGGTGTGGCGCAGGGGATCAACGTGGTCGGCATGCGCCGCGCGGGGATCGGACTTGAAACACGCACCGAGATCAAGGAGGCGTATCGCCTTCTGTACCGCTCGGGGCTTAACACCACCCAAGCGCTCGAGGCCATCAAAAAGAATATGAAGAGTTCCGAGGTCGCGCACTTCGTGAAATTCATTGAAGAATCCAAGCGCGGCATCATTGACGGTTCTCAAGGCTCCGCCGATACCATTTCTCACCGCAAGCACCGCTCCTCCGAATCTGCCGATTCCGTTGAGGAAGTCGACGAAATCGTCTGATCTTTTCGCCTCTCTTACCAAACCTTCTGATTCCCGGTATTCTCCGCCAGAGGACGGATCCGCCCACCGGTGGAGAAGTAGGGGAAGGCTGAAGGATGCTATGGCCTGCTCCATCCTGCAAGGGCTGGTGAATGTCAAATGGATTTTGAGATTTTCCATGAAAATAATTTCATAAAAATCGCTCCGTCCCCTTGTTTTTTCAAAAAACATCGGTTATAGTTCCGTCAACTTTCTAAAGGACAAGAACAAACTAATAAAATCTGTTTCCTCGCCTCTGAAAAAGACGTTCCAAAATCCCTAAAAAGGACGGTTCAGAATAATGAGAGAGAGAGAAGTTTTTTGTACGGGTGTTTCAGGATCCTTCACGAAGCGAAGTAAGTCCTTTACAGCCGTCATTACCCTCGTTGCTTTTATTGCCACCACAGTCTGGACGCCCGGCATTTCTCACGCCGCGGCCACCATGCCTATCGGCGGGCAGGAAGTCGCGCTCCCGTACCAGGCCGCGCTCGGTTCCGCGATGCGCATCGAAGTGCCGCAGACGCTTGGCAAGATCGAAGACCTTCATCTCGGCAAGGGTCCCGCTATTTTCCATATTCAAACCGCGCACGGTCACTATCAGGCGCAGCAGCAGATCCGCCAGATCCTCCATCACCTTGAAAAGAATTACGGCGTTACCACCGTCCTTGTCGAGGGGGGCATTTCCCAGCTCGATCCCGAGCGTCTCAATTTTTTCCCCCAAGATAAAGCTCTCACGCTTAAGCTGAATGAAGCCCTCACGAAGGACGCGATGGTCAAAGGGCCGGAACTTTTTCTGTTGGATGAGATCCAACAGAAAAAGCAGTACGGAGTACGGAGTACGGTGGACGACGAGACTCGTAAGGAGTACGGAGTACGGCGTACGGAGAACGAAAAAACCGTTTTACGTAGCGCCGTACGCCGTACGCCTTCCGCCGTACCCGCAGTTGCGTACGGCATTGAGAACGCCGAACTTTATGAAGCGAACGGCGCATCCTTCGTCGATGTCCTGAAACAGAAAGAAACCACCGCGAATTTCCTCGCCCAAATGGAAGAGGGGATCAACCGCATCTCGGCCCATCAGTTGAATGACACCCTCCGCCGTTTCATCCGCCAGCAGGAGGCCTTCGAAAAGAACCTCATGCCGCTCGACGCCTGGCTGAGCTTTATGAAAGACCAAGCCAACCAAGTTCTCAAGCTCGACCTCACCGATGCCGCCAATCAGGTGGAATGGCCAATGATGTTGCGTATTTTTAAACTGCGCGAGATATCTTCTAAGCTGGATAAGAATGCGTTTGTAATGGAACGTAAGGAATTTCTTGCGGCCATCAAACGATTTATGTCTACAAGGAGTACGGAGTACGGCGTACGGAGTAACGAAAAAGGCTTGTCGCAAGACGCCGTACGCCTTACGCCGTACCAGTCGATCGAGACCTTGTTACAATCTCAATCGACGAGCGTCCAGCTTCCCGACCCTGAAACGAGTTTCCTTTTCGAAGATATGGTCCAGCGTCTTCCGCGCGATTTCAATTATGACCTTTTTCCCAACGTACGCTACTTCATCGGGACGCTGCTTCTCACCAGTGAGCTCAAGGCGAACCGTCTTATGGCCGAGACCGCGAAGCTTGCCGACAAGATCTCCGAAGGACTTGCCAAAACCCAAGCCGAGAAGGACCTCGTTGGACTTCTCAAGGATTATCGCCGGTTGCAGAAGCTCTTTGCGCTGGAATTAACTCCTGCTGACTATGAAGTTATTCTTTCGCGAAAGGATGGCCTGAAACCGTCGGAAATCGTGAAACGATTTTCAAGTACGGCGTACGGACTGCGGAGTACGGCGAAAACGCAGGACGAACGCGGTACCCCGTACGCCTTACACCGTACAAAAACGGTTGTCTTCGCGCATACCGCTGAGCTGGATTTGCTCTATGCCAGCGCCCTAAAATTCTACTCCGGCGTTAAAGAGCGCGACGGCGCGATGATCCGGCGTATCGAAGAACGCCTCAAGGAAACCGGCGCGGACCGCGTGGCCGTGATCACCGGGGGATTTCACTCCAAACCTTTCGACGATTATTTCTCTTCCAAGGATTACACCTACGCGCTTATTTCTCCCAAGATCACCGGCGCCGACAAGGAAGGTTACGAGAATTACATCCGTAACGTCCTCCGGACAGTCGCCCCTCGCGTGTCGCCAGTCGCTCGTTCCAAAGCGCCGGAGACCCGGGACCCGAGATCCGAGATCCAGTCGACCTATGAAGCCCGCTACGCGACGGAACCCGGGACGCCGGGCGTTCCCGCGGATGCGGTTCTTGTCGCGGCCGGGAAGATGCAAATGTCCCGTCCCACGATCGCGGAGCTTCAGAGGCGTTTCCAAACTCGCGCCAGAGTCGCGGATGTCGCGGCCCAGCTGGAACAAAAAAACCGGGCTCTGATCCAGGCGAAATCCGGGATCGCCGCGATCGACGGCCGTCGCTCGGAGCATCGCAGCGCGGGTCTCGAGGCTCCGATTAAACTGTCTGATTCCCAGATCCAAAAAATCGTGAAAAGGGTCAGACGCGTCCTGGAAGATTCTTCTGAGGATGCCCTTATTCCCATGAGAATGACGGGCGCTAATTTCAGGCTTCGCGATCTGAATAACGTCGGGCGGCATAACTGGCTCCTGGGAGATGTGATCTTACGGAAGGAAAATGGCCGGTTGATCCTCGGAATTTTGGAGACTCTCACAGGGACCGTGGGATCCTTCCGCGAGTATTTTGTTCATCGCAGAAACGGCGATACCGCTCGCAGGGTCAATCACCGTTCCGATGAGACGGGTTTCATCGCCGTATTCCACCCAAACTTTATCCGCTCCGAGTTGCGCGTGCTCAGCCCTTATTCCGAAACGAATAAGATCAAGCTTACTGTCGCGGCGGATAAAGAGGAGGTGAGCCAACAAGCTCTCGCCATGGTTTTGGCCGACTACAATGAAGCCATGGCTCGAAAAGGGCATTACGTGTTGGGCCTCGCGACGGGTTCGACCCCGGTGCGTCTCTACGAACTTCTGGTCGAGGCAGCCGCGCAGGGAAAGATCGATTTTAGCAAGGTCACCACCTTTAACATGGATGAGTACGAGGGCCTCCCTCCGGAATATGTCGGGAATATGAGCCCGCAGCACCCGGGCGACCCAGACGTCAGCTACAAGGCTTTTATGTACAAGCATTTCTTCCGCCCGCTTTTTGACAAAGGTCTGGTCACGCAGGATTGGATCAATACCCATGTCAATATCTTTGATTCACATTCGGACGATGCGGAGGCCATGTGCGCCGCCTACGAAGCGAAGATCGCTGAGCTTGGTGGGGTTGACACCTGGATCGGGGGTCTCGGCTCGGATGGTCATATCGCGTTCAATGAGCCCAAGGGTTACCGGATCGAAAACGGAAAACAGGTCCCCGTCGATTCCGGAACAACGCCTGATTCCGTTTCACGGCGCGTGCATCTTCCCTGGATGACGGAGTACGCCAACGTGGGTTTTTTCAGATTTATCGGCCGGGACCCGAAGAATGGAAGCCGGTGGGTGAAGTGGGACCGAGGCAGACTTGTCTTTGTGAAGCCCGGGACGCCTGGCGCCAGGCCGATCACCCGGAAAGAGGCCCTTGCCATGGTCCCGAAGACGGCGTTTTCCATCGGGATGAGAACTTACCTGAACGCACGGCACCAGATCGTGCTCGCAACGGGAAGAGGAAAAGCCGATGCGCTACACAAGGGCATGGATCTGGCGCCGGACAACGATGTCGCGCTTTCCTTGTTGCAAGAAGCTGCCAACTGCGATCTTCTTGTCGATACTGCCGCGGCCGTTCTTCTGGAACGCTCCGAGGGACGGGACGGGGGCCAGGGCGTGATGGATTTTCGGGCGGCACAACGTCTTGAGGAGGCGAATCGTCAAAGGGAACTTGCCGAAGCGAAATTTAAACAGGCGGATGCAAAACTCCAGGCGGCGCTGGATGTCGCTTTCCCCGAGCGTTTCCTTGTCGGACGGACCGGTGAATTGCTGGAGATCGTGGATTACGAAGGGGAAGGTCGCACCTTTACGGATGGACAAGGCGGGCGGTCGGCCTTAGAAGCATTCCGTGCAGCGATGCAAGACGAATCCCCGAATCGTCTCAAAGTGTTCAATCAAACATACCGCTCCGAGAAGAGGCAGGTGATGAAATGGAAAGTCATCCGGCCGGGAATTGAACTTCTCAGAGGGGATCATGTGCAGTGGAAAGGCGAGGAGTGGGTCCTTTCCGGAAGGGTGGTCAATGACAAAGGCGACTTGGAATTAGGACTTCTCTCCGGGCAGGGAGTGCCTTTCTCTGTTTCCCGCGCGGCATTGAATGGCAGCCGGTTTGGCCGGTGGGGCCGGTGGGTATCGCTCCGAACCAAACCCCTCAGCGCCGAAGCGCTTTGGATGCATCTTCAGGATGTTTTTGGCGGTTCTGTGGAATGGGCCGCTGTTGCGGCTTTGGGTCTGACGCCGGTTTCAGCGAAGATGGTCATGCACCATCCCCGGATGGCACCCGCGCCTATTATTTCCGCGTTATCGGATGAAGATCGACTGGCCAACGCGTTGGCGAGCGCTCTTTTAGAATTGGCCGAAACTGCGGGACAGGGCGGTTCCTTTGTCAGAACCGCGATCGGAAAGAACGCGACTCTTCGCGCGCTCAGCGGGGAATATCCTGATTTTGCCGATCAAATTTCACAAATGCTTCAACTCGAAGGCTTGGATTCCCGGGAGGTGGAACGCTTTTACAAGGATTATCGGAACAGGATCGTCAAGGCCCTCACCGCCCGCGCAGAAGTGAGGCTAAAAATATCCGGAGTGATACGTAGTAGCTCTCCGGAGGTTTCCAGTCGCTCGGAGCAGAGGAAAGAAGACCCCAATCGTGGATTCGCTCTTGCGGAAGTTGAAACATTCAACCACACCGTTCCCTCATCATTATTCAAGGTCACGGTCCTTGATTACTATGATTCTGACGACTTGAGGCGGAAACTGGCCGAGGCCAAGGAAAAGCTCCGGCTCCGCGAAGCGGCTGTTAGGAGAGTTGAGGCGTTCAATCACGCGGCTCCTTCCTCATATTTCACGGTCACGGTTCTTCATTACAATGATGCTGACGACTTGGATCGGAAACTGGAGAGTGCCA
>Ga0114951_10000625_pt1 | contig 47424 bp, 47 predicted proteins | sample AM7aDNAmetaG_FD_88677 | JGI IMG/M metagenome (GOLD analysis project Ga0114951, IMG submission 88677) | Freshwater microbial communities from Finland to study Microbial Dark Matter (Phase II) - AM7a DNA metaG | ecosystem: Environmental > Aquatic > Freshwater > Lake | place: Finland: Lake Alinen...
GCCGGTTCTCTTCCTGAAGTTGTCAGTGGAAAAGTTCTATTTTTTGAAAACGGAAACGTAGATGATTTAGCAGAAAAAATTCTACTAGCGACGAAAAATCAATTCGACACCATTCCCCAGAAAAAATTTGATTGGGAAGAAGCCATCAATAAGGCAGAAGCAATATATAAAGAACTTGCATGAATAAAATAATAATTTGCATTACAACATATAATAGGCCGGAGCAAATCTCGGCATTGCTTCAAGATCTTATCAATCAAGATAACCATAATTTTTCATTAGTTCTTCTTAATGATGGAGCAAATAAGAAAACTTGCGAGATATTCAATAATATAAACCTACCTTTCCCGCATTATTATTTCGAATCAAAACAACCCAGTGGATTACCAGCGGCGCGAAATAAGATCATAGACTACATAGAAGCGCAAAAAATTGCTGATGAAAAAACTTATCTTGCATTTTTGGATGATGATCTTATTATTGATAAAAATTTTGTTTCCAATATTTCAAAGTATTCAGAAAAATATGATGGGTTCTGCTTTCGCATCATTCAAAAAGGCGCTTCAACAACTTTTGATTTCACAAAATGTCCAAAAATTCAAAAATTACTTTCTCCCCTTATAGGAAAGATGCTTCCCTTACTCGGCATGTTTTTTGGCGGATTTTACATACCATCCAAAAAAATACAACGCGTTGACCATATCAACGGAGGCTGTCTAATTTACAATTTCTCGAAAAACAAAAGCCAACGTTTCGATATGAATCTCAATGAGGGGAATTTTGTGGCAGAAGACACATGCTTTTCTTATGGCCTTACACGAGTAGGCAATAAATTATACTATATTAGTAATTATAGTTATATTCATAATCCCCCAAGTCACGGCGGGTGCAAAATTGAAGAAAAGGATAATAGTTTTTTTTGGTATTGGAAGCATAAGTTGTATATTATTGAAAAATATCATGGAAAAACTGTAGGCAAATTCGCAAAAATATTTTCTTTTTTAGAATCTATTCTACTGTCATTATTTTTCAGAAAAAATTTGACCGCATATTATTTCAAGGCGCTTAGCAGCGACTTCTACGACCAAAAACAATGCAAATAACAACAGACAAAATAAGAAGATTTTTATCAGAAAATAAATGGGTAATCCTTGCCTCTGTATTTTTTATCGTATGGAAATTTTTTCTAATAGGGATACTTTGGCAAGGCCGCATTGCCCCTCCAGAACCAGATGATTCTTACATATACACTGGATATATAAATTCCGTAGTGCAATGCCCCACCTTCCTTTGCAACTATCCCTATATTAATTTTAATTCATATGAGGGTTTTACCTATCTTTCATATCGCATTATTTTTGGAGGAATTGCAAAAATCGCACATTTAAATCCGATCCAGATGTTCCACATTAGTTTTTATATGGGGACTATATTGCTTCTCCCTATCTTGATTTTTCTGTTAACAAAATTCACAAAAAATAAATCCCTTATCGCCCTATCCATTTTTTTTCTCGCGCTTTTTCATGGGAGTGGGTCCTATCATGGTTTTTATTGGGTTGTTCCAAGTTTTTTTGCTACAGCTCTTTTTTTCCTAATATTCTCTCTTATTTTTAGCAAGAATTATTATAGATATATATATCTCTTTATTCTTGTGCCCATCTACATCTTTATGCACCCTATTTCAATATATACCATAGCAATATTCCCATTGTTTTTTATATTTTATAGCATATGCGAAAAAAATATAAACACAGCTATATTAAAAAATGTTTTTTTTATAATTTTTGTTTCTTTATTGACTTATATTCCTTTTTCGATATACGAAAGCCATGCCATCATTAGAAATCCACTCAGCATTGAGCAAACACTTTCCACAACAACTACCACCATACAAAAAGAAGCAACAGGAGCCAATCAAAAAAAAATATCTCAACCAACTCTCTCCGCGCAAATTTTCCCTGGCATGGATGGCATCATCACTAGCTATATCAAGTGGCTTTTCCCACATTGGATCGGAATGATACTTTTCATATTGTTTTTATCATTGATAATTTACCATAAAAACGTAAAGCTTCTTTCTCTATACTTTTCAACTTTACTTTTCGTATTTTTGTCTTCGCTAAATGAATTTGGCTATCGTTCGCTAGTATTGCTTTGGCCTATAACTTTTATCTTTTATGCATTCGGAACGTATTATTTATTCATATTTATTGATGATAAAATAAAAAATAGAAGATTAAGGGCGTTGATGTTCGTCCTCGTATCAATTGGAATTTTCCTCTTCGCAACTCTGAACATATTCTATTCCATTGCAATCAACAGAAATACTAATGCAAGAAACGATATCGCCTTAAATGAAACCTTTACCACATATTTATTTAATCACACTGACAAAACAAGCGAAATATCATATAGCGAAAAATTGCTGAGTTCATACAGTCTAAACACACAATTATTATCTAGAGGTTACGCCAACACCATCCCAGACGCAACTTATTATGTTCAACTTAAAAATACAAATCCAGAAATTTATGAATCACAAGATTTGAGTAACTTTTTCAATTTTTTCTCTAAATTACTTGGGGCATCAAGGACTAAACCTACAAACAAAACTCAGGAGCAAAACATCCCAAACTTCATTCTCGAAAAAACATTTAATAACATCTCTATATACAAAAATTCTAAATATTTATGACGACAAAGGCCAATAACAATCCCACCACCTCCGTCATCATGACCGTTTTCAATCAAGAAAAACGCTTATTGAAAGCCGCCATTGATAGTATTTTAAACCAGCAAGAAAGTGATTTAGAATTATTGATTGTTGATGATGGTTCAACTGAAATCGATTGTCTTGAAATATTGGACGTATATAAAAAAAATGATTCCAGGGTCAAAATCATTAGGAATAATAAAAACGAAGGTATCACTCACTCGCTAAATAAGGCAATCCTGCTAACAAAGGGTGTGTACATCGCCAGAATGGACAGCGATGATATTTCACTACCGGATAGATTTGCGAAACAGCTATCCTACCTAAAAAAATACAACCTTGATTTAATAGGTTCGAATTGTTTCTTCATTGATATAAATGATAATATGATTGGGGGAAAAAATGTTACCGCCCCAAAATCATTTCAAAGAAAATTAATGTACGGCAATTTTTTCACGCATAGTACTTTTTTTGGTACACGCAAAATTTTTCTAGAAATGTACAATAAAAAATTCACACGATCACAAGACTATGAATTTCTCCTGAGGGTTGCTAGTAAAAAATATAAACTGGGATATCTTCAAGATCAAGTTTTAAAATACAGATTTTCCGCCAAAAGCATCTCTTCGAAAAAAGCAAAGAGCCAAGAATGGTTTGCCATAAAGGCTCGTTGGTATGCCATAAGGTACTATAATTACAATCCATTTTATCTGCTATATTTGTTAAGGGCCCTTCTTATTTTTCTCGTACCATACAAGATGAAGGTTTTCATTATCAATAATATAATCCAATGAAAATTTTAACCTTGTTTTTCACATATGGGACATCTCTTGAAGACTGGTCAAAAAACGGGAGTCTTGACCGTGAGATAAACATTTACAAAAAATTTCTAAACTATTTTGACAAAATATATTTCATAACCTATGGAATGAATGATTTGAGATATGCAAGCAAACTACCTGAAAACATAATCATTCTGCCAAAAAAAATAGCTACCAATAATTTTCTCTATTCCCTATTGATCCCTATCCTATACAGAAAAGAGATCACTGAATCGACTTGGCTGAAAACAAATCAGATGCTCGGGAGTTGGACAGCTGTTTTAGCAAAATTATTTTTCCGAAAAAAATTTGCCCTCCGAACCGGCTACACTGAAAGCCTCTCCGTTGTAGGAAAGAATTTCTTCAGAAAAAAACTCATAGCTTTTATAGAATTATTAGCCTACAAGTCCGCTAATTTCTCAATCGTCACCAGCATTCATCAAAAAGATTATGTTGCTAAGAAATACAATATTACTAATATACACGTTATTCCAAATGGCATAGACACAGAAATATTTAAGCCGCTTGAAAAGAAAGATGCGTCAACAAAAACAAAACTTCTTTTTGTCGGCCGACTTCACCCAGAAAAAAATCTCCTCAACCTCATCGCGGCCATCAAGGATTTAAAGAATACAAAATTAACGATTATCGGTAAAGGAGAATTGAAAAACGACATTTTAGCACTTAAAGGTAAATTCTCGCTAGATCTGGAAATAATCGAAAGCGTTCCGAACTCCGAACTTCCTAAGATATATAATGACGCTGACATCTATATACAGCCATCATTATATGAAGGCAATCCCAAAACCATATTAGAAGCAATGAGTTGCGGACTCCCTGTTATTGCAACAGACGTGAGTGGCATAAATACCATAATCAACCACAAAAAAAATGGCTACTTATGCAAAATAGATACGCCTTCAATAATAAATGCGATATTAGAGGTTGTTAATAATATTGCATTAAGAAAATCCATTGGGATAGCGGCTAGGAAATATATAGAAAATAATTACGCCATTGACCAAATTATTAATAATGAAATAAATTCATACAAAAAATATTTATGAAATATTTTGATAAAAAAAATAACCGTCTAGTTTTTGAAAATGTCAAAGCCTCTGCTGAGTTTTGGGATGTTCATTGGAACGTTGCTGATTTCAAAAATTCGATATTATCAGGAAAGAATGATCGATTCGTTTCGAAATATACAAAAAAATACATCCCACCAAATAGATCTAAAAAAATACTCGAGGGTGGCTGCGGGAAGGGAAATTTTGTTTATTCTCTTTATCACCAAGGGTACGACGCGTACGGAATAGATTATGCTGAGGAAACAATTAAAAAAATAAATGGAAGTCTTCCAGATCTTAAAATTTCATATGGGGACGTCCGGAATATTTCTTATCCGGATGATTTTTTTGACGGGTATTGGTCTCTAGGTGTAATAGAACATTTTTTTGAAGGGTATGATAAAATAATAGATGAAGCGTCCAGAATCATAAAAAAGGACGGTTTATTTTTTGTCACCTTCCCAAATCTATCGCCCCTGAGAAAATTAAAAGCCTTTTTCAGTTGCTACCCAAAATTCAATGAAGAAACATTCAATCAAGAACTTTTTTACCAATTTGCGCTAGACAGCAAATCCGTACAGCAAGCCATGGAAAAAAGAGGGTTTTCATTAGTATTCAGAAAACCATTCGATGGAACAAAGGGACTCAAGGATGAAATTTCCTTCCTAAAGCCCCTGCTTCAAAAAGTATATGGCAGCAAAAATATTATCTGCAGAATAATTTCGTACGCAATTTCTATGATTTCCTCATTTTTTGCAGGACATGCTATATTACTAATTTTTAAAAAGAACGACTAAATTCTTCAATCAGTTTCTTGACCGAGGCTATTTTACCAAGTATTATAAAGAAGTATTTGAAGAAAATACAGTGAAATAATCAAGAATGGATGGTATTCTTTCTTTAAACTTAGTAAACCATGTGCTGTTATAAAAAATTATGAAAACTAAATTTATTTATCTCCTAGATATCATCTTAAATGTTTTTTTTAGTAAAAAATACCAGCTTATATACATAGTTGAATCTGCTGATTGGTCAATCAGATGGGATGGAAAATATATAACTAAAAATATCAATGAATCGACCCCGATTAAGTCAAGAATTTCTACGACTAGCATAGGCCTAAGAAAAAAAATTATTCATTTTGGATCGGTAAACACATTCATATCTGAAAATGGCATCAAGAATATACATAAATCAAATAAGATCGTATTGACATGGTTTCATGTTAGTCCTAATGACCCCAGGGTTAAATTTATTCCTGAGTTAAATAAAAAGATTGATATCGCCCACACTTCTTGCACAACAACAAAAGCCAAGTTAATTAACTTTGGATTGAGCGAAGAAAAAATAACAGTTGTACCACTGGGCGTAGATTTGGATCTTTTTAAGCCCGCTATTGATAATGATGCTAGGAAGAAAGTAAGAAAAGAACATAATATACCGGAAAATAAAATATTAATTGGGTCATTTCAAAAAGATGGTGTGGGATGGAGCGATGGGAATGTGCCGAAGTTGATAAAGGGACCAGATATCTTTTGTGATGTAATAGAAAAAATTGCAACCAAATTTCCACTACATATTCTGTTAACTGGACCAGCGAGAGGATATGTTATCAATAGACTAGATAAAGCTAACATCGCATTTAATCATATATTTTTTAAAAAATACACTGATATTGTTCATTTTTATCAAATTTTAGATTATTATTTAATATGCTCCAGGGAAGAGGGTGGACCAAAAGCACTCTTAGAATCAATGGCTTGCGGAATTCCCGTGATATCAACGCCTGTCGGCATGGTTCCTGATGTGGTAATTAATGGCTTTAACGGATATGTGGTGGGAAATGATGATATTGAAAATAAAATAATAGATATTATTGAAAATAACAATAATCAAAAAGTTATTGAAAATGCCTTTGGCGATATTAAGCAATATGACTGGAAAATTATCGCGAAACGCTATTATACCGAATTGTATGAAAAAATATTATCATCATAAAAGCATTTAAAAACATGAATGAAAACAAATTAGTTTTACGCATAAATGAATTGTTCCATGATTTGGAGCAGACAGATTATGACAAGAAGCATAAAGATATTTTTGTGGGAGAAGTAGGGCGATGGAAAAATGCAAGCGCCTTTCTCTTGGAAAATAACAGGAATCCAGTCACAATCCTAGACATCGGATCTGGAACGGGGTTTGTGCCTATGCAAATATGCGGAAAGATGAGCGAGCGAGATACTTTCATCTGTTCTGACATATCCGAAAAAATGTTAAGTGTTTGCAAGAAAAAAATTGCGGAACATAACTTCAACTGTAACTTCAGCTTTGTAAAATCGGATGGTTTTTCATTAAATTTACAAGATGGATCTGTAAATGTTATAACGATCAACTCAGTTCTTCATCATATTCCAGATTTCAATACATTCTTCAAAGAAATAAGCAGGATTTTGAAAGTAAACGGTCTTCTTATCATTGGACACGAACCAAATTCCCTATTCTATAGGGATAAGTTCCTTTGGTATAATTATAGATTTTTTTTCTTTATGATGAATCCTGCTCAAATAATTCTAGCTATAACAAAAAAAATTGGGTTATTTGAGATAGCTAGTCATATTTTTCACAAGGTTCACAGAGATAAATCTGATAACCAAAAAATTATATCAAGAATAAATGAACAGTTGATAAATGAGCGCCTCATTCAAAAACCACTTTCATATGGCAGGATTATGGAGCTGATTGATGTCCAATCCCCCACGGCTGGCAAGATACGTAAAGATAAAAAAGGTATTGATATCTCATCTATATTAGCAAACCATTTGAGCAATTTTAAAATTGAAAAAATTGAAACTTACAATCACCTACCGAGATTAAACACAAATGGATTTTTTATGAAAAAATATTCTGAATTATTAAGCAATACTTTTCCCCAAAAAGGTGCGACCTTTTTTGTTATTTTTAAAAAATATGAACAGTGAGATGAAAATTAATATTTTGTTAGAACTCAAAGAGGGAGCTTGGGGAGGAGCAAACCAATATTTAAAATTGCTCAAAAAAGAATTATCCAATAGAGGCATATACGAAGAAAATGCCAATAGAGCAGATGTGATAATATTCAATAGCTACCACAATATCACAAAGGCAATCTTAATGAAAATCCTATTTCCCAAGAAAGTTTTAGTACACAGACTTGGTCCGTATTTTTATTTACACAGAAATCCAAAATGGAAAATTATTGACTCATTGATTATTGAAATTTCAAATTCGATTTCAGATTTAATAGTTTTTCAATCAGACTGGTCATACCGAAAAGCAATTTCTAAGTTTGATTTAAATAAAAGCAAAAAGTGTTCGATTATAGGAAACTCTTCGGATAGAAATATTTTTTATCCAAAAGATAATACTCACATGGAAGGAAAAATTAAATTAATCACAGCCAGCTGGTCTTCCAACATTAAAAAAGGCGCTAAATATTATGAGTTTTTGGATAATAATTTAGATTTCTCTAAATATGATATGACTTTTGTAGGAAATTCGAAAATTAAATTCAAAAACATAAAGATAATCGATCCATTACCAAGCAACAAACTTGCTGATGAAATGAGAAAAAATGATATTTTTATATCAGCAGTGGAAGATGATGCCTGCTCAAATACCATAGTTGAAGCACTTTCTTGCGGCTTGCCACTGGTGGCATTGGCAAGTGGTGGAAATGCAGAAATCATTAAAAAGGGCGGAGAATTATTCAGCACTAACCATGAGATGCTTGAAAAAATTGAATTGGTAAAAAATAATTATTTACATTATAAGAATAATATTGAAGTAAATTCGATAGAAAATTCAGCTGATCAATATTTGAATTCAATCAAGGAAGTGCGCGTCCAGGGTAGAGGTGGCGTAATTAAAAAATTCAAGCTATGCTATTTATATGTAAAAACTTGTCTAATATTACTCCTATTCAAAATAATCAGATGATCATTCGAATTGATGACATAGGCGCATCAACAAAAAAATTCAATCAGCACGGAAAAAAACTCTTTAAATGGAAAGATTTTCCTGTATTTTACTTTCCATTAGCTAATTTTTGGTTTTTTAAAAGAATATGGCCATTTAAAGAGTGGGCACCTTATGGTGAACTCACAAAGGGAGAATGGGAAGTTTTATTAAAAATATTCAAAGAGAGCAATATGAAACCCATTATCGCCATAACCGCCTGCTGGGTTGATGAAAAAAATAATCTAATCCCCTTCCCTGAAAAATTTCCAGAAGAAGCTGACATCTTAAAAAGGGCTTTTAAGAATGATGAAATAATTATTGCTAATCATGGTCTAACTCACTGTGTCGTCGGTAAACATCTGCCAAATTTTTGGAAATCAAATAGACAATTCCATCGTGAATTCTGGCCATACCTTGACGAAAAAATTCATAATGAGCATATTATGAAATCACAAGAGATTTTAGAGAAATATTTCGAAAAGCCGATTGAAGTGTTTGTTCCACCTGGAAATGTTTGGAGCAAAAAAACTTATGAAGCCCTCAAAGAAACAAACATCAAGAAAGTTATGTCAAAAAATTATATGTTGGACTCAAATGAAAAAATGGAAACTATTGATTTTATTGATGATAAAAAGGATTTTTTCAATCTCCATGATATGGAGCTAAAAGTATATGGACCAAAGTGGCTCAAGGAAAAAATAGCTATATTAATTCAAAAAGACAATAATCAATAAACTGGATGAAAATTATTAAGGACATACAATATTACTACTGGGCAAGCTTCAGAAGAAAGCTACTAGATGAATATCAAGAGACATACAAATCCACTTATAAAGGTGTCGTTTTGGATATAGGAGGCAGGGATCGTGGAAAATTTGAAAAACCAAAAAATGCAGTGACCAAATGGATTTTTGCTGATATTTCGCCCGACAACAAACCCGACATCGTTTTAGATATAACAAAAATGAATATGATAGAAAATAACAGTATTGATGTGATATCAGCTATGGAGGTTTTTGAATATGTAGAAAGAATTGGTGATGCGCTAGCAGAGTGTCATAGAGTTTTAAAAAAGAATGGAAAAATAATCCTCTCCATCCCCTTTTTGCATCCGATAGCCGACGATCCGTGCGATTTGCAAAGATGGACAAAGTCTATGTGGAAAAAACAACTAGTCAAAGCTGGTTTCGAAATAGAAATAATCCATGAAATGGGATATTTTTTCACAGTATTGGCTGAATTAATAAAGTTAGGAAATAAATCCTTTAAATATGGCAAGTATTTAGGCTATCCATTCTATCCAGTACTTTCGATTATGGCAAAATTAGATAAGCTAAATATAATTAAGAAAAATAAATCACTAAAATTATTTACGACCGGATATTTTATGATAGCAAAGAATAGCTAAATCATTGATTCTAAATACTTAAACTATACGTAAAATGAAAAAAATAATTAAAAAACAAGCCTCCATAAAACCATTCCCTAATCCAATCTATGTAACTAGGCCATTGATGCCAAACATTAATGATTTTTATAAAAAAATTAGTGATATTTTTGATGCAAAGTGGCTAACAAACTCCGGAAATCAGCATGCAGAATTTAAGAAATGTTTATTGAAATTTTTAAACGCCAAAAATATTAATTTATTCTGCAACGGAACACTTGCACTAGATATAGCAATAAAGGCGCTAGACATTAAAGGCGAAGTTATAACAACCCCATTCACGTTTGCAGCAACTCCGCATGTTTTATCTTTGAATAATATCAGACCTGTATTTTGTGATATAGATGAAAAAACATTAAACATCGACGTTGAAAAAATTGAAGCGCTCATAACGCCAAAAACATCTGCCATTTTAGCAGTTCATGTTTTTGGAAATCCGTGCGATATAGAAAAACTAGACAAAATATGTAAAAAATATAAGTTAAAATTAATTTTTGATGCTGCTCACGCTTTTGGGGTGAAAATCAATGAAAAATCAATTGGTAGTTTTGGTGATATAAGCATGTTTAGCTTTCACGCAACTAAAGCCTTCAATTCTATTGAAGGAGGATGCTTGATGTACAATGATTCCCAACTAAATGAAAAGATACAACTTTTAAAAAATTTCGGCATAAAAAATGAGAACGAAATTGCCATGATAGGCACTAATGCAAAACTAAACGAATTACAGGCAGCATTTGGTATATTAAATTTAAAAATATTCCCGAAGGAAATAGAGAAAAGGCAAAAAATAGCTCGTCTGTACAGAAAAATATCAGAGAAAACAAAGGGAATAAAGGTTATGCAGGATATTAAAAATGTAAAACACAACTATTCGTATTTTCCAATTTTAATAAACAAAGAGGAGTTTGGCATATCAAGAGATGATCTTTATTTGAAATTAAAAAAATATAATATTTTCTCTAGAAAATATTTCTATCCACTGTGTAGTAACTTTTCATGTTACGCAAAAAATAATAAGCCTGCTGACCTGCCTATTGCAAATAAAATAGCAGATTCAGTACTGTGCCTGCCCATACATGGTGACTTAAAAACAAGCGACGTCGAAAAAATATGTAAAATAATAACTATAATAAAAAATGAAAAATAGTTTTAAAAATATATACATTTTGGGCGCTGGAAGCATGGCAAGGGAAGTGCTGGAAATTTATCGAGATTTAAATAAAGCCTCTGCAGTCAGTGGATTTTTGGAGGAAAATTCAACGCGAGAGAACCAATACATCAAGGAAATTCCAATACTCAACACATCGAAAAAAGATGCGCTAATCAATGACAATATCTTCATAGGAGCAATAGGATCACCAAAAAGAAAAATTATAATAAAAAAAATAAAAGAGAATGGCGCTAAATTTGATACACTAATCCATCCCTCAGTTTTAATTGGAAATGATGCAAAAATTCACGAAGGGGTTATTATATGCGCTGGAAGCATATTGACGTGCAACATTGAAATAAATAGCCATTCAATAATAAATATAGGGTGCACCATAAGTCACGATGTAAAAATAGGAGAATTTGCAACCATAGCCCCGGGGGTAAATATAGGTGGTAATGTAACCATTGGAAATAATAGTTGGATAGGCATTGGAACTAAAATAATTCATGGCGTACGAATTGGCAATAATGTTTTCTTAGGAGCCGGATCGGTTGTTGTCAATGATATTCCGGACAATTCGTTAGCCTATGGCGTTCCCGCTAAGGTAGTGAGAAAATTAACAAAAGATGATTGGGATAATTTAATATAAATAACATAAAAGCAATGAAAATTGGGATAATTCTACCTATCGGAGACCTAAATAAATATGGCTACCAATATAATTCTGATCTAGTTATAAAAAACTTAGAAAATTTTGCCGACAAGCTTGTCATAATTTCTTCATCACCGAATAATGATGCCAAATTATTCCAAGACAATAAAAAAATAATATACATATCAAATGACAAAACATGGTTTGATAAAGAAAATGATACTGAAATTTTTTCCTATACAAAATTACTCCTCAATATAAATCTGGGGCTGGACATTCTAAAAAAAGAAGGTGTTGACGCAGTCGTTCAAATACATATCAATCAATTCATTCCATCACTATCATGGAAAAACATATTGGAGAAAATAACAAAAATGATAAATAAGGGAGAACATTATTCTTGGTTGCACAAAAAATACCAGTGTGGAGAAATGCTTTTCAACTCAGATGTTAAGGTCCCCTGGATAATAAACACTTCCATAAAAAACAACCCATATATTTATGGACCAGACGCCATAATAAATACGCTAACACAAAAGGAAATAAGAATAGGAAATGGTAATTTTAAAAAATTCAATAATGAATCTATTGTTGATGTTTTTGGCGAATACACAAAAAAAGATGCAGAGGATCTTTATGAATTTACCCAGCTGCAAACAACTAAACTTGCAGACAAAGAGGTTACCGCAATACCACATTTTGATTATTCCAATTGGCTAAAATACTATATGCACAAATTCAACAATAAAACTTTATTAAAAGAAACAATGGATCAAACAAGTGAGCAGATATTATCCAGAAGAAAGGCTAATTTTGTATCATTTGAAATTGAAAAAAAATACTCACCAAACAAAATAAGCCTCCCATCTAAAGTGCTGCGCTATATCAAATTTATGTTTATTCATAAATATTTAACCAAAAAATAAATGTATTCAAAAGAGTTAACGGAAAAAATAAAAAAACACTACACCAAGTACTATAAAGATGAGTGCTGCCTAGCGGACTATGACTCCAGAGTGAAAAACAAGATAGCCAATGAAGAAGCTGTTGAATTGATGAAAATGAATAATCTTCAGCACATATTAGGATTGAATTTTAATGGGCAGAAGCATTTTATATTTGGAGCTGGTACTGGAGGTCTAGCCATTGCTTTAAATAAAAATTTCAATTGTGATGTATATGGCATAGAACCTGATGAGTGCGGGTTTGAAATTATTCAGAATAAATGTGAAGAAGCGGGAATAGACAAAAATAATTTTAAAATGGAGTACGGAGAAAAATTAAGCTTCGAGAGTGAAAAATTTGACTTTATTCATTGCTATACAGTACTTGAACATGTTCAAAATATTGAAAAATGTATCGATGAAATGGTGCGACTAATTAAACCAGGAGGAAAAATATATATCAATACTCCAAATTATTCTTTTCCCTACGATGGGCATTATAAAATATTTCTTCCAACATTTCTTCCTAAAATTTTTGGCTATCTATATTTAATTATTCTTAGAAAATCATATAAATTCCTTAAAACTATTAACTACGTCACAGAGAAAGAACTAAATAAAATTTTAGTAAGAAAAAATAATATAACTTGGCTTAGAGTTTATAAACCAAAAAATGAGTCTTCTAATAATCTTGCTGGATTATTATGCAACTGGCTTATATTTAAAAATTTTATTTATAATGCACAGGAGATTATTATAATAAAAAATAACAACATCCAGGAATAAGTCCCCTTACAATTTATTTCCTAAAATTTCACAAGAGACAATAAATAGAGTAGCCCATTTAATGGATGGCCTTGAGATCTTTATTTGATGGATAGCAAAATGATCCCCTGTCCAACGAATAAAGTACGACAAAAATAATAAAGTATTGAAATCCAAATAAAAAAGCCAGCCCATTAATTCCAAATAAGGGCAACAATATAATCGTCAATATTATCTTTACAATAGGGCTAATTATTGATTCCCTGAAAAGAATATCTTTTTTATTCGAAAACAAAATTTGATTTTTGAAAATCAATGCAAGAATAAAAAATGGATAAAATGCGATTGATATTTGCGATATATATATTGCAGAGATATATTTTTCTGAAAATAATAGGGGTAATATAAACTTGATTGCAACCAGACCAATAATAGCGATAGTAGCTCCTAAAAGAAATAAATATAAATAATGTTTTAGTGGCAAAGAGTTATATTTAACCTGTTTTGGAGCGAATATAGATAAGATTGATTTTGTATTATCCTGCAATTGCTTTGTCATAAGAATACCAATACTATATATCGCTAGAGATGTTGGGGATAATAAAATTCCGATTAAAATTTTATCTATATTCCCCGAAATGAAACCTAGCACACTTAGTTTTGTCAAAAACCATCCGTATTTTATCGTATCCTTATCGCTTTTTTCATTTTCAACATATTGTAAACTCTTGTAGTAATAATACCCATTAAAAAAAGAAAATGATATTAAGTATATGGCAACAATTGCAACTAAATTATCCCTGTAAAAAAATATAACCCCTATTGTAGCTATGGTGTTTATCAGTGATTGGATTGAGCTGTATTTTGCAGAAATATCAAATCTACTCTTGCCTTGTAAAAAGCTATCCCAAGTATTAGGCGCATAGAAAAAAGGAAAGAAAATTGAGGATAGCATAAACGCAATGCCCAGCGAATGATTCTGGAATGCATAATAATACATTCCAACGATTAAGAGTATTGGCACCCCCAGAAGACTCCATAAAAAACTAGCCCTGACCACTTTCTTATAATCACCGTCGTATCCCTTAGCCGCTGACTGAATGATGGACGTATTCAGGCCTGGGATAGAAAGGATTGAAACAATCGAAAGAATGGACAGGATAAATTGATATTGCCCAAAAACTTCCTGCGTCGCAAGCCGCGCAAACGACACTGAAAGAGCCAGGCCACCCACTGTTCCAATTCCCTGACGAAACACCACCCAGAAGCCATTTTTGACGAAATACGGCAAATCTAGACCAATCTTATTGCCCCATTTTTTGGAAATTTGATAAATTTTTTCTTGGGTTCTTTTGATCATTTATAATGTCACTTTCTTATCGTTTATACCCCTCCGGCTTCCCATTATACCACTTCCGGAGGCTTTCAATGCTGTCCCGCAAAGTTTTTTTGGATTTCTATGGGAGGATTTTTTCGTTTTTCGCGCTTTTAGCCATTCTTTGCAACTATCAACCACCCCGTCATTCTACCATTTTTCAATCCTATGTTCAAATACTTATCTCCTACCACTCTCTGCGATTACCTCCAAGCAAAAAAGCAACTCCCGAAGGAGTCGCCTAATCTTTGTTATGAGCGAAGGATAAGATTAACAATTTTTGCAGGCTATCAGGGAATTTATATCAACCATTTCCGGCTTAATCCTCACATCTTCTTTTTTCGGAAGAGCCCGGTTGGCAGCGACTATTCTAAGCATTTTTTCTATATCATCATTAGTATTGATAAAGGATATTTCTTTTTTATTTCTCGCTTTCCTTAGAAAATCTTCCTTCATAACTAGAAGTGCGTGAGCAGCCGAACGAGAAACGAATTCTACTTTTTTAAAATCCAAATCAACCAGATTAGTTTTGGCAGTTGAAATAATCTTCTCCAAAGAATAGACCAAATCCCTTGATCCAATAATCGGAGCGATTTCTTTATATAAATTTATTGTGGCTTTTTTGATGTTTTCCATATATTTTTCTAACATATCACTATACTATATTATAACTGAGAAGTCAATTTATTCCAAATATCCATTTTTATAGATATCCACAGGCCCTGTTGGTTTTGGTATCCTGTAGGCGATGATGACACCTTGCCAATAAAAATCTGGAAGTGTGAATAATTTCTCGCTTTTCCCGGAAGAAACAAGAGCGGCAGAGCCGGATAAAAAGATAAATTCACCATTCATAGCATTGCAGACCACATTTCTAGAGGTTCTCACGCCATATCCCCTTTCTTTACTTGCCTTAGTAGAATTCCCCTTCATAGATCGCAAGATTGCTTCACTATCCGTAAGCATTAAACCACCCTCTTCTTTGTAGGTTTCAGCAAGTCCCCTTCCACAATCCACGATACAAATATCGAGATAATCTTTACTAGGATAAAATTGTCCGAATAAATATCCCTTGTCTTGCAAACTGTGTTCAAATATATTAGTGACCAATTCACTGATTGGGTAAAGGATAGCACTGCGCGTCCCAGGAACAGAACCCACTACTTTTAAAATTAAATTTGCAAAAAGAGATTCTAACCGCTCTCTATCTGGATTTTTCTCTTTTCTGAGAATACTGATTGGGATATAATTCTTTTTTAATTGAATTTCTTTTTGAAAGGAAAGTACAGAATCAATGCCTTCGGGGAATTTTACCGCATCCAAATATGACTTGACCGATCCAGCCGCGGTATAAGAACTTTTTGTAGAATTTATATACGCGCTTAATGGTAATATCAAAAACGGATAAGCCCAATCAATTTTTGACAAGTTGAAATTAAGTTTTTTGCTTTCTCCCTGATCCTTCAGCGCCAAATATAGAGAAACTAATTGTCCTTGTAAAAAGCTATTTTTTGGTTTTAAAACAGTAACCTCTTTCATTTTTTTGTATTCATTGTTTATAACTTAACAATATAAATATCACTTTCTCACCAAATACCCCTCCCGGCCTTCTCTCATACCACTTTCGGAGACTTTCAATGCTTTTTGGATTTCCATTGGATATTTTTTTCGCTTCTTCGATCCGTTGAAACTATCCCCGCTTATTTCTGAATTATTTTCCAATACCCGCCTTTATCTGGACCAACTCGTTCAATCAATCTTTTTTCTTTCAATTTTCGCAGATTGTTTTCAACATTTTTCTCAGCCATATCTATCTGATGAGCAATTTCAACAATTGATATTTTTTCATCCCCCCTTATTAAAGAAATGATTTTATTTTGATTCTCTGTCACCTTTTCACCCACCTTTTCACCCACCTTTTCACCCACCTTTTCACCCACCTTTTCACCCACCTTTTCACCCACCTTTTCACCCACCTTTTCTTGTTCCCTTTTCTTAAAAGAAATCACAAAAGCGCCTGCTTTTTCAGAAAATTCAGGTAACTTATTGCCATTTTTTTTGCATTCCTCAACTATTCGCTGAAAACCAGTTCCCCAGCTTTCCACCAAGTTAACTTGATGGAAAATTTCCACCAGTTTTTTATTTCTCGGAATAGAACGGTTTTCTGAAAAAATACTTTTTATATCAATCTCTTTCGGCAAAACCCCCGGACTCCAAATCTCTAGAGAGTTATCGAATATCCTGATTTGAATATTTCCCGAATCATTATAATCTCGGTGAATCAATGCGTTAATGACCGCCTCTCGCAGTGCCAAGAGAGGATAGTCCCAAATTTCATCCCGCTCCGGCTTTCCTGTAATAACAAATTCCGTGTTGATATGCCTCTTGATAAAATTCATTGCTTGATCTACGCAATGAATAATACTTCCGTCGAATTCTTTTTCATCCAAAAATTTAACCACACTTTGACCTTTAAATCTGGCTGCTTTTACGATAGCCTGGTAGATATCAGTATTGTTTTTCACAAAGCAAAGATATCCGGCGTTTGTAATTTTATTTTTAGATATCAACCCAAGCTTTTTTAAAAAATCGATTTCGGAGCTAATTCTAAATTTATAGTATTTATTGTTTATTTTTTTAATAAGATCAGCGTCAAATTCTATTTTTTTAATTTCTTTTTCTAGATACATTTTATCAAAATCAGACAAGGCATATCTCTTTATAAGCTCTCGCACTTCAGTTTGAGACATTTTTTGATTAGTTTTTCCAACTCTAATATACGCCCTTTCAAAGGCAAAGACCGGCTTATTATCTGATTCTGAAACTTCAATTTCCACAATTTCGCCAAGGCCGAAGGTTTTCACGTTTATGGAAGGATATAATATTGGATCAGTATTGTTTTTTATTTTATTTGCAAAGTCTTCTATCGTACTTTTTCCAACTTGCAGCCCAGTTGCAACCCCGCCATCATCCATCCCAACAATAACCTTGCCGCCTTTTTTGTTGGCAAAAGCGCAAAGAGAAATTATCGCCTCTTTCCATTCGGAGAACGAAGATTTTAATTCGATTTTTTCAGATTCTTTTAATTGCATATTTGATATTGTTTTTTAACTATGGCAGATTCGCCATAATTAAATTTTGACATTTAATTTATTTAGTGCCACATTCACATTCGTCAATTTATTGAAATCCTTCCACTCAATCAAAGCAGTCCTTGAGATGATTTCTTCAATTTCCTCGTACTTCAAATGATAATTAGAGCCGATATCATACCTAGGAACAGTCAGTGAAGAAAATTCTTTGATAAAATAAAGCACGTTGTCACTTCCATACAAAAACAAATATGATTTTATTGGTTTTATGTTATTAATCACGCTAAAACCAAGAATAAATTTGGAATTTATTTCTCGCCCTCCTGATGATCCGCTGCCACCTTTTCGAAAAACTTTCTTGCCATTTTCCTCCCAAACAAAAATATTGTCATACGGATTTCTCCAATCCACATGATTTAACGACTGGGGCAAATTATAATATCTATACCGCTTAACTTCTATCCGTGGCGCAAACAGCTTGTCGTGATTTTTATATTTTTTCAGTATTTTTTCTTTATACCGAGGTTCTAATTCATTTTTGATAATATAATCATCAATTTCTTTTTTCATTTTTTCCTTCTTCCATACAAGTCTGTATTTATCAAGCCACTTTGCATATAATTCATTGCCGGCGCGATTATCAAATTCGACAAAAAAATACTCATACAAAAGTTCTCTATAGAGAGCTTGCTTTGGCAATTGAGTTTTCTCTACATATTTTTTATTATTCCAAAATTTAGAATTAAGATTATCAATAATAATGGTTACGGTATAAGGATTTTTACTCTGTAATTTTTTGGCAATCTCCTTGTGAGTAGAAAAAGAATCGTGATAATAATCGTCCACTGCCAAAATCTCAGCATCATATTCCTGAGTTAAATTAAATTTATCAATTTTAATAATTTCATTCGTTGACATATAAGCATTATAGCTTATTTCTTGACTATTTCCCAATATCCGCCTTTGTCGGGGGCCGACTTTTTTCAGATTCTTTTATCTGTATATTTGATATCTTACCTAGTTTTCAAAACTCTTCAAATACTCCGGTAATTTCAAGATCCACTCGGCCTGCTGCGGATAGAAAAGAAATCTTTCCACATCTTTGGCAGCTTGCTTCAAGTCACTTTTCCGGACTTGCGCCTGCAGGAAATCAATCAGCTCTTGCCGATTGATGATGGCAATTTTTTTCTCTTTAAAAATTTCATAATTCGGCTCAATATTTTTCTGACTCAGGAACCAAACCAAGTCGTAGAAGTCGCGGCCCTTTTGGTAGGGGCGAAAAATAATGGCCAAGATTTTCTGGGCGAAAAGTGTTTCCAGAGTATTGGAGATGATATTAAAACTCTTACCGTACGCAAAAATTTGCCTTGCTTCATAACGGATGCTCTTATATGGCGTCGGGTCAATTTCAAATTTAATTTTCAATTTTTGATTCGAAAAATCAGTCAATGCCATTTCTCTCATAACCTCCGAAAATTTTACATTGATAATGATAATATTTTCCGTTTTTTTAACAGTTGTGTCGGTTGGAAATCCCAATTCTCTCAGTTTCTTTCCGATAAATCCGGCTAATTCTTCGTAATCCAGCCCGTCTTGGATCAAATCGAAATCCAAATCTTCGGAAAATCTTTCGATTTTATGGATAAAACGCAAGCAAGTTCCGCCTAAAAATGACACGTACGGCCCAAACTTAGAATTGAAAACCACGGCTAAAATTTCCGTTTGCAAATATTCGGTCAAAATGCGCCGCGGAATATTTGGAATACTATTTCTTTTGACGTAATCTTCCAAGAAAAACTTATCTAACATTTTTTTGATAGTTTAAAACACTTTCGATTAATTTGTTGACTTTTCTATTGTTGAGCAGGTTTTTGTATAAGTCCAATTTTTTCTTTTTAAATTTAAACTCCTCATCAATTCTCATTTCTTTCCAAAAATCGATATCATCTTTAATTTTGTTCTTATTCAGATAGATATAATCAATAAGTGCTTTTTCAGGAGTGGCAATATTAAAGGAAACATTTTTTTCCATCCGAGCTTCATATCCGGTGAAAAATTCAGGCTTAATTTTTTGATATGTAAAATTTCCGAAGGGATTCTTGAAATACTTCGTAGTTTTTGAAGTCACTGAGGTATAAGTTCCGGGGATATCAGGGATAATCCCATAATAATTCAATGCGAATTCCAAGCTCAAATATGATGGCTCGTAAATTTTTTCTGCAAAAACTTTTGGATCAAGTTCACTTTTTACTTTGGCAAGAATATACAAACCATCTTTTATCTTATTTAAGTAGCCTTTTTTCAACCAAAATGAAATCTGAACCATAATATTTTTTTGATCAAAAAAAATACTTTTTACCTCGGAAGCGGTAAAAACTGGATAATTTTTAACTTTTTCTTCAAAGTCGTAAAATTGCATATATAAGCCTATTGTTAACTATGTACGTTTATGTGTATTATTATATATCATAACTAAAAGAAACGCAAGCCATTTAATCTATGCCCGCTTCATTTCCTATATCCCTCCGGTCTCCTCTCATACCACTTCCGAAGACTCTCAATGCTATCGCGCAAAGTTTTCTTAGCTTTCCATCGGAGAACTCTTTGGGCTTTTTTCGGATTGGCGAAAATCTCGGCGTATTCGCCTTTGCGGGCCGGAGCTTTTTGTTTTTTCATTTTTATCCCAAAAACTTTTTCCACTTCGCTCACGATCTCTTTCACCGAAAATCCGCGGCCGTTGCCCAAATTGAGAATCTGATTTTGACCGCCATGTTTCAAATAATCCAGAGCGAAAAAATGTGCTTCGACCAGATCTTCCACGTCGATGTAATCACGAATAGGCGTCTTGTCAGGCGTTTTGACGGTGGGACAAGTGTAGAAAAACGGTTCAATGTTCATGGCGCCACGCACGGCATTTTGCATAAGCAGCAAAGACGGTTTTTTGCTGTCGCCAATTGTGCCGTCGCTGGCCGCGCCGCAAACATTAAAATAGCGTAGGATGACATATTTAAAATTATGCAGTTCGCCATACCATTTGAGCATCCTTTCCACTAACATTTTTGATTCGCCGTAAGGATTGGCCGGATCTTGCGGATGCAATTCGTCCACCGGCAAATATTTGGTTTCGCCGTAAGTGGCGCAGGTGGAAGAAAAAATGATTTTTTTGACATTGGCTTTTCGCATCGCTTCCAAAAGGTTGAAACTGCCCAAAACATTATTTTCAAAATATAGTTCCGGTTGTTCCATCGATTCATTAACGGAACACAAGGCGGCAAAATGCAAGACCGCCTCAATTTCATATTTGGCAAAAACTTTTTCAATGTCTGATTTTTTCCGCAAATCACCTTTCACAAATTCCAGCGGCCCAAGTTTTTGCAAAATTTCCAAAACTTCGCGATAGCCATGCAAAAGATTATCAAAAACCACTACCTTAAATCCTCTTTCTAAAAAAAGTTTCACGGCGTGGCTGCCGATATAGCCCGCCCCACCGGTGACTAAAATCGTTGGCTTTTTATTTGGCATAATTTTTATTCATCATTATTACATTCCCATTCTACCATCTACTCAATTGACATTCAAGCGCTGTGGTTTTATAATTGGGTTATGAATAACAGTGAAAATACAAAAAAAGAAATAACCCTCGATGATTTGGCGCTAATGGTAGCCAAGGGTTTTAACGAAATAAATGAAAAGATGGATAAGCGGTTTAGGGAAGTAGCTGTGAAGATTGAGGAAACGAATGAAAAGATGGACAGAGGTTTCCGTGAAGCAAAAACCGAAAGAGAAGACATCGGAGCTGATATTAATAAGAAAGTTGACAAAATAGAACATAACACACTCACCTATCGCGTCGAAAAACTGGAAAAGAAGTTTGCTTAAGGTGAGAGTTGGATTATCCAAAATATGAACAGGCACCCAGTCTGTTCTTTTTTTTAAAAACTTCTTAGAATTCAAGTAATAATCCTTTACAAAATCAAAATATTGTGCTAGGATGAGGTCAAATTGAACGGTGCATTTTGCACAAAAAGCCACCCAGGAGGAAATAGCCATGCCGTTAGATATGTCTGTGCTAAAAAAACACTCGTTTCAAGTGCCAATGATTGAAACATTAGCTGAGGCGATTAATGCATTAACTTTCAGCGATAATCTGCAAAAAATCGCCGAAGCAAAAGCATTTATCATCGGCCCAAAGGGGCTTGAGAGCAATAATAAAAATATACAACTCGACACCCTAGTGCAAATCAAGCGTCTCGATAGGCTGGGCGAACATCTTCGCCACGCCATTGCCGTTTTTGAAAATAATCCGGCAAATACAGAAGTCATAGCCGAAGCCAAAAAACACCCTCCCCTTCATGTCTGTACATGACTTGCGAAGACACGCCGAAAGGTATCACCGAACAATCGGGATACCTTTCTTTTTTTATCTGAAATATTTTGAATAAAAAACAGGCAGATAAATCAAGAGCTGCCTGTCGCACTGTCATTTGACATTTGAAATTCCTACTTTGACATTTTATAGTATTCCTTGTACCACTCCACCCAATTCCCAATTCCCTTTTCAATTCTGGTAGTTGGCTTCCACCCAAGCTTGCGAAGTTTCTTGATGTCCGCCACGGTGGTTGGCACGTCGCCCGGTTGCATCGGGAGCATTTTCTTCTTGGCCTTTTTGCCCATATTCTCTTCCAGCACTTCGATGTAGCGCATGAGCGTCTCTTCTTTGTCGCCGCCGATGTTCATCACACCATAACCCTTGCACTTATCGAGCACCGTGAGCGTACCTGAGACTATATCATCAATGTACGAGAAGTTGCGGCTCATTTTGCCACGATTGAAAACATTGATCGGTTTGTCATGCGCAATGGCATCAGTAAACAGGAACAGGGCCATATCCGGTCGGCCCCAAGGACCATAAACGGTAAAGAAACGCAGGGCGGTGATATTCAGGCCGTAGATGTGATGATAGACATGGGCGATGAGCTCATCAGCTTTCTTGGACGCGGCGTAGGGCGAAATTTGCGTGTCTACGGGGTCAGTTTCGGAGAAAGGCGTCTTAGTATTATTGCCATAGACCGAAGAAGAAGACGCAAACACAAAATTTTTGATCTTATATTTCACCGCCGCTTGGAGCAGATTAAGACTGCCCATCACATTCACGTCGAAATATAATTTGGGATTGAGCAAAGAATTGCGGACGCCCGCCATGGCGGCCAGATGGATGACTTTATCAATTTTTTCATGCTTGAAAATCTTCTCGATCAATTTCTCATCCCGAATGTCTCCGCGGTAGAGTTTGAATTTGTAACCTTTCAAAAACTTTTTGATGCGTGCTTCTTTCAGGGTCGAATCATAATAATCGTTGAAATTATCAATGATAACCACTCGATCCCCCCGGTCCATTAATTTTTTGGCGCAAGCGCTGCCGATAAACCCCGCCCCGCCGGTAATGAGTACTTTCATATTAGTTTCTTAGTTGATTAGTTTCTTCGTTAATTAGGTAAAAAGCCGAGCTTTAAGCGGTGGACTTTTTTATGTAATCGAAAAGCTTGGCTTTAAATGCTAACCGCCCCCAGTCCCAAAGTTGAACTTTTCACTCGCACTGAAACACACGTCGTCTAAAGTTCAACTTTTTGAATAAGCTCGGACTTGTTATACCTCAATTTTATTAGTATAATAGATTTATGTCAAAGACCGTTTTTATGCAAAAATTGCGTACGAATCCGAGCCTGCTTTTGGGGCTGATTTTGGCTGCCTTCTTTTTGAAAGAAGTCTTTTTGGCTGACATTTTTCCAATGTTCACCGGGCAAGATGAAGCACGGCACTATAACACTGTTCAATATTTGGCCTATCCTCACGTGATAATGGAAAAACCGACGGCGGAACAGAATAAAGATCTGCTGGAAACTTATAATTTTTCCACTGAGATAAAAAATACTATTGTGGCGGCGGGATTGGACGCCAATCGGGACAATGCTTTTGATAAGATGAATTTCGCCCCGGACAGTTTCATCGGCCAAAATGAAAATGAGATTAATGGGCGTATTTGGGCTCCCGTCAATCAAATCAATCCACCGGACATCGCCGGCACCACTTCGCTCTATCATAAACTGGCGGCTTTCATTGAAAAAGCTTTGGCCGGCCAAAGTATCTTAATTAGATTCTACGCCGCGCGAATTTTTTCTATCCTGCTTGGCACCTTGGCCCTATTTTTTTTCTATCTGATTATCAAAAATTGCGGCTTTGTAGATAAGACCGCCCTCGCTATGACCACTCTCATTTCTTTCCAACCGCGCTTTTCCATTTATTATGTTTCCGTCAACTATGACGCCCTACTCATTTTGGCCTTTGCTGTTTTTGCCTGGGCCGGCACGTTGCTCCTAAAAAACGGCGCTTCGTGGAAAAATCTCAGTCTCCTCGCCGCGTCCGCGCTGCTCGGATATTTTGATAAGGGCACCGGTATCGTCCTGATTGTGATTTTTATTTTTATCATGGCCTGGCTTTTCTGGCAACGCTTCAGCGCTAAGGGGAAAAATTTCCAATATTTATCTTTAGCGGTTTTTGCCTTGGCCGCCGCCCTCATTCTTTATGCCTTTGGCAGTTACTTGCCGCTCAATGGCGGCCAAGATCCATTGGGCATCCTTGGTTCATTGTGGCAATATTTTTCCAAAACCCTAACCCTCGGAAGATTGTCTTTGACCTCACGAACATACTGGGGCTCACTCGGTTGGACGGACAGTGCCCTCTTGGACTACGCCGTCAATTTCATCTGGCTCATTGAAGCGGCCGCGCTCGGCGGCTTGCTTTGGTTCCTATTCTCCAAAAACCCACCGAAGCATCTGCCTCAGAAAAAATACATTCTCTTCGCCCTCACCATGGTTGTCGCTCTGCAGCTCGGCATCCGCTTGGCTGATTGGAAATATGTCGCTGGGACTGGAAAAATTGCCCTAGGCGCGCCCGGCCGCTATTTCATTCCCAATCTCGTATCGCATATCATCCTAGTGTTCACCGGTCTCGGGATGCTGCTGCGCAAAAAAGAATATTTGGAAGACGCCCTGGTGCTCGGGGCTGTGTTGATGTTTTCTTTCTCGGCCTATTTGATTTTTAACGTCATAATTTTCCGTTTCTATCTATAACCTATGCTGCCACATTCCAAAAAAATTATTCTCGCCATCCTTGCCCTGTTTTTGTTAGGCCTCTTTTGGCGCTTCTCTACCCTGCTCTATTTCCCCGCTTCCGGCAGTTTCTTGGAGAAAGGCGATCTGGCCAAGCTTCATCCGAAAGAAACCCTGCAGCAAAATTTTACCGTCGAAAATAACGACTTAGCTAAGGTGGAAATCATTCTGCGCAGTCCAGGCATCGCGCCAGGTGACCGGGCTGAAGCTAAATTGCTGGACGGAAATTGTCAAAAAACTTTACGGACCGGCTTTTTGGAAAACTCTTTTTTGAGTTCCAATAATCTGTACGACTTCACTTTTCCTATCATTCCTAATTCTAAAAATCAAACTTACTGTCTGGCGTTAACCTTCCTGTCACAAAAATCCACCAGCCACAGTTTGCTCTTCTTTTCGCACCCGGAAGCGGGCAGCCAGTTTGAAAATACCACCACCAAAGAAGTTTTTCCTGACCAAACCCTGTCCTTCCGCTTGGTCTACAAAAATTCTTCTTTCTGGAAAAATCTGGACGAACTCAATCAGCGGATTTCCCAATATAAACCGCTCCTGCTGAAATCGATTTATCTCGATCTGATTGCCGGCGGATTCTTGCTTCTTTCTCTGCTTTTGCTCATTGCTCTGCTTTTTTTGTAATTTCCCTAGTCGTTTTTTCACTCTTGCGAACAAAATACGAGTGATATATAATGGCATAGATAAGTAATTTAATTAAACGAAAAAATATGGATCCAAAAACCATGAATCTTGAAGGAAAAGTCCTGGGCTATGAAAAGAAAACCTTGGCGGTCATAGCTATCGCAGTTATCGGCGCCGCTGTATTCTTTTATGCCGGAGCTAAATATGAGAAGCATAAACTGTCCGCCTTAGGACTTTTAGCCAATTCCAAATCATCTTCCAGCGCTTCCAAAAAGGCTGCTGCAGCCAATTCTTTGAAAGGCACGGTGACTGCGAAAGATGACAAGAGCGTCACAATCAAACTGGCAGACGACACCGAAAAAACTATCCAGTTCGGAAATGGAATGACCTTTGGAAAATCCGGCACACTCACTGCAGCCGAAATCAGCGTAGGTGGAATCGTGGTAATTACCGGAGAAAATAATGCTGACGGAACTTTTGTCGCGACCAACATCCGCGCTTCTAAAAAATCGCTCGCGGCTCCCGCAACAACCGCTCCCAATGGCACAACCACTGTTCCCGGTGCTACAATCGCACCCGACAAGACTGCTACTCCCGGCACTGCGGCGCCCGTGGCCCCAAAATCCACTACTCCTGCTCCAACCGCTTACTAGAAAACTTCTCAGGATTGAAAAAATCACCCCGACATAGCGTTGGGGTGATTTTTTATTTGCATTGTTCTTATTCGTATATTCGTACACATTCGTAATTCGTAAAGACTACTGGAATTCGAATTTCAAATCGTTATTCAAAGTTTGTATTTGCTGATAGGTCTTGCCATCCTTGGTTTTGAGGTTGACCGTCACCGGCACACCTTCCACACCGGATTGTTTCTGGATGAGTAGGCTATAATTATTCACATCAAAGCCTGGCGGCAATTGATAGACAACTGTCCCATCAGTCTCCCCGCCGATCAGAACATCGCATTTGAAACCGAAATAGGTCTTGCCAAATTCATCCCCTTCGGCGATCTTACTGACCATATGATTACTGACAAAAGTTGAGCCGAGCGGTGCGTAGACCCGCACATAAGAATGATAGTCACTAGTGCGCCAATCGCCCTGCGTGGCTGTGTTGGCATATTTAAGATTAAGTGTCACTGTCGGACGATCAGTCGTCAAATCGATGTTATATTCCACTGTCCGCTTCATATAATAGTCAGTTTTGAGTGCGCCCATATTGGCGTCCACCATCATCAGATAATCCGCCTTCCAATCTTGACTGACTTTGCCATCCCAGTGCACACTTTCCACGGCCGCTTGCAGAGCAGTATCTTTAAAATTAACCATGACATTCCTATTTTGAAATTCTTTATGGGCCAGGTCGGCCAACTTGGAAATATTGCCTAGACTGAAAAGTTTATCAACGAGCGCCGGCGCTAAATCTTTCATAATGTTTTTCCGGTTCTGCGTATCCACGCCCGGATTGGCCAGATAATATTTTTCCACGTATTCTTCCAGCTTGAGTGCGCCGTCTGTTCCGGCAAAAGTAATGTTATACCCGGGCACCGTGATCGGACCGGTCAGATTCAAAATATCATTGAAAACATCCGTGTCCACCGCAATCACCCCGTCAAAATCGCCTCCTCGCCCTGAGAGGTGATAAAAATATTGCGCCTTAGCCACGTTAGTCGGAAAGTCCGGCGAGAAATTGGAGTCGCGAAATTTCCAATTCTTGAGCCCGAGCATCCGCACTATCGGACCCGGCGGCGTAACTTTCGCCGTAATTCTTTGATCTAGCAGATTGGCGTCCTCCACAAAAGTAGACACTACTTTCCCGTTCTGGATTTTAATGATGGCATATTGACCTAAAAATCCTCCGCCCGGCCTGAGCTCCATATTATTTTGCAACATGACCATAAAAGTTCTGGTCTGATTGTTATTCTCCGTGAAGGCTTGAACCAAAGTGTTCATGACATCCAATTCTTTTTTTTCATCCGCCGGAATCGGCAAGAATTTGGAAAGACCATTTAGGGCTGCGAGCGATTTTATACCGATAAGGGTTTTATTAGATTTAGCGAAGTTAAATAAATAAAAAGATCCCCCGAGAAAAATCATGACTAGGGTGGTAATGATGGTTTTCTTCCGGGTCCAATTATTGACCAGTGTGGAGAAAATGCTTTTTATTTTAGCTATATTCATAAAAAATAATTACTTTTTTAGATTAGATATTTATCCCATATCTTTATATTCTAGATTAAGATTTCGATATTGGCAAAGGGCCGTTTTGGGGTTATAATGGCTATAATGAAAAAGATGAGTGTTATGAAAAAAATCGACAATATTACGCCCTTTTCCTGCATGGGCATCGCTTTGGTGGCTTTTTCTTGGCTGGCTTTTTTCTTGGCTGTTTTTGGACTATTTCGAGCCTGGATTATTATCCTGTTGGCCATCGGCCTACTGGCCGCTTTTGGTTATGCCATCTTCCGCTGGCAGAAGAAAGCCCGTCTCAGTTGGGATTTTTCCCTGGTCCTTATCGCTTCACTCTTAGCCGTACTTATTTTTTCTCATTTCACAAGCCCCACAATTTTCACCGGACGCGATCAGGGTTCCCTCTCCAATGCCGCCATCAGCCTGGCGGAAAACCATAAACTCACCTCTAGTTTTCCAGCGGAAAAAGAATTCTTCAAAATCTACGGCGCGGGCGAGGCCCTCAATTTTCCCGGCTTCTACTATACGAGAAGCGGAGATTTAATTTCACAATTTCCCATCGGCTACACTGCCTACTTGGCCGCCTTCTACGCCATGTTCGGACTCACCGGACTGATTGTCGCCAACGCTTGCGCTTTCTTTCTTTTCCTGCTCTCTTTCTATACTATAGCCAAAAAATATCTCGAGCCGAAACCGGCCTTAGTCGCCTTGGCCGCCATCGTCACCTCTTTCGTTTTTTCTTGGTTTTTCAAATTCACCTTAAGCGAAAATTTGGCCCTCGCTCTTCTGTGGTTCGGACTTTCTCAATTCTTGATTTTCCTGGAAGAAGAGGATTGGAAAAACCTCCTCGTCTCCTTACTTTCTTTCGGACTACTGCTGTTCGTCCGAGTCGAAACAATTGCTTTTTTGGCAGTCATGGCTCTTATGCTCTTTTTGAAATACAAGAAGCATAAACCAACATTTAAAAAAATTTTTTTGCGCCGAGAAATCCTAGCGGCGGCGTCTCTCATTGTTCTGGCTTTTTTGATCAGCCTCGTTGCCAGTAGCGCTTTCTACATCACCTTTTTCAAAGGCTTTCTTAATTCTTTCTTGGACAAAGGCGACCCATCCGGAGTGGCCCATCCCCTTATAACCAGCACGCTCTATATCCTGCGCGTTTTTGCTACGTATGCTATTTTGACATACCTCCTGCTCGCCCTCGCAGCGCTCTTCTATTTTTTAAAGAAAAAAGAATTCGAAAAACTCACTCCCTATTTCATCCTATTGCCGGCGTTTGTCTACCTTATCCATCCGAGTGTTTCCCTGGATCATCCCTGGATGCTCAGACGTTTTGTTTTTGCCGTCATTCCGACCTGCATCCTCTATTCCATCATTTTCCTGAAAGACCTGCTGAAAAAAGATGTAATTTTTTATATCTTCTCATTTTTTCTACTGTTGACCAATCTAATGATCTTTTCGCCCCTTCTCGGCGTCCAAGAAAATCCCACTCTCCTGCCGCAACTTGGGGCTCTGAGCCGGAACTTCCAGGATAATGATCTAATCCTGGTGGATCGCGGTGCCACGGGCAATCCGTGGGCAATGATGGCCGGCCCCCTAAATCTAATCTTTAAAAAACAAGCCGTCTATTTTTTCAATCCGGAGGACTTGAAAAAAATCGACCTGACCAAATTCAATAAAGTCTATCTTATTATTCCTGACGACAATCTTAACGCCTATGAAAAAAGCGGCCTTTTGGCCAATCTAATCACCACTAAAAGCTACTCCTTGGAAAATTTAGCCCTGAACGAAACCGATCGAACCAGGAAAGAAATCTATACCAGTCCCGTCATTGTGCCGTCTTATCTCAAAAATTATATCTATGGTAAAATATATCTATTAAGACAGCCATAATCGATTCAGAGCTATGTTTGACTTCACCCAAGAAATTCCGCTTGAAGCAACTGACAAAAAATTATACCGAAAACTTCAAGCTTCCCTTTACCTAGTCGCTTTTCTTTTGGCGCTTTATTTGAGTTACTTAATCATCTTTCCGCATAAATATTTTGTTTTTTCTTTCCTCAATCCCGCTTCCGGACAAAATAACATCGCCCCGCCGCTCCTAACGGACGCTAGCAATGTTCAAAATGGAAAATTATCCGGCGGCACTGGTTTATTTTTTGACACCGACATCAGCGGTGATTATTCAAAAGCACTCATCACGCTCAATTTGAACAATACCTCTGCCAAACCCGACGCGGCCACTGTCTCAATCCGCAGATCTTATCAAGCTTTTATGTATAAACTAGGCGATCCTGTCGGGTTTCGCAATGGCTCGCTGCTCAAAAGCGACGGAGCCTATTACATTATTTCCGATTCCAATTTACGAAAATTTTCCACGCCGGACGTGCCCTTTTCCCTAGGTTATACCGCAGAAAATTTCCAGGCTGTCTCGCCAGTCGAATTGACCTACAACTCACGCGGGGCGGAAATTACGCTCAAGGATGGCTACCCCAATGGTGCGCTTTTTCACATCGCCGACAACTATTACATTTTGACTGACCAGAAGCTCCAAAAATTCGTGAGCGACCAGGCCTATTTGTCGAAATACACACCGCTGCAAGCCCTTACTAAAGACTCCAGTTTTCTCAATAACTATTCCGTGGCGGACGATCTGGCGGGCTTTTCTGATGGTACGCTAATCGCCAATGGCGGTTCCGTTTTTGCAATCAGCGACGGAAAAATTCTACCTATCGACAATGTCCAAACTTTCGCCAGTAAGGGATATGATTGGAACGATGTTCTGAATGTCGGCGAAGACGAAATAGCCATCTACCAAAAAGATAAGTTATTTAATATAAAAACTCCGCACCCGGACGGCACGATTTTTAAAACTGCCGAAGATGAGAAATATTACATCGTAGAAAACAATCAAAAACATCTACTGCCCAGTGCTAGCATTGCCGCTTCTTGGCTCAAAAAGACCCCCGTGGCGGTTTCAGAAAAAGCGCTCACCATTTATGCAGAGTGCACTCCCAAAAAGACTTTTTGGAACAGCGGAAACTATGCCTGTGAAATTCCGCTTGATCAGTTCTCTGGTTTTGTCGGTTTCAATTATGAATTCAATCTCGTCTCCAACTCCAACATCCAGTTGAACACACTGAGTGTCGATTATAAAAAGAATATCAATAAAACAAATTTGAAAGCTTTCATCGTCGGTTTATATAATTCAATCATCGGAACTTATGCGCCAACTAGCACTAGCTAAAAATAAATTGCTCATCCTGTATAAATTGCTGGGAGACTTGCTCTTTTTGCTCCTGGCTTTTTTCAGCCTTGCCCTTATCGCGGACGGCCTTCTCTCCGGCCTCGTGTCTTCACACATCAGTTTCTTAAAAATAATCTGCCTAATCACACTTAATCTGATCGCGCTTTATGCTGTCGGACGTGCGGCCGACGTCAAAATCACGGAAGACCGCGGAAACAGAAAAACCACCATCTTTCTGGTGCTGTTGGCGGCGCTCTTAATTGGAAACAGTCTTTTCCAACTCAACCATTATCTGGCCCTTTTCATCTTGGCCATCACTTTGCTTTGCAGCTTCTTTCTTTACCGACTTTTTTTCGAGAAGTAACCCTACGCATTCTTCAGGCATTCCAAGGTTTCACGCGCGCACTTTTCCCAAGAAAATTTAGCGGCTTGTTGTTTGCCCTTGGCAATCAAACTATTTCGCAAATCCTGGTCTACTAATATATTTTTTAAATTTTTCGTCAATTGGGTCACGTCTTCTCCGGAAAAATATAGCGCGGCCTCCCCGGCCACTTCCGGCAAAGAGGAATTGTCAGTACACACCACCGGCACGCCGGCTGCAAATGCTTCCAGCACCGGAATACCAAAACCTTCATAGAGCGACGGGAAGCAAAAAATTTCCGCGCCGCGCATCAGATGCCCGATGCTCTCAAACTTTATCCGCCCCGGCGTCAGGATATCTTTTCGGTACGGACTTTTTTCTATTTGTTTAAAAACATCTTTCCATAGCCAAGCTTTTTCGCCAGCCAAGACCAATTTTAAATCAGCCGCTTTCTCATCCGCTTTTATCTTTTCAAAAGCCGAAATAAGCACAGCTAAATTCTTCCTCGGCTGAATGGCGCCCAAATACAAGATATACTTCCCGAATATTTTTAAATCTTTTTTAAGCTTCTTTTCTTCTAGCAAGCTCCGTTCACAAGCAAACATTTCCTGATCAAAACCGTGATAGATAACTGCAATCTTATCCTCAGAAACATCGGGATAAAATTTTAAGATGTCTTTCTTGGAAGACTGTGAAATAGTAATGATCTTATCGCAGCGGCTAATGGCCATCCTCGCCAAAAAATTCAGCTTCCAGAGCTCCACCTTAGTAAACATTTCCGGAAAATATTTGAATGCCAGGTCATGGATGGTCACTACCGTTTTCAATTTTCCCGACCGTAAAAGCGGGATGTTGTGCATCGGCATCCATAAGACATCCGGTTTTTCGCGCCAGAGGGCGGAAGACAAACGGATCTGCGTCCAAAAAAGCGGCCAGGATTTTTTGATGGTTTTATAGTTGGGAAAATTCGGCGGCGCCAATTCCGGATTGAATTCATTTTTGTGATAAATCAAAAAATCATCCGCAGGATCCAAGGCCCCGAAATGTTTCAACAAATTTTTGATATAAACGCGCGTACCGTCAATTCTGGCGTGATCCAGATCGGCTGCTTGAATAGCAATCTTCATGTTCTATTTTTGAGATTTAATAAAGTCGCCCAGAACATCTTTCAAATCTTCTCTATCTGAAGCATAAGCTAGAATAGTTTTCAAATAATTGGCTGGATCGCCAGTTGTTAGCCATTGACCGTCCTTAATTTCTTTAGCCAGGAAAACTCCTCCTCTTCTTATATATTCCTTTATCGCATCAGTCACCCAAAGTTCATTGCCTTTTCCGAGACTGGTGTTTCTTAGAATATCAATTATTTCCTGGTTTAATATATATCTTCCAAATCCAGCTAAGCGAGAAGGGGCTTCTTCAATGGATGGTTTCTCAATAATGTCTTCCATCTGATTGGTCCCCTCTTTCAATTTAACTATGCCATATCTAACCACATCCTTTTGCTCCACTTCCTGCACGCCCATAATCAAATTACCTGTTTTTTCATAATCTTCCACCATTTGTTTAGTGAAAGAAGTTTTTGATTTCACCAGATCATCTCCAAAGCAAAAAATGAAAGGTTCATCATCGACGAGACTGGCCGCTGACAAGATAGGTACGCCGTTCCCATAGGGACCTTTTTGCCTAACGTGCACAAAATTAGCCATCTCGGCTATGCCCTCAATCATCTCAGCCAGATTATCTTTGCCATTTTTTCGCAGATCAGCTTCCAATGCCACGCTATGATCGAAATGATCTTCCAGCGGTTTTTTATCCCACCGAGTGACAAAAATTATGTCCTCTATCCCCGCTTCGACCAATTCTTCCACTACTAATTGAATGATGGGTTTGTCCACAATGGGCAACATTTCTTTGGGCATTGATTTGGTGGCTGGCAGAAGCCGTGTGCCTGAACCCGCCACCGCGATAATCGCTTTTTTGATCTTCATATTTTTATAATTACATCTTATGATTAACTTGACCTTTATCCAAATTATACTCCAAATCAGGCAAAAAACAACTTCCTGAGCACTTTCACCACGGCAAATTCCAAGCCGGAACGGTGTTTTTGGAAATAGTAAAGCAAGGAATCATAATAGTGCCTGTTTTGATTGTGCTTGTTTTTTTCACCGTAACTGCCGCCACACTTGTGCAGTACCCTGAATTCCGGAAAATACACGATCCGCTTACCGGCCATTCTTATGCGGGCGCATAAATCCACGTCCTCAAAATACATGAAAATATTTTCGTCAAACCCGCCTAACTCGAGAAAAAGTTTCCGCGGCACAAATAGCGCCGTCCCGGACACCCAAGCAGCCTCTGTCTTTTTTTCCTTTTCCCAAATCAAGCGGCTGGAAAGGATGCCCAAATTATTTTTTATCAGATCCCATAAGGAAACTTCGCTGCCGGCACTCCAAGGTTGCGCCTGCTGTTTTTCCGTAATGAGGCCACTGCCCACCACACCCGTTTCAGGATTAAGTTTAAATTCGGCAATCACTTTAGTCAGTGAGTCACTCAAAATTTCCGTATCCGGATTGAGCAAAAGCAACAGTTCTCCCGTGGCCACACGCGCCCCGATATTATTCCCGTGGCCGAAGCCGCCATTTTGAGCATTGACGATTATTCTTATCTCCGGAAAAGTTTTTTTTATTCCTTCCAGCGTCTCTAGCGGATAATTATTAACTATGATAACTTCCGCGGAAACTCGCCCTTCTGCCGCACGATAAAAAGAATCAAGACAACGCGAAAGATAATGTTCACTCTTATAATTAACGATTATGACCGACAGTTTTTTATTGTTTTCTTTTTGCGAAATCATAGTAAGCTTTTTGGACAACGCGCGCATTATCATTGGGGCGCAAAGTCATATCCATCCTATTTTTTAATTTTCTTAATGCATAATAAAAACTGATCCAGATTTTCACGCCCACGGAAGAGTTTTTTTCAAAAAATCGCAACCCGGAAAAAACCAGATGATATAATTTGTCTCCGACCGCCGGCCCACTGGTTTCAAAATGATAAATGTGACTGGAAGGCTCGACAACTGTGAGAAACCCGGCGCGCCGGACACGACAACTGAAATCAGCATCTTCATAATACAAAAAGAAATTATCATCCAAGGGCCCTATTTTTTCCACAACAGTTCTTTTAATCAACATGGAACAACCGGTGATAAAACCACTGGCGTAATATTTTCCGCTTCTCATTTCATTCTCATTTATCGCTTTCATAGTCAGCCATTTGATCTTTCCGCCGGAAAACCAAACTTGCTTGGTTTTTTTCCAAAAAATGAGCGGCGAGATAATGCCAATTTTGGGATTATTCTCGGCTGTCTCTATCAGTTTTTCCAAAAAATCACTCTCCACCTCCGTATCCTGATTAAGCAGTAAGATATAATCGGCTTGGCGCGCCATGGCACAAGTTATCCCAACGTTATTGCCGCCGGCAAAACCCAAATTTTGCCGGTTGGCTATGGCTATTGCGTCAGGGAAATTTTTTTGTACTTGCCGGAAAGAATCATCCGTTGAAGCGTTGTCCACCACCACGACCGAAAAATTAGGATAAGTGATGCCAAAAACACTTGCCAGACAATTTCTGAGCCGTTCTCCTCCGTTATAGTTCAGAATGATAATAAAAACTTTTGGTTGGATTTTCTCGCTAGCCATGATTTTAATCCGTTATGATATGCCTTAAATAGCTGTAATAATCTTCCGTATGACTATTTTTATTCGTGTAGTCATATAGCACCTTTTCCCTGGCTTTTTCTCCCATGGCCCGGCGCAAATCAGCGTCTTCAATGAGTCGGCCGATTTTTTCCGCCCATTCAGCCATATCGCCAGCCAAAAATCCGTCCACGCCATCCGCGATTGCTTCGGAAAAAGTTTGATTTTTGACGGCCACGGTCGGAATTTTCAGTAAGCCCGCCTCGGTGAATTTGATGGCTGATTTAGATTCACAAAACTGATCGCCCGTGATCAAAGGCGCCAAAGCGACATCTACCTGCCAAATATTTTCGTAATACTTATCACGCGGCACAAATGGCAGCACGACAATTCGCTCTTTAAATCGGTTTAATTTATTTTCAGTGTCCAATGGACCGGCCAGAAAAAGTTTTACATTAACATATTTTTCCATCACTTGCATAAGGGCATCAGCAATAGAGGCGAAATCTTGATTGTGACTAGCGGTACCACTGAAATAGCCGAGGCGCACCGCCGCATCTTTTGCTTTGGGAATATTGTCCAAAATATTTTGCGTCACCTCCAAATCATGATTGGAAAATTTATTCGTCACAATAAAAACTTTCTTGCCATAACTTCCCAAAATTTTCGCGAGATATGTCGTCGTAGTGGTGCAGACTTTCACATACGGATCTTGCATCAGTTCTGCGCCCACCCCTTTTTGATATTGCAATTTTTCTGCCGCGTTCATTTTGTTCCGGTATAAATCCGTGGCCCGGATGAACTTGGCGTCAAAAACTAAATCATCCGTTTCAAAAATGATTTCCTTGTTCTGAGCCTTGATATTTTCAATTAATTTCGCCACTATTGGCGTCACCAAGGTCCGCTGAAAAATAAAAACTTTACATTTATTGGCATATCTCGACAAAAATGGATTGCCGGCCATCATCACAGAAGTTTTGATGCCGTGCAGATTCAATTCTTCAGCCTGATTGAAAGCTCGGTAATGCGCACTGTCGCCCACTCCGCCGGTAATGATCAGTACGTCCCCGGTGACGGGAGAAAAAATAGTTTTGAGATACAAAAACAAATAACGGGAAAAAATAGTTTTCATGCCCGCCCAAAAACCGTCCCGCCGCAAAACGCCGCTGATTTTCCCGAATTTAATGAGAATGTTTTTCATAATATTTTTTTCTAGGATCGGGCGAAAAAAGATGTTTGAGATTATATCGGAGAGAATCTTTGACGTGTTGTCTGACAAAGCGACTCTTGAAAAACATCCTGAATCCGCCCGCGCTTAATCTTTTGCCGTCCGCATACACGCGCACTTCCGGATAATACACTACCCGGTAGCCCATTTCCCAAGCTCGGAGACACATTTCCGTATCGGCCATAAAAAGAAAATATGACTCGTTGTAACCGCCGACTTTTTCCCAAAAATCGCGCCGCACGATCACACAAGATGACTGCAGCCAATCAACATCTTGAATTTTGGAATAATCCAAATGATTCATTTCGTCATATAAGACTTTTTCTTTTATGATTGGAAAATTTCGCAAAACAGTCCGCCTAGCCACTTGGATATGAAATTTAGGGAAAGCTCGCACGCTCATCGCGATTTCTCCCGTATCATTGATCTGTTGCGGTCCTAGAATGGCGATATCCTTATTGGCCTCCATATAAGCCACTATTTTTTGCAGGACATCTTTTTCCTTAAAAATGATATCCGGGTTAACCACAAAAACATAGTCGCCTAATATTCGTCCATTTATCATATTATGGCTTTTGGAATAACCGACATTCTGACAATTGATCATCACTTCGACATTAGGCTGATCCTGAACGCCCGTCTGGATGATTCTCACTTGTTCCGCATTGCAAGAGTCATCAATGATAAAAATTTTATAACCGAAATCAACCTCTTGATTCAAGAGATTTTTCACATTCTCCAAGACTCTTCGGGCCTTGCTATAATTGGCCACGATGATTGTCAGTTTGATCTTATTTTTTTCCATTAGCTTAATTTTTTCTTGGCTAAGATTTTCAACTCCTCATTGAATTCCGCTATCGCTTGATTGATTAGCGGATCAAATTTTTCGGATAGTTTTTTTTCTTTTACAATATTTCCCGCTTCCAAAAGTGTATCAAAAGTTCCGGCATCCAGCCAGGCTCCCTCTACCACTCCGACCTCAAGCTCGTTTTTTTCCAGATAATAATTATGGAGCGAGGTTATTTCAATTTCCCCTCTTTCGGATGGCACCACTTCCTTGGCGGCCGAAGAAACATGTTTGTCATAGATGTAGAGCCCCGGAATGGCAAAATCACTTATCCATTCTTTCGGCTTCTCAACAATTTCGATCGCTTTTTTATTCTCGTCAAATTTCACAATCCCAAAGCGTTGCCAGTCCGTGACTTTTTTGGCAAAAATCTTCCCCCCGGAAACGAAATTTTTAATATCGTCAGAAAAATCATCCTCAAAAATGTTGTCCCCCAGAATCATCGTCACGTTGCTGCGGCCGATAAAGGACTCACCCAAGATGAAGGCATCCGCCAAACCGCGCGGGATTTTTTGCACTTCGAAATATAGGTGGATGCCATGAGTCTTAAAAACCGAGCCTAAGAGATTCAAATATTGTCCGCTGTGTTCTGGCGCCACAATCATAAGAATTTCTTTGATTCCTGCTTTTACAAGCGTATTCAAGGGATAAAAAATCATCTGCCTGTCGTAGACCGGCAAAAGCTGCTTGGAAGTAGTGGCAGTCAAAGGAAAAAGACGTGTGGCCGTCCCACCGGACAAAATGATGCCTTTCATTTTCGGTTTTTTATTGATAGTATCCATAAATTTATTTTAAATTTAATAACTCTTCCCTGTTAGCATAATTTTTCTCAAAATATTTTTGATATTCGCCGGATTTAATCTTCTTCCACCAAGCCTCGTTATTCTTGTACCACTCGATTGTAGCAGCAAGACCTTCGGCAAAATCGACTTCCGGTTTCCAGCCGAGTTCGCGCATCAACTTATCCGGATTCACAGCGTAACCGAAATCATGTCCGGGCCGGTCACCCACATATTCGATTTGATCTTCGTCTTTGCCAAGAAGATTCAGAATTAACTCGGTTATCTCGAAGTTTGATTTTCTCTGACGAGTCCCAATGTTGTATACTTCACCAAGAACGCCGCGATGCAAAATGGCGTCAATCGCCTGACAATGATCAGAAACGAATATCCACTCGCGAAACTGATCACCCTGGCCGTAAACTGGAATTTTTTTACCTTCCAAGAGATTAGTTGCAAAAAGAGGGATAAGTTTCTCTGGATATTGATTTGGGCCATAGAAATTGCAGCTATGCGTCACGATAACTGGCGTTCTATATGTCCTGAAGTAGGCGCTGCACATCAAATCTCCTCCAGCTTTTGAAGCACTGTAGGGACTGGACGGGTCAAATCTTGTTTCTTCCGTGAATTCTTCTTCTCGATCATGCACCATACCAAAAACTTCATCAGTAGAAATCTGGACCATCCGCCCGGCTTTTCCCGCCCGCACTGCCTCCAAAAGAGTATAGGTGCCATAAATGTCCGTGTCAAGAAAAGCGCGCGGGTCGAGGATCGACCGATCCACATGGGTTTCCGCAGCATAGTTGATAATAGCATCCACTCCTGCTCCAATGGCTTTGGCCACATCCTCCGCTTTGGCAATATCTCCCCTTACAAAAATATAACGAGGATTTTTTTCGATGTCACTCAAATTTTCCAGATTGCCGGCGTAGGTCAATTTGTCCAGATTGATAATTTCATAATCAGGATATTTTTCCAAGACATATTTGATAAAATTGGAACCCATAAATCCGGCTCCGCCCGTAACTAAAATTTTCATATTTTATATTTTAAAATGGTGAGATTAAATCTTTAAAAAATCCCAGCTGCGCGTCTTTTTCCGACAAAATCGGCGTTTCGATCGGCCAGTCGATTTTCAAGGTTGGATCATTCCAGATGATGCCAGAATCACTTTCCGGATGATAGAACTCGTCACACTTGTACAGAAATTCCGTGTCGTCTTCCAGGGTCAAAAATCCATGCGCAAAGCCGCGCGGCACCAGAAGCATCTGGAAATTTTCAGCGCTAAGCTCGAACCCTTCCCACTGCCCGAAAGTTTCCGAGTCTTTTCGTAAATCTAAAATCACATCATACACTTTGCCGCGCGCTACCCGCACCAGTTTAGTCTGCGCATAAGGCGGTTTTTGAAAATGCAAGCCGCGTAGCACGCCGGCCTTTACCGACTTGGAATAATTGTCTTGGACGAAATCTATTCTTATCCCCTGCGTTTCAAATTCTTGCTGGGAATAACTTTCCAGAAAAAACCCGCGCGCATCCTCAAAAACTTGCGGCGTGATCAGATAAGCGTCTTTTAATTTAGTTTTTTTAAATTCCATAATTATTTTACATCTTTATAGATTGGGAATTTCCTGCAGAGCGTAATCACTTCCTTATGAATCTTTTTTAGTTCTTTTTCATCCTCACGGCTTTCAATAGCCTCATTTATCCATCTGGCAATCATTTTGATTTCGCGCGCTTTCATGCCGCGGGTCGTCACAGCCGGCACACCGATCCGAATCCCACTGGGGTCCATCGGGCTTCTTGGGTCGTCCGGCACCATATTCTTGTTGAGCGTAATGCCGACTTTGTCGAGTGCCACTTCCGCCTCTTTCCCGGAGGCGCCTTTGGAAGCGAAGACATCTACCAAAACCATATGATTATCCGTCCCGCCAAAACAAATCTTAAATCCATATTTTACGAGCTCTGTTTCTAAGGTTTTGGCATTTTTCAAGATCTGTGCGGCATAAGTCCGAAAAGACGGCTTTAAGGCTTCGCCAAAAGCCACGGCTTTGGCCGCAATATTATTTTCGTGCGGTCCCCCTTGGAAACCAGGAAAAGTCGCTTTGTCGATTGCCTTCGCAAATTTATGCTTGCACAAAATCATCCCTCCTCGCGGACCACGCAAGGTTTTGTGAGTGGTAGTGGTCACAATGTCAAAATATGGGACTGGATTAGGAATGGCCCGCCCGGCGATGAGCCCGGCGATGTGTGCGATATCAATCATGGTAATGGCTCCGACTTTTTTGGCGATGGCCGCAAATTTTCCATAATCCAACTGGCGAGTGTAAGCGGAAAAACCGGCCAAGATCAATTTTGGCTTATGGCGCACCGCCATTTCTTCCAGTTCTTTATAGTCGATGAGTCCGTCCGCTTTAGTTTTATAGCGAACAAAATTATACACTTTCGCGGAGAGCGTCACCGGATGTCCGTGCGTCAAATGTCCGCCGTGAGACAGATCCATACCAAGCACTGTGTCGCCCGGAGAGAGAACGGCACTGTACGCAATCATATTGGCCGGCGCGCCGGACAATGGCTGAACGTTAGCATGTTCGGCACCGAAGATTTTTTTGGCACGATCAATGGCCAATTGTTCCACCACATCTGTAAATTCTTGGCCGCCATAATAGCGGTGACCCGGGAAGCCTTCGGAATATTTATTCGTAAAGACCGAACCTAACGCCTCCAAAACTGCCGCTGAAACATAATTCTCACTCGCGATAAGTTCCATCCCTTCTTGCTGACGTTTCAGCTCTCCCATAATCGCCTTGTAGACTGGCGGATCCTGCTTTTTCAGTTTTGACATAAAAGTTGTTGTCATTGCGAGGGAGCGCAGCGGACGAAGCCCGCCTCGCCGGCGAGGCGGGCAATCTCGAAATTTAATTCACTAGACCTAATATTCAATCCTGTGATTTAAACTGCGAGATTGCCGCGCTTCACTACGTTGCGCTCGCAATGACAGATATTACTTATTTTTTCAAATATTCTTTCAGGGCTTCTTTGTAACTGCGCAGTGGATTGAGTTTCGTGTTCAGCAGCACTGAGCAATACGGCCGCGCCGCCGGTCGCGGAAATTCCTCACCGGAGACTGGAATGATTTTTGTCTTGAGCTTCGCCAATTTGTAGAGTGTCACACACGCTTCATACCAAGTCGTCTGGTCGGTGTTGGTTATGTGATATATCCCGAACGGTTTTTCCGCGTCAATAATTTCCTTGGTCTTTTTGGCCAAGTCTGGGGCATAAGTGAAACAAGCTATCTCCTCATCCACCACTTTCACTTCCTTGTTTTTTTTGCCCAACTCCAACATCACATCAAAAAAACTTTTTTTAGCGTCTTTGGTCAGAGCCGCTGCACCGAACAATTTAGAGATGCGGATCAAATAATATTTTTTAGTATTCTTGGCTACCGCCTTTTCGCCCAGCAATTTGGTCTTGCCATAAGCGTTGACCGGTTTCGGCTTGTCGTTTTCTGAAAAACCAATCTCCGGCACAAAATCGGCATGCAAGCCGCAACTGCCGCAAGAATGGGTGCAACCGGATGGCTCCGGAATTTCCGGCAGGCCATTAAAAACATAATCGCTGGAATAGTGAACCAAAATGGCTTTATTTTTTTTGGCGGCCGCGGCCAAGTATCCCGGCGCTAGACCATTGATTTTTTTGGCCACTTCAAATTCCTTTTTGTTTTCACATTTATCCACCGCATTATACGCCGCCGCATTCAGGATGATTTCCGGGTGGATGATGCTGATTTTTTTGGCCACTTCTTTTTCGCGCGAGATATCAATGTCCTCCTTGTCCCAAGCCACCACTTTATAGTTCTTGTCCTGCTTGAAAATTTTGACCAATTCTTGGCCTAACATGCCATTTTTACCGATAATTAAAACTTTTTTCATATATTTTTATTAGGCTTAAACGTATTGATATTATACTGTTTTGGCCGGAAAAGGGCAACTCCTGGGGCTTGGCTCAATTTTTAGGGCCAGCTTGATTATCTTCCAATTTAAACGCCGGAATGAGAGCCGAAAAGACCACTACGGCCACTAAGATGAAGATAGCTTTCAAAGGAAAAAGGAAGAGCAGAATAGCCGAAGCCAGCGCCCCTAAAATATACGCCACTGAACTGGAAGTTCGAAAGACATTGATGAGATCAACATCGCGCGCGTCAATCCTTTTATAGAAATATGAATCCCGCAAAATCTCAATCATGGCCGCGCCCACCCGGCTCAAAAATAATAGCAAGGCCCACGCAAAAATTTCTTTGGAAACAATAAAATACATCGCCGCAGTGGAACAGCCCATCAAAAAAATAGCGCCAATGAGCATTTCCTTTTCTCCCAACTTTTTGTCGGCTAAGATTCCAACCGGATATTGGATGAACACAAACGGCAAGAGCATTATGGTGAAAATCAGACCAATCTCTTTCCAGCTGATGCCCAGGTTGATCAGATAAATGGGGACATAGATCAGCATCAAAGCATAAAAAAAATCCAAGATGAAAGCGATATAGAAAATGCGCAAAATATCCGGCCGTTTGAAAACTTTTCGCAGGACATGCCCCACGCCGATCTTGCCCTTGAAACAATGATTCACTTTTTTTATCATAGTTACTTCTGCCAAAAGAATAGCGCTATTGAGAATAAAAATGATCAGAAATATTCCGCAGTAGCCATATTCCACCAAAATGGTCGTCGAAAAAATCGGGCCGAGCAGGATACCGAAACTAATGGCCGTCAAAAATTTTCCGCGGATTCGCCCGGACATCTTGTCAGAAGAATATGATTCCAAAATCATATCCAGACCCACTAGTTCCATGTTCAGGCATACGATATACACCATGACCGCCGCCAACCCGAGCGCGCCGGGAGAAACAAAAGTCAGGACGCCGATGGCTAGAATTTTAGAGATCAGGGCCAGATACAAGAAATCCGATTTACCGATTTTTTTTATGATCTTATGCAGATTCAAAAGCGCCACCAGCACCACGGCGTAACTGACCAGATAGAAAATTCCGATGTTGGCGCCGCCGAATGATTCCTTGATGTAGGAAGACATGATATACAAAAAGAACGATTCCGCCACCCCGGACAAAAGCGCAATCCCACTCAAAATATTCACCTTCCTTATTTCCAATTTTTCGTCATGTTTGAATTTCATTTTTGTTTTGGTATAATTGTCATCCTCGCGTATGCGGGGATCCAGTCACAAATCATCGATTTACACATCAAGTTTTTATCTAGGCAAAATAATAGAAGCAAATTTGTATTGATTTGTAATTATATTTTAGCATAAAATATAAGGAAATAAAAAAGACCCTTTGAAATATTTCCGAAGAAAAATTTCAAAGGGCCAAAGTACCAAAGAGCCAAAGGATCTTAGCTCTGAGAGGCAGCGGAATTGCGGGAGAGGACCCGACCACCACTACCAGACCACCTGTGTGTAGAGTCGATAGGGCTGGCATTCATGAACCAACCACTGCTATCCCAAGCGAAAGTCACAGGGCGACGAACAAGCCGCACACCTCCCTTGCCAACAAAGGAATGCCGCTCATCATCTTTTATTCGACTATTGTCAATGACATATGCAATGAACCATCCACCGTACCCACTATTATTCAATAAAAACCAAGCTAGTTGATTTTTGCTGATGCCAACCATGAGCTGGCATTCCTCAATTGCAGCAACAATCTCCAAGCTTGTTGCTGGGGAGAGAAGTGGCTGGGTCACCAGTCCAACGGTCGAATCAACCACCACATCAGCAATGCCACCAAAACACTCCGAAAAAAACTCCCCCTGATCAATTCCTACCCTAGCCTCGGCTAGAGTTTTAAATTTTTTGTTCTTCACTTGAACTGCCTCACCAAGAATTTTTTTCATATTCCTTCTCCTTATTTCAGTTTTGATTGATTGATGGTATCGATGGTTTCGCCACAGCAGAAAAAATTCTTGTTACTATTTATGTCATCCTCGCGTATGCGGGGATCTAGTGTAAAAACTTTATGATGCGCGACTAGATTCCCGTCTACACGGGAATGACAAGATTAAAAAACCCTTTCTGCCGTGGCAAATTCATGAAATTCAATTGTTAAGGCACTAATATAGTAGTGTACACCTAAAAAGCCTTTTTGTAAAGGCCTGGGATATTTTTTGGCTTAAATAAAAGATAAAAAATACTATTCTACAACTGCACGTCCACCTCAGTCTTCTGCCCCGCGCGCAGCAAGGTCAGGTGAATCTTGTCGCCTTTTTTGTAGTTATATAGAACGGAAGAAAGATTGTTGTTCAAATCGATGTCCGTGTCATTGACTTTGGTGATGATGTCCCCGATCTTGAGGCCAGCCGTGGCGGCTGGCGAACCGGCAATGATGGCGAGGCCATTTTGGCCGGAAGCCGAATAAATCAGAGCGCCGTTTTCCACACCCAGGTTTTGCGTGATGGCGAGGGTTTTCGTGACCGGGATATAATAAAGTCCCAGAATCGGATTGGCCTCCAGTTGCTTTTGAATGGCTTTGTTCAAAGCGGCTTTGATTTTGTCGCTTGGGATCTGAAAATATTTGAGCGACCCCGGCTCTCCGACTGCGCCGACGAGCCCCACCACTTGGCCGCTATAGTCGACAATCGGACTGCCGGCTGACAAATTATCCGCGCCAAAATCAGCGAAGTACACTCCCTCCGCTTTTTCCGGCACAGAGAGTGCCAATCCTGAAATGTTGAAAGTCGGGTCGAAGCTGTTTAGGATTCCGGCGCTGAAACGGTTTTGGTAGGAAGCATAATTGTTGCCGATCGCAATGATCTTTTCGCCGGCCGCATAATTATTAAAATCGCCGAAAGAAATGACTGGCAGATTGGAAGCGTTGATTTTCAAAAAAGCCAGATTGCTCCACGAATCAGTGCCCACAAAATCAGCGTCATACAAATTGCCATCCGCCGTCATCACTTTATATTTATAATCCAAGGTCGCACCAGTCTTATTCGGCACTTTTCCAAAATCAATGGCTGAAGCGTAGGTCATAATCATCCCGTCGCTGGTGGCAATCACCCCGGTGCCGTTCTTGAATTTATCCGCAAAAACAACATTTTTTGCCTCCGGATTCGGGTAAGAAATGATGTTGACTACCGAGGAAACCACCGGACTCATCAGTTTGGCCACGGAGGAATCTTCTTTCACATAGACTTGCTCAGTCTTATTGATGACTGTGACATTTTCCGCTGACTTTTCCAACCACTTGTAATGTTGGAAAAGTTTAGTGGTGGTCAAATACGGGAACAAAAAATGATCAGCTAAAATGCCGCTTAAACCGGCAATGATCACTATCCCACTGATGAATAATATTTTTTTGAACATATTGGCAAATATATAATAATAAGGCTTAAATAACCGGTATCCATTTCGAACTCAAGAGGACCAAAGCAATCACGACGGAGAAAAAAATTATATTGGCTACCACCCGTCTTTGGCTTAACAGGTTCAAAAAATAGCTCTGAATGAGGTCCCAAAGAACATAATAGAGTATAAGCGCAATCGCCCCGACCGTCAAGTAGCCGAAAGGCCAAAAGTTTATCGTCCAAATCATTTCCGCCATGGCCAGGGACAGCATAAAACTATACACCCAGACGATGCGCTTATCCCCTTCTTTGATGATGGAAAAATACTGGAAGCTGACTAGGAGCGTGACCACCAGATAGACCAACATCAAGACCCAGAGCGGGACAAGAAAATTAAGATACAGACCATAAGAGGCGGTATAGGTGAAAAAAATCGTGGAGACGGTGGCAGCCATATTCATCGCGCGGGCCGTTTGGTCCAAAGAATATTCATTTAAACGATAAGCGCCAAAAAGAGCCAGATAATACATGCCGAAAGTTAGCCAGATAAAAGTCTGCTGCTCATAGGGCACCGTGATGAGATAGAGGAGAGCCGACGCGGACAGGGTGAAAAACGCCGGCAAAACGGCAAACTTCCATTTTTTGCCGACCGACCGACCTTGATAGATGGAAAAAAGCAACAAGCAAAAGATGATGAGAGCCACATGCGAACGCCACAAAACAATCGTCTCCAAACCAAGAAGAAAAATCAGGCTGTAAAAAAATGGGCGCAGTTTTAAAAACACGCGGGCGAATAATTAACTTCTATTTAAAAACAATCTTCTCTTTTTCGACATCTATCTTAACCTTGTCCCCTTCCTTTATCTTACCCTCTATTATGCGCAATGCCAACTCATCCATAATTTCGTTCTGCATAACGCGCTTCAAGGGTCGCGCGCCATAAGCCGGATCATAGCCGGCGGTGGCCAGATATTTTTTGGCCGCAACAGTCAACATTAGGCGGATGTTTTTTTCATCCAGCCGCTTTTGAATATTTTTCAGTTCAAGCTCGGTAATCATCTGCAACATCTTTTGATTGATCGGATGAAAAATAATCACTTCATCCAAGCGGTTCAGAAACTCCGGCTTGAAATTTTCCCGCAGAGACACCATAACTTTCTGCCGCATATCTTCTTCCCCGAACACTTGATTCTTTTCCTCTTCGAAGCCCAGGGAACTTTTATAAATTATATCCGACCCGACATTGGACGTCATGATGATGACGGTATTTTTGAAATTGATCCGACGCCCTTTAGCGTCCGTCAAATGGCCTTCGTCCAAAATTTGCAACATAATGTTGAAAATCTGCGGGTGGGCTTTTTCAATTTCATCAAACAGAATAACGCTATAGGGTTTGCGCCGCACCATTTCGGTGAGTTGCCCGCCTTCTTCATGCCCGACATATCCCGGGGGCGAACCGATAATCTTGGCCACACTGTGCGATTCCATGTATTCACTCATATCCACGCGCACCATGGCGGCTTCGTCGTTGAACAAAAATTCCGCCAAAGCTTTGGCCAGTTCCGTCTTGCCCACCCCGGTTGGCCCCAAGAACATGAAAGAGCCGATTGGACGCCCGGTCGCCGAAACACCGGCCCGCGATCTGCGCACGGCGTTGGAAATTGACTTGATAGCTTCCTCTTGTCCGACCACCCGCACGGCTAGTTCCGCCTCCATGGTGGTTAATTTGGCCAGTTCATTTTCCAGCATCTTGACCACCGGCACACCTGTCCAGCGAGAAACTACTTTGGCAATGTCCTCTTCGGTCACTTCTTCTTTGAGAATCGGCGTCTTGTTCTGGATCTTATCCAGTTTATTTTTTTCTTCTTTGATTTTCTTTTCCAA
>Ga0114951_10000627_pt1 | contig 47389 bp, 31 predicted proteins | sample AM7aDNAmetaG_FD_88677 | JGI IMG/M metagenome (GOLD analysis project Ga0114951, IMG submission 88677) | Freshwater microbial communities from Finland to study Microbial Dark Matter (Phase II) - AM7a DNA metaG | ecosystem: Environmental > Aquatic > Freshwater > Lake | place: Finland: Lake Alinen...
ATCCTGAAGGCGGTCCGGGCCGTCGTCACCATTCCGGTGGCGGTGAAACTCAGCCCGTTCTTCAGCAACATGGCCAACATGGCGAAGCGGTTCGACGACGCCGGCGCCAACGCGCTGGTGCTCTTCAACCGGTTCTACCAGCCGGACATTGACCTCGAAGAACTGGAAGTGAAGCCGGACATCCTGTTGAGCACGCCGTTCGCGATGCGCCTGCCGTTGACGTGGGTTGCCATCCTGCACGGCCGCGTCAAGGCCGACCTGGCGGCCACCAGCGGCATCCACTCCAGCGACGACGTGCTGAAGATGCTCATGGCCGGCGCCAACGCCACCATGCTCTGCTCAGCGCTGCTGCGCTACGGCATTGACCGTCTCCGCGTGATCGAGACAGGCATGCGCGAGTGGATGGAGAAACACGAATACGAATCTGTGAAGCAGATGCAGGGCAGCCTCAGCCAGATCAAGTGCGCCAACCCCGCCGCCTTCGAGCGCTCGCAGTATATGCGCGCCCTCGCCGGCTACAAACTGGCCTGAACTTCCTGCCAGGATATGTTGTGCGACGCAGCGGAACTCGCAAGAGTTCCGCTGCGCTGCTAATGTAGGCGGACGACCATGAAGTACCTCGACGAATACCGCGACGGAAAGGCCGCGCAGCGTTACGCGCGGCTCATCCGCCGGATGACCACGCGCCCGTGGACGATCATGGAGGTTTGTGGCGGCCAGACGCACGCCATCGTCAAGTTTGGCGTGGACGAACTGCTGCCGAAGGAAATCACGCTCGTTCACGGTCCCGGCTGCCCGGTCTGCGTCACGCCGGTCGAGCTGATCAACAAAGCCATCGCCATCGCCTCGCGGCCCGAGGTCATCTTCTGTTCTTTCGGCGACATGCTGCGCGTGCCGGGAACGGAGAAGGATTTGCTGTCGGTCAAGGCGGCCGGCGGCGACGTACGGATCGTTTACTCGCCGCTCGACGCCTTGAAGCTCGCGCGCGACAACCCGGCGCGGCAGGTGGTGTTTTTCGCCGTCGGTTTCGAGACCACCGCGCCCGCCAATGCCATGGCCGTTTTTCAGGCCCGCCAGCAGGCCGTCGCCAACTTTTCCATGCTCGTCTCTCACGTGCTCGTGCCGCCGGCAATGGAGGCGGTTCTCTCTTCGCCGGTCAACCGCGTGCAGGGTTTTCTCGCCGCCGGCCACGTCTGCTCGGTGATGGGCTACACCGAATACGAGCCGATTGCCGCCAAATATCATTGTCCCATCGTCGTCACCGGCTTCGAGCCGCTCGACATTTTTCAGGGCGTCGCCATGTGCGTGCGCCAGCTCGAACAGGGCCGCGCCGAGGTCGAGAACCAATACGCCCGCGCCGTCCGCCGCGACGGAAACCGGCCCGCGCAAAAAATCATCCACGAGGTTTTCACCGTCATTCCGCGCAAATGGCGCGGCATCGGCGAGATTCCACAAAGCGGCCTCGGTTTGCGCGATGACTACGCCGCGTTCAACGCCGAGCAGCGGTTTGGCGTCGCCGGACAGCACGTCGAAGAACCCGCCGAGTGCATCAGCGGCCTCGTCCTCCAGGGTGTGAAGAAACCGCACGAGTGCCACGCCTTCGGGACGCGTTGCACGCCCGAGCATCCGCTCGGCGCAACCATGGTCTCGAACGAAGGCGCCTGCGCCGCCTACTACCGCTACCGGCGGCAGCCGAAGTAGGACGAGTATCCGGCCGCATTAGTGCGACGTGCAGCATGTTTTCATGGCTTCTTAGGCAGCGCCACCATGCATTCGTGGGGAACACACTCGGCCGCCTTGACGCAGAAGAGGCGGCACGGCGGCACGCCCGTATAATCCACCAGCATCTCGAAACTCCGACCGGACGGAAATCGCTTGCCCAACTCCCACGCGTTGACCGTGGCAATGGAAAGACCCAAGTCCACGGCAATTTTTTTCAGCGGAATGTTATTTTTCAAGCGCCACGCGCGGAACGCCATCGCGAAGCTGGCGCAGATGTCATAGCGGCGTTTCGGCTTGGGTGTCATGGCGGCAAACATACGCGAAGTTTGAAGAAACGCAATTCTCACCATGCCTCCCCAGCCGATGGACAGCCCAACGGAAAATCGAAACTCAAACTGATGTTCTACTTAAAGTAGAAAGCGGCCGGTTGCGGTTTCCCTGTGCCTCAACTAAACACAGGGTTGTGTATGGATGTTGAGCCGCCATGTTGACAATCGCTTTTATGCCAAGCCTAGACGGAGCCTACGCTCTGAAGACCTTGATCGAGTCGGTGGGCATCGAGGTTTTCATTCCCGACGAAGAAATCATAGGTGATGTGCTGGATTTGCTCCCACCGGTCGAATTTCGCGTCCAGGTTGCCAGGGAAAACATCGAACGTGTGGTTACCATCGCCCATCGCTTTCCTGGAGCCAGGGTTCACCATGCGTCGCAGAACCAGTCTCCAATCTTGTGTTCTGCTTTAAGTGGAAACCTGCCGGTTGCGCCATCGTCGCGCGCTGCTTAGAGTGCCCGTCTGGCAGGCGCGAGAAATGCAGTTACGGAAGCAGGCGATATGGAACCCAAGAGATACAAAACGCGCATCCTTCTCGTGGACCATGACCCTGTCGTGACCTGTGGTCTCTCGCGCTTGATTAATTGTGAGCCGGACCTTTGCGTTTACGCCACAACTCACAATATTGGCCAGGCATTGAGTGCCATCGTTTCCTCCGAAGTCAACGCCGTCATCCTGACCCTTTCCCTTGAACACGGCCACGGCTTTGAACTCATCAAGCACGTTCGAGCCGTGTGCGACAAGCTGCCGATTCTCGTGTTTTCCACGCATGATGAGTCGCTGTTCGCGGAGCGGGCTTTGAAGGCGGGCGCTCTCGGCTACGTCATGATACACGAGCCGCGTGAGAACATCCTTACGGCCATCCGCAGCGTTCTCAGTGGAAACGTCCACCTCAGCCAACAGATGAAAAACCGGTTTTTGAACCGTTACTGGAAGAACCCGGCCGATGACCAGCCTTCGCGCGTCGGGGAGTTCACAGACCGTGAGTTCGAGGTGTTCAACCTTATCGGCTGCGGCAAAACGGTACGCGAAATCGCCGCACTGTTTCGCATCACCCCCAAGACGGTCGAAACACACCGCTCACGAATCATGAGAAAACTGAAGTCGAGAGGCGCGTTGCACGCCGGAGCATCCGCTCGGCGCGACCATGGTCTCGAACGAAGGCGCCTGCGCCGCCTGCTACCGTTACAGACGGCAGCCGAAGCAGGACGAGTTGGTGGATGGGTGCCGCGATCTGGAGGTCCGCATCAGGAACCAGTTCGGGCTGCTGCGAAACAAACCGCGGTTGGAAAATGGCGGCAAGAGGTTTGACCCTCCTGGTGTCGCTGTTGTGATTATCGAGGCGTTGTGGCGGAGGTTGCTGAGGTAGTCACGTCCAGTACACGCCTGCCAACAGGCAGCAAACAGGAACACTTTTATGTTTGGGCCGTCAGAGCGACCTTCACGATGTGTACAATGGTTTCCGGTTTGACAAGGGCCGTATTGACGACCATGTGGTAGTGAGTGGCATCCCGTATATCCGCATGGAAGCACTTTTCCACCAGCCGCCGTTGTTCCGCCTCCAGCCCGGAAATGCGCTCTCGTGCAGATTTCTCAGAGAGTCCAAGTTCTTTCATCGTATTCTTTATCCTCAGATCCAGAGGGGCTACGAAGCACAGCCCGATCCTTTTATCCGGGGGAAGGAAGAAGTTGGCGCCCCTGCCCATAATAACTGCGCTCCCGTGTGCAGCGATTGTGAACAAGACGTTCTTGAGGCTTTCAAGATAAGCCTGCGTTGAAAGATTACGGTTTCCTTGAAACTCGGCCAGCCACTCCTCAAGTTCAGAACGCATGTGTTCATCGAGCGTAGAGACAAGCTGGGTGCTCACCTTTGCGTCCCTGGCAATCTGCTCGACCAATTCCCTGCTGTATAGGTGCAAGCCAAGCTCAGCACAGATCCTTTCAGCGATGGCCTCTCCTCCGCATCCCGGCTGTCGGGTGATGGTAACGACAGGCTTGGGACGGAACTGCGAACGTTTGTCGTGCAGGCTCCATTCGTGGAGTCGCACTTCGAGCAGTTGCCTCAATTCTTCATGTGAAATTGGCATGCAGAAAGTATAGCCACTGCCAAGTGCGGTTCAAGAGTGATGATCTTCCGATATTCCCCAAGAACCGGATGGAAAAAAATAGCACAACGATCAAATTCCGCTTTTGGCTTCTGAGCCATCACTTCATTTTCTCGCTGTGCCGAACTAATATGCCACCTCTGGCTCGTTCCGCAAGCGTGTGGTAGCCGGCGTCGCGAAATTGGGCGGGGGGATTGGTCATAATTCAACAGCTGCGGGTCCAAAAGAGAACACATTGACGCAAGAACTGCCGTCTGACGCCCCTTCTGAGCTTGGAACCGTTTGGCATCCCACCTGCCCATTCAACAACTGACGGTAAGTAGATCAATAACAAACAGGAAAGGTTATGAAAAAGATGAAGAAATCAGCAGAGGGTGTTGGCAGCCCGTGGACCTTGGGTGAGTTGGTGTCCCTGGCGTTTGATGTCACTCCGGATTCCGAAACGGCGATGAATCTGCTTCGGGTGTTGCTGGGAGGCCGGACCGTTCAGATCTGCGGCAACGTGAACTCAAGTGGATGATTTTGGAGAGACCCGCCATGACAACGTGTCCAGAACGACTGATTGGCTATTCGCTGCCCGAAGAGGTGATTTTGTGCCTCTACGGAATCAGCAATAGGGAAACTTCGGAAAGACCCGATAAGGCAATTGAACCCGAGTTATCTGGAAGGAGAAAACGGAATAAGACAACGACGAACAGGAGGCTGCGATGATGAGAGTAACGGAATCGGCGCGCGATGTTCGGTGCCGTTGGCCTCCGGCGGATGGGTTGATGGCGACGTTGGATGTCACCTCAACGTCACACCGCGGCAATCCAGGCGACACAAGAGGGACCGAATATTTTCAGCATCACGATAGAGAGATGGATTTATGGAAACGAGAACGCTGCCAGTGAAGCCAACATCCGATGAGATCGCGCGTTTGGCCTGCTTGATTTGGGAACGGGAAGGAAAACCGCATGGGCGTGATGTGGAACACTGGCTGCAGGCGGAGACGATTCTGATGGCGCTGATTGAACCGCCGGAGCCGGTCATAGCCGAAGTCGTGGCGTTGTCCAGGCCGCCGAAACAGAAGAAAGGCAAACGCACCGGTCGTGTTGCGGTCCGCATGGCGGCGTGAGATTTCGACAACCGGTCCGGAACATCGAGCGCAGACCGAAAGATGAATTGGCGGATATCAGTCATGAGCTTATGTTTTTTTGCGTGGAGCGGGAAGTATGGTCCGGGTGCAGAAGTTGCAGCCCGGGAATCCCGCTCCATGCCCCTTTTTTTGTTGAGTGGTCCGTAGGAGTGGATGATGACCAGCCACCCACTAACCCCGCAGAAGGATCCGCTGCTGAAGCATCTTCGCGCTCCGCGCCGGAACCGTATGCTCACCGAATTGATTTCACAGCTTCTGGTTTGCCGATGGCGGGACGGCGGCCAGACAGTCAAGCATATCGTTCGCCGATGAATGGCTGATGCCGGAAACTACGGCAGCCACGGCTTGAGGGTTGCTTCATCCGCCGCAATGACTAGAACCGTGTAAATGTCCACGTCCACCGTGAATTCCACACCACCCTCGGTTTTCTTTGCGTCCAGCTTTTGTGGGGCCGCCGTCGGCGACAGCGCCACGGCAAACGGCGCGCGCGCGCCCCGAACAAATACCCGCACGCCATGGGCCGCGTTGACGTGGCACATCCTTTCCCACTGCTGATGCGTGGGCCGCTTGTCGGGATCGGTCAGGCGGATCATGAATTCGCCGCGTTGTTCCCCGCGATCTTCCGACAGGTCGTTCTGGGCCCAGGTCTTGCCACCGTCTTTACTGAAAAACGAGCGGCCGGTGGTGGCGTCTTCGTCAATCATCACCTGATACCACTCGCTTCGCGCGCTGGGCTGCCCCTCGACGCGCAACACGATTTCGTTGTCGCCCGCCACCAGACATCCGGCGGGCAACGGGATGGTGAGCGTCCCGTGCAAATCATCCGTCGTCACTGTCGCAACATCCTTGCCGTTCACGTTGACCACGAGCTGGATCAGCTTCTTGGCCGTCGCAACGGAGCCAACGATCTCCAAAGTCGGTTTCGCCAGTGCGGCCGGGTCCGGCACCCGGAGCATTTTCCGGATTCGCCACGCCGTGCTGGCCAGATAGCTGCGCGCTTCTGATGTTTGATTGTCGTCGCTGATCACGTTGTCCGGCTTGTCATACGAGAAATCGTAGTTGAGCAGATGCACCTCCCGCAGTTTTTGGCCGGGCAGTGTCAGGACATTGACCGACAGTTTTCCCGTTGGGTTCTGCACGCTGACGGCCGGCGTCGGCAGCAGCCGCGTCACAAGGGTTTTCAACGCCACGCCGTTTGCGGCGGTCAAATCATTGGTCGAGGTGATGACGCGGCCGTTGCCGATCTTCAACCCTTCTTCGGCACCCGCGCCGTCACCGCCGCCCCGCAGTTCCTGAAGACTGCGGCTGGTCTGCGGTTCGCCCCGTTCATCGGTCACGCCGCATTCACCACCCAACACGACGCGCCCTCCTTTCTTCGCGTATTCCAGCAACGCCGCCGCACCCGGTTCGCCCAAGGCGCGCACGCCGGCGGCCACGACCACTTTATAGCGCCGCAACATTTCCAGTTTCAGATCGCGCTCCACAATCACTTCGTAGGGAATGCCCGCCCGGTTGAGCTTTTCGGCCATCTTCGCCCAACGCCGATAGGCGCCGGTCAACAAGTCCGTTGGCACGGAATGCAGGATCGCCACCTCCGCCCCCTGATCGGCGTTCAGGTAGAGCGCGCGATGTTTCACCAGGAAATCGTAGTAACGGTTCATCGTCTGGTGGATGTTGACGTTAAACGGGTCCTTCGTGTCCATGATCGGCAGGGATGGGAACAGGTTGTAGTTGGCCACGTAGGTTGCGTCGCAGGCCGCGCCTTCGGCGATGGCGAGCGCAAACTCTTTTGCGAGCGGTGACGCCGGATTGAAGAAATGGTGCATGCCTTCGTTCCACACGCGCTTGCCGCGCGCGGAGGCCACGTCGGGCGGCAGATACATCAGGTTGCCGACGTTGCGGCCGTGACCCGCCGCCAGCGCCAGCTTATAGGCGTAGAGGTTGTCGCCAAAAGGCGGGTGGCTCATCAATTCGTAGAACGGCAGGTCTGTCACGCCCTCCTCGATGCCGTGGATGGGCCAGGCGCCCATGCCGCATGTGTTCGGCACCGACAACAACCGCGGTTGGCACTGGTGGCAATACTCCAACAGCGCCTTGTGATACGCCGTCTGCGATTCCAGCAAAAACAGCCGCGCCGCCCGTCCGGCTTCGGTGGCCGGATCCACGCGCTCGGGCAGGTCCATTTCGCGGCCGTAATGCCGCCGGGTGTATTCGTGGAACTTCTCGCGGCACACCGGGCAGTAACAGGTGCTGAACCATGCTTCGTTGTCAAAAAAGATGCCGGCGGGTGAGCGCTTGGCCCTGATCTGGTCAACCTTGCCGATGACAAAAGCCTTCCATTCCGGGCAATTCACGCAACCGTAACGCCGGACGGGGTTGTTATACGCGAGCACTTCGCTGCCATCGAAGAGGCGCACCACGGCCTGTTTCAGTTCCGGATGCTTTTCATAATCCTTCACGACAAACGTCCGCGAGCAGACGTAGATCAGGTCGTGAAGCCCTCCCGCTGCGGCATGCGCCGCCGTTTCCGCCGAGTCGTAGCTCGCCCCGTGGTCGAGATTCTGCTGCGCGGCGATCATCAGGTCTACGTCGGGCGACGTCACCCGGCTGTAGTCCAGCGCCCAATGCAGAGTGCCGCGCTGGCACCATTCCGGCGCGGTGTTGTCCACTTCCCAATGGGCCAGCGACGGCGCCGCTGCCAACAAGAAAAAAACCGCGCTACGAATCAGAAGTCTCATGATTTGCTCCTGGATGTTTTTGGAAACCCTGGGAGCGCAGCTTACCGGATGCTAACAGTGGCAGCAATGCCGAACCCTCGGGACTACCGGACGCGGTCTTATCCAAAACAACACTTGCAAAATTCAAATCATCGGTTAAGATAACACCAACTTAGAGACAGTTTTCGACGTGGACTTGGAATTAGTGGTCCGAGGGCTAAAAGCAGCTCGGGAATTCCGATCCGCGTTTTGTCTTTCAGGGGAGACGCGGCGATGCGGACTGGCTGCGCATGGGAAACGATAGTCGGGAAACTGAAAATGGCGGAGAGGCAGGGATTCGAACCCTGGGTAGCTTTTAACGGCTACAACGGTTTAGCAAACCGCCCCTTTCGGCCACTCAGGCACCTCTCCGCAAGCCCTTGCTTAAATTAATTCAACCGCGCGCCAGTGTCGATTCCGTGGATTGCCAAACCACAGTCACGGGGCGCACACCATGGATTCACCCGCCTGCTCAACTCACGAGCTGCAAGAAACCCAATGGCGCTCATGGCTCCCGATATATCGCAGAACTCACCGAAACGGGCAAGCCGGATTTTTGGTTGATTTGGGCATGGCCAATGGTGAACGGGTCCGCAAGACATTCGCGACCAAAGCCGATGCCAAGACCTTTGCCCGGCAAGCTCGCGTTGCCTGCGAGCACGGAGGTGTCGCAGCTTTGCAAGCATGGGAAGAAGATGCATCAGGCGCGGAAAGTGCAAGTCGGTGCGGGTTGCCGCTTTTTGTGGTGCAAAACCCAATCCAGAGGGGTAGCCTCCGCGTGAATTCCACTCACGCTTATGAGAATCGCTCTCTGGCTGCTGTTGGCTGCATTGGGAACTTCCCTCAACTTCACCTCCCCTGTTTTCGCCCAAGCGGGCAGCGCGCCCAGTCAGCCGGGCGCGGAAACAGTCCGGGACTTCTCGAAAGGTTTTGAGAAATTCGCCGCGCTCGGCCTGCCAGACATCAAGAAGGCAACATGGGTGGAACTGGAATGGTCGGCGGGACTCCAGTCGTCGGTCTATTTTGGACACGCCGGACCGAAGTTGAAAGGCAACGCCTGGCTGTTCGAAACCAAACCGGGTGGCCGCGGCATATTCGTGACAGCCGACGGACGCACGATGGAGGTTGGAGACTTGAAGCAGCGCGAACGAAACGCCCGCACCGGCCAATGGAGCCCGGCGGACTTGAGCGCCGATGTTAAAACACTGCTTGGTTTTCTGGAAAAGCCTGTCGGCGGGAAACATTCCGATCGTTACTACTTCGATTCCGGCGGTTGGGGCCAGCTCTTTTTGTATGCGGTTTACTTCCACCAGAAAGGGCTGACAGCCGAGGCGAACCAGATCGCAGCCCGGTTGTTTCAACAGGCGGGCGACAGCCGCAAGGTCATCCAACAGGCGGTCAACCTCGTGGCCGATAGCCAATACCAAAACGCTTTCGACGCCTTCAAGACGTCGGCCGACTGGGCGCAGTTCGGCAAGGAGATGGAGGCGTTGCTGGCGCGCATCCCGAACTGGCGGAACCGCCCGGTGTTCCAGCGTCTGGCCGATGCCGTGAAAAAACGGATTGCCACCCCGGAGCCGCCGGCGGTCGAAGGCGCGGATCTCACCGACGAAGACCGGAAGCTCGCGCGCGAACTGGGCGGGATGAAGCCGTCGGATGTCGGCGAGTATCCGATGTGGATGCATAGCTCGTCCAACTGGGTCCTGGGCGAGCGCAGCGGCATGCGCGGGGAGGCCGACGAGAAGTCGGCCGTGTGCCGGATTATGGCCCGCAAAGCGAAGGCGTTCCCCTTGTTGATCGCCCTGTTGAAGGACGACTATCTGGTCGCGGCGGACCTGCGCGGAAATTTCCCGTATGCCGGTTCGTTTTTCAGTTCCCGTGGAGAAGAAGTCGTGGACGAGGAAAAAATCCAGGAATTCTACGACGCGATGTCGCGGCCCGCCACGCGCGGTGAGATTGCCCGCGAACTGCTCAAGCCCGTCGTGCTGGACTCGCGGGATCGCTACAGGAGCGAGGTGGATACCGACACCATCCGCCAGCAGGCGCTCGACTGGTATGGCCGATACAAGGACAAGACAGACGGGGAACTGGCCCGCCATTTCCTCGAACAGGGCAGCCCGGGAAATCGCCATGCAGCCATCGAAGCCCTGGCCCAATCCAGCAAGCCGGAAGACCAACAGGCCGTCGAGAAGCACTTCCTGGAGTCCAAAGATGTTGTGCAAGAGGTGAGCATGGTCAGCCTCTATGTCATGCAGCGCGGCGAGGCTGCCCGCGGATTCGTTGACAAATACCTTGCTCGTATCAAGGCCAACCCCGATTTGTTACAGCCGGTGACGTCGGCCAACCATAGAATGTCGGACAACACCAAGAAAATCATGCAGCAACAGGCGCAACGCGCCCTGGCTGCGCTTGAACAACTCGTTTCCTCCAAGAGCGCCGAAGCGATCATAGAGGAGAGTCTCAACGCGAAGCAGAAATGGACGGAGGCCGCTTGGGCCAGGAATAACACCACGTTGGCGCGGAAACTGGCGGAGGTGGAACCGCAGAAGAGACTGGGCATGCTGTTGAACGCCGCGGTGAAAGCTCAGGATATCTTTCTGGTTCAGAAGTATCTGGAACTGGTCACCATGTCACCCTACATCCAGGCTTACCAAGCCCGTTACACCTCCGGCGTGAGCCGGGCCAAGATGGAGGAAATCATGCGGTCCTCCAAACCGAACTTCAGCATGGCCGCTCACGCCGAGGCTTGGCGCAAACTGCTGGCCGACACCCGTTCGATCACGGATTTCGGGGGCATGACAATGGGCGAGCCGATGACGGTCGGTCAGTACGCTGGCATCGCGGCCGAGCAACTGTTCGCTCCCGGCGCCGAAGACCGTCAGGAGGAGAATGAGGAGGCGCAACAGTTCGGATCCAAAGCCTATGAGGTTTACCGGACGCGGGCTGAGGCGCGCTTGGCGGGCAAGCCGGAGTCGGCCCTGCCAAAGTTTCCGTCCGGGAAAAATGTTTCCGCCGAACGCCGCAAGACAATCCAGACCGAACTGACCACGGCCAGCGGCGAATCGCTTCGCCAGCGCGTCGCGGCGCTGACGAGCGACGAATATCTGGCGTTGCACGAAATCCTGGCCGCGGACGCGCAACTCAACACCAAGCTGGCGGCCCTGGCCAATGTGATCAGCGACGTGCAGGTGGCGCTGGATGCGCCAGGGTTAAAGCAGCAAGCGGAAGCTCTCAAAGGCAAGCCGCTCGATCGCAAGATGGTCGAAACGTTGGTTGAGACATCCAAGGCGTTGCTGAAGGAGGGCAAGCCGATCCAAATCCTTGTTTCGCGTGCTGGAAGCCTGGGAGGAATCAAAATCCGGGCGGAAAAGCCTGGCTCGATGGCGAACGTGTTCGGGCAGGCGCCGGGGATGAGCGGCTTGAACAAGGCTCTGCTGGTGGCTTACCTGCACACGTCCGGTAGCGACCATGCCATCAACGGCTACGGAACCTGGCTGGTGGATCTGCCGGCCAACCTCGTGTCCGCCGCCAAGAAAAGCAATAAGAGCGACGATGGCGACAAGCTCGACAAGCTCGACAAGCTCGACCAGAGCGGTATCGAGGCCTTCGCCGCGCAGGAAACGACGCTCTGGAAATCGCTGGAGACGGTCTGCGCACCCAAGTTCAACGCCTGCGAGTCACTGACCATCATGTTGATTGGTTCAATCCCCTCAGCAAACCCAAATGACGAGGACGCTGTGCCGTATGGTCCGCCGATGATGTTCGAGTAATTGGCCAGCGCCCTGCCTTATGGAACGGAGTCGCCTATGAACGAGAACGCCGAACGTTGGGAGAAAGTCCGCAGCCAGGTCGCCGCGCTGCGCAAGGAAATCGCACGGGTCATCGTTGGTCAGGACGCCATCGTGGAGCAGATGTTGGTGGCGTTGATCTGCCGCGGCCATTGCCTGATCGTCGGCGTGCCGGGGCTGGCCAAGACGCTGCTGGTGCGCACCTTCGGCCAAGTGCTGGGACTGAAGTTTCGCCGCATCCAGTTCACGCCCGACCTGATGCCCACCGATATCCTCGGCAGCGAAATCCTTCAGTCCGGCGACGGCGGCGCGCGCCGGTTTGAGTTTGTCAGCGGCCCGATCTTCGCCCATCTCATTCTTGCCGACGAGATCAACCGCACGCCGCCCAAGACGCAAGCGGCCTTGCTGGAAGCGATGCAGGAAAAACAGGTCACCGTCGCCGGCCAGTCGCGGATGTTGGAAGAGCCGTTCATCGTCTATGCCACCCAGAACCCGATCGAACACGAAGGCACCTATCCGCTGCCGGAGGCGCAACTGGACCGGTTTTTCTTCTGCTTGAATATTGATTACCCGGCCATCCCGGAGGAGAAACGCATCGTCGAGCACACCACTCGCCAGGCCCTGCCCACACCGCAGGCCATCGTCAGCCGTCAGGAAGTCCTGGATCTGCAAGAGATCGTCCTGAAAATGCCCATCGCCGAGCACACCGTGGACGCGGCGGTCCGGCTGGTGAACTCAACGCGGCCGAAATCGGAGCTGGCCGACGATTTCATCCGCAACTACGTCGCCTGGGGCGCCGGGCCGCGCGCCTCGCAGTATCTGGTGCTGGCGGCCAAGGCGTTTGCGTTGCTCGCGGGCCAGACAACGGCATCGGTCGAGGATATCGGCAAGGCCGTCCTGCCTGTCCTGCGCCACCGGATCATTCCCAACTACAACGCCACCGGCGAAGGAGTTACCGCCGAGAAAATCATCAGCCACTTGCTGGAGAAAGTCTAGTGCCCGCCCCGCAGTTCAAATACCTGCGCCCGGAGGACATCAAGAACCTCGGCAGCTTCGAGTTCGCTCCGAAGGCGCTGGTCGAGGGCTACCTCGCCGGCCGCCATCGCTCCCGCTTGCGGGGAAGCTCCACCGAGTTTCGCGACTACCGCCCCTACGCTTTCGGCGACGAACCCAAACTGGTGGACTGGCGCGTGTATGCGCGGACCGACCGGTTTTACCTGCGCACTTACGAGGAACAGACCCGCATGGACTGCTATCTCTTCCTCGATAGCAGCGCCTCGATGGGTTTCGGCGAGGGTCTGACGAAGCTCGAATACGCCTCGTTTTTCACCGCCGCGCTCTGTTATCTGGTCACCCGCAACACGGACCGCGTTGCGTTGAACCTCTTCGACGACCGCATCCGTCACTTTTTTCCGCCCGGCAGCACCACGCGCCACCTGCACAACCTGCTGCAGGTGCTCGAGCACAACCAGCCCGGTCAACGCACCTCGCTTGCCACGGCGTTGCGCCGCGCCTACCCGTTGCTGCGCCACCGCGGCGCGCTCGTGGTCCTTTCGGACTTTTTCGATGACGGCGCGGCGATTTTCTCGGCGTTAAGCCCCTACCTGCATCGCGGGTTTCGGATTTTCCTGTTTCACGTTCTGGCGCCTGAAGAACTGCAACTGCGCAACCTGGGCCTGCGGAGGTTTGACGACATGGAAACCGGCAAGCGGGTCATCGCCCATACCCGCGCCATCGGCGCCGCTTACGCCGACGCGATGGAACAACACATCCGCGGTTTGCGCGAGCTGGCGGTTCGCCGGCAGGTGGCCTACACCGTCGCTCGAACGGATCGCCATTACTTCAGCCTTTTCGATGAACTGGTGGAGTAACCTTGTCCTGGCCAACCCGGCGTTGCTGCCGCTGACCCTGCTGGTGGCGGCACCGCTGGTTTTGCATCTGTTTGCCCGGGCGCAACCGCCGGTCTATCGCTTCAGCTCCATCGCTTTCATCGAGCGCATCGTGCGCCGTTCGGTCCGCCTGCGACGGCCCCAATCGTGGCTGGTGCTGTTGTTGCGCACCGTGCTGTTTGCGGCCCTGATCGGCGCGTTTCTACAACCCGTGTGGTTTGGCTCAGGTCGCGCCGCCTCTTATCTCCAACGCAAGCACGTCGTGGTGCTGGTGGACGCCTCGGCTTCAATGGCCGCGATGCAGGGATCGCAAACGCGGTTTGCCACCGCGTGCGCCAAAGCTTCCGAGGTGCTCGCCGGTTTGTCGGCGGCCGACGCAGCGAACGTCATCTGGTTGCGCACGCCAAGCCGGGCGGAGTTCCCTACCCTCGGCGTCAACATTCCCTTCCTGCAGACCGCACTGCGCAAAGCCACGGTCAGTCTTGAAGCGGCCGACCTGCGCGGCGGATTCGACCTCGCGACCAGCCTGCTCCAGGATACCACGGTGGCGCGGGAAATTTACGTGATCTCCGATTTCCAGCGCAGTTCATGGTCGGGTCTCCGTCCCGACGTGTCCTCTGCCATCCGCCTTGTCACGATCCGCATCGGCAACGAGGATCTGCCCAATCAAGCCCTCACCCGGCTCTACGCCCGGCCCGCCAGCGTGCTCGCGAATGAAGAGTTTGCCGTTTACTGCGAGGTGGAAAACTTCTCACCGCAGCCGACCCTCAAGACGGTTTCCCTGCGCGCCGGCGAATTGCGCCAGGAACAGGAAGTGCGCCTTGCGCCGTGGCAGAAGGCGGTCGCCGTGTTTCGCTGCCGGTTGAGCGGCTCCGGCGAAAACGTGCTGACGGCCTCCCTGAGCGAGGACGCTTTTCCATTCGACAACGAACGTTGGGCGATCGTGGACGTGCGTGACTCGTTCCACGTTGGTTTGTTCAACAAGGAACCTCTGACCGCCGCCTATTGGCGCAAGGCTCTCGAAGCTGTGGGTTGGGCCAAACTGGAAACACTGACCAGCGCCCAGCTAAACGACAAACTCAATTTCAACGCGCTGCTGCTGTCCGGCTGGGACGGCAATGGCGGCGCCGGCATCGCGGACTACCTCCACGCCGGAGGCACCGTAGTCTGGTTTCCCAGCGATCGAACCCGGTGCGCCGACATTCAAGCGGTGGCAGGCCTTTCCAAGACTTCGGCTGCGACGCTGGTCTGGCAACCCTCCAAACAAGCCTGGCGTCTGAAACTCGCCCGGCTCGACGATCCAGTATTTGAGGTGTTCGCTGGCGGCGCACACGGCGATCCCACGCGTGGCGTGCTGTTCGCGCGCTACAGTTTCCCCGCGGCCGACTTTGCCGGCGCCGACCCAATTCTCGCCTATCACGATGACGTGCCGGCGCTGCTGCACATCAAGTGCGGCGGCCATCTGTTTCTCTGGAACATCCCGCTTCAGCCCGAGCACGGCAACTGGGCCAGCCAGAGTGAATTTCTACCTTTCTTCATCGAACTGCTCCTGAAACACCGCTCGGCCGGCCAGCCTGCCGCGCCGCGCGACTCGTTGCCCGGCCAAGCCATGATGCGCCGGCTGGATCACGAGGTGTTGAGCAAGGACATCTCTCTCTTGACAGGCCAAAACGCCGTGCCGCTCCAACGTCAAGCCGATCCACAACACGCGATTTTTGCCGCGCTCGACACCACCCGGCTGGGCGTGTATCGCTGGCAATATCGCGGCCAGCCGTTGGGCTGCAATCTCGTCAATTTCCCCACCGTGGAAAGCGACCTGCGATTCCAAGTGCCGGACACGCTGACACAAACCGCCTCCATCGCTCTCGAAGCCGGCCAGGCTGTGCGCGATTTGCGGGAGGGCGTGTCGCTCTGGCCGCTGTTATTGCTGGTGGCCATTGGGGCGGCAATGGCAGAAGCGATGGTGTTGAGAAAGGCGGCGGCATGATGGACCCCTTGCTCCCCATCGAATACGTGCTGCTGCTCGGCACCGTGTTGCTGGCAGCGAGCGGCTATCTGGCGTGGACCTCCGCAGCCGACTGTCCGGCGCGCGCCCGCTGGCTTGTTCTGGCGTCGCGGCTGCTCGGCCTGAGCGGCGTGGTTCTGATCGCCCTCAATCCGGGTCGCTGGCACATCGAGCAACGCGCCCAGACGACGGAGTGGGCAATGCTGCTGGACACCAGCCGCAGCATGGGAACAGCCGACGTGCGCGGCCAGTCTCGCTGGCGTGAAACCTGCCGGCTGGTCCGTCAACTTCTGGCCGACCAGCCACAGCGCCGCTTCCGCCTCTTTACTTTTGATAACAAGCTGCGCGCTCTCGAGTCGGCCCGGAAACTGGCCGACATCACCAGCACGGGCGAGACCACCGACATCCTCGGCGCGTGCGACAGCGCGCTCCAACTCGGCCAGTCTGGCGGCAGCCGGCTGGCGGGCATCATCCTGCTTTCTGACGGGCGGCAGGTCGAACCGGGCAGCCTCGACGAGTTCGCCCTCAAGGCTCGTGCGCTCCAGACACCGGTCTATCCGGTCGTCATCGGCAGCAAGACGGATCTGCCCGATTTGGAAATCGTCGCAGACCGGCGGCAGTTCATTGCGTTCAAGGGACAGCCGCTCAAACTCACGGCCATCGTGCGGCAACGCAATCTCGACCGCGTCACTCCGACGGTCCGGTTGCTGGACGCAGAGGGACGTGTCCTGGCCGAACGGAAGGTTGAATTGGGAGGACGCCCTTCGGCCAGCGTTGAGTTTGAGTTGGTGCCGGACCGGCTGGGTTACAGCGACTACACATTCAAGGTGGACCCGTGGCCCGGCGAGACCGCGCTGGCCAACAACACCTGTCGCCTCGGTGTCTGCGTGCTCGAAAGCAAGCTGAGGGTGCTGCTGGCGGAGGGCATGCCGTATTGGGACAGCAAGTTCATTGCGCAGTTGTTGCAGAAACAGAAGCACCTCCAGTTGACCACCGTTTATCGGTTGTCCGCGTCGAAGTATTTCCGGATCGAGCAAGGCGACGACGCGCCGGGGGATGCCGTGCAAGGCGTTTTCCCGGAGACGGCCGCCGATTTCGCCCGCTACGACGTGATCCTCTTCGGCAAGGGCGTCGAGTATTTCCTGACGCCGGAGAAAACCCAGTTACTGGCGCAGTTCGTGCGCGACCGCGGCGGCGGAGTCCTCTTTGCACGTGGCAAACCCTACAACAACCGCCTGCCCGAACTGGAAAGTCTGGAACCGGCGGAATGGGGCGCGCCGCGCGAAGGAGCTTTCCGCTGGCAGCCGACGGTTGGTGGCGAGGAAACCGGGCTGTTCGGCGGCGATCTGCCGGGCCGCAACGATCCAGTCTGGGAAAAACTTCCCGCCCTGGTTCGCGCGTCGGAATGCGCGCGGCTGAAAGCGTTCACGCAGGTGCTGGCCGAGGGTGTGAGCGGCACGGGCGAACAGGCGCGCCGGTTTCCCGTTGTGCTCAGCCAGCGCTACGGCAAGGGGCTGGTTGTCGCAGTCAACGCCGACGGGTTGTGGCAATGGGATTTCTTCCCCTCGTTTGAAGGCGCCAGCAAACTTTACCGCGGTCTTTGGAGCCAACTGCTGCAATGGCTCGTTACCTATTCCGAATTCCTGCCAGGCCAGGATTACTCGTTGCGCCTGAGCGACACCGTCGTGCGCGCCGATCAGCCCGTTATCGCCCGTGTCTCCAGCCGTGCGCCGGATGCTGCCAGGCTCCAACCGTTGTTGCGAGTGCTCGATGGCAACACCGTCGTGCAAGAAACCGTCCCCTCGCTTGCGGTTGACGCTGCCGGTCGCTGGGAAGGCATTCTTGCCCTTCGCAAACCCGGCACCTACCGGGTGGAGTTGAGCGTCGGCAGCAAGGGATTCAAGCTTTACGAGACGCTTCAGATCCGGTCGCCCCTTGCGGAAAGCGATGATGCCAGCGTGGACGCGGAGTTCATGGCGAAACTAGCTGCGCAAACCGGCGGGATCGTCATCACGGCCGATAACGTCAATGCGCTTTTCCAACATGCCGCCACGCCGCCGTTGGCCGCTCGCGGCGAGAACGCCCAGTGGAAGCCGCTCTGGGATCGCGGCCTGGTTCTGACAGTAATCCTATGTTGCTTCGGCGGTGAATGGTTCATCCGCCGGCGCAACGGATTGATATGACAACCATCGCCACCATCGCGCCGCCGCTGGCGGATTCGCGTCGCGCGTTGCTGAAAACGCTCGGCCAGCGTCGGCGCGTCATGCAGTCAGGCCTAATGCTTCATGCGCTGTTGCGCGTGGCGGGCTACGCGGTGTGCGTTCTGGCCGCGTTGGCTGTGGCGGATTTCTGTCTCGCCCTGCCCTCCGAAGCCTTGCTGGGTCTGGACCTGGCGGCCCTCGTGACACTGGCGGGCGTGTTCTTGCGGCTGGGCCTCAAGGCACTGGCTTATTCCAATCGTGACCTGGCCCAATACGCCGACCGCCTTCTGAGTCAACGCCGCCGCCCGATCCTGAGCGCGTTGGAACTTCAGGCGGCGGCCCACCATCCGCCGGGCAGCTTGGAGAGTTTTCTGATTGAGCGCAGCGTCCGGGCCGGCTGTGACCAGCTGGCATTGACGGCCGGCCGCTGCTTTCCCTTTCCGCTGGTGGTGCGGCAACTGAAGGTGCTGGCTATCCAGATCGCGATGGCGCTTGCGTGGTTCAGCATGGTTTCTTCGGCCAACCAGGTCATTCTCACGCGCATTTTCTTTCCGACCCGTGACGTGCCGCCGTGGAGCCGTTATGTCTTCCATGTCACGCCCGTCCGGCCGAGTGTGCTTTACGGCGGCACCATTGAGATGGCTGTGGAAATCACCGGCCAGCCCGTCCGCTCGCCTGTGAGCTTGCTGACCCGCAAGGGCGGCCGGGTGGACAGCTCGGCCTGTTTCCAGGAGAGCGCGACGCGGTTCGCCCAACGACTCGAAAAAGTCATCGAACCCGTGGAGTTCTGTTTTGCTACAGGACGGGCGCGCAGCCGGTGGCAGTCCTTGTCTGTGCTGCTGCAGCCGCAAATCTCGCTGGCCCGGATCGAGATTGTGCCACCGGCTTACAGCGGATTGCCGAAACGGGAGTTCATCGTCGGCAACGAGCCGGTCGCTTCCCTCGCCGGCTCCCGGGCAACGTTGACGCTGACCAGCAATCGCCCATTGAGCAGCGGCACGCTCGCCATCAAACCCAACAGCAGCAGCGCAGGCGACGAATCGGTTCGCAGTGAGAAGACCGCGCTGCATACGGTGACGTTTTCCTGGACTATGAAGGAAGACTCGCGGCTGGAAGCGCTCATCCGCGACATACAAGGCACGCCCGCCGCCGAGCCATTGACCATTGTCCAAAAGGTTGTCCCCGATCTGCCACCGGAAGTGGCGATCGTTGAACCCGCCAGCGCGTTCGCCCTGGCCACGGCCGGCACGCGGGTGCCACTGATCGGAACCGCCAGCGACGATCTGGGATTGAAGGAAATCGCTGTCGTACGAACGATGGTGGGTTACCGTGACCGCTCGCGGCACATGAGCTTGCCGTCGCCGCAAAAGAGCTACCAGTTCGACGGCTGCCTTGACCTGCCGAACCTCGGCGTGACGGAAGGCGACGTCATTGAAGCCTATCTCGAAGCCCGCGATTACAATCCGTCCCTGATGGGCATCGGCAGTTCCGAGATCGTGCGGATTGAGATCATCTCCAACGACGATTACGCCGAACTGCTGCGCACCAAGATCACGCTGGAGGAATTCGAGGCCCGCTATCAGTTGATCGAATCCCGTTTCACTGCGCTCCAGGAGGCGTTGCGCCAACTACGCGATGAACTCAGACAGCCCAACCGCGACCCCGCCAGGATAGCCGGGCAACTCAAACGCGCCAGCCAACTGGCCGCGGAAAACGCCAGGCTCTTCCAGCAATTGAGCGATGATTTTGCCGCCTACGACATGGAGAAGCAGCTGGGGGCGATGATGAAAGCGCTGGCTTCGGCAACGACCCGGGCGGGCCGTCAACTTGCCGATCAGCGCGCGGATGATCCCGTGACGGTCTGGAACATCGAGAAGATTCTCCGTGATCTCGGAGATAGCGGTCGCGACATGGAACAGCAAGTGGCCGACGCGGCGGAAGTCGTGGCGGTCGGCAAGGTGATGCGCCACGCGGCCACCTTCAAACAGCTCCTCAAACGCGAGCAAGACCTTGCGCGCAAACTCAAACGCTTCGAATCAGAGTTGCGGCCGGACCTTGAGGCGCTGCCGCCGCTGGCCTCGCAGCAAGACGAGATCCGGCAACAACTCGTGGAGATGGCCAGGGCACTGGCAGCCGATGCTGCCGCGCTGCCAGCCAAGGACGACTACGTCGAACTGAAGCAAAGCGCCATCCAGTTCAGCCGGCGGATCGGTGAGCTGCAAATTCCCGAAACGATGGTCGAGGCCGCCGTTGCCGGCAAAAATCAGGATGGTCGCAAAATGTCGCAGCGCACGGCGCTCGCCGCGGGAAAGATGGAGTCGTTGACCGAAAAGCAGGGCGATTGCTTCGGGGGGATGTGCCGGAACCGGCTGCGGTTCAAGGTCAATCCCAACCTCGTCAAAACCATGCGTCAAATGCTGGCGGCCCTGTTGTGCCGTTCGGGACAGGGTGTCGGTCAGGGCGAGGGCGAGGGCGTAGGGGATGGCGGCGACGGTTTCTCGGTCAGCGGCTATTCGCCGCTGAACACACCCGTGTTCGGGCCAGCGCGCAGTTTTCTCAGCCACGGCTCCGCGGCTGCGGGCACAGGACCGGCGGGCCGCGGCCGCGCGGTGATTGACGCCAAGTCGCGCGAGCGGATGACATCCTCTGACAAGCAGGATCTCGCCGGCGACCGGCTGTCGCCCGACCGGGTACCGGAAAAATACCGCGAAGCGGTGAAACGATATTTCGAAAAATGAACACCCTGTTGAAAATCATCAAACCCCAGGCACGGGTTCGCCACGCGCCCGTCTTCTTTTGCATCCTCTGCCTGCTCGCGCTGCCGGCGGGGTCCGCGCGGGCCAAGGACGGTGTGATCCAGTGCGCCAACCTCATCTTCGCCGGCACGCACACCTCGCGTTGTTTCAGCGACGAGTTCCTCAGCGCGGTCCAGCGGGACACCTCCATCGCCACGGAGCGGCGATTCAAGAGTGTGAAGCTGACTTCCGACGAGTTGTTCCGCTACCCGTTCGTAATGATGACCGGCGAGGATGACTTTCATTTCATGCCCAAAGAGCGCGAGAACCTTCGGCGGTATCTGGAGAGCGGCGGATTTGTTCTCGCCTCTGCCGGTTGTTCCAGCAAGGCCTTCGACCGCGCCTTCCGCCGGGAGCTGGCGGCGGTGTTCAGCGGGGCACGGCTGCGGAAGATCCCCCTCACACATCCGCTGTTCCGCACGGTGCATGAAATCAAGGAACTGCGGCTGCATCACCCCAGCCCGGACGTGAACCTGGAAGGATTGGAAATGGGCGGGAAGTTCGTGGTGATCTATTCGCCACACGGTCTCAATGACACCACACATACCGAGGGCTGCTGCTGTTGCGGCGGCAACGAAATCACCAACTCGCTTGAAGTGAACGTGAACATCCTCGTTTACGCCTTGCTGCATTGACCACGATGAACCGCGTGACGACATGCCATACCTCGCGCCGGGCAGCCCTGATTCTGTCCGCTGCGTGTTTGCTGGCAGGCTTCTCCCAACCGATCAACGCCGCGAAGCCCAAGGCCGACGCACCCCTGGGCATCACCGGCTGGAAACCTCCGGTGGACCTCGTGACGCCTTCGGCCCGCGAAGGCAGCCTCGGCCTTAACGATGCGCTGGCGCTCGCTTCCGTGGAATACAAACCGGTGATGGCGCTGTTTCACTCGCCCACGTGCGGCTGGTGTGACCGGCTCAAGCGCGAAGTGCTCACCGACTCGAAGGTCAGGGAGGTGCTGAAGCACTTCATCGTCGTCGAGTCAGACGTCAGCGCCGACCCGATCGCGGCCGAACTCTACCAGGTGCGCAGCGTGCCCACGCTGCTCTTCTTCTCGGCCAATGGTCGCGAGAGGTTCCGGCTCAACGGTTTCTTGACGAAAACAGAATTGCTGAAAGTGCTCAATGCGCTGCTCGACGGGAAACTGGAGAAGGAGGAGACGGCGCGGGTCGCCCAGCTTCTGGAGAAGTTTCACAGTGGCCAGCTTGCGCCGAACCAGTGGCCCGCATTGATGCTGGCGTTGAAGAGCGATCCGGTTCGCGATGAAGTGATGAAGGGCATCGCGAAAATGGAGCCGACGCCGCGCCAGCCGTTGGTTGCGCTGCTTCAAGACTCGCGCTTGGCGGTGCGGTTGGGCGCGTTGGAACTCCTGGAGCGGCTGGCGGGCGACGACTACGGGTTTGATCCGTGGCTGGAGGACCACGAACGCAACGCGGCTGCGTTGGAAAAATGGCACGCCTGGGCGCGTGACACGAAACAGCCCGCAGCCTCTTCGGATGCAGCCGGCTTAAGTGACGAGGCGATTGAGAGCTATCTGAAGGATATGGTCGCGGACCAACCGGAGCGGTCGCGCCGGGCGATGCGAATGCTGGAACGCGGCGGGGAGGCCGTGGTGACGAAGATCGAACAGTTCCAAGCGCGGAATCCGGCTCTGCCGGAAGCGGCCCGGATCAAGTTGCGCCAGATGCGCTACAGCCTGCTGTTGCCACCGGCAGGCGCCATTAGTTCCGACACGCTGGCGCATCGGTTGGTTTTCGCCAATCTCGATGTCCGCCTCCAGACTCTGCGCGAGATCGCCCCGTCGAAGGCGAAGGCGTTGCCCGTGCTGCGGGATTTCCTGTCGGACCACGAGCCACTGGTGCGCGAGACGGCGATTGATTCGTTGGTGCTGGCTGGCGGACTCAAAGCCGTGCCAATCCTGGAGGAACATCTCAAGCGCGAGAGCGACTCGAACGTGGTCTATGCGGCATTGCGCGGACTGGGAGGGGTCGCAAGCAAACGCGGGCTGCGCCTGTTGTGTTCCTATCTCAATGACAGCAACGAAGATCTGGTAGTGGTCGCGCTCGAGAGCATCGGCAGGCTGAAATCCGCCACCGCAGCCGATTCGATTAAAAAGAGTCTTGCCGACCCGCGTTGGCGGGTTCGGGTGGCGGCTTTGGAGGCTGTAGGCGCGCTGCAGCTGCAATCACTCACCGCTGATATCGAGAAGTTGCTGGACGATCCCGATGAGTTCGTGCGGACCGCTGCGGTCAATGCCATCGCCGAGACCTCGAAAGGCGAGGCCGCGACGAAACTGGAGCAGGTGTTCATGCGATATGACGCGCAAAAGGCTGCCGTGGTGAAGGCGTATGACAAGCTCAACCTGCCGTTGCCGGCAAGCGCGATCAACGCCTTGGAGGGCAAACCACCGGAATTGGTCGTCAGTGTGATTGATAACCTGGACCGTTCCAGTGTTGCTGCAACGGCGCTGCTGGTCAGGTTCGCCGCCCACGCCAACCGCGATGTCAGCGCTGCCGCGTTGCGCCAGCTTGCCCAATCGTCGCTCGACAATGCCGACGCCCGCCGTGTGTTTTTAGAAGCGCTCAAGCGGGGAGATCGCCAATCGTTGCTGGCATTGATGGACGCCGTTCGGGTCCGGGCCGAGGTTCTGGCGCGGTTTGATCCCAAGGTCCTACAGGTGGATTTCGCAGGGGACACCCGCCCTCCGGCGCAGCCAACGGCGGCGCAAAAGAAGATGAACGATTTGTTCGATGCCTTTGGCGACGGCCCGCCCACGAAGACATCAACCGGCACCAACGCAATCCGATCCGCGGACGACCTGTTCGCGTTGTTCGCGGACGGACCGAAAGCCGGTGAGAAAGACTTCAGCGGCATCATCCAAGCCGTGCGTCAACACGCCGACAACACCCGCGACCCGGAACTGGCCATCACAGCCGCGTGCCTTCTTTGCCGGCTGGGCGACACTTGCGGTGCGCCGTTGATTGTGAAGTCACTCGACAAGCTGACCACGGATCAGAAAAACAATCTTGCCGAGAACCTCGATGTTGTGCGCCGGCACGAGGCGGTCGAGTTAATCAGGCGATTGCTCCAGGACGACTCGCAGGAGGTGCGCGAAACCGCCATCAACGGTTTGTTCGCTCGTGGCGCCAACCATCGCTGCGTTGAGTTGCTGTTCGCCGAACTGGTGCGACCGGACTCGAAACTCCGCCCCAAGGAGGTTTACGACAGCAGCCGGCTGCTGCAGTTGTGCAGCAAGGGCGAGGGCAAACGCGCCCTGCGCCGATGGACCGAAACGCTTTTGGTCAGCCGTCATGAGAATCTACAGACGTTTGGGCTGATCCTCCTGTCACGCTGCTGGCAAAGCGGCGACCTGGCGGCCATTGGCAAGTTCGTGGCCGCTCCAAGCCCGTGGCAGCGACGCGCTGCGGTTTATGCCTGCGGCCGTGGCGCGCAGGAGGATTTCACGGAAACAGTGCTGCCAGCAGCTTTGAAAGACCCCTCGCCGCACGTGCGGGCGGCGATCCCGGCTGTTTTCGGGCGGCTGAATGAGCGTTGGGTCCAGTACTTGGACGAAACCACGCTCCTGCGCGACCCCTATTTCGGCATCAGCTACGCGGGCACCCGATCACTACCAGACAAGGCGCGCACCGCGCTGAAGCAACTGCTGGAGGATCCTTCGCCCATGGTGCGATTCGAGGCGTGCTTCTGTCTGCTGGTCAACCATGAGCCGTTCGGCCTGGCCAGCTTCGCGGGCGCCATTGAAAGTCTGCCTGATCCAAAGTCAGCCACCGAACGGCTCAGCGAATATCTCGTCGAGGACTACCAACAACTGGGACAAAACTGGGCGTTCCTGCTGCCCTATGTCGAAAGCCAGATCGAGAAAGACAAACTCAGTGCGCTATATGCGCACTTCGGCGCGAGCGAAGAAGACGGCGCAGCCATCCCGAAACCCGCCCTCAAAACCGAGGCCACCTACCTGCGCCCCAAGCAACCGCCAATGGCCGCGCCAGCCAACCAGGAACTGAAACTGGTTTATTTCAGCAAGCCGGGCTGTCCAGATTGTGAACGGGTCAGCCGCATCATCGAACAACTGAAGGAATCGTTTCCGCGGCTGGTGGTGGAAGAACATAATATCAACAAGCGCAAATCCCTGCTCTACAGCGAGGCGCTCTGCGAGCGGTTCGGCGTGTCGGAAAAGCTGCGGCTGGTTGCCCCAACCGTGTTTTGCGGCGCCGGCGTCTTGGTGAAAGACAAAATTGTTTTTGACCGGCTTGGTCATTTGCTGGCGCGGTCAGCCGCCGTGCCGTTGTCGGGTTGGTATATCCAGCCTCAGCAGGAACTTCAGGCCGCCGACGCCGCGATCAACCGGCGTTTTTCCACGATCAACCTGGGGGTGGTGTTGCTGGCCGGGCTGCTGGACGGCATCAACCCGTGCGCGTTTGCAACGATTATCTTCCTGCTGTCCTGGCTGCGCGTGGCCAAACGCTCTTCGCGCGAGATCGCCCAGATTGGCACCGCTTATTGCGCGGGCGTGTTTTTAGCCTACTACGTGCTAGGATTGGGCCTGGTGGAAGTGATCACGCGCTTATCGGTGCTCCAGTGGGTCAGCCAGGCGGTTAACTGGCTGATGGCGGCTTTCACGTTGGTGCTCGCGGGCCTGAGCCTGCGCGACGGCGTGCTGTGCTTGCGCGGCCAGATGACGGAGATGACATTACAGTTGCCCGATATGCTGAAGCTGCGGATTCACAGCATCATCCGCACTGGCATGCGACACCGGCGGTTTGTGATGGTGGCGTTTGGCATCGGGTTGGTGGTTGCGTTGCTGGAACTGGCCTGCACGGGTCAGGTTTATGCTCCAACACTGCTCTTCATGACCAAGAGCGGCAACCTGCTGGCGATGGCCTATCTGTTGCTTTACAATCTGGCTTTTATCACCCCGCTGCTAATCGTTTTCCTGCTGGCCTACGGCGGGATGCAGAGCGAAACTTTCACCCGTTTCCTTCAGCAGCGGGCCGCGCTGGTCAAATTCGGCACTGCCCTATTGTTCGGTCTGATGTTTCTCTTGTTGGTGTTTGGCCAGCGATTAATCTCTTAAATGAAATGGTCGGCAACAAAACTGAGTGCTGCCTTGCTGTTGGCGGCCATCACCGCGAACGCGGTGCCGGTTGCCGACGCGGCCGGCGAACGCCCGGTCGTTCCTCCCGGCGCCACGGCGATCCTGCTTGCCGGCGTCGCGGGTGATGTGGAGAGCGAGAGGACTTTTTCAGACCAGTTGCGCGGGTGGCTCGAAGTGCTCGAAGCCCAGGCCAGCCCGCCGCGGCGCGTCGTTGTGTTGCGAGACGGCGAGTTCGCCGTGCCGTCCTCCGCGAAGCTCCCGGTCCAGGTGAGCGCCACAACGCGCGCGGAGTTTCTCGCGTTGGGCGCGAAACTGGCGGGCAACACCGGACCCCTGTTGGTCGTCGCGTTCGGCCACGGCGGCATGCAGGGCGCCACGCCGGTGTTGCACGTGCGCGGGCCGCGGCTGACGCCGCCGGACTTCAAAACATTCGCGGATCGCATGCCGCAGGCGGAATCGCAATGGCTCCTGTTCTTCCGCGGCAGCGGCGCTTTCGCCGCCGAACTTGCCGGCCCGCATCGTTCCATCATCGCCTCCGAGCACGACACGCCGTTCTCCAATGATCCCGTCGGCGCCTCCCTCGTGTTGAAATCGCTCCGCGCCAATCCCGGTATTGCGTTCAGCGCACTCGCCGACGAACTCGGCCGCGCCACGGCCGCCTGGTATGCCGATCGTCATCTCGCGCGCACTGAGGACCCGACGCTCTGGCCGCCGGGCCAGCCGCCGCGCGTTCTCACGACCGCCGAAAACAAAGGCCCGCTGGCCTCCCGGCCCGCCCGAACCGAATCGCCCGCGCCTACCAAATCCGAACTGTCGGCGGCGTGGAAAAGCCTCGTGCGCACGAACCCAAGGGATTTCCCCGACGCGGATGGCGTCGTGCTGCGTCGCAACGTGAGCTACACGCTCGGCAGCAGCCCTGCCATCGCCGCCGAACACGACGAATTCATCCAGATCCTGACCGCCGACGGCAAGCGCCTTGGCGATTTCGATTTCGCGTTCTCGCCGCCGCACGAGGACCTGACCTTCCTCGCCTGCGAGGTTTTGCGTCCCGATGGCACGTTGGCGCGGCTCGACCCGGACGAAATCCGTGAGACGGGCGGATCCGCGCCGGGCGATTACAAGCTCGGCCGGCGAAAGATGTTCTCGCTGCCTGGGATCGCGCCCGGCGCCGTGCTTCACGTGCATTACCGCAGTGAATGGAAAACGTTCCCGCTGCCGCACATCTCGCTCTCGATCCCGATCACGTCAGAGCTGCCGGTCAACGACCTTGCGGTGCGCGTCACCGTCGGCGGCAAAGCGCCGTTTTATTTCGCATTCGACCACGCGCCGCCACGGGACCCGCAGATCAAACAGGGCGCTTACGGCACCGATTACTCGTGGCATTTCGAACGCGTTCCCGCCGAAGTTCATGAAACGCTCGGTCCGCCGCACGCCACGCCGGCTGTCGCTATCTCCACCTGGCCGGACTGGGCCGAATTCGCCGCGTGGTATTCGCGCATCATCAAGCTCTCTGACCAGACGGGACCGGAGATCACCGCCAAAGCTCACGAGCTGACGCGCGGGGCCGGGGACGATCGCGAGAAAGTGCGTGCGATCTACGACTACGTCACCGGCCTGCGCTACGTCGCCATTCCCCTTGGCGTAAACTCTTTCCGTCCACACGCCGCCGCCAATGTTTTCAAAAACCAGTTCGGCGATTGCAAAGACAAGGCCAACCTCTTCAACACCCTGTTGCGCGCCGTCAACGTGGATGCGTGCCTCGTGCTCGTGCCGCGGTTCTCACAGGCGCACGCGGCCGTGCCGGGGTTCGCCTTCAACCACGCCATCTCGCGCGTCACCCTTGGCGGTGAAACGATCTGGGTGGACACCACCGACGACGTGTGCCGCTTCGGCCTGCTGCCGCCCGGCGATTCCGGCCGCAACGTGCTGGCGGTGGACGGCAAGTCCACCGCGCTCTCGCGCCTGCCGCGTCCCGCGCCAAACGATCATCGCCTGCGGCTAAGCGCGCAAGTGAACTGCGCCGCGCTCGCCGGCGCGCTGCCGGTCTCGGTCGAACTGACGACGCAAGGTTTTGCCGACTACCAATTGCGCACCGTTGCCAGTGGCCTCAGCCGGCACCGATCCGCCCAGCCGTTGCTGGCAGCGCAGTTCCGTCTGGCCAACGGGAGCTTCGCGATGGACAAGCAAACGTTCACACCCGCGTCGGCGCTCAATGAGGAATTCGGCTGGAGCGCCACAGGCCAGCTCATCGGCGTCGCGTCGGACAATCCGCAGTTGCTGCGTCCGCCGTTCTGGGTGCCGCGCGAGTGGGATTCGGCGTTGCATCGGCGGACAACTCCGCTCTTCCTCAACCAGGGCTATCCGCTCACGCTCGATGAAACCGTCACCTTCACGCTCCCGGCGGGCGCGCATGGCACCGGACCGTCCGCCACGAGCGAGAATGTCCAGCCGCCGTTGCGCTGGAAGCTGGCATGGTCGCGCAACGGAGATGAGCAACTCTCCGCGACACTCCGCGTCGAATTGTCGGGTGGAGAATTATCAGTGGAAGAAACCGTCGCGTTTCAGCAACAACTGCGCACGTTACTCGACGCGCTCGCCCGCGGCGCGAGCATAACGGTTGCGAAATGATTGCCGGCGATGCAACTACCAGTGGCCTGGACGCACAACCTGCTCCGCTTTCGCCAGTGATTCGGGTGCCAGCAACTGCGCGTGTGAATTTGACTAGCCCGCCTGCGGGGTGGGTGTTATCTGTAGCGGTTGACTGGAGCGCGTCACATTCAGCGTGGTCTCGCGCCCCAACTGACAGGAGAACGCCATGACACTTTCAGGTCCGCCTCCGATTCCGCGCGTGGTGCCGCCGGTAATCAACCCCGACCCCGCCAAGACCCTCGAATCACTGCCTGAGAAAGTCCGCCAGATTCACACCGAAGTCCGCAAGGTCGTCGTCGGCCAGGACGATGCGGTGGACGCGGCGATCTACGCGTTGTTTTCACGCGGCCACTGCCTGCTGGTCGGCGTGCCGGGCCTCGCCAAAACGCTGCTGGTCCACGCGCTCTCGCGGCTGATGGAACTGGGTTTCTCGCGCATCCAGTTCACGCCCGACCTGATGCCGTCCGATATCACGGGTACCGAGATCCTGGAGCAGGACGCCGCCACAGGCCATCGCCGGTTTGTGTTCGCGCCGGGGCCGATTTTCACGCAGGTGCTGCTCGCCGACGAAATCAACCGCACGCCGCCGAAGACGCAGGCCGCATTGCTGGAGGCGATGCAGGAGAAGACCGTCACCGTTGCCGGAAAGGTCCACAAGCTCGACGACCCCTTCATCGTGCTCGCGACGCAAAACCCGATCGAGCAAGAAGGCACCTATCCGCTGCCCGAGGCGCAGTTGGACCGGTTCCTGTTCGAGGTGCTGATTGATTATCCATCGCTCGCCGACGAGAGGACGATTGTCGAGCAACACTCGTTTACGCCGCTCGACCGCTTGCGGCCGGCGCTCACGCGCGACGAGGTGTTGAAATACCGCGATGTCGTTGCGCAAGTGCCCGCCGCGCCGAACGTCGTGGACTACGCCGTGCGCGTGGTTCGCGCCACCCGGCCCAACGATCCCGGCGCGGCCGACTACATCAAACGCTGGATTCGCTGGGGCGCCAGCCCGCGTGCGAGCCAGTTCCTGATCCTGGCCGGCCGCGCGCGCGCCGCGTGCCATGGCCGGTTCAACGTTGCGTGCGAGGACGTCGCGGCGCTGGCCCCGCTGGTGTTGCGCCATCGGCTCATCCGCACTTTCCAGGCCGACGCCGAGAGCAAGAGCACGGACGACATCATCGCGATGGTGCTAAAAGACGTGCCGCGTGAGTCCAGTAGCCAGTAATCAGTGGTCATGATCCGTAATCAGTTCCCAGTCGCGGCGACTTCCTGATGACGGATCACTGACCACTGGTTGCTGACTGCTGAATAATGATTACTGTTCGCCAATGATCGCCACCAGCCAATCACTCGCGGACCGTTTCGATCCGAAGGCGCTCGCGGCGCTGGAGGGACTCGACTTCAAGGCGCGCTATGTCATGGAGGGTTTCCTTAGCGGGCAGCACGAAAGCCCGTTTCACGGGTTCAGCGTCGAGTTCAGCGAGTATCGCGACTACCAGCCGGGCGACGACCTCAAGCACCTCGACTGGCGGCTCTATGCCCGCAGCGACCGGCTCTGCATCAAACGCTACACGCTCGAGACCAACGTCCGGTTCTACGTGCTCTGCGACACAAGCGCCTCGATGGCGTATCGCGGCGGTGGCGCGTGGGGGTCGAAACTCGACTGCGCGCGCATCCTGGCGGCGGCGCTGACATGGTTCCTGCTGAAACAAAACGACGCGGCGGGCCTGCTCGCGCCGGGCGGCGCTGACGGCGTGCCGCATTTCATCCGGCCGTCGCAGAAGCCATCGCAGTTCGGCATGATGTTGCGCCACCTCGAACAGCTCCAGCCCGCCGGGGGCGCGTGTCTGTCCGGGTTGCTCGCGGAGGGCGCGCGATTGATTCATCGGCGCAGCGTCGTGCTGCTGTTCTCCGACCTGATCGAGCCCGCAGAGGAGGTTGAAATGGGCTTCAAACAACTCCGTTTCCACGGGCATGAGGTCATCGTCTTCCAGGTGCTCGACCGTGACGAAATCGAGTTCCCGTTCACATCGCCGCTGCTGTTCGAGGACCTCGAGACCGGCGTGCGCCGGCAAGTGTCGCCATCGGCGGCGCGCGAGAAGTATCTGGCCCGCTTCCATGCGTTCATGGAGTCGCACCGGCAGCTTTTTCGGAGTCTTGAAGTGCCTCACTGCGTCGTTCGGACCGACGAAGATCCCTGGCACGCGCTGGCGATGTTTCTCGCGGAAAGAAGGAGACTCAAGTGAAACGCATTGCGCATGCCGCAATGCAAGGCGCCGCTCCCGCCATGCGTCTGAACCGATGAACCTTTCTTTTCTCAATCCGTGGCTCTGGCTGGGTGTGCTGGCTCTGGCGGCGCCGGTCTGGCTGCATCTGCGGCGGAAGCCGCCAGCCAACCTCTTGCGTTTTTCGGCTTTGCGTTTCCTCGACGATCAGCCCGTGCCGCGCCAAAGCCCGCTCCAGTTGCGTGAACGGCTCCTGTTCCTGTTGCGCGCAGCAGCGCTGCTGCTGATCGTCGCCGCGTTTACGTGGCCGTTTCTGCGCGACGAGGCGGCGCTGCTGATCCGCGAAAGCCGCGTCTATTTGCTCGACAACACCCTGAGCCATCAATCCGGCGAGGGTTTCGTTCGCGACCGTGATCGCATTGCTCGCGAGATTGCTGGCGCGGGCCGGGAGGTTCAGGTCGCGGTGATCGAGCTGACCTCGCAGCCACGCGTGATCGCGTCATTTGGCGATGACCGCGAGGTCGTGGTTCGAAAACTGCGCGAGTTAAAACCGTCGTTTCAGCGCGGCTCGCTGCTGACGGCGTTCCAACAGGCCAACAGCTTGCTGATGAACTCGCTTGGCGACCGCAAACGCATCGTGCTCTGCAGCGACAACCAGGAAAACCAGTGGACCGAAAACGCCAGCGTCCCGCCGTTCCTCCATAACGTGGAGGTTACACTGCCGGCGATTGCCGCGACGCAAGCGCCGAATCTTTCACTGGCCGAGCCGCGCGCGCAGCGGATTTTCCTCGGCGATAAGTCGGTGGTGAATTTCGCAGTCCAACTCAATCATCAAGGTCCTGCCAAAACCGCGAACGTCACGTTGCGCGCCAACGGCCAGACCATTGTCAGCCGCGCTGTCGAACTGCCCCCGGCGGCCGGCAGCGTGCCGCTGCAAGCGCAATGGGAGGCCGATCCCGCGCTCTGGCTGCGCGGCGAGGTCAGCGTCGAAGGCGACCCCGACGCGCTGCCGGGCGACAATCGCGTGTTCTTCTCCCTGCCGCCGGTGCGCGAGGGCAAAGTGGCGTTGCTGGCGCGCTCGCCCTATCTGCGACTGGCGCTGTCGCCGGAAGTCATGCGCGGCCAGTGGGCCGCCCGCTCGCTCGATCCGGCCCGTGTCGCCGCCGAACTCGCCGCCGGCCGTGACGCGGATGTGCTGTGCATCGAGAGCAACTACCTCCAATCGGCCGACGCGCGCAAACTGGTCCAGCGTTACATCAGCAATGGCCGCGGCGTTCTGCTGTTGGTGGACCGCATCACGCCGCTGGTCGGCGGCGCGCTGCGCGAACTGGGTTTCGAACCGGAGCCGCCCGCCCCGTCGGGCGCAAAAGCGGCGGCGGAGCGAATCGAGTTTGTGTTTCCAAACCACCCGATTTTCCATCCGTTTGTCGCGTCGGATTTCGGTAACCTGGCGGAGGTAAAAATCCTGCGCCACGTCCGGTTGCGATGCCCGTCGGCGATGCCGCTGATGTTTTCCCAGTCGGGCGACGCGGTGTTTTTCCAAACAACAAAAGGCCCCGGCAGACTGTTCGTGGCCGCGTTTGGCTTCGAGCGCGAGCAGACCGACTGGCCGCTGCATCCGACATTCATCCCGTTCTTGGATCTTTGCCTGCAAAGCGCCCGTGCCGAGGACGACATGCCATCGAGCTTCGAACCGGGCGAGATGTGTGCGTTGCATGTTGCAGCCGACCCGCCCGTCCGCGAAGTTGCGCTGCGCGATGAGCGCGGTGAAGTTGTGCGGACGCCCGTCGTCGGGCGGCGCGCACAGTTCCGCGTGCCCGATCTGCCGGGGCTTTACGCGTTGTGCTACGACAGCGGCCATGAGCCGGAGAAAATGCTCAGCGTCAATCCTTCGCCCAAGGAATCGCAGCTTGTGTATGTGGAATCTCCCGATGCGCTGAAGAACTGGCAGTTTCGGGGAGCGCAGCCAGCGTCGCCCGCGACACGAACCGTGCCGGCGAGGGGGTTGTCGCTGTCGGGCATCTGGCAGCAGCGGTTGTGGTGGTGGATGCTGGTGGCCGGACTGATGGCGCTGATGGCCGAGCAGGTGTGGCTGGTTTTGCGAAAGGAGCGGGCATGAATTTGCCCGTCATCGAGCAGCGTTTCGCGAGGGTCGTCTCGCGACTGCGCTGGCTGCGCTGGCTGCAACACACCTCGACCCTTGGCGCGATCACCTGCGCGTTGCTGTTGCTGCTCAGCGTGGCGATGGTGCACGGCTGGATCGTGCAGAAAATGATCGTTGCGGCGCTGATCGGTCTGGTGGCGTTTGGCTCCCTTGGCGCGGCGGCGACGGTGTTGCTCGTTGTTCTCGCAAACACACCGGAGCGCAGGAAGCTTGCCGGCGCCGTCGAGAGTGTGCAGCCGACGCTGCAGGACCGGTTGAACACGCTGGTGGCCTTGGAAAAGAACCGGCACGTGCATACGGTGTGGTCGTTCTACCGGCGCATCGAAGAACAAGCGCATGACGTGCTCGTCGCGGAGGAAGCCCGGGCGCCATTCCCGTCCGCGCGGCCGCTGACGCATCTGGCAGTATTCTTCATCATGCTGGCCATCACTTGCTTTTACAATGAGCGCTACGTGCCCTGGGAACGGCTGGTGGAAAACGAGAGGCTGACCAAAGCCGTCGCACCGAAACCGGAAGAGCCGTTTGAACTGCCACCCCCGGAAGTGGCTGCCGGCAAGCAGCAGACGGCCTGGGGCGAGGTTCGCATCACCGAACCCGCCCGCGACTTGCGCGTGACGAAGGTGGACACCGTGCCGTTGCAGATTGAGGCGGCGGCCAACTCCGCGCTGACGAACGTCGCCTGGTCCTCTGCGGTCAACGGCGCGGCCGAGCAAGCGCACGTTTTGCCCGCGCCAACCGAGCCGCGCTACGCGGCGTATCGTCCGATCGTTTACCTCGACGAATACCGCCTCGACGACTGGGATGTGCTCACTTACTACGCGAAGGCTGCCACGGAACGGTCCGATTCGTTCGCATCCGAGGTTTACTTCCTCGAAGTGCGGCCGTTTCGCGAGGACATCCTGAAAATGCCCGGAGGCGAACACGGCCAATCCTACGAGTTGTTGAACGAACTGAGCACGTTGATCAACCGCCAGCAACACGTCATCCGCCAGACGCACCGCCATATCCAGCAGCCGCAGCCGACAGCAGAGTTGCAGGATCAAGACCGCAGGAAACTGGCCGAGGCCGAACTCGATCTCCAGCAGGCGGCAGTGCATCTCTATGCGCGCATTGCCGGCGAGATGGAAAACCAGCCGGTTGGCGACGTGCTCAATCATCTGGCCCTGGCTGCCAACGAGCTGGAACGCGCGGGGACCTCGCTCAAGGACAACTTCATGGCCGGAGCGTCCAACCACGAGCGCAGCGCGCTGACCGAACTAGTGGCCACGCGCAAGAACTTCCAGAAATTCGTCACGGAACACCCCGATGCGTTTGCCAAGCCGAAGCCAGACGAGACGGCCCCGTTCGTTGCCGAACAGGCGGACAAGTTGAAGGAGATGGCCGAGTTCCGCAACGAATCGCAGGCCGCACAGGAGTTTGTGAAACAAGCGGCCGAGCGACAGCGGAGCATTGCCCAGCGCACGGCGGCGTCGAAAAAGGCCGACTACGCCAAGCACGCGGCGGCGGAGGACTCACTGAAGCAATCGTTGCAGGATTTTTCCGACCAGCACCCGCAGGCGATGCACGGAGTGGAAAAGGAGTTGAGCGAAAGCAAGGGTGCACTCAGCCATGCTGCGGAGGGATTGAGGCAGGGCGCGCGCAACGCGAAGGCCCGGCCGCACGAGGCAACGGAGAAGCTCGAGCAGTTACACGACGCGATGAAACGGCAGGCGGCAGGCCAACAGCTTGCCGACGCATACAAGCTCAAGAAGATGCTCGACGACAAGATCAAGCAGTTCGGCCAGGTCGAGCAGAAGCCCGATGCGATGACCGAACAACAACTCCAGAAAGACGCCGGAGACGCGAAGGGAACGCTCGATCAACTCAAGAACATCGTTGACCAGCAAGCGATGCGCGGCGCGTTCGGCCCCAAGTTGGGCCAGGCGTTGGGCGACCAGAACAAGAAGGAACTGGATGCGAAGCTCAACGCGCTGGCCGCCGCGAAACAGGATGCGGCAAGACAGCAACGGGCCGGCGAAGCGAAACAGGGCTTGGGCCGGGTCAGCAAGGCGTTCACCGAAAGCCAGCCGCCCGTGTTGCAGGAAGCGCAGAACTCGGACGCGCTCAAGGAGGGCGAACAGGACGCGTTGGACCGGGGCCTGTCGCAACTGGAGAGTTTGTTGCAGCACCAACAAAACAACCACCCGCTGTCGCCAGGAAACGAAGCAAAGCAGCGCGAGGAGGCGTTGCGCAACCTAAGCGCGGGCCTCTGGGGCATGCACGGCCATAACGAGCGCACCGACAAGGTCGTGGCATTGCTGGAGCGGGAGTTGAAGGAAAAAGGCCAGCCTCTCGATGAACTGCGAATCCAGAAGTTGATGGACGAGTTGCGGACTTTCTCGATCGAAGTCAGCGACAAGGACCGGAAGAAACCCGACGAGCCAACGACCACGACCGTGGACCCGTCGCGGCTGCCGCCGGCATATCGCGGCCGGATCGAACAGTATTTCAAGAAGCTCTCGGAGCAACGATGACTGCGCGCATCCTTTTCGATTTCCCGCCTGGCTGGCAGCTCGGATTGCCGCTGGTGGCCGCGATGCTTGTGCTCGCGTGGCGATCGTTGCGCGGGCGCGGACTGGGGCGCGGCGCGGCGTCGGTGTTTTGCGGGTTCCGGGCCGTTGCGCTGCTCGTGTTGGTGTTCCTCGCTGCCCGGCCCGTGTGGGTGGCGAAAGACGAGGAAGCAAAGAATACGCCGAAATCCGCCGTGCTACTGCTCGACCGCAGCGAAAGCATGTCGCTCGAGGAGAACGGCGAAACGCGCTACGCGCAAGCCATGGCTTTCACGCGCGAGCGGTTGCTGCCCGCGCTGCATGCGGCGAGTCTGAACGTGCACCCGTTGTTGTTTGCGGAAGATGCCGAAGTGGCGACGGGAAATCAGGCGGCCTCAGCCCAGCCCAACGGCCGACGAACGAATCTTGGCGGCGCCATTGCCCGCGGGCTGGCAACCGTCACGGGCAGGCCGCTGGCCGTGATCGCCATCACCGATGGCGTGGCCAACGAGAGCGCCGACAACGCGCGGGCATTCGCGGCGCTGGCCGACGCGGGCGTGCCGTTCATCGGCGTGGGCGTCGGCAATGACCGCGGCGTGCAAACGCTCATGTTGCGCCGGGCCGAGGCGCCGCCGGTCGCCGCGCCGAACGCGGCGTTCACAGTCACGGCGCAACTCGAGATGATGAATGCGGAGGCGATGCCGCCCTTCGATCTGGCGCTGTTGCGCGACGGCCGGCTCCAGCAGACGAAGACCGTCAACGCGGGGAAAGGATCGCGGTTCTGGCAGGAGACGTTTCGTGTCCTCGAAAAGGATGCAGGCGTCCACAACTACGCGCTCCAGTTGATGCCGCCGTCGGTGCCGGGGTTGAAGTGCGTGGAGACGCAGGCCGCAACGACCGTGCGCATCAGCAGCGAGAAGGAACTCCGCGTGCTCTACGTGCAGGGTGCGCTGACTTGGGATTACAAGTTTATCGGCCTGGCCTTGCGAGGCGATCCGGCCATCAAGCTCACCGGCCTGACGCGCACGTCGAGCAAGTCGGTGTTTCGCCAGAACGTCGAGAGCGCGGGCGAGTTGCTCGGCGGTTTCCCGACGATGCTGGAGGAACTCGCACCGTATCGCGTGGTGGTGATTTCGAACCTGAGGCCGGCCGACTTGAATCCGGCACAACAGGAACTGCTGGTGCGATTCTGTGGCGAACTGGGCGGCGGCGTCTTGATGATCGGCGGGGCGGACACGTTCGATTCTTCCTGGCAAAGCAGCCGGCTGGAGCAAATGCTGCCGGTGATGTTCTCGACGGACCGCGGCGTGCGCGGACTGGACCGCCCGTTCCACTTGCAGGTCAGCGATGAGGCGCTGCAGCATCCGGTGTTTCAAATCCGCGACGACCGGCCGAGCCGCGACGTGTGGGCGCAGTTGCCGGCGTTTACGCATTACAGCCGCGTGGATTCGGCGAAAGCGGGCGCGCAGGTCTGGGCGGTGCATCAGGAAGACCAAGGGCCCGCAGGCCGGCGGATCCTGATGGCCGCGCAGCGTTACGGCGCGGGACAGTCGGCGGTGATCTGCGTGCAGAACTTCTGGCGGTGGCGGTTGGCGAAGGATTGCGAGTCGCCATATTTCGACCGCTTCTGGCGGCAATTGTTCCGTTTTCTCGGCGAATCGGGCCGGCAGGACGTGGCGATCCACTTCATCAGTCAGGACTTGCGGCCGCGGTCGGACGTCCGTGTCGTGCTGGAACGCCAGCCGAATCCGAAGAACATCGCGCAGGCAGCCGGGAAATTCTTGGTGCGTGTCGAGGGCGGCGACAAGGCGATCGTTCACGAGCAAGTCGTGGACCTCGCGCCCGCACGGCCGGTCGATCTGGTGTTTCGCGCAGAAAAGGAGGGCCTCTATACGGTGACGGTGCTGGACGCGATGAAGCACGCCGTGGCCAATCGTTCGCTGGAAATCCGCGACATCAACGTGGAGTTGCAGCAAACGGCGCGGAACATGGAAGGGTTGCGCCAGTGGGCCGCGCTGAGTGACGGGCTGGCGGTGAAGCTTGAGGATTGCCGTGACGACGGCGGATTGGTGAACACGATCCGGTCGAAGATTGAGCAGGTTCGTCGCAACCGCGTGTTGCGCCGGCCCGTCGGTGTCAACGGCTGGATGCTGGCGCTGACGGCCGGCTGTCTCGGCGCGGAATGGATTTTGCGGAAACGATTCGGACTGTCATGAAACCCCGAAGACTCTTGGTTTTGATGGTCGTTGCTGCGGCCGCCCGGCTTGCCTGGAGCCAGGAAAGCGACGACCGGTTGGCGACATTTTTCATGGGCCGCATCCAATACGGCCGGAACATGGGCAGTGATTGCGGTGGCGTCGGCCAGGATTTGCTGAAGCTCGTGTCGCGCGCGTCCACGATCAAGATCCAGGACGAGCGCAAGGTCAAGCTGGTCGGCGAGGAGTTGTTCGACACGCCATTTGTCTTTATGAACGGCCACAACGATTTCGTGCTGACCGAGGCGGAGTTGGCGAATCTGCAAAAATATTTCAGCCACGGCGGCTTTATGCTCTCGTCGGGCTGTTGCACGAACCCGGCGTATCCGGCCGCGTGGCGGCGCGAATTCAGCCGGGTTTTCCCGAACGAACGGGTCAAGCCACTGTCCTACGACCATCTGATCTACAGGACGTTCTACAAGATCGAGCGGGTGCGTTGCCTGCACGAGAGCCGGGACATCCATCTCGAAGGTTTGTTTTACCAAGGCAACCTCGTGGCCGTGATGTGCGAGGAGGGCCTGTGTTGCGCGTTCAGCGCCAACAACAGTTGCAATCGGGGCAAGGGCATCAGCCCCGAAGACGGCCAACGGCTGGCGCTCAACATCGCCGTGTATGCATTGACGCACTAAGCAGACAGGACAGGACGCCGGTCCCGGTCTTCGGAGACAACGAGTGGTTGGAGAATACAGATGGAAGGCCGGAAAAGGCGCCGCCAGCATCGGCGACATCAGGAAAAGAAGTGTTAGACGCAGCGGGAGCCCAATGAAATGAACTGGCTCGACACGCAGACCAAGGGAATACTTCAAAAGGAACATGAGACGAAGCTGGCTCCTTCCAAAACTGCGGAATTCGCCTTGGTCTTGATTCAAAGGGGAGTGGACCGGAAACGGCTTGTTCGTGCCATATGCCGGATTAACGAGTGCGGTGAATCGGAGGCCGATGAATTATCCCACCATCCTCTGCCGGTTGCGATCAACACCGATCTAAGCCAGGGCGATGCACTTTGGGGACAATTTGAGTTGATTTGTTGTAATACCATTGGAGTGTTCGTTCGCAGCGAGGTTGTGGAGCAAAGCGACGGGCGCTATATCCAATCGCTATTCCAAACCGTCTTGCATAGCCCTGAGTTCAAGCCGGTGAGGGTGCGGGTTGTCAACGTTCCACTAACTGAAGCGGAGAAAACGTTCATGGACCAGTTTCTCGGCATCGCAACTCCAGGATTAAAAGATCTGGCCTTTCCATTCGGGATTGAGGTTCCTTTCAAGAAGGCGCGGATCATGAAACACTGGGCCGGGCGTATTGGAGCACAACTGCAAATCGAATTGCCTCCATGAACTCGCATTACATGTTCCAGTCTCCATTATTCCACGGCAAGTCAGGTTTTTTTAAGAAGGGAACGATACTCGCAACAACCCATAGCTTCGTCCGCGGAAATCATACGATAGAAACTTCATCCCATCGCGTGTTTGATGAGATCATGCAACGAGGCGTTGCATGGTCGCCATCGGTTCACGATGGCTGGAGGATAAACGAATTTCCAAAACAAGGAGAGCGGCGTCATCACTGGCAAAAGCGATTGACACCTGCAATGACCGGGAGGAAACTGCCCGACAACGTCGGCTACATGGACCACGACTCGATGAGTAAAGATACGGCAATGAAACAGGAGACAGAAAGTCTCCGCTTGGCCTTGTGCTCCTTGCCTGTCATCAGTCGGCGGAACTTTTTGGCGGGAATCACAGGCGCGACATTGGGGCTGACTGGAGCAGGGTCTCGTGAGGGGCTGCTGGCAGCTTCGAAGACGACACAGATGAACATCCTATCCGGAGAACTGAAAACGTGGCGGACCCTTAAGGGCATCGAAGGACTGGAAGCCGGTCTCGAGTTTCTGGAAAAGGCGGACTTGGCAGCATTGTCGCCGGGGAGGCATGAGATCAATGGCGATTCCGTTTTTGCCACCGTCTCGAAATCACCGTCCCGGGCGCCAGAGACCGCTCAATTCGAGTCGCACCGTAAATACATCGACATCCAGTGTTTGATTGCCGGCGCGGAAATCATTGGGGTCGCTCCGGTCGATCAACTAACAGTTTGTTCCCCCTACAACGAGGCCAAAGACATCATGTTTTACTCGTTGCCCAAGCAATTCGAAAACATCGAAATGCACCCGGGTCATTTTGTGGTCTTCTTTCCCGAGCATGGGCACTTGCCACTGTGTCATTTTAACGGCGTGCACGAGATTCACAAAGTCGTGGTCAAGATGAAAGTGGATTATTGGAGGGCCCACCGGAAGCCATAGCGGCAACCGAGACCGCGGCAGTGAAATGGTATCGCAAGGCTGCCGGGCAGAATTACGCCCATGCTCAATACGATCTGGGCAATTGCTACAGCAAGGGCGAATGCGTTAAAAATACGTCGTGGAAGGTTACAGATGGATGCTGCTGGCGGCGAGGCAATGCGTTGAAACTACAAAGAGAACTGTAATCGCATTGGAAGGCGCGTTGACAACGGATCAAATTGGGGAGGGGAAGCGGCGTGCGGATGATTGGATCCAGCAATACAACTTCAAGACGCGCTAGCGCCTTCAGACGAGAGCCATGATTTTAATAATACTACACGCTCCAGCACATCAAGTCCGGCCGCCGCAGCGCGGGCAACAGTGTCGGTGATGTGCTTGCCACCGGGACGCAACGCCACGGCGAGTTGAGACAAAGGTTTTCACGCTCATGTTGGGCGACTCCGGGTTTACCCGGTTTACAACCGATGGCACGACTTGTTTTTTCATAGCGACTGTGTTTTCGCAAGGTCTCAACGTTGGCGCTGATGTGACCTTGCATTTTCGAGTCAACGGATGTGTTAATCTGGGCCAAGAGAAGGATCCGGATGAAAGGCAGGCGGTGCTCGACGCAAAAACTTGCAACCTTTTACCAAAATTTGCGCTGACTGCTGATGACTCGGGATGACGAAAAAGCGAACCTGTTCAGCGGTCGCTGATTGGTGATGACTACTGAGAACTCAGGCAAACAGGCCTGTCTTGATTGGGAAACTCCTGCTCTGGTTCGCTGAGCTACAGGTGCTACCGTAACAGAAGCGCACAACATTTCATGTATGGCTTCGCCTTTATGCGCGAGTTTGCCTAAGTGAACAAGTCGGTTGTCAGACGGCCTTGAACAGGGTCCAGAACGACCGTGTCAGCAAGAACTCAGCCACGCCGAGGATGGACAAATCCCAATCCATCAGGCAGCATCACCCCGGTCGCAGACTAACTCGTCAAGCGGCCTGGAAAGAGGAGTCGGATTACAAGGACAACAAGCCACAAACACTTTTCCCGCTTGAGCGTTGAAGCGTCGAAACCTGACACCAGCCATTGACCAGCCCGCATGACTATCCACGACTGAGAAACAAGAGGAGATGAAGCGCCATGAAACTGACCTGTTCCAAATCGGGTGTCGCATGTGTCATCAAAATCGAAGACCGGATGGATGCCCAATCCGGCCCTGATCTTGAGAAGGAGTGCCACCGTCTCATCCAGGAAGGCGAGAAATTGATTGTGATTGATCTGGAATCCCTCCGTTATATTTCGAGTGCCGGGCTTCGGTCCTTGCTTGTGGTGGGCCAGCGTCTCAAGGAGGCGGGTGGTTCGCTGCGCGTCTGTTGTCTGGTTGGCATCGTGAAGCAGGTGTTCACTGCTGCCGGCTTCGCATCCATTTTCCCCGTCTTCGATTCGGTCGAAGCCGCCGTCAAGTAGCTGATCCATTTTGGAGGACCCCTCGTGAATGCGAATGAGACCATTCAATTGACCCTGCCCAACCAGCTTTCCTGCCTGCCGACGGCGCAGGCCGTGGTGCGGGAGGCGGCGCGAAGCTGCGGATTCGATGACGCGGCTTTGAGCGAGATTGAGGTTGCCGTCGAAGAAGCGGCGACCAATGTGATGAAGCACGCCTACGACGTCGAAGAGAATCCGACCTTTGACATCGTCTGCAAACGCCTCGCGGAAGGCATGCAAATAGTCCTCCGGGAGAAGGGAATTCCCTTCGACCCGAAACTCATACCACTCTACAAGCCCGAACTGTTGGACCTCGACAGTTCAGCAGCCGGCATGGGATTCCACTTGATGAAGGAGATGATGGACGACGTCCAGTTCGTCAATCTCGGCCCCGAAGGCAAGGAGACGCGGTTGTTGAAATTATTCAAGAACGCGCCCGATGCCGGACAGATCAACGGTCCGACCTCCCCCGCCGCCATCGAACCGCAAGTGATTCAGGAAAAAATCGCCTATGACGTCCGTCTGATGGCTGAGAACGAAGCCATTGAGGTCTCCAAGTGTGCCTTCAAATCACACGGATACAGTTTCTTCGATGACCACATCTACTACCCGGATCGCCTGGTCGAGCTTAACCGGAGCGGCACGATGATCTCGGCGGTGGCCGTCACCAAGGACAACGTTTTCATGGGGCACGCAGCCCTGTTGTATCAGCACCCGGAAGACCGCATCCCGGAGCTGACCTTCGTGTTCGTCAACGTCGAATATCGCGGCCAGGGCGCCTTCAACCGGCTCAACGAGTTTCTCATGCAGACGCCCAAGAAGCGCGAGTGCCCGGGCATTTACGCCTATGCGGTCGCAAACCACGTCTTCACGCAGAAGACCATGGCGCGCTACGGCATCAATGATTGCGGCATTCTGCTCGCGACGAGCCCGCGAACCTGGAAGTTCAAAGGCATCCCCGGCGATGCAACGCAGCGCATCACCGTCATCCTGGCTTTCAAGTATATAGACAAACCCAAACCGATCACCCTTTATGCCCCGGCACACCATCGCGAGATGATTGCCAAGCTCTACAAAAACCTGGGAGCGACCCCGGATTGGGGCACGCCGCCCGGCACGCCCGCGCCGCTTCCCCAGTCAGGCCCGGAAATCCTGACCGACGTCAACCCCTCCGAAAGCTGCGCCGAGATCTACGTCAAACAGTATGGCCAGAACACCGTCCGCGAAGTCCGCAAGCAATTGCGTTGCTTCTGCCTGCAGCAAATCGCCTGCATCAACCTGTTCTTAAACCTTGAAGACCCCGCCACCCAGACCATGACCGCGGAGTTCGAAAAGCTGGGTTTCTTCTTCAGCGGCATTCTGCCCTGCGCGCGGATCGGGGACACGCTGATCCTCCAGTATTTGAACAACGTCGATCTTGCCTATGAGAAGATTGCGGCCTACTCCGACGTGGCCAAGGAGTTGCTTGAGTACATCCGCGCACACGACCCCAACGCTTCGTTATAAGAACGAGCGCGGTTCCCTGCTTTTTCCAGGGCTCGCGGGCACAACGCTGGCGCGGGTCAATCTGGATGCCGAGCAATTCGCCTTCGCGCGACGCCACCCGGAACTCTTTGGGAACCCGGCGGTCAACCCCTTGCTCGACCCGCGCATCTGCCAGCAGATGGTACATGAATGCCATGTCACTCATGGCGTGGATTGGTCGTATGGCGGCTACCTCGAGGACCGGCAGCATCTTTGGCGGGGGTCATATCTCTCGGCCAAAGGCACGTTCTTGCACTTGGGCGTTGATTTTAACGTGCCGCAGGGCACCCACGTGGCCGTGGTTGAGGATTCTCTCGTGATGCTGGTTGATGAGGACACCGACCTCGACGGCGGCTGGGGCCCGCGTGTCTTCCTCAAACCATCCAGTGCGCGCCGGTTGAGAATAGTGCAGATCTTCGCCCACCTTCAGGCGGTGCGTGTTCAACCGGGGGACCGGCTGGCGCCCGGCACCGTTTTCGCCGAAGTCGGAGGTCCGCCGCACAACGGGAACTGGCATCCACATCTCCACATTCAGGCCGTCCGGGAACCGCACTTTCAGGAGATTTTAATTGAGCGCTTCAGCGAGTTGGATGGCTACGGGCACCGCAGCGAGAGGTCCATCCTGCGCCGCGAGTTCCCGGATCCCCTGCGCCGCATCCCCGGGTTCACTGCGAGGTGACTTCGCATGAGTTAGGCGCGCACCGTAACAGAAGCGCACAGCACTCGCGCCAGCCGATCAAACTCTATGATCTTCCCGGACGATGGTGCGGCAGCCGCCCGCCAGACTCGGACGCCAGTTCTTGGGTGGTTTCGTCTTCTTGAGTTCGTCCAGTTGTCCGATGGACTTGAGGCGCTCGTAGATAAGTTGCCAGGCACAAGGGCGCGCGGAGTCTACTTCGCAGTGGTCTTCACGGGAACCACTGCACGGGCCGTTCAGCATGTGTTTGGCGCAGCGGGTGACGGGACAAATCCCGCCGTAGAGGTGAAGCATGCACGCGCCGCAGGCCGCGCATTTCTCCGCCCAGACTCCCCGTTCCTCCAGGATGCCGATGAAGGCCGTGTCCAGACCGGCGTAAACCGGTTTGCCGGAGTAACGCTCCGCCAGCGCTTGAACACCGGCGCCACAGCCCAAGGAAAGAACAGCATCGTGGTTCTTGATGGTGTCAGCCGCCTGTTCGAGAAAGACGTTGTCGCACTGGCGTTCGATGGTCCCTTCTTCGACTTCCAGGGGCAGTCCTTTCAGCTTGGCCGCCATGCGCAGTGCGGACGAGATGATGCTGACTTCGCGCTGTCCGCCCGCCAGGCAGACGGTGACGCAAGTGCCGCAACCGAGGACGAGCAGCTTCCGGTGTTTTTCAACGATGGCCAGCAGGTCGGGGATGGTTTTTCTTTGGGCGACGATCATGAGGGGTTCTCCGATTTGGATGAGCCGTTGCGTTTGATTGGATTCGGTCCCAGTTTGCGGACGGTTTCGACCATGTCCGCAATGGTATCCGCCAGGGGCCGGGCCATGGCGGCGGAAATGTTGACCATGCGGATGCGATCTTTTTCGATGCCGATTTCCACCAACAGGTCACGGGTGTAATTGACCCGGCGTCTGGCGCACAGATTGCCTTCGACAAAATGGCAGCCGCCTTCGAGACAGCCCGCCACCAGCACGCCGTCCGCGCCGGTTTCCAGCGCCTTCATGAAATACTCGGTCTCCAGCCGGCCCGTGCAGGGCGTGCGGATGATCCGCACATTGGGTGGATACTGAATGCGCATCGAGCCGGCCAAGTCAGCGGAGGAATAGGCGCAGTAGTGACAGCAAAAGGCCACAATCTTGGGTTGGAAGGTTTCGGTTTCCATGGCTCAGGCTGTTTGCACGACCTTCGTTTCCGTGTTGTCGCAGGTTGTTGATGTCCCATTCCCGCCCGCGAACAGTTGGCGGATCATGACCAGAAACTGGTCGGTCTCAAAATGATGGAGTTGGATGGCACGGGCCGGGCACTCCGAAGCGCAAATGCCGCATCCCATGCACTTGGCGGCTTCGATCTGGCCTTTGCCGTCCTTGTTGCAGAACGGCGCGGAATACGGGCACACCGTGACGCAGGTCATGCAGGAAATGCATTTTTGTTGGTTGACGTAGGACACCTGGGCGCTGACGTCGAGTTGCGTCTTGGAAAGCACGGTGGCGGCGCGCGCGGCGGCGGCCCGCGCCTGGGAGATGTTTTCGTCTATGAACTTCGGCGAATGGGCCAGCCCGCAAAGGAAAATGCCTTCGGTGGTGAAATCCACCGGCCGCAGTTTCATGTGGGCTTCGACATAGAACCCGTCGGCGTTGAGCGGCACTTTGAGCATGTCGGAGACACGCTTGTTGTTTTTCAAGTCCACTTCCATGCCGGTGCTGAGCACCACGTGATCGGCCTCGATCTGGATCGGTTCGGGAAAGTCGGGGCTTTGGAGCGCGACCATCAAACCGGCGGAGTCGCTCACCTGCGGTGCGGTTTCCGGCGTGTAGCGGATAAAGACCACGCCGGCTTCGCGCGCTTGTTTGTAATACAGCTCCCGGAAACCGTAGGTGCGGACATCCCGGTAGAGCACATAAACGCTGGCGTCGGGGTCCTGTTTCTTGATTGCCAGGGCGTTCTTGATGGCCATTGAGCAGCAGATGCGGCTGCAATAAGCATGTTGGTCATTTCGCGATCCGACACATTGGATCATGACCACCGTCTGTCCCTTGGCCGGGTATGCCCGGTCATGCAGCCGTTTCGCCAACTCGACCTGCGTCAACACGCCCGGGGTGCGGCCATACATGAAGTCGGTGGTCCTGGCCTCACGAGCGCCCGTGGCCACGATGATGGTCCCGCCGGAAATCTCGGTCTGCCGGCCGTCCTTGCCCAGCGTCAGATTGAATTTGCCGACGTGGCCTTTGACGCCGACAACCTCCGTTTCCAGATACCGCTTGATGTTGGGATGCGTTTCCACCTGCTGGATGAGCGCGCCGGTAAACGGGGCCAGGTCCGGGTGCTCGAAGGTCCCATGAATGTCATGCAGGGTTCCGCCCAGCCGGTTTGTTTGCTCGACGAGATGCACCGGGAATCCTTGGTTCGCCAGCGCGAGGGCGGCGGTCATGCCGCTCAATCCGCCGCCGATGACCAGGCCGGTCTGGTCCACTTTCAGCGTCCCGCCTTCCAGCGGCGACAGTTCGCGCGCCCGGGCAATGGACATCTTGACCAGTTCCACCGCTTTGTCAGTGGCCGTTTGCGGCACCGTCGAATGCACCCACGAGCACTGGTCGCGGATGTTGGCCATCTCGAACAAATACGGATTCAAGCCCGCCTCGCGCAATGTTTCGCGGAACAACGGCTCGTGCGTTCGCGGCGTGCAGGAGGCGACCACGATGCGGTTGAGGCGATGTTCGCGAATCATGTCCTTGATGTTCGACAGGCTCGTGTCGGAACAGGTGAACATCGTGTGGGTCGCCAGCACCACGCCCGGTTGCTTCGCGATGCGTTGCACAACCTGCTCCACATTCACCACCGAGCCGATGTTCATGCCGCAATGGCAGACAAAGACGCCGACGCGCGGTTCTTCATCCGTGACATCGTGCTCGGTCGGGTAACTCTTCTTGGTGACGAGCGTGTTGCGCGCGGACGCCAGCAACTCCATCGCCATGGATGCCGCGGCGCTGGCCTGGGTCACGGTCTCGGGAATGTCCTTGGGTTCCTGGAACGCCCCGCCCACAAACACGCCCGGCCGGGAGGTGACCAGCGGCGCGAGCCGGTCGGTCCGGCAAAAACCGTAATCGTTCAGCTTGATCTCGAGACGGGCGGCGGACCGGGTCAGGGAGTCCGGCGGTTCCATGCCGACAGACAAGACGACCAGGTCAAAATCGCGCTGCTGAAGCTGGCCCTGGCCATCGAGAAACTGGACGCGCAGATCCCGACTGCCGGGGATCTGGACGATCCGTGAAGGAATGCTCTTCACGTAGTGAATGTGTTTCTGCGCCCTGGCCCGTTCGTAGTATTGGTCGAAATCTTTTCCGTGGGCGCGGATATCCATGTAGAAAATCGTCGCATCCAACCCGGTGACGTGATCGCCGGCCACCAGCGCCTGTTTCGTCGCCATCATGCAGCAGATCGAGGAGCAATAGTCGTGACCGCTCGCCGCATCGCGTGAGCCGACGCATTGAATCCACGCAATGCGTTTGGCCTCCCGGCCATCCGACAAACGGATGACATGACCCTCGAACGGGCCGGCGGCGGAGAGCATGCGCTCGAATTGCACACTGGTGACGACATTCGGATAGCGGCCGTAGCCAAACTCGCCTTTTCGGCCGGCGGCAAATTCCTTGAACCCCGGCGTCAGGATGACCGCGCCCACGTCGAGGGTGACCGTCTGCTCCCGCATCGCGTGGTTGATGGCGTGCTGCTCGCACGCCTCGGCGCAGCGATTGCAC
>Ga0114951_10000628_pt1 | contig 47382 bp, 45 predicted proteins | sample AM7aDNAmetaG_FD_88677 | JGI IMG/M metagenome (GOLD analysis project Ga0114951, IMG submission 88677) | Freshwater microbial communities from Finland to study Microbial Dark Matter (Phase II) - AM7a DNA metaG | ecosystem: Environmental > Aquatic > Freshwater > Lake | place: Finland: Lake Alinen...
GGCTTTGGCCAGGGCGTCGCCGGAGAGGGGTTCTTTCGGCACGATGGCGAAGGCTGTGCCATTAAAGGAAGGGGTGCCGAGCACGGGGGCGGCTCCGACTTGTGCTGTCGGGATGCGATGACTGTCGGAGGGCGGTGAGGGCGGGCAGCCCATCAACAGGCAGGCGGCCAGCAGTACGCAGGCGGATTGCAGTAAATAGTGCGTTAACCGCCACCGGGGTTTCGGGGCGTAGCGGGCGGCGGGAATATTTCGACCAGTAGACATAATCATTGGGCGTGCTCCATAGACCAGTCATTTTACGCCATCAGCACGCACTTCGTAAAACGGGGCGGCAAAAAGATTGCACGATTTCCAGTGGTTGCGGGTTTGGCCAGCGGGCGGGGTGCGGTATAGTGCCGGTCTTACGTGTATTTACGACCTAACGAGGGGCCGATGCTTGCAACGTTCAGTCTGGCGGAATTCATCAAGCAGTGGGCGGAATGGGGCATTGACCAGGGGGGACTCTTCGGGGCCGGCGTGCTGATGGCGCTGGAGAGCATGATTGCGCCGGTGCCAAGCGAAGTGGTGATGCCTCCGCTGGGGTTCAAGGTGGCCCGTGGGGAATATGCGTGGGAAATGGTGATTTTGGCGACGAGCATCGGGTCGCTGGTGGGGTCGCTGATTTCGTACTACCTCGGATATTTCGGCGGCAAGCCGCTGGTCATGAAGATCGGCAGGTTCCTGCTGATCAATGAGGAGCACCTCGATCTGACGCATCGTTGGTTCGAGAAGCACGGCAGTTCCACGGTCTTCATCTGCCGGTTCGTGCCGGTGGTGAGGCACTTCATTTCGATTCCCGCGGGCATCGCGCGCATGAACATCATCAAGTTCTGCATCTACACGCTGATCGGGGCGACGCTGTGGAATTCGTTTCTGCTTTGGCTGGGTTACAAACTGGAATCGCACTGGGAAAAAATCATGGTGTACCGCAGGCCCGTGGATGTGGCGATCATCGCGATATTGGTTATCGCGGTCGTCGCGTGGGTGTGGTTACACATGAAAAAGAAGAAGCCGGCTTGATTCAGTGGGCCGATCCGTGATGACCGCTCAATGACCTATCAATGGAATGGCGACGCCAGCGGCTTGGCGGCAGATGGAGCCGAACTGTTCGAGCGTCCTTCCTATCGAGTGACGCTCGCGGATGAGCTGCTGGCCGCGGCGGGCCAGTGCGGTCGTCCGCGGACGATCTTTGATCATATCCAATAAAGCGTCTCGCCAGGCTTCGGCCGTTTGCGGTCCGACGATGCGGGCGGTTTGGCTATCCGTCAGGTAATCGGCGCCGTGATTGGCGCACGTCACCACTGCCAGGCCGCGTCCCATCGCTTCGAGAGTGCGATACTGCACACGCGAACTGGAAAGCACGTGGATGTAGAGATCGCCGTGCAAGAGTAATGGCTCGGCATCCTGCTGGAACGGCACGAACGACAGACGGTCCAGCAGGTTTAACTGCTCGGCCATCTGCCAGATGTTGTATTCCTCACGTCCCGTGTCGTAGGCGAACAGCAGGAATTCCTCTCCGGCGTCGGCGATCATGCGGCAGGCGCGAAGCAACGGTTCGTAGGCTTTGATATCTTCGAGTGGATCGAGGGAGATCAGGCATGGCAATTGGCCGTCGACATCGTAGCACGCCACGGTTTCTTCGCTGTAGACGCCGGGATGCACGACCGTGACCGGGTGGGCAAAACTCGGCGGGACGCGTGAGGCAATCGCATCCGAACTGGCCACCACGTGCCGTACTGAGGAGTTGCTGATCAACGGCGAAAAGAGTTCCGAAGCATCCCAACACCAGACCACGATGGGCAGGCCCGGGACCATTTGTGAGAGCGTATGAAGCAGCGAGCCGTCGGCCGATCCCCAGATGACCAGCACGTCCGGCGGATTCTCGTTCAGTTCGCGGGCCAGGGCATTGAGTCGAAGTTTCTGAATCACCGGAAGGCGTTCCCAGCGGTTCCAGCGATAGGTAAGAATACGCGAGCCCAGGACGGGCAACTGTGAGAGGTCCAAGCCGTGCGGCGCGACGCAGGTCACCTGCTGGCCTTCGGACTTCAGGCCCATGATGAGATGGCGGGCGAACGATCCCTCTCTCTTGAGGATGGACGGTTCGATCCAGAATGCCACGTCCATGACATCCTGCGTTACACTTGGACTCTCAAATGCCTGTGACACGGCGTGAACTCCCAGCCATCCCTACATCAATATTATCGCACCAATAGGGCGGATTCTTCATCAGAAAGGGCAACAACCCGCGACGATACGCTGCGGCCGATCCCGCCACCCCACACATCTCGGCGTCGCCGACCATTCTACACGGGAATGGCATTCTTTCCGATAGGATGATGATAAGTATTGAATTGCCTCGATTGTCTTGAAACATGCTAGAATATCCGGCGTTATACGAATAGAAATTCCTTTCGTCCCAGGAGCGGGTATGACCTCTTTGAACGCTCCCACAATGCAAAGCGACTTCGCCGCCATCGCGCGGCGGCTGGATGCCGTGGGCAATCGGTTTCGACTTGCTCATGTCTTGCGGGCGCTGGCCCTGTTCGTCGGCGTGACGGTACCGCTGACGACGGGGGCTGTGCTGCTTGTGGGGGCCTTTACGCTTCCGGGTTGGATGAACGTCGCCCTGGGCGTGCTGCTGCTGGGAATCATTGCGCTGGCTTACGTGCGGTTACTGCACCGGCCGATCTTTCTGCGTCCGACGTACGCCGAAATCGCCCGGCTGGTCGAACAGCACGGCACGGCCAAACTTGGGCTCCACAACGAATTGATCAATGCGGTTCTTCTGGCGACGGACTTGGACGCTGTTGCCAAGGGTCAGCCGGTGGCCGGCGGGCGTTGGATTCCTGCCGTGCTGCGGGAGCTCAATGCGCGTACTTCCGAGCTACACCTGGAAACGGCGGTGCCGTGGAAGCAGCCGCGCAATGCATGGCTGTCTTCCGGTGCGTTGATCGTGCTTTGCGTGCTGGCCATCGGACTGTTTCCCGGGGCTTTCTGGCATGGCCTTGCGGTGTTGGGGCGGCCGAGCGCGTTTGTACCGAAGGTCGGCCTGGTAAAGATCATCAACGTCGAGCCGGGTAATGATTCCGTACTGGCTGGCCAGTCGCTCAATTTTGTGGTGACGGCCGAGAGCCCGGAGAGCAAAGTCGTTGACGCCAAGATCGCCATCACCTTTGTTTCGGGCAAGTCGGTGTCGTACCCGATGAGCGTCTTCGGGAACAGCAACACGCAGTACCGCTATCAACTGGCGACGGCGGCGGAGAATCTCGATTACGTCATCACCGTTGGCGATTCCCAAAGCGACCGTTATCACATCGACGTGTTGCCGAAGATTCAACTCGTCAATTACCGCCTGGATATCACCCCCCCACCGTATACCGGCAAGCCCAAACGTGAGGTGACTCTTACCGGGCGCGAGGCCACGACGGCCAAGGCGTCGATCGAAGTGCCGCAAGGCTCCACTGTGCAGATTTCCGCTACGATTGATCTTCCGGTGAAAGAGGCGCTCGTGGACGTTGCCGGCGCGTCGCCGCAACCGATGTCGCCCAGTGCCGACGGCAAGACTTTCACGGCGAAATTGACGGCCAAGGATTCTTTCAAATACTCGGTGCAGCTCAACGATGGAGCCAATCGCACGCTCAAGCGGTTGCCCGATGATGCTGACGCTTCCACACCGGTGCGCCACGATGAGCTGGCGTTTTACAGCGTCACCGTGCAGGCCGATCAGCCCCCCACCGTGACCGTGACCGAGCCGGCGCGCGATGTGGACGCCAAACCGGACGAGAAGTTGCCGCTGGCCGCCCAAGCTACCGATGATTACGGACTGACTGAAATTTCGTTAGAAATCGCGCGCAACGACGAGAAGCAGTTCCGCGCCATCAAGAGCTGGCCGATTGCCCGCGAAAATTCCGCCAAGCCGGCGACGATCAAGTATCTGCTGGATCTTCCTGCGGGCGATTACAAGCTCGGCGATACGCTGCGCTATCGTTTTGTCGCCACCGACAACCGCAATCTGACTTCGTTGGATTCTGCTTTGGGCCCGCAAACCACAGCCGGGCAGGTCTTCAGCGTGTCTTTCAACGATACCGCCGCGATTGCCGCCAAATCGACGAAACTGTGGGATGAACTGCGAAAACAGCTGACGGTTCTGCTCGATCGGCAGATTTCCCTGCGACACGATAGCGAAGGCCTCAAGACTGCTACGGCCATCGAAGATGCCCGCAAGATCACCACGGGCATCTCCAGCGGGCAGACGAAATTGCGCCTCGACATGGCCACGCTGGCCAAAGATTTTCCGTTTGAGCCGGCGATGAAGCTGATTCAAAAAAGCCTGCAGGTACTGGTGACGGAAGACGCGACCGCGGCGATCGACCGCGCCTCGGATATCCTGCTCTTATCTGACACGAAGTCGTTGGCACCGCTCGGCACGCGGTTGCGGCAGAATCAGTCGCGGATCATTGATGTGCTTCAGAGCCTTCTGGCCATTGCAACGAGCGAGGAGAAGAAGACGCCGGCAGTCGTGGACAAGGAAGGCGGCGATCTGCCCAACGATGCCAAGGACGCCTGGAAGAAGATGGCGGAGGAACTCAAGGATTTTGAGAAGGAACAGAAGGCCGTCATCGACGCCACCGCGGACCTGGCCAAGAAACCCAAGGATCAGTTCGACAAGAATGACGAGCAGAAGCTCAAGGATCTCGCGGCCACCGAAGACAAATGGGAAAAGTTCCTGAACCAACGGCTGGTGGACCTGAGCAAGATTGCGGAGCAGGATCAGTCCGGCGCGGGTCTGCTGGAAGAAGTGGTGCAGATGAAGGTCGAGCTGGCGATGGCCCAGAAGGCGCTGGAAACCAAGCAGACGGAGATCGCCACGGCGCTGGAAGACAACGGCCTGGAGAACGCCAAGAGCCTCACAACACATATCGAGCGATGGCTGCAGCAGCAGCCGGACCGCACGAACTGGCAGATGGAAGAGCCCGCCAAACAGAATGAAACGCCGGCGGCTGAATTGCCCAAACAGCTACAGGATATGGTCGGCGACCTGATGGATAAGGAAGAAGACCTGACCGATTCGATGGAAAGCCTCGGCAGCAAGTGGAACGATTCGCTCGACAAGGGCGCGGGTTGGGATGCGGCCGACGGACCCATCAGCAACCAGAGCGCCCAGGGAGTCACCGGCAACCAGCTTCCCAAGAACATGGAGATCCAGGGACGTTCCGGCGAAGGACGGGAGGGGCGTTCGTCAGGTGAAATGGTCGGCGCCGAGGCGGAAGGCAAAGGCGGCCGCCGTACTCCGACGCGCATGACGGAAGACCCATTCTCCTCCGGCCATGTGGACGACAAGAGCAAGGAGCCCGCCGGCGGCGCGACCGGCGGCGGCAAGAAGGGTGCGTTTGGCGGAGAAGGTCTCGAAGGCCCCGCTCCCGAAGGCATGCAGGATCCCATGCAGCGGATGAAGGGCCAGCAGGCCGCCCTGCGCAATGAGGCCGAGCGTCTGCAGCTTCAGATGCATGCAGCGGGATACGAGAATTTCAAGCTTTTTGAAGCGTCAATCCTCATGAAGAAGAGTGAGGATGCCCTCAAGCAATATCACTATCACACGGCCTTGTTCTACCAGCAGCAGGCCGTGCAGAGTCTCAATACGGCCAAGGTACTTGCCGCGGGCGAAGTGCATGTGACGATGGACACCACGCCGACGGCCAGCGCCAAGACGCAAAGGGAAATACAGGATGCGCTCAGCGGTCCGCTGCCGCGCGGCTATGCGGCACCGGTCAAAGCGTACTTCGAAAAGCTTGCCACTGAGGATCAACCCTGATAGCGGCGACGCCCCTAAAGCTTCATGATTGAATCAGAGGTCACTGAACATTGCTTCGCCGGCGATTTCCCGCACCTGATGCAGCCGGATCGCCTGCAACTCTTCCGGCGTCGCTTTCCCCTCGACAAATCGCTTGACCTCTTCGTGCGCACAGCAGCGAATCTGCTCCGGCGTTCCCTCGGCAATCACCTTGCCGCCGGAGAGCATCACGAGGCGGTCGCCTACCTTGAAGGCGCTGGTCATATCGTGCGTGACGACGATGCTCGTGACGTGCAGTTCCTCGTTGAGTTTGAGGATCAACTCGTTGATCACGTCGGCGCGGATCGGGTCCAGACCTGTCGTGGGCTCATCGTAGAGCACCACTTCCGGGTCCATCGCGATTGCCCGGGCGAGCGCCACGCGTTTTTTCATCCCGCCCGAAAGCTCCGCGGGCATTTTTTGTTCCGTGTTCTCCAGCCCGACCATACGCAGCTTCTGTGCCACGATGTCGCGGATTTCCGATGGCTTGTATTTCGTATGCTCGCGCAATGGGAACGCGATGTTCTCCCCCACCGTCATCGAATCGAACAGCGCCCCCATTTGAAACAGCACGCCGAAGCGGATGCGTACGGGCTCAAGCTCGCGATCCGGCAGATGATCGATGCGCTGGCCGTGAAAGTAGACCTCTCCTGAATCCGGCTGCAACAGCCCGACGATAAGCTTGAGCAGCACCGACTTGCCTGTTCCCGACGGACCGATGACGACCATCGATTCACGTTCCGCTACGTTCAGCGAAACGCCGTCGAGAACCACCAGCGATCCGAATCGCTTGTGCAGATTCACCATGCGGATGTGCGGCTCGGGAGGACCCGCGGAGGCGGGAAGTTGTTGTGGACCGTTGCTCATCCGAAAATTGAACCTGCATTGGGCCAGATGATTTGATAGATCGCGTTGAGCAGCATGGCGAGAAAGAAATTCATCACGAGGATCGCCACGAAGCTGCTCACGAACGCCTCGGTACACGCCTTGCCGACACCTTGAGCGCCGGGACCACAGTTAAAGCCCTTGTAGCAGGCGATGGACGCGATGGCCGCGCCGAAGAACAGGCTCTTCAGAAAGCCGTTGTTAATCGTGAAAACATCGAGTGCCGCCCGCGAATATTCCCAATAGGCGTGCGAATCCACGCCCAGCATCTGCACCGACATGAACCAGCCGCCGAACATACCCAGGGCATCCGATGCCGCGGTCAGGGCCGGCATCATCAGAATGCACGCGGCAAAGCGCGGCATCGCCAGGATGCGGATCGGATCCGAGGCCATGGCCCGCAGTGCGTCGATCTGCTCGGTGACGCGCATGGTGCCCAGCTCGGCGGTCAGCGCCCCGCCGACCCGGCCGGCCAGCATGATCGCGGTAAGCACCGGCCCGATCTGTTTCACGACGGACACGTTGATGACCGAACCGATCCGGCTTTCCATGCCAATCGCACGGAATTGTGGGTGCGCCTCGATCGCCAGCACCGCGCCGATGAACGCCCCGGTGATCATGACGACGGGAATCGAGAGGACGCCGATTTCGAACATCTGTAACAACGTCTGCTGGCGGGCGAGTTTCCCCGGCCCGCGGACGATCCAGCCGACGATCGACAGGACAAACCGGCCGTAATCGCCGAGCGATTCCAGCCAGTACAACCCTTTTGCGCCCAGTCTTGCTATGCTCTTCACTGCCGACTCCACGAGTTCGCGTACACGCACGAGCAATTCATGACTTGTAGGTTCGCGCGGCAACAGTGTCAAGAAGCCAGGGACACATGGCGCCTGGCCTGGTGAATCACGAAATCCACAAGTTCCTGGCATTGGAAAAACCCCAGCCACATGTTATGCCCCTGGCTCGCGGCAATCCGTAGCGTCATTTCGCCGCCGAGTTGCCGATAGCGCCGAGCCAGTTCTGCGGAATTGTCTTCCATGGGCACGACGGTGTCGCTGTCGCCGTGAATGTGGAAGATCGGAACGCCAGCTTTGGCCAGCGGCTCGAGGCGATCGATGGGGTTATGCTCGGACATGTGCTCTTGGAGTTGTTCCGGCGTCATTCCGTAGGCTTCGGATGCTTTGGTCAGGCCGGGATAACTCGTGAGATTGCCCACGGGATAGATTCCCGCGATGCACGCCACTGCGGAAGGATGTTCCGCCGCCCAGTTGTAGAGCATCAATCCGCCGCGGCTGCGCGCCAGCAGGCAGGCCTTTCTTCCCAAGCCGCGATTTTGCACCAGCTCATCGTAAAGGGCGGAAAAGAGCGCCCGTCCTTGAGGATTTCCGTACGACTCGCCCACATCGATACCCGCGACGGCCAGGCCGGCGTCCAGAAATGTTTGAAACATCCATTGCTCTTCAGTGCCCGGATACATCGGAAGCGTCGGCGCGTACCAGATCCAGGGCGTTGGCCCTTTAGCGCGTTCTTGTCGTGGCGTGAGCAGAAACGCCGTGCGGCCCGCCACGTTGAACACTTCGCCCGATATGGGCAGTTCTTTGTCTACCATTTCCATGACACTTCTTCACAAATTCCATGAACTCAAGAACGAGGGGCGGAGCGCGGAACATTCATTTCGCTTCCGTTGCCGCTGGCTCAGATTCCCCGAAATCGATCAATGCGAGGCCCGTATCTTTTGCCGATCCAGCCGGCAGTTTTCGCAGGAAATACCGCCGCTGTCCGTCAAAACGCATTTCATACCAGCATTTCGCTGCTTCCGGCTGCAACGTGGGCCAATCCAGCGGATGCCGATCGGCCCATGCGCTGAATATCTGCGGTTCCTTTCCGGGATCGACAACGTAGCCGCCTTCCAGCCACGCACCGGATTTCAGGTCCATTCCGTTGGTAGCGGTCCAGCGGGCCAATTCCTCAGGCGTTCGCGGAAAGGGTGGGATGTTACCGATCTCCCGCACTTCACGCCGACCGTAGACCACGGACTCTCGGCCTGGCACTTCGAATGACAGATGTTGCTGCCCGCCATCGGGAGCGGCAGGATTTCCCAAGTCGAGCGTGACGTGCTCGATCGCAAAATATTGACGCGGTGATACTGCGACCGCCAACAACATTTCTTCTGGACCGGCGGCAACCGTCCAATGGCGTGCCACCAGCGACACACTGGCCTTGAAAATTTCCCTGACTTCCAGCGATCCACCATCTGCCCCACCTGGCGTCTCGGAGGATGCCCGCGGTGCATGCGACACGGTCCATCCCACTTGGCGCACGCTTGCCGGCGTAACGGTCTTGACCAGCGCCAGCGACACACAGGTCCATACCACGATCGCGCTGGTCAATATGCCCAGCACCATCGACGAACGGTGCACCAGAATCCGCAGCAATATGGCCAATCCCATCGCCACCGGAATGATGCTCAGCAAGAGCCGTTTCAGTCCGGTCCCCATTTGGGGATGGACGTCGAGCCCACGGGCCGCCTGTAAGCCCGGCTCCAACACCTGTGGCGCTCCGATTGTTTCTCGTGGCGAGACCCACCAAGTTCCGCCTGGGGTATCCGCGGATGAAAGCCGGTCCCATACCAGCCGACTCAGCCCCCCGCCCGGCGCCCGGTCGCAATGCACCACCAATCGCAGACCTGCATTGACCAGCGCCAGCACTCGCGGTTCATTGAGTTTCTCCGCCACTGCGGCTTCCATCAACAGGGCATCACAAGAGGCGAATACCAGCGATGGCGCATGCAGCAAATCTTCGAGATTGATCGGCATTACCTCCGCCTGACGACCGTGCGAGAGAATCTCCATCGCAATAGCCTGATCCGTATCGCCGGTTTGATCTGCGGGCGTCACAACTGCAAAGCGAGACGACTCACCCACCCCTGTCGATGCCGGATGCACCACGTCCACGTGCCGGCGAATCTCCCGACCGTTGTTCTCCGCCAGAGTGATTTCCACGGGCCAGCGATCCAGCGGCAACTCTGCGGCGGCAAGCATGGAAAGCGGCATCAATAGCGGCGGAAAACTAGCTGCGTTTCCGGCAGCCATCTCCACCGGACGCGAAAATGAGGGGCCGCCGCGTGCATCGCGTACCGCGATCCGTTGCACGTGAAAATCCGCCGGCAGATCCGAAAGATCCGAAACGCTGACCTTCAGCGTTTCCCAGCGCCCGGTCCGCGCCGCATCGGGACATGCCAGTTCCGCGCGAACGGTAACGCCCGCGGCAGTCCGAACCAGCACCGCCATCAACGCGAGAATAAGAATTGAAGTGATCTGCCGCATGTGCACATTGTACGGCACAGGTGCGACTGCGTCAGTCGTCCCCCATTGCTGCCGCCCGCGCTCAAATGTTTTCCACCGCCACGATTCGCCGCCTCCGCACCAGGTACAGTGCGATCCCCCCCGCCATCAGTACGATTGCCACGGGCATAATAATGTGCTTAATCTGATCAATCCGCATGAAGAGGCCATTGATATTCGCGGCGAAATGATACCCCAGCCACACAAACAGCGGCACGGAAATGAATGTTGCGATACCGTCGATCAGCAGAAATCGCGGGTAGGACATTCGCGACATGCCGGCAAAGGCAAAAATCAGCGAACGAAATCCCGGCATGAATCGGCCGCAAAACACGGTCAGACTCCCATGCCGCGAAAAATGTTTCTCCACTCTTTCCCGCCGCTTTGAATGCATCACCTTCCGAATGTGCCGGCAGACCATGTTGTCGCCATGCACGCCCTTGCGGCCGATGTGAAAGACGATCGAATCACCCCCCAGAACCCCCACGATTCCCGAGAGCATCATCAACCACAGTTGAGGCACCCTACGGTAAGGCTGATCCGGAGCGCCATCGTCGTTTACGTCCATCGCGTTGGCCTTGGCGATGGGCGATTCATCCGGATGGCACAGATACCCCGCGGTAATCAGCGGAATGTCCTCCGGAATCGGCAGGCCCAAGCCGGAAATCATCAGTACTCCGGCCAAGGCCAGGTACGTGAAATGCGTCAGGAACGAAGTTAGCAGAGACTGAAGGAGGCTCAACATACAGTTATTATCGTCCGTTTCCGCCGGGAACCGCCATTTCCGTCAATCGTAGCCTGACCTGCCCTCAAAACTCAAGGCCTAATAGATCACCCCCCTAATTGAGAGACCTCTCGACGAGCCTTTCCATCATGGCCTAAAGCGTTCGGACTTCATCGCGGCCCGGAGACTTGACCTACCGTCGAAGGCTTGCGAATATGGCTGTTCAGGCCCGCCCCGCGGCGGAGCCGCACGGAGAGATGGCTGAGCGGCTGAAGGCGCCGGTTTCGAAAACCGGTTAGGGCGAAAGTCCTACTAGGGTTCGAATCCCTATCTCTCCGCTTCAGAAACTGCAACAGTTCTAACTCGCCCCTTGGGGGGCATTTATGGTCCCACCCCCCTATCCATTTGCAGCTACTGTCCCAAAACTGTCCCTATTTGCCGCCGACGCTGCCGTTACGCGTCAGCCGTCGCGTTGGGACTGCCGCGGACCCAATACACAAAAATCCGCAAACTTTTCTATTCCCGGGTGAATTTTCCTGACCATAATAGGGAAGCTTCTGAGGGACATAGTCAGTTCCCTCCCTACAGGAGCTGTACCCGTGAAAACCATTGTTTCCGCTTCAGGCTTTGCTTCGGCCTATTCCGAGTCGCTGTCCATTACCCGCCGCCAGGACCAGCGAATCTCCATCGCCGAAATCCAGAACGCCTTCGACCGACAGGGTGTGCCGCCAATTCTTTCACTGGAAGAGGCTGCCCAGATCATCAGGCTCCCCACGGTCGCAGGCATGCAGGCAAAGCACTCCGAGGCAGGTCCCCAAGCCTCGCCACATGGTGATTATTCGTCTGGGGCACGGTTTGCCTGCTTTCGGTATGCGCAGCGGCGTTTCTAATAGCTGTGCTGCTCCAGCTTCACCTTTCCTCGGAAGACCCAGTAGATGCTAAAGGTATATCCCAGAACCAGGGGCATGCCGATCAGAGCAATGATCAGCATGGTCCTGAGGGTGGCTGGGGAGGAAGCGCCGGACCAAATGTCGAGGCTGTTGGCGGGCGTGGGGACAGACGGAATCATTTTGGGGAAGAGGCCAATGGCCAGCAGGGCCATGAGGCAGAGGATCGCCAGGCAACTTGAGAGGAAGGCGTTGAAATCGCGCTTGTGGTAAATCTCTCGCGGAATGTTGGCGATAGCGAGCATGTTGAGCAGCGCGACGAGTCCGAAGGCTGGATGATCGCGGAATGGCTGAGCCATGCGGGGGACGTAGAGCAGCGTGGCCATGGTGGTGAGGGCGTAGCAGATGATGAAGAAGATCATGGTGTTGCGGATCCAGTCGCGGGCTTTGTCGTGCAGGTCGCCCTCAGTTTTCAACGCTAGATAGATGGCCCCGTGCATCATGAAGAGTGCCACAGTGGTGATGCCGACGAGCAAGGCATAGGGGTGGAGCAGGTCGAGCAAACTGCCGAGGTATTCCTGCTGGGGATTCAGGGGGATGCCCCAGGCCAAGTTGCCCACCAGTACGCCCAGCAGCATGCTGGCCAGAAAACTTCCGATGGCGAAACCTGAGTCCCACACGCGTCGCCACGCGGTACTTTCCTGTTTGCTACGGAACTCGATAGAAACGGCGCGGAAGATTAGGGCCGTGAGCAGCAGCATGAAAGGGATGTAGAATGCCGAAAACAGTGTCGCATAGACGTTGGGAAAGGCGGCGAAGAGCGCGCCGCCGCCAGTGACGAGCCAGACTTCGTTGCCGTCCCAGACGGGGCCGATGCTATTGAGCATGATGCGGCGGTGCGCGTCCGTGCGGGTGAACAGGTGGAGCATGCCGACGCCGAAATCGAAACCGTCGAGCAAGGCGTAGCCGAAGAAGAGTACGCCGACGAGCAGGAACCAGATCGTGTTGAGGTCCATGAGAACCTTCCGTCATCGAAAGTGAGGCAAATTACGTTGCGGCTCGGTCACCTTGGAGCGGGTGGAGGCCATCTTCGCGGTCAGTGGTTGGATCGTCTGGACCGTGGCGGATTTTGTGATCTAACAGGTAGATAAAGAGCACAAACAAGAGCGTGTACATTACGCCGAACATGATCAGACTGGCCCAGACATTGTCTGCCCGCACATGGGGAGAGACGCCGTCGCGGGTTTTCATCAAGCCGTAGACGATCCAGGGCTGGCGGCCGACTTCGGCGCTAAACCATCCGAGTTGATTGGCGGCTTGGGGGAGAAGAACGGCCCCGACGCACAGGCGAAGGAACCAGCGTTTGTTCCAGAGGGTTTGCCGCCACCAGAAAAACACGCCTAGCACGCTCAGTCCGATCAGCGTCATGCCGATGCCAATCATGGCGTGGTAGGTCTGGAACACAGTATTGACGGGCGGGATGTCTTGGCCGAACTCTTCGAGACCCCTGACGGGTCTAGAGGCATCGCCGTGGATGAGCCAACTGAGCATCCCGGGGATGGCTATGCCGCCCTTCACTGCACCTTCTGTGACCTGGCTGTCTTTGCTTTCCGTCGGCGGCTCGTACCAGCCAAAAAGATACAGCCCGGCAGGCCCGGTCTTCCAGTGGCCTTCAAACGCAGCCATCTTGGCGGGTTGGTGTTCGGCCGCGAGTTGCGCGCTGCGATGCCCGCTGACAAGTTGGAGGATTGACGCGAGGATGGCCACCGTAAAGGCAATACGTAGGGAGGTGCGGGCGAATGCTATGTGGCGATTCTTGAGCAGGTAGTACGCTGAGACACTGATGACCAGCCACGCTCCCGCCTGCCATGCGCCCATGACGGTGTGCCAGAGCCGGTCAAGCGTGGAGGGGTTGAGCACGACGCGCCAGAAGTCGGTGACCTCGGCCCGCACCTGCCCGCTCGGTAACGTCACGAGGTGGTAACCATCGGGCGTCTGCATCCAGGAGTTGGCCACGATGATCCAGATGGCCGAGAACGTCGAACCGAGCGCGACCATGAGAGTCGCAAGGAAGTGGGTTTTCTTGCTGACCTTGTCCCATCCGAAGATGAGCAGGGCGAGGAAACCGCTTTCGAGGAAGAAGGCAAAGATGCCTTCGGCTGCCAGCGCCGAACCGAACACGTCGCCCACGTAGCGTGAGTAGGCTGACCAGTTGGTGCCGAATTGAAACTCCATCACAATGCCGCTAGCGACGCCGATGGAGAAGATCAGCGCGAAGATGCGGACCCAGAACTTGGTCATTTCGCGGTGGAGCGCATTGCCGGTCTTGAGCCAGATGCTCTCCATGATGACCAGTATTAGCCCCAGACCAATCGACAGCGGCGGGAAGACGTAGTGGAATGCGATGGTCAGACCGAACTGGAGGCGAGAGAGAAAATATGTGTCCATGCTGGATACTGCCTTTGCTCGTACGGTCTGCGATTCTACCGCGTCATCGCTGGTGTTTCATTTTTGCCGTTAACTGCTGCGGGTGCAGGCTGGGCCGCCACATCACGTGGTTCGGCAGCGTCGCCGTCCTCTGGTAGTCCATGGCCGGGCTTGTTGGCGTAAATAAGCCAGTAGCTCACGGGGATCACAAAGAGCGTGAAGATGGTAGAGGCAAACAGACCGAAAATGAGCGACCAGGCAAGCCCGGAGAAAATCGGATCGACAATAATCGGAACGGCCGAGAGCATCGCGGCGGCGGCGGTGAGCAGGATGGGGCGAAGACGGACGACGCGGCTTTCCATGATGGCATCAAAGAGCGACCGGCCGCGTTTCAGCGACAGGTGAATGAAGTCCACCAGGATAATCGAGTCGCGCGTGACGATTCCTGCCAAGGCAATCATGCCGATCATACCGGTCGCGGTGAAGAACACGGCATCGTTGTAGCCCATCACCTGGTGACTGGTGAGGTGATTGAGCAGCCAAAAGCCGGGCATCACGCCGAGAATGGTGAGGGGAATGGCCATCATCACCACCAGCGGGATTACGAAGGACTTGGTCTGGGCGACGAGAAGCACGTAGATGGCGACCATGGCCGCGCCAAACGCCAAGCCCAGGTCGCGGAACACGTCGAGAGTGATCTTCCACTCGCCTTCGCCGGCGAAGTCGATCTTGAGGCCATCGGGTACGGACCATCGGATGTTGGAACCGTTGGACAGGAAGGTGCGCTGGGCAAGGTCACGGGGTTTGGCGTTTTCGACCCAGCCGTTGCCGACGTGCAACACCTTGTCGGGCGCGGCTGGCGCTCCGCCGATGGCGGGCACCAGGTCGTGCTGTACGTCGACCACCACATCGGCGGGGGGCCGGCCGGCGGTCTCGGCGAATACATATGCCACGCGTTGCAGATTTTTATGGTAGATCGTCTGATCGACGCGGGCGGTATCCCAGCGGCCCAGCTCTGCCAATGTGACAAGTTGACCTTCGGTTCCCTTCACGCGTAGCTGCGAAAGATCGGCGGCACGTGAGCGGTCGGCTTGGGGCAGGCGCAGTTCGATTCGCAGTGGGTTGCGTTCACCTTCCACGCGCACTGTTCCGGCGAGCGATCCGCCGAGAGCAGTGGAGACGGAGTCGGCGATCGTCTCAACGGTGATGCCGTTTAGCGCCGCCTTCTCCTTGTCGGTCACGAAAACCTGCTTGGTCTGGGTGGCTTCGACAACATCGTCGGTATCCACGACGAAGGGTTCGCGGTCGAGACGCGCCCGCACCGTCGTGGCGGTCTCAAGGAGATCGTCGTAGCTGTGATCCGGCCGTCCGTACACCTCTCCCACGACGCTGGCCAGCACCGGCGGCCCCGGCGGGACTTCCACGAGTTTGAGCTTGAGATTGTGTTGGCGGGCGATTTTCGTCAGGTCATCGCGCATCCGCAGGCCGATGGCATGGCTCTGCATCTGGCGGTTCTTTTTGCCGACCAGGTCGATCCGCACTTCCGCCACACTCGGTCCCTGCCGCAGGTAGTAGTGGCGTACGAGCCCGTTAAAATCCATCGGCGAAGCCACGCCGACGTAACTGGTGAAGTCGGTCACCTCGGGCACATGGGCCAGATAGTCCTCGAAGGCGCGCACGCCCGCGTCGGTCCGTTCCAGAGTCGTACCTTTGTCGGCGTCCAGCACCAGTAGCAGTTCGTTCTTATTGTCGAAAGGAAGCATCTTGAGCGGTACGCTGCGGTTAGCTGCCAGGTACATCGCCCCCACGGTTAGCAGTGCCATCACGGCGATGGAACTCCATGCGATCAGCCGAGAATGCAGCAGCGGAGCCATGATCGGATAGAAGAGTTTGTAGAGAAAGGTCTGCTTCACTTCGCCGGTCTCGTGCGGATCGTGGGCGCCATCGCCGCTGGTCAGGCCCTTCTTCCGCTTGAGCACGTGGTACGCCAGCCACGGCGTGATGGTGAACGCCACCACCATCGACATGAGCATCGCCACCGGCACGTTGAGCGCCATGGGACGCATGTATGGCCCCATCATGCCGGTGATAAAAAACATCGGCAGGAAGCTCACCATCACCGCCAGCGTGGCGGTGATCAGCGGCGGGCGAATCTCCGCCACCGCCTCCATCACGATCTTACGGGTGGCGCGTTTCCGTAGCGCAAAGTGCCGCGAGATGTTTTCGACATCGACGATGGGGTCATCAACAAGCAGACCGAGACTCAGGATCAGAGCGAAGAGCGTCACGCGGTTGATGGTGAAGCCGAACATGAGGTTCACGGCCAGCGTAAGGCCGAAGACCACCGGCACGGCAACCGCGACAATCAGCGCCTCACGCCAGCCCAAGCCGAGGGTGAGTAAGGCGATCACAATAAAAATGGCGACGACCAGGGCCTCGACCAGTTCGTTGACCTTCTCATTGGCGGTCAGGCCGTAGTTACGCGTAACGATTATCTCCATGCCCGTGGGCATCACGGACTTCTTGAGTTCCTCGGCCGTGCCCAGCACATCCTTGGCGACCCAGACGGCGTTGGAGCCTTTCTTCTTGGCGATGGCGATGGTGACCGCCGGGGCAGCCGACGTAATCCCGCCTTGGGGTGCGGACGCGCTCAACGTCGTGCCCGAAGCCCCCTCCTCCGCATGAAAGCCGCGTCCAGGGCCCCACCCGTGCCGAACGTAGCTGCTGACTTCCGCCGGACCGTCTTCTACCCGCGCGATGTCTTTGAGAAACACCGGCCGCCCATGATTCAAGCCGACCACCAGACTCTGCAACTCGTGGGCATTGGCGAATGCCTTGCCAACTTCTACGGAGATCACCTTGTCGTCGCGCCGATATTCGCCGGCCGTCCTGGTGACATTTGCTCCCGCGATGGCGGTTTGTACTTCCAGTGGGCTCACGCCGTACCCTGCCATGCCATTCGTTGCGAGGTAGACATTTACCACACGCGGTCGTCCTCCCACCACATAGGCCCGGCTCACATCCTTCACGGCCGCCAGTCGCTGGGTTACCTCCTCGGCCACGCGTCGGAGCGCCATTTCGTCGTTGCCGCCGGTAAGGGTGAGCGTGACGATGGGCACATCATCGATTTCGACGGGTTTGACCACCCAACCGGTCACGCCAGGCGGCACCAATTCCATATTCTCGTCGATCTTTTTGTAAAGCTTCACCAGGCTGCGCTCGCGATCTTCGCCGACGTAGTAGCGCACAGTAATGATTGCTTGGTTTTCTTTGCTCATGGAGTAGACGTACTCTACGCCGTCGATCTGGTAGAGGATCTTCTCCAGCGGCGTGGTCACCAGTTGTTCGACCTCCGCCGCCGAGTGTCCGGGGAAGTTGACGTACACGTCCGCCAGCGGCACAACGATCTGCGGGTCTTCCTCGCGCGGTGTGATCATCAGCGCCGCAATTCCGACGAGCGTCGCAAGCAGGATCAGGACCAGTGATAGATTCGAGAACAGAAACTTCTTCACCAACGAGTTGGTGAAGTGATGCTCATCGGCGAGTTGCGGTACCTCGGGTGTCTTACTCATGGCCGCCTCCGGATGCGGGCTGGGTACCAGACACTTGTACCTTCACCGCCACCTTCTCACCTTCGGTAAGACCGCTCAGAATTTCCATGTCGTTGCCGATCTTACGGCCGAGTTGCACTGTGCGGCGCTCCAAGGCGTTGTCGCGCCCGACAACCTCGACCATATCGAGTTGGCCCACGCGGGTTAGCGCTACAGTGGGCACCAGCAGTACATCCTGCACGTCCAGCGGAATAATGATGCGCCCGAACATGCCGGAATAGATGCCCGGCGGACACGGCCCGGTGACTTTCACCTGGAACGTCCGGCTGGCACTCTCCGACTCCGGCACAATCTCGCTGACCGTGCCGTTGCAGGTACGGTTCAGGGCTTCCATACGCACGCCAATCTCCTGCCCAACCTTGAGCCGCTGCGTCAGCATCTCTCGCACGCTGGCGATGAGCTGCATGTGTGAAGGGTCGTAGAGCGTAGCAAGCACTTGGCCGGGCATCACCGTGTCGCCGACGTTGACTTTCTTATCCACCACCACGCCTGAGGCCGGGGCATTGATGGTCGCGTACGCCAGCGTGGCCTGCACCTCGTTAACCAGTTCACCACTTCGCAGAACTTCCGACTCGGCATTCTTCAGCGCCAGATCGGCCCGGTCGAACTCAAACTTCGAAGCCGCCCCACTCGCAAAGCCCTTAGCCAGTCGCTCGCGATCGATCTTCGCCTGATCGCGCGTGGAGATTGCGACCGTCGCTACCGCCTTGGCCTGTTCGACGCGTGCCTTGAGGTCGCGGTCATCGAGTCGCACCAGGACGTCGCCCTTGGTCACATGCTGACCGGCGACAAGATTCAGCTCGGTGATCCGCGCCGCCACACGCGGCGTCACCACCATCTCATACACCGGCTTAACCGTGCCTACCGCCTCTTCGGTCTGCGGCAGCGACACCCGCCGTACCACGACGGCGGGTCCCGTATAGGGAGGTATGGCCACGTCACCGACGGCGGAGACGCTGATCTTTGGCTCGAATCCGCCGGCAAGCCAGATCATCAAGAGCGTAACCACAGCCAGAAAAGCCAGACCAATGCCTATTTGGCGAAGACCAATAAGCCATTTACGCGGTATTGGACTGAGTTTGGCCATGACGCTTTCCTTAGCAAGACGGAACAAGAGATACGCTTGTCGGCTATTCTATCCGCAGCTTCGCTGCGAGAGGCCCATTTTCTTGAAGATCATTTCCGCCGGGCAAAATCCCGTGAACGCCGACTGCACGAGGTTCAGGCCAACGAAAGCCGTCAGCAACAACCACCAATGACTGACGGTCAGGGCCAGAACGGTGCTCACGGTCACCATGGTCCCAGCGAGCAAATACACGGCACTTTCAAGACGCATGACGTTCTCCTTTGTTTTGGCTAGCGCATTCTGTTTGAGCAAAGCGAACACTCAAAGGCTCGCGTCAACGGTGGCGCGAAGCGGGCTTCCACTACGCTTGATCCACGAAGGGAGTGGCGGGTTACAGAATTCTGTCGCGGGATTGATATTGGAGATGGTCCTGCGGGGCGACGCTCAAACCGGGCGCTGTTTCCAGCGAGCTTTGAGTGAGGAATGCAACCGAGATTTGAGTTCGGGCGGCAACTCGCAGGGCGTGTCGCCCTTGTAGAGCTGAATCGTCTTGCGGACGTTGTCCACGACGATCCGGCAGGGGTTGCAGTCTTTGAGGTGCGCCTGGAACATCTCGCACACGCCGGGCTCCAGCGTGCCGTCTACGTATTCATTGAGCGCTTTAAGCAGTTCGTCGCACTTCATGTCCATAGCACCTGTTCCTACTGATCCGCCAAAGGGCTGGCGGTTACAGCGACCCGCAAATTATTCTACCTCATCGTGCCGGTGGGGCGGAGCCTGTCTGTCTTTGTCGCCCAGTACCCGCGTCAACCGTTCGCGAAGCATCAATCTCGCCCGCATCAGCCGAATCTTCACGTTCGCGACCGAAATTCCCAACACCTCGGCCGTCTCTTCCGTCGACAGCTCCTCGACATCCCGAAGTAAAAACACCACGCGATGCTTTTCGTCCAGCGCCGTCATCGCCTCGTCGAGCAACGCGCGGATTTCATGCCGTCCCGCAAGGTCCGCCGGGCTCTCCTGCCACGGCGCCACGAACTCCGGGTGTGGCAGCGGTTCATCATCTTCCTGCGTGCCTGATCCCTCCAGCGAAACCATCGGCAAGCCTCGCTTCTTGCGCAGCAGCTTGAGCGCCGCATTGGTGGCAATCCGCAGCAGCCATGTACGAAAACTAGCGTCCTCTCGGAATGTGGACAGGTGCTCCACCACGCTCAGAAACGTCTCCTGAACCACTTCTTCCGCATCATGCTCCTCGCGCGCAATCCGCCACGCCAGTGCGTAAACTTTCCCCTCATAGCGCGAAACCAGCGCCTCAAAGGCCGCATAGTCTCCATCCCGCGCCCGGCGGACGAGCGGGAGGTCAATGTCGACCGATGATCCTTTTACGGCTTCGGACATGCACTACACGATAATTCGCCGGACGCCGCACTACAAACCTGCGTATGCGAGCTCACGACCGCAGCACTAAGCCATCGGGCGACCAACGGTTTCCAAGGAAGATCATTGACATCAGGCTCGATATGTGATTAAATACTCACATAGTTACTAATGGCCGCCGGAGCAACCGCGATGTTGAATCGAGAATCCAAGGCTCTTTACGAACGCAAAGCCGAGATCATCAAGGCCGTGGCGCATCCGCTGCGGGTGGCGGTGGTGGATTTCCTCAAGGACGGCGAGAAGTGTGTCTGCGACATTGCAGCGCATGTCGGCTCGGAACGGTCGAATGTGTCACGGCACCTTGCGGTGATGCTCAAAGCCGGCGTCTTGCGGAGTCGTAAGGAGGGCCTGATGGTCTTTTACGAGTTGCGGACACCGTGCATATTGAACTTTCTCAACTGCGCCACGCAGACGTTGAAGCACAACGTCAATGAGGAAGTGAAGGTGATGGCGGGCGCTTAGGTAATGCGGAGAAAGTGGCCCCCATTGTGGCGGGCCTTCTTTTGGCGGTAATGCGTGACTATTCAATCACACAGTGAATCAATGGCCCACATGGCCGGAACACTTACGAAAGGAACTGGATCATGACTCAACACTCGACGTGCGGTTGCAACGGTACTTGCTCCGGGGCGCCCAAGAAGAAGGTGCTGGTCTACGCCTGCTCCGGGGCGGCCAACGTCGCGGAAATCGCCGACCATGCCGCGCGGCAACTTCATGCGGAAGGGCAGGGCCAGATGTTCTGCCTGGCCGGATTGGGCGCGAACATTCCAAACATGGTTCAGACGGCCAAGGATGCGGACGTGAATCTGGTCCTCGACGGGTGCCCGATGGATTGCGGCCGGACGATCTTTCAGAAATTAGGCCTGGACAACGTGAAGGTGCTTCGCGTCACCGATCACGGCATCGATAAAACCAAGGGCGTGAAGATCACCGACGAGCAGGTGCAGAAGATTGTCACCCTGGCCAAACAGACGCTGGCGACCGCCTGAGTTCGTTCATGATGAGGAACACTGGATGAAGAAGATACAAATACTGGGCACCGGTTGTGCGAAGTGCCAGAAACTGGCGGAGAACGCCAAAGCTGCCGCCGACGCGCTGGGCATCGCTTACGAGATGGAAAAGGTCAGTGAGATCGACGAAATCATGAAGTTCGGCGTGATGTTCACGCCGGCGCTGGCGGTGGATGGCGTGGTGAAGGTCTCGGGCAAGGTGCCGGACGTGGCAGCCATCAAGGTCATGCTCAAATAAGGAGTCAACGTGAAGACCGTGTTCAAGATAGGCATCGTGGGGATTTTGGTGATAGTGGTCGCGGCGGTAATCGTTGCCAAGGCACACAAGAATTCATCGTCATCCGCGGCAACAGCGGCGGGCAACGGTACGGAAACGCATGCGGCAACGTCGTCCATGGCAGCCACAGCGCTGCCGCGCCTCGTGGATCTCGGGTCGCACACCTGCATTCCCTGCCAGCAGATGATCCCGATTCTGGCTGAGCTGAAAAAAGAACTCGACGGCAGAATTCAGGTGGAGTTCATCGATGTGCGGGAAAACCCCGATGCGGGACAGAAGTACGGCATTCACCTGATCCCCACGCAAATCTTCTATGACGCGTCCGGCAAAGAATTGGCGCGCCACGAGGGCTTCCTCTCCAGGGAGGACATCCTGGTCCGATGGGCCGCGCTTGGAATCTTGCAGCTCTCGCCCGCAACGCAGCCGGAGTAACACATGGAACAGATATTTTCAGCACTTACGCGCGCGGTTGAGGCGGGATCGGGCTTGGCCCTGGTGGCGGCTGCGATCTGGGGCGTGCTGAGCATTCTGCTTAGCCCCTGTCACCTGGCCAGCATTCCGCTGATCGTTGGGTTTGTGAACGGGCAGGGGCAGGTGAGCATGCGGCGGGCGTTTGCGCTCTCGTCGCTGTTTGCGCTGGGGATACTGGCAACGATTGCGGGCATCGGCGCCATCACCGCGGGTGCGGGCCGCCTGATGGGTGATCTTGGCCCCTACGCGAACTATGCCGTGGCGGTGATATTTTTCCTCATCGGATTACACCTGCTGAACGTGATCCCCATGCCGTGGTCGGGGCCGGGGCGGGTGAATTTGAAGCGTAAGGGCATGCTTGCGGCGCTCGTGCTGGGGCTGATCTTCGGCGTGGCGCTGGGTCCATGCACCTTTGCCTATATGGCGCCGATGCTGGCCGCGTCGTTCAAAGTCGCCGGTACCCATCCGATGTACAGCATTCTGCTTCTGGCCAGCTACGGCGTGGGACATTGTGCGGTGATCGTCGCCGCAGGGACGTTTACCGAGGTCGTCCAGCGCTATCTCAACTGGAATGAGCGTTCGCGCGGGGGCGTGATTCTGCGGGGTGCCTGCGGTGTATTGGTGCTGGCCGGCGGCGTTTACCTGATCTATGCAGCTCCCTGAGGAAATCATCATGACCACGACTCGCAGTTCAGACACAGTGGCAGTGAGTTCGGTGCCCCCGGAAGCCTTCGCCGAGGGTTCTGCCTCGTCGATGACGCCCGCCGACAAACCTTCGGTATGGCGTTATCTGCTCTTGGGCATGGTTCTGGCGACAGCGTGGACGGGCCTGTATTACAGTCTTGCCCCTGTTTCCAAGTGGCTCACCTATTCACTTTTTCGCTTGCGATCCGGCGAGCATCTCAGCGCTGCTGTCGAATTTTTCATTTTCGAAGTTCCCAAAGTCATGCTCCTGCTGACGGCCGTGGTGTTCGCTGTCGGCATCGTCCGCTCATTCTTCACCCCTGAACGCACGCGTGCCGTGCTGGCGGGGAAGCGCGAATCCGTCGGCAATGTGCTGGCGGCAGGTCTGGGTGTGGTCACGCCTTTTTGCTCGTGCTCAGCGGTGCCGCTGTTCATTGGATTCGTTACCGCGGGCGTGCCGCTCGGCGTGACATTTTCGTTTCTTATCGCCGCTCCCATGATCAACGAGATAGCGTTGGGGCTGCTATTGAGTCTCTTCGGCTGGAAGGTCGCGTTGATCTATCTGGGCACCGGACTGAGCGTCGCGATTCTTGCCGGCTGGATCATCGGCCGGCTCAGGATGGAGAAATACGTCGAGGAGTGGGTGTACAAGATGCAGGTCGGCCCAGGAGTTGCTTCCGACGAGAATATCACGTGGGCGGATCGCGTGGGTTGCGGTTGGACTTCCGTGAAAGACATTGTGGGCCGCGTATGGTTGTACGTGCTGGCGGGCATCGCGGTGGGCGCGGGGATTCACGGCTACGTGCCGGAGAATTTCATGGCTTCGATCATGGGCAAAGGCGCGTGGTGGTCGGTGCCGCTGGCGGTATTGATCGGCATACCCATGTATTCAAACGCCGCCGGGATCATTCCGGTGGTTCAGGCATTGCTGGGTAAAGGTGCGGCGCTGGGCACGGTGCTGGCGTTCATGATGTCGGTGATCGGACTGTCGTTGCCGGAGGCGGTGATCCTCCGCAAGGTGCTGAAGATGCGTTTGCTGATCACCTTCTTTAGCATCGTGGCGGCGGGCATTATGTTGGTGGGTTACCTGTTCAATTTGATCATGTGAGGTCAACGGCATGCGCGGCGCATGTGGGAGTAAACATTTATGGCTCTGGGTTCGTTCAACGTAAGAAAAATTCTGCGTACGGCGGCGAAGTGGGCGGTCGTCGTGGCGATTGCAGGCTTTGTCGTCTACAAAATCTATTTTGCCCCTGTGAACGTGCAAGCCCAGAAGGTCACCACCGGCACTGTGGTCGCGGAGATCATGGGCACCGGAACGCTGGAGGCGCGGGTGCGTACTTCGATCAGTCCGAAGATTTCCGGCCGTCTGGTGCAACTGCTGGTAGATCAGGGCGACCGCGTCACCAAGGGACAACTGCTGGCCACATTGGATGACGGTGATCTGAAGCAGCAGGTGCAGGTCGCCCAAGCCGAGTTGGCGGTGACGCACGCCGCCGTGGACCGTTCGGCGATGGACATAGTTCGCGCCGAAGCGACGGCGATCCTGGCACGCGTGGAATTGGAGCGGGTGGCACGGTTGGTAAAGTCCAACACCGTCAGCGCCAGCGAGGTCGACCAGGGCACGGAGCGGCGCGATGTCGCCGAAGCAGACATCAAGCGCGCCCAACTGGCCAAGGTGGAGGCCGAGAAGTCCGTCATTAAGGCCGATGCGAGCCTGCACTATTACGAGGAACGGCTGGCAGACACCAAGATCGTCGCGCCATTCGACGGCCTGGTGGTGCGCCGCAGCCGCGACCCGGGAGACATCGTGGTGCCCGGTACGGCCATCCTCGACGTGATCTCTACGGATGAGCTTTGGGTGTCTGCCTGGGTCGATGAGACGGCCATGGGGCAGTTGGCGGTATCTCAGCCCGCGAGGTTGGTATTCCGCTCCGCCCCGGACAGTTCGCTGTCCGGCAAGGTGGCTCGCCTGTCTCCGCAAACCGACCGCGAGACGCGGGAATTCCTGGTGGATGTCAGCGTGGAGCAATTACCCAAGACGTGGGCAGTGGGCCAACGCGCCGAAGTCTATATTGAGACCGGACGCCACACCGAGGTGCCGACGGTCCCCCAACGGCTCGTGAGTTGGCGCGACGGGAAAGCGGGCCTCATGGTGGATAACGCCGGCAAAGCGCAGTGGCAGAAAGTCTCTCTGGGCCTGCGCGGCCGGGAAAACGTGGAGATCACCGGCGGAATCACCGTGGGCCAGGTGGTCATTAGCGCCCCGCCCGGGGCGGAGTTGCCCCGCGACGGCCGGTCCATCAGGTACCAACAACCATGAATCTCGCACTCAAAGATATTCGCCACAGCTTCGGCCGGTTCGTGCTGACGACCTTCGGCATCAGCTTGCTGCTCATGCTGGTCATGGGCATGGGCGGGATCTACCGCGGTTTGGTCGAAGAAGCCACGCTGCTGGTGGACCGGGTCGGCGCCGATCTGTGGGTAGTCCAGAAAGGCACGCGCGGGCCATTTGCGGAGATTTCGCGGCTGCCGCGCAACGTGGAAGATCGGGTACTGGCGGTGCCAGGTGTCGTCAGCGCCAACAGTTTCATCTCCCATACCATTCAGCGCGAATACCGGGACAAGCCGCTCCGCGTGACCATCCAAGGTCTGTCGTGGCCAACGGATCGTGGCCTCTGGCTGCCCATCGTCGCGGGCCGCGCCCTGGGACAGGCGCACTTTGAGATGATCGCCGACAAATCCTCCGGGCTGGCACTCGGCGATCATGTACCCTTGGGCAAGGACACCTATGCAGTGGTCGGCTTGACCGGGCAGATGAGTTCCTCGTCCGGCGATCCCATGGCGTTCATGACCCTCACCGACGCCCAGGCCGTGCAGTTTGATCTGGTCGGCGATGCCGTCCGCACCGAACGTGCCGCGCGCGTGAATCGGCTGCAGGCCATTGATCTGGGCCGTTCTCAGCCACAACTGGAGGATCGTGCCGCCGGAGTGTCCTCGGCAATTCCTGCACTTGGCACGTCGATGGTCAGCGCCGTGCTGGTGGATATCGCACCCGGATACGATCCAGTCAAAGTCGCCGCGCGAATTGCCAGTTGGCCGGATGTGTCGGTCTACAGCCACGAGGGCCAGCGCAACCTGCTGCTCGGAGGAATGGTGGACAAAGCCCGACGGCAGCTCGGCCTGTTCCGCGTGCTACTGATCATCGTCTCGGGCATCATCATGGCGCTGATCCTCTACACGCTGACGCTGGATAAGCTCCACGACATCGCCATGCTCAAACTGCTGGGCGCGCGGAACCTGGTGATTCTGGCCTTGATCCTCCAGCAGGCGCTGCTCCTAGGCGGCCTGGGTTACTGTCTTGCATACTACCTGGGACGATGGATTTTTCCGTACTTCCCACGCCGAGTGGTCATCATGCAGGAAGACCTTGTGTCCCTGGCGTTCATCGTGCTGGCCATTTCGGTGGCTGCCAGCCTATTGGGCATCGCCAAAGCCCTGCGCGTCCAGCCTAATGAGGTGCTGGCATGACCACGCCACTCTCAGCCGGCTTGGTGGTAGAAGCCACGGGCTTGACCAAAATCTACGGCAGCGGCAACACGGAGGTCGTGGCCGTTCGGGACGCCAGTCTGACGGTCGCGCGCGGAGAAATCGTTGCCCTACTGGGTCCCAGTGGTGCAGGCAAGTCCACGCTCCTGACGCTCCTGGGTCTGATCCTGCCACCCAATGCCGGTCGGATTTCCATCGGCCAGACGCTCGTCTTCGACGGCGAGCGTTCACGCGTGAACGTGCGCCGCTTTCGTCGCCAACATCTGGGGTTTGTCTTTCAGAAAGCCAATCTGATTCCGTTTCTTACTGCAGCAGAGAACGTCCAACTGGCCATGGAAATCAACGACGTGTCGCCCCGCGCCGCCCGGACCCGGACAATGGAATTGCTTGAGTACCTGGGTGTAGCGGACCGGGCCGAGCACCTTCCCTCCAAACTCTCCGGCGGCCAAGCGCAGCGTGTTGCCGTCGCGCGGTCGCTGGCCAATCGCCCCAGCCTGATTCTGGCCGATGAACCGACCGCCGCGCTCGACAGTGTGCGTGGACGTCAGGTCATGGAACTTTTCCGTAAGGTGGCCCACGAGCAGAAAGCCGGAGTCATGGTCGTCACGCACGACCACCGGGCCCTAGACGTGTTTGATCGGTCGTTGGAAATGGAGGACGGTCAACTGCGGACGGGGGCTTGCCCAAATTCCACAACCGGGCAGAATAAGGCCCATGAAAATGACAAATGATTTGGCGAACAAGACACCTGACCCGATTCTCGATTCCATCACCGATGGCGTTTTCACGGTGGACAAGGAATGGCGAGTTACGTCGTTCAACCGCGCTGCGGAACAGATCACCGGCGTCCCGCGTGCGGAAGCCATCGGTCGGCGTTGCTGTGACGTGTTCCGCGCCAGCATCTGTGAGGCCTCGTGTGCCCTGCGCCATACATTGGAGACAGGGACACCGGTAATCAACCAGACTGTCTACATCGTGGATGCCAAAGGGCGACGGATTCCCATTAGCATTTCGACGGCGATTCTTAGAAACGCTGCGGATCAGACCATCGGCGGGGTGGAAACCTTCCGCGACCTGAGCCTGGTCGAAGAATTGCGCAAGGAACTAAACGCCAGCTACAGTTTCGCTGACATCATCGGCCGCAGCCCTGCGATGCGCCAACTATTCGATATTTTGCCCGAGGTCGCCAGAAGCGACAGCGCGGTCCTCATCGAAGGCCCCAGTGGGACGGGCAAGGAGCTCTCCGCCCGGGCAATCCACGATTTATCCGGGCGCAAGGCCAAACGCTTCGTCGCCATCAACTGCGGCGCGTTACCCGACTCATTGCTGGAGTCGGAGTTATTTGGCTACAAGGCCGGCGCGTTCACGGATGCACGCAAGGACAAGCCCGGGCGATTCGCGTTGGCCGATGGTGGCACAATCTTTCTCGATGAAATCGCCGATGTGTCGCCCGCGATGCAATCACGTTTGCTGCGGGTTCTCCAGGAACGGGTCTACGAGCCATTGGGTGGGATCGAGCCCGTGAAAACTAATGTGCGGTTGGTCACCGCCACGCATGCAGACCTGCGCGAGCGGGTTCAGCAAGGCAAGTTTCGTGAGGACCTGTTCTACCGAATCAATGTGGTGCGGATGGTGCTGCCGACGCTGCGGAACCGACGTGAGGACATTCCACTGCTCATTGAACACTTTATCCATCGCTTCAATCGCATCAAAGAGAAGGACATCGCAGGCGTAACGGAGACGGTGATGGCGACCCTGTTGGCGCACGATTACCCCGGCAACGTGCGTGAACTGGAGAACATCATCGAGCACGCTTTCGTGCTTTGCCACTCAGGCTTAATCCAGCCACAACATTTGCCCTCGCCATTACTGGAGCGGGCATTGGAAACGCCGAAGAGGCGATTGCCCGCCACGACCTTGCGCGACATGGAAGCAGTGATGATTGGTGATGCCCTGCGGAAACACCACGGTAATCGCCAAGCTGCGGCTCGCGAACTGGGCATTAACCCGGCCACGCTGTACCGAAAGGCAAAGACATTGGGAATACCTCTGCCCGATGATGACGGTCGTCGCATAATGCGATAGTGATCAGGCACCTAGTCTCGCAAATTGCGGTACTCGCACTTCACCGCATCCCATGAGTGCCGCATGCAACACTTGTAGTAGCAATCAATTGGATGCAATCACCAGCATGCCAGTCGTTGCTGGCACACGTCTCGCTCTGAGGGATGTGTATGGAACCTGTGTCTGATCCTCTTTCGCCGAGACCCAAAGCCATTGTGCCTGTGCCATCTTTCTTTCAAGAATGGCGGGGGTTTGCAGTGGGTTTGGCAATGCTGATGGCCGTATTGGGGGGCTATATCTGCTTTGTCGGTATCTTTTCCAACGCGCGGTCTTCAAATCGTCCCGAATCCAAGGCGGGATTTGACACAAGCAAAGCTACATCCGGCCCCGCAACCGCACCTGCGGCGTTGAATCAGAGGAGCGGAGCACCATGAAAGCGCGCAAACGCTCACACGCCCGCCATGCGGCAGCCCCTTGCCAGACGAGCGCAACCTTCGCGCCACCGGAATCGACGCCTTCCACGAAGACTTCGATGACGATCGTTGCGATACCCGACTGGAAGGGCCGGGTGTCGCCGGTATTCGACGTGGCAGGGCGACTCCTGGTGGCGCAAGTTACAGCAGGTTTTCCCCCTGTTTGCACGCACCAGCAGTTTCTCAGGCAGGCGCCTGCAGTTCGGGCGAGCCAATTGGCGGAGTGGCGAATTGGCACCTTGATCTGCGGCGGGATCTCCAGCAGATTGCGTGACTCGCTGGAGCATGAGGGTGTAACTGTGATCCCGCATATTTGCGGTAGCGTTCAGGACGTTCTGCAGGCCTATCTGGAAAACCGATTGTCAGACGAGCGGTTCGCCATGCCCGGCTGTTGCAGCGGATGCCGGTGGTGTCAAACCCGGCATCGGCCTCGTCCCAACAGGAGAACATGAACAAGTTGGCCACCTTGGTGCTCAATGACGCAGTCCGAAGGAACATCATTTTCTTTAGAGGAGTTCTCATGACCGACACTGATACACAGAAGATCGCGGTCCCTCTGGCCGGAGAACAATTCTCCATGCATTTTGGCCAGTCCACCGCGTTTGCTGTTTTTGAGGTCGATCGAGCGCAGCGCAGAACTGTCGGCCACAAAGTCCTGCCGCTGCTGGGTCAGCATGCCTGCGGCATGACCGAGTGGCTGAAGCAAGAGGGCGTACAGACAGTCATCGTCGGTGGCCTCGGTCGCGGGGCCGTGGCGAACCTGACGGCAGCCCAGATCAATGTCTTTGCGGGCATTTCCGAAGCCGCTCCTGAGGCACTGGTACAGGCCTGCCTGGAAGGACGACTGCGACCCGCCATCGCCAGTTGCGCCGGCCACAACCATGACCATGGGCACCCTCACGAGCACGGGCATAACGGCGCCTGCCATGGTCACGCACAGCCAGCAGCAGAGTAAACGAAAGTCTGAGCATATTTATGGAAATTCGTCGCATGCAAGTCCCCGATTCGATGCCACGGTTGGCGGACTCCGACGCCGCAGACGCGCCACCGACGGCGATGGATCTGAGATCACGTCAGCATCCGGCCTGCTTTGTATGCAGCCCTGGTCGCAGCCATGGCTTGGGCCTGCAGTTTCGCCTGCAACCCGACGGATCGGTAGCTGATAACTACACATTTGGTCCAGATCTTGAAGGGTATCCTGGAGTGGTGCATGGTGGAATCGTAGCGGCTGCGCTGGATGGTGCGATGACCAACTGGCTGTTTCTTCACAATCATTCCGCGGTGACTGCCGAACTCAAGGTCCGCTACTTGCTGCCCGTCGCGAGTGGGGTGCCCGCACTGATTCAGGCACGATGGACCGAGGGATCAGGCGTGCTGTTTGTGATGACCGCAGAACTCCTGCAGGGAGGGCGGAAAATGGCCGCAGCCACCGCTAAATTCATCGCCAATACGTCGTCGTCCAAAATTACCAGGGGCCACACATGAGTGCTGTCGTTCGCATCACCTGTTTGGTCAATGACGCCGTGGGCGCCGCTGTGATGCCTGTGGAACACGGCCTGTCTTTTCTGATTGAAAGCGGTGGTCGAACGGTCCTCTTCGATACCGGGCAGACCGGTCTTGTGGTGCAAAACGCCGGACAACTTGGATTCGACCTGGCGGGAGTTGAGCACATCGTCCTGTCGCATGGTCATTACGATCACACTGGCGGGCTGACGGCCGTACTCGATGTGGCATCGCATGGGATGGTCTTCGCCCATCCGGAGGCTTTCGAACACAAATACAGCAAGAGCACCGGGCAATGCCGGGAAATTGGTATGCCAGTCCGGGCCACAGAAGAAATCTATCGACATGGATGGACCATCATCAAAACGCTTTCGCCGATGGAAGTGACTGCGGGCTTGCACGCTACCGGGCCAATTCCGCGCGTGACGACTTTCGAGGATGTCGGAGGCCCCTTCTTTCTGGATGCGGCAGGCACTCAACCTGATCCCATTGAGGATGACCAAGCCCTCTACTTCATGACGCGCGAAGGCGTGGTGGTGATTCTGGGTTGTGCGCACGCCGGCGTCATCAATACGCGAAGTCACATCCGCAACTTCACACGTGGGGCGAGGGTCCATGCCGTGATCGGAGGCATGCATCTAGTGAGTGCCTCGCCGACCCGCTTGGCAACCACTACCACGGCCTTGCAGCAATACGGCGTGCGTTTCTTGGCGCCATGCCACTGCACCGGAAGTGCGGCCACCGAGCTGTTGCGGGTCCAATTTCCTCAGCAGTTCCGGGAATGTGGTGTCGGGAGTCAATTTACCTTTGATCGTTCCTGAGTGCGAGGAGGTATCTGTATGAAACGGTCTATACTCAACATTGTCATTGATGCCCTGGCGGCAGCGATCATGCTGGGAATGATTGCCACTGGCATCATCATTCGCTTTACGCTACCACCAGGCAGTGGGCGGGTGCTGGGTGTGTGGGGGCTGACCCGTCACCAATGGGGCGACCTGCACTTCTGGATGGCACTCGCGGCTGTAGCCATTGTCGTTCTGCATCTAACCCTGCATTGGACGTGGGTCGTCTCGGTCGTACGTCGTTGGATTGGGGGAGCCAATCAAAGCTTACCCAGTGCGGGGCTGCGGGCGTTGGCTGGGGCAGTCACATTCCTGATCGTGTGCGCCGCCGTGACGGGATTCTGGTGGTCGTCAGTCAGAGCGACCCAACGGGTCGGCGAGGCCGTCCCGGAAGCGGCGGCGCATCCGGTAGATGATGAAAGCATTCGTGGCAATATGACCTTGGCAGAGACCGCTGCTGCTCTGGGCTGTTCCGTGGATCAGGTAAGACAACGGCTGGGGTTGTCAGCTGACACGCAGGACAGTGAACGCCTGGGACAGATCGCTAGGCAACGCGGAATTACCATGCAAGAAATGCGCAGGAAACTCACGCCGTAATCGGCTGAGTTGAACTTTTGAGGTGTCATATGACGGACAGAAGTGCCGTGCTGGATCATTACTATTTGGATTGCCGCTGCATGGTGCTGGAGTTGGCCGCTGCCCTCGACCGGCACGACCGCGCGCCGGCTGCACCCAGCGGGGCCCAACACGCCGACGATCGCCTGGCGCTGCTTCATCAGGCCATCCAGATCCTGGCCGTTCCCAGCGCCCAACCGGATCGTGCTGCACGAATTCTGCAACTGCTCTCTGACCCGGTGGGCTGACCCCACTGTCGTCGCCACTTTGTACGCGGAGGTTTTTGTGTATTACATCCAACCGCACTATCACGGCATCTCGCGGACCACCGATGACTACGAGCGCATGGCTCAGGCGGGCGTGGTCGCCGTGGCCGAACCCTCCTTCTGGGCGGGTTTTGACCGGCGCTACCCGGGGACCTTCATCGATTACTTCCGACAGATCAGCGAGTTTGAGCCGACCCGCGCCGCACTGTACGGAATACGGCATTTCTGCTGGGTCGCGGTCAACCCCAAAGAGTCGGAGAACATCGCTCTGTCACGCGAGGTCATGGCCGCCATGCCGGGCTTCTTCGACAAGCCCACCGTCCTGGGCATTGGAGAGATCGGCCTGAACAAGAACACACGCAACGAAATGATCATCTTCCAGGAGCAGATGGAGATGGCCCTCAAGCACCGGCAACTCGTGCTCATCCACACCCCGCACCTACGTGACAAGCTCAAGGGCACCATCCTCACGCTGGACCTCCTGCGCGAACTCCGCGCCGACCCCGACCGCGTCTGGATTGACCATGTCGAAGAGCACACGATCAAACCCGTGCTCGACGCGGGCTTCTGGGCTGGCATGACGCTCTATCCGCAAACCAAGATGAGCCCGCGCAGGGCGGCCGACATGCTGGAGTTGTACGGCCTCGATCGCCTGTTGGTGAATTCTTCTGCAGATTGGGGTCCAAGCAGTCCTTTTACCTTGCAAGAGTGCGCAGCGGAATACCGCCAGCGCGGCCACAGCGAGCAGGAGTTGCTCGATGTCTTCCACAACAACCCGGCCAGATTCCTGGGGCAGAACCCGAAATTCAGTATTCGCCCGATCCAAATGGCCCAAGGGTCCATAGCATGATCCATCCAGCCGATGTCAACGCGTGCTGGTTGCCATTGAAAGGGCCACAATGCAATCTCGCGAGGAATCTCCGCAGACGGTACCTCAAAGTGCCAGAGCACCTGACATCGCATCCGCATCGCTTCCCGATACGCTCGCGGCTCTGGGCGTGAATCCCGAGACAGGGCTCACTCGCGCGGACGTGGATGTCCGCCGTAAGAAGCAGGGCTTCAACGAGGTCGCCGAGCAGAAGGGACACCCGGTCCTCAAGTTACTCGCGAAGTTCTGGGGCATATCGGCTTGGATGCTCGAGTTGATCATGGTCCTGTCAGCCGTCCTGGGGAAGTACTCTGACCTGGTCGTGGTTGGCGCATTACTGATCGTCAACGCAGTTCTGAGTTTCATGCAGGAGCATCGGGCCGCTGGCGTCGTTGAGGCGCTGCGGCGACGGTTACAGGTCAGTGCGCGCGTCCGGCGGGATGCCAACTGGCAAGTCGTACCGGCACGCGAACTCGTGCCGGGTGACATCATTCGTGTACGACCCGGTGATATTATCCCGGCAGATGTCAAACTTCTCACGGGAGCATTGAGTGTGGATCAGTCGGCGCTCACCGGAGAGTCGAAGGACGTGGACAAAGCCGATGGCGACGTGCTGTCGTCGGGGTCCATCGTCCGACGCGGCGAAGGCAACGGCGTGGTCATCCTCACCGGGGCGAAGACCTACTTCGGCCGCACAACGGAACTTGTCCAGAAAGCTCGCCCGAAACTCCACATCGAAGCCGTGGTCGCCAAGGTTGTCCGCTGGCTCTTTATCATCGTCGGCGCACTGATCGCCATCGTCGTCGCGATGTCGCTGGTCCGCGGCGCACCGCTGATCGAAATGATCCCGCTGATGCTCGTACTGCTGATGAGCGCGGTGCCGGTTGCTCTTCCCGTCATGTTCACGGTCAGCATGGCCGTCGGATCAAAGGAACTGGCCAAACGCGGCGTGTTGGTCACACGCCTGAGTGCCGCCGAAGATGCCGCCACCATGGACGTGCTCTGCGTGGACAAGACCGGCACGATCACCATGAACCAACTGGCCGTCACCGGCGTGATCCCGCTGGAACACGCGACGGAAGCCGATGTGCTGTCCGCCGGCGCCCTGGCATCGCAAGAAGCCAACCAGGACCCGATTGACCTGGCCTTCCTCACTGCGGCAAAAGTAAGGCATATCTTTGACGGCACGCCGGCGGTCAAGCCGATCTCTTTCGCGCCCTTTGACGCGAAGAACCGGCGGACGGAAGCCGTGGTCGAACAGAACGGCCAGCGGTTGCGGGTGATGAAAGGTGCGGTGCGGACCATTGCGGAGGCCTGTGGACTTCAATCTCCGGCCATCGCGGTATTGGAAGCACGCGTCAGCGAATCCGCCCTGAAGGGCTATCGAACACTCGCGGTGGCACGCGGCCCCGAGGTGGGCGCTCCCGCCTTGCTCGGTCTCGTGACGTTGTATGACCCGCCACGACCGGATGCCAAGCAACTCATCGCTGAACTCTGCGACCTCGGCGTCCCGGTCAAGATGCTCACGGGCGACGCACTGGCAGTGGCACGGGAAATCGCCAGCGGTGTCGGCTTGCCCAATATCCGGCGCGTGGCCGACCTGAAGGTGGCAGACGGCCAGGCGGACAATAAGAAGCTGGATCTGCTGGCAGGTGCAGACGGTTTCGCCGAAGTCTACCCAGAAGACAAGTACATCGTCGTACAGCACCTTCAGGCCGCTGGCCATGTCACCGGCATGACGGGCGACGGTGTCAACGATGCGCCCGCACTGCGGCAGGCCGAAGTCGGCATTGCCGTCAGTTCCGCCACCGATGTGGCCAAGGGCGCCGCCAGTGTTGTCCTGACCGAACCGGGGTTGACGAATATCGTGGCCTTGGTCGCGCAGGGACGCACGATTTACCAGCGAATCCTGACCTGGATCATCAACAAAATAAGCCGAACCATCCTCAAGGCCGCTTTCGTCGCCATCGCATTCATGGTAACCGGCAAATTCGTCGTCTCGGCCTTCGCCATGCTGCTGCTGGTCTTCATGACTGACTTCGCGAAAATCTCCCTGGCCACTGACCATGTTCGGCCATCGCGGAAGCCGGAGACCTGGAATATCGGCGGCTTCATCACCGTGTCCGTGGTGCTCGGCGTGGCGATGGTCGCCGAAGCGCTTTTCCTCCTATGGCTCGGCTGGTCACGCTTTGGCTTGGCGACGAACGACAACGCGCTCTATACCTTCAGCTTCCTCACGCTGCTGTACATGGCGGTCTTCTCCATAGTGTCCGCCCGGGAGCGGCGCTGGTTCTGGGCTACAATGCCGAGCACGACGCTCATAGGAGCGGTCATGGCCGATGCGCTCATCGGGACCATACTGACCTTCGTAGGGCTCCCCGGACTGGAGCCACTGCCCTGGTGGCAGACGCTTACTATCTTCGCCTATTCGATGGTTGCGTGCCTTTTCGTGAACGACGCGTTGAAGGTCGTGATGATCCGTAGACTCGTTCCTGCAGCGGTATGACATCCTCAACGCCGACCTCCTTCGTGGTCTGTTCAACACGTAGAAAACGATGCCGCTCCTTGCTTCGTCTTGACCTATGTAGCGTCAGGAGTAATATTCTTGATCCACCAGCAGAAACGCTTGGTGGCCACTGTCCCTAAAACTGTCCCTATTCTGGAGTCACGAACAGTAACGAATCGTAACTTGGAGTAACGAATCGTAATTCCATAACCCTTGCTGGAGACACGCAATGCATACAAATACCGTGTTTCTGAAGCGAGAAGCAGGAATCCCAAGAAAGAATCCCTATCTCTCCGCTTAAAACCCTTGGGAATCCTGCATTCCCAAGGGTTTGCGTATTTTCCACTGCGAACACTTTTGTCCATCCCGTTCCGCCTGATTCCGCCTCAGGCCACAGCAAAAGGCAAAGCAAAAGACAAAGTGAGAAGTGACGATTCACGACGTGCTCTCACCTGAGCTCGACTTCGGAGTGTCGCCAAGCAACTTCTGAGGAGTATCCCCAGTGGTGCTTTCGGGCTTGGCTACACCCGCCATGCCAGGCATGGCGTTCATGGCTCGGCTCGTGTCCTGAATCGTGGCGTGCGCATACCTGCCCAGAGTTAATGTCGGGGTGGAATGACGAGCCAGTTCCTGGGCAGCCTTCATGGGTGCACCCGAGCTTACCACCTGCGTGATGAACGTATGTCGGAGGGCGTGGAAGTCAGCAACGAATCCCCGGCGATCGCGGTAGGCCAGAACATCCGATTCTTTTCGTCGCTGCAATTCAACACTGTCATTTTCGGCTTCCTGCAGCCACGCCAACCGTGCGGCCAGCAGATCCTCACGAATCATGCTGCTGCTTTGTTGGAGATTCCGCCAGAGTCGTATCTTGGGGTCACGACCGGACAGCCACGGGCGGAGAATAGCTGCCAAGTCAGGCCGAATGGGCTGGATGTCCTCCCGGCGGTGTTTGGAATAGCCGGCAAGAATGCGGATGGTGGGCATTGGGCTTGCCGCGAGGCCAGCCATTTCATCGAACAGGCGCAGCAAAAAAACCGGCGAGCAAATAGCCGCGGACTTCTACCAGAAGCAGACGGCGCAGCAGTCTACTAAGAAACTATCTCAAACTATTGAAACCGCAGATGAACGCCGTTGAACGCCGATCGATACCAAAGAATCCAAGGTATCTGCGTTCATCTGCGGTTCCCTCTTGAGATAGTCACTAATCACGGGGTACGTTGATGTCGAGCGCGGCGCTCAGATCGATTTCGTGCTCCTGCTCCTGGACGATAATGGCGCGCAAGGTTTCGCTGAGCGCGAATTCGCCCATGGCTTCGGCCTGGCGGATGCGCTGGCGATAACGTCCCACGGTGATCCGCTCATTCTCCAGATCGGCACGCAGCATTTCGACTGGGTCCGCAGAAGTCTTTACTGGTTTGGCGATCACAGCGGGCATCCCGCCCAGGTAGTCAATTTGTTTGGCGATCTTTATGGCGTGGGCCAGTTCTTCGCCGGCGTGCGCCTCCAATTCCCGCGCGATGTCCGTGTAGGCGGCGCCCTTGAGGACCTGGCTGTAGACGATGTAGGCGATGATCGCCTGGTATTCGCCAGCGAGGTCTTCGTTGAGCAGTTGGATCATCTGTTCGCGCGTGATATTCAACTCCGAAGTGAGTTCTTCCTTAGCCATAAATCCTCCGATGTGTGGGCGAAAGAGTTTCAAAAGCGGAGCAGTCAGAGGGTATGAGCAGCATCGCCCATGGCACAGCGATCACGTTCGACGAGGGCGACAGTTCTTCTATCCGGCTTCTGGCTACCGCCATACAGATGCCATGCATCCCGTTACGGGTTGTGCGTCGAATCTGATTTTTGTTTGTCCACGGTGACATTTCCGCTGGCATCCTGCGTCACCGTCTTCTTCTCGACGCTCGATCCATTGGGACTGCTGGTCTGTTTTTCAGTCGTCTCCACGGTACGGTCGCACCCCAGTGTGCCCAGGAGAGGAAGGGACAGAGCCAAGGCCAGGATGGGTAGGATAAAACTACGCATCGTAAACTCCTTCTAGGATTACAGGCCGCACTAGACATCGGCGCGGCCCCAGATCAGGTTAGGGATTCGACACTTGCTTTTCATGTTCGACAGTCGTAGTTCCCGTGATCGGATTCTGCCGGACGGTGGTTTCTTCGTGCTTCTGCCCGCCGGTCCAGGTCGGCGAAGTCGTCTCGGTGTGAGAGGTTTCGCACCCCACGATGCAGGCCAGGAACATTCCGACCGCAATCGTGCTCCATACTTTCCGCGTCGTAACCATAGAACACTCCTTCATGAATTACGCAGGCCGCAGGCAACCCACGCGAGCCGCTTTCGCCCTGCAAAACAAAAAAAGCCGACGTGACTGGATGCTCCAAGGCATCTAACCACATCGGCTTACTCTTTGACGGGCCTCCCGGCTTGCACCGGACTGCCCTTCGTTTAGTCATCCAACGGCGAGGCGCGACTATTTCGTCCGCACTCCGCTACTCCAATCACTATAGGCCGGGAATTGTCGATAGCAAATAAATAGTCCCAGGCTCCACCCGCCCAATAGACTTTGGCCATGCCATAGCAGAATAGCAAGCAACTAATCCACAACAATTACGTTGAACAAAGGTGCTCCCATGATCTTGAGCTCTCCTGCGACGTGAACGCGCAGCCTATAATTGATTCATCCTGCCTAGGGTCATAACGCGGCCGACGGACAACACGGCATACCATGAGTGTTCCGATGGCCATGAGTGTCGAACGTTTCAGCATCCAGACTGAAGGGACACGAATCATCACCATTGCGCGACCGGTCGGTACCGGAGGCTGGTCCCTCCCGCAACACCTTCTGGAATCACTGAATGCACGATCCTTACCGGATCAGCCCAAATAGTCAGAGTGGAATTGCGAACTGGCTGAGATGGTTGGCGTGACTGGCAGAGAGTATCTGCCATAGCGTGAATGGTCCATCTGCCAATGAAAGGATGGTTTGGCCAATGGAAACAGATACTCCAAACGACGCGCGGTTGCGGCCGCACCCCGACACTCGATTTGCGCCATCCCAAATCGCCGTCGATTTGAACGCGATCGTGGCCCGTTTGCGGAGCGAACCTCAGACCGGCGAAGGCGGGCATCGGCAGGAAACGCTCTACAAAGACGGCGGCTTGACCATCGCCTTGTTCCTCTTCGAGCGATTCACGGGGTTAGCGGAGCATCGGGCCGCCGGCATCGTGAACATCCACGTACTGCGCGGCACACTCAAGGTCTCCGCCGGGGAACAGGTTCATGAACTGCGCGCCGGCCACATGCTGGTGCTGGGCTCCGGAGTGCCGCACATCGTTCGGGCCGAAGAGGAAAGCGAGATGCTGCTGACAGTTCATTTGGTAGGTATGTAAGCGATTAACGAGGAGGCCAGTTCTTATCGATGACCAATGCTCCGCACAGTTCCACGATGATCTTCGGCGAGGTGGCCGCTGCCGGTGCCGCCAGCGGGTCGGCATTCGTGTGTGCTTGCGCGGCGCCGGTACTGATTCCGCGGCGCACGATTGGCGAAGGCGATGTGCCCAAAGAGATGGAGCGATTTGACGCGGCAGTTTCTGAAGCCGCGCAGAATCTACTGGACGTGCAGCAAGACATTGAACAACAGATCGGCAGTCCTGCGGCGGCGATCTTCGCGGCGCACGGCATGGTCTTGCACGACGCGACATTTCGCGCTGAGATCGCAACGGTGTGCCTCACAGAGAGGGTCAACCTGGAGGTCGCCGTGGAGAAGGTCATCGATAAGGTAACGGCGACATTCGAGCGGATGGAAGACCAGCACTTTAGAACACGGACGGCGGACTTTCGTGACGTCGGCAATCGGCTGCTCAACATTCTGGCCGGAGGCGGGGAAGGAACAATTCCCGCCCTGCCCGAAGGTAGCATTATCGTCACCAGTGAGATCTTGCCCTCTCTGATCACGCAGTTGGAGCACAAAGCGATTCGCGGGTTGATCTTGGAACGCGGTGGTCAGACGGCACATGCGATTATTCTGGCACGCTCCTTGGGCATCCCGGCGATCATTCACGTTCAGGACGCCACCAAGCGAATCCAGACCGGCGATCGGCTTATTGTGGACGGAGTGGCGGGACGTGTCTTCGTCAATCCATCGCGCGAAATCATCCAGGAATATGACAAACTGAAGGAACACCTCAAGGCACATCGGCATGCCCTGGAAGGAATCATCAAACAACCGGCGCTGACGTTGGATGGTGTGGAGATCAAACTGCGTCTCAACGCGGGTAAAGCCGCCGACGCGTTGGCAGTTACCGCGCTGAACGCCGACGGCATCGGTCTCTACCGCACGGAATTTGTGTTCCTGGTGCAGGATCGTTTCCCCTCGGAAGAAGAGCAGTACCAGATGTACCGCGCCGCGGCGGACCGCGCCAAGCCGCAGGAAACAGTCATTCGTGTACTGGACCTGGGGAGCGACAAACTCCTTCCCTATTTTCCACGGTCGCATGAAGATAATCCTTCGCTGGGCCGTCGTGGGATTCGGCTTCTGCTGGAACAGCCGGAGGTGTTGCGGACGCAACTGCGCGCAATTCTCCGTTTAAGCGCCACCCATCCCGTTTCCGTCCTTTTCCCCATGATTGGTGATGTGGAGGAACTCCTCGCCGCCAAAGCGGCTCTTGAAAAGGCGAAAGCCGAACTGGCGGTCGAAGGCCAACCCTATAACCACCGCATCCTGGTGGGAGCGATGATCGAAACGCCGTCGGCGGTCATCCTCGCCAAGCGCCTCGTGCTGCACGTCGATTTTCTCAGCGTCGGCACGAACGACTTGGTGCAGTATCTTCTGACCACCGATCGAACCAACAGCGAGATGGCATCCTATTACGAGCCCCTCCATCCGGCGGTACTGCAGGCACTCTCGTCGCTGGCGCTCATCGCCCGAGAAGGTGGGAAGGACATTTCGATCTGCGGCGAAATGGCTGGCAACGCTGCGTACACCGCGCTCTTGCTTGGTCTAGGGTTCAGAAACCTCAGCATGGGTTCTGGTGAGTTGCTGGAAGTTAAGAACGTCATTCGTTCCACCCGCATTGATCGGGCGGAAGTACTGGCCACGAAGATTCTGGCATTGAGCACGGTGCAGGAGATCAAGGCGTGCCTTCGTGACGCGGGCTCCACCTGAACGGCCGTGGTCGATGAGAAAGACGGTACACAATGCGCATCCGGCTCTCGACGCTCTTTGCCCTGATCTCCCCTCTCGCGGTGCTCGTGCTGGCGGCTTATGCTCAATGGCTCATGGCCGGCCGTCCACCCCTCCCGGCATATCCCGCGGTGACGCCGCAGATGATGGCCGAGCCTCATGGTTTTCCCACTTGGATTTGCGTCACCCACTATGTCAACTTCCTTTTCCTGATCCTGCTGATCCGCAGTGGCCTGCAGATCCTCATGGATCACCCGCGCCTGTACTGGAACGTCCACTGTACGCCGGGCACAGAATGGGTTCGTTTTACGCCCGTCGAAGTGCCGCGTGATCGGCTGTATACCGCGAAGGACGATGCCCGCTACCTGACGCCCTGGATCGGCCTGCCGGGCGGTCGGCACACGCTGGGGCTCTCCCGCCACTGGCATTTTGTCAGCGCCCTCTTCTGGGTTCTCAACGGGACGGTCTTTATCGCGTTGCTCTTTGCCACGGACCAATGGCGGCGGCTGGTGCCAACCAGTTGGAGCATATTTCCTGACGCTTGGGCCGTTTGGGTCAACTACATCACCTTCCACCTGCCGCCGGAGCCGGATGGCTTCTATTTCTACAATCCACTCCAGCAGTTGGCGTATTTCGGCGTCGTATTTGTTCTCGCTCCCCTGTCCATCATCACCGGTCCGGCGATGTCGCCGGCACTGGTCAACCGCTTCAGTTGGTATCGTCATCTGCCGGGTAACCGACAGGTGGGCCGCTCGCTGCACTTCCTGGCACTTTGCGGATACGTGCTATTCACCATCGCCCACGTGACGATGGTGGCCGTCACCGGGTTCGCCCGAAACATGAACCACATCACCATCGGCACCGACGATGGCCGCATGATAGGGGTATATCTGTTCATCGTAGGCATGCTCGTGATCCTGGGTGTCAATGTGGGGGCCAACTGGGTTTCGTGGCTCTATCCCCGCGCCGTGCAGATGATTGGCGGCACCTTTGTAAACCCCATTCTCCATCTGCTGCTCAGCCGCCACGCCCCCTGCGCCGAGTATCTGCCCGAGGATATCTCTCCGTTCTTCTGGCCCAACGGGAAGATGCCGACCAGCGAGGAGTGGAAGACGTTGGCGGCCAATGGCTTTCGCGACTATCGGCTAAAGGTTTACGGTCTGGTGGCGAACCCCGTGGAGTTGTCCTTGGAGCAGATCGCGGCGATGTCCAAGAAGACGCAGATCACGCTACACCACTGCATCCAAGGATGGTCAGGCATCGCCGAATGGGGCGGCTTGCCGATGACCGAACTGATGAAGCTGGTTCGGCCCAAGCCGAATGCTCGTGCCGTCATCTTCTATTCCTTCGGCGAAGGCGAAGCCGGCGGGCAGTATTACGACAGTCAGACCATGGCCAATATGCTGTATCCTCAGACGCTGCTGGCATACGAGATGAACTACCAGCCTCTAGGCGACGTGCATGGGGCGCCGCTGCGCTTGCGGGTTGAGAACCAACTGGGCTTCAAGATGGTCAAGTGGATTTCCGCCATCGAGTTCGCGGAAGATTACCGTCACGTCCAGGCGGGTATGGGCGGTGCTCAAGAAGACCACGTATTTTTTGACTCCCTAGCCGACATCTGACGGACGGCCATACAATCCTGGCAATTCCCGGTGTGGTCAGCGTCGATCTGATTTCCTATCCCGTTGATCCTATCGTAGCATGAGCCGCAGTCTCGGAACGGCGACCGGTGTCCGCCGGTTGCATGGAGGTGATCATGAGCCGCGGAGCCTTCAACGATCTGACCGATGTCTTTGAGTCCATCATCGACTGGCCCAAGCGATTGGCGCACGAAGCGCCCTTCTACCGTCGGCACTTTGAACGAGTCGGCGCCAAGCGCGTGATCGACGTGGCCTGCGGCACAGGGCACCACGCATCCATGTTCCATTCATGGGGTCTGCAAGTCGAAGGCGCGGACCTCAGCCCGAATATGATCGCCCAGGCGCGAGCCGGTTTTGGTGAACCACCAGGTCTATCCTGGACCGTACGCGGGTACGATCAGGCTATCGATTCCGGCAGCTCATTCGATGCGGCAGTATGCGTGGGCAATTCGCTGGCTCTGGCGCCTGACATGGCGACGGTCCACGAGGCTATACGCCAGATGCTGGCAGGCGTGCGCCGCGGCGGAGTCGTCGTCGTACACGTCCTCAACGTGTGGGCTATGCCCGATGGGCCATGTGTCTGGCAGAAGAGCGTGCGGACGACTCTGCCGGAGGGATCTGCGCTGATCGTCAAGGGTGTGCATCGCTGCCGCGACCGGGCGTACATCGAACTCCTTGTGAGCTTATTAGAAGGGGATACGAAAATACGCTCAACATGCGTGCCCTTACTTGGGCTGGAAGTGGCCAACATGGAGCGTCTGATGCGGGAGTATGGAGCCGCTCGCACCAGTGTCTTCGGCGGCTATCAGGATCAACCCTATGATCGCCAGAAGAGCGTCGACCTGGTCTTGGTCGCCGGAAAGTAGCCGGAAAAGCCTCCACGTTCCCGCGTCCGTCGAAGTGACCTTGTCTATCACAAGGTCCTCGAGCCACCTGGACTGCAATCCATCCTCCGTTAAGCGAGTAGCGACCACCACGACCCCGAGCGCCTTCACGAAGATATCCTGCGGCGCTAGGCAGCTTCATCAGCCCCTGAAACTCCAGCCAGGATTGCTCGTAATGGCGTCGCAGCTGAGAGGGCGAGTGAGAGATACGGTGGGATTGAACCCTTCGACAACACCACCGCATGCCTCTTCATCCTGAGCCTCCTTGCTGGGACTCAGAATGTATCGACTTACCCCTCAATTCAACTGTGGCGATCTACTAGGTTTCAATAGTGCCAAGGAAAGGAGTCCTTTGATGGCACGACATGATTCTGAGCTCACGGACGAGCAGTGGCGCAAGATCGAACCGCTGCTTCCCAAAATCAAACGCTCTGGCCCACAGACATATTGCCTCGTGCTTTGTTTCACCTGGTGGGATCTGGGACTGGCCTCAGAATAAGCGGCCTTGAATTGTGGAGGGCGGAGGTTTTTCTGAATCGGATTTGTTGGCGGAGTTGTTGGGGTTCTCGGCCGGCTGAATTAATGCGGCGCCTTCTGATCGGGGATTATTCACCAGGCGGCTGACGGGAGAGGCTTCCATTTCCTGGGCGGGGTAGGGATGAAGCAACGCGACCATGGCGGCGGCTTCGCGCGGTTGGGGGGCGAGCCAATCTGCATAGGATGCCTGGGGCAGGATCGCGGGCATACGATCGTGAATGGGGCGAACCAGCGAGTTGGCGGCGGTGGTGATGATCGTGCAGGTCTGCAGTGGTGGGCCGTCGGGGGAGTTCCATGTTTCCCAGAGACCCGCGAAGGCAAAGAGGTCGCCATTTTTCAGGCGAATGTACATGGGCGTGCGGGTCTTGCCGTCGGCTTCGGTACGCCACTCGTAGAAGCCGTCGGCAAAGATCAGGCATCGCCGTTGTGCGAGGGCTTTGCGGAAGGCCGGCTTTTCGGCGAGGGTTTCGCTGCGGGCGTTGATCATTTTGTTGCCAATGGAAGGGTCTTTCGCCCAGGGAGGGACGAGTCCCCACCGTGCTTTTTCCAGGGTCGGTTGAGCGCGATTGGTCGCAATGAGGATGTCCTGTGCGGGGGCGATGTTCCAGCGGGCGATTTCCGCAGCAAGATTGACCTTGAGCGTGAAATTCTGGAGCACTTCTAGTATGCGGTCTTTCTTGATGAGGGTATAGCGTCCGCACATGGCAGAGGGTCCCTTTTTCGAGCGCACATTGGACGTACGGCGGTACGCCACGAAATCATTCTACCGTTGAATTGGGCATTTTGTGGTTGACAAAAGATATGGGAAATGTAATAACCTAACAAATATAGAACATATGGTGACAACCGATGCCTCCGATACCCTCCATGTCCGTCCAGTCGCTTCTGGAACATCCCCTGCTGGGATTGCGGAGGGCGGAACAGATTCAAGGTTGCCCACGATCATGCGAGGGGGCTTCGAAAGCTGAGTGCGACGAGGAAAAGGCACTCTCTTGGCTGGTCGAAGGCGGCGTTCATGAATGGTTTTATCCGTCAGCGTGGGATGGTCCGGGCGCGGTTTCCAGGGGGGGAGATTGGCATGGGCCGCTGACGCTTCTGGCGGCACTGGTGCACCGGCGTTGCCGGTATGTGAAGCAGGTTCAAACGATCTGGATCGGGCGCAAGTGCTGGCCGACGTTGCAGTTGCTGTATGCCGTGCTGTCGGAGCATGGCCGTTATTCCGTGGAGCGGGTACTGAGCCGTTGTCTTTTTCTGGATCCGTTGTCGGTGGATGAGCGTTGCTGGGCGATGAGCCAGGCGCTGCGGTGTCCGGGAATTGCGGTGGTGGTGGCGGATGGCAGCGGGCTCAATACGGTCATGAGCCGGCGGGTGCAGTTGGCGGCGGAGGCCGGGAGGGGATTGGGGTTATTGGCACGTCCGCAGTGGGAAGAGTCAGAGGCTTCCTGGGCGGCCAGTCGGTGGAGGGTCCATGCCCTTTATTCAGACTCCATGCAGCCACGGTGGGCGATGGAATTGGTGAGCAGTAAACGACAGCCGGGCAGGGAGGTTCCGCGTCGCTGGATCGTCAACTGGTCCTATGAGGTGACGTATGGATCGGGTGCTCTGCATTTATCTCCCGCAGTGGGATCTGGAATGGATTCAGCGCAGGAGACGCGGGGGAAGGCCCCAGACGCCAGGATCGCGTAGGCAGCGCACAGTTTTTTTACTGGTGACCGAAGTGGCGCGGGAGCAGGTGGTGAGCCGGTGTTGTGCGCTGGCCTATCGCAACGGCGTTTTTCCGGGGATGGCGCTGGCGGAAGCGCGGGCGTTGTGTCCCGGGGCGGCGGTGTTGGCGTTTGATCCCCGGCGAAGCGGTGAAGCGCTGGATTCGCTGGCGCGGTGGGCGTGGCATTATTCGCCGACGGTGTGTGTGAATGCGGCGCCGATGGATGAGCGTCCTGCGCCTACACCGGATGGGTTGCTGCTGGATGTGACGGGCGAGGCGCATCTGTTTGGCAGCGAATATCTATTGCTGAAGGAGATCCACGGACGCTTGCATCGGGCGGGTTTCACGGCGCGGCTGGCGGTGGCGCCAACCCTGGGTGCGGCGTGGGCGGTGGCGCGATTTGGCGGCCACGCCATGTCGGTGCTTTCTTCGGAGCATGTGGAGGATGCACTGCGGCCGTTGCCGCTGGCGTGTCTGCGGATTCCTGCCGATCAGATTGCCGCATTGCAGCAGGTGGGCGTAGAGCGGGTGGAGCATGTGCTGGAGTTGCCGCGGGAAAGTCTGCGGGTGCGTTATGGAGAATTGATTCTGCAAAGACTCGATCAGGCTTTGGGGAAGGTCTGCGAGCGGTTTGAGCCGATTCGGTTGCACGAGCCTTTGGCGTTGCAGCGGATTTTCGAGGGGGCTTCCACACAGATCGAGGCGGTGACGCTGACTACCAAGGACCTGCTGGCTGAGCTGAGCGGGCATCTGCTCAAGCAGGAGAGCGGAGTTCGCGGGTTGCGCGTGGAGCTGGCGCGGGTAGACGATCCGCCGGTAAGCCGGGAGATTCTGCTGGGCCGCGCCACGCGGGACGCCAAGCATCTTTGGTCACTGTTGCAGCCGAAGATGGAAAATCTGCACATGGGCCATGGCGTGGAGGCGGTGACGTTGACGGCGTTTTGGGTGGCCAGAATCCGGCATCAGCAACTGAGCGTCTGGGCGGAAAACGCAGAAGGCGACGCGTACGAGCAGGAGATCGAGCAATTGCTCGACACGCTGGTGAATCGTTGGGGCGTGGATAGTGTGCTGGAAGCGCAGGCGTGTGCGTCGCACGTGCCGGAGCGGGCACAGCGTTTTTTGCCGGTGCGAAGCCGCAAGCAGTCCCGGAAAGAAGTGCAGGCGGCATTGATGTTTGCGGATCGGCCTTCGCAGATGTTCGAGCGGCCTGAATTGGCGCAGGCGATTGCGCTGCAGCCGGATCATCCTCCCAGCAAGTTGCAGTGGCGCGGCTGCGATCATGCGTTGACGGCCGGCGCCGGTCCGGAACGGATCAACACGGAATGGTGGCATGATCGGGTTCACAGCACCCGCGATTATTACAAAGTGCAGACGGCAGAGGGCGCATGGCTGTGGGTTTTCCGGGAGATGGAAAGCGCGCAGTGGTTTGTGCATGGGTTGTGGGTTTAAGGAAGGGGGCAACGATGCCGGAACAACCCGATCCCAGGCCCAGGCCGCAGGTTGCGGCATCACCGGTGAGCCGGCGTAAAGCTGCGGTGGATTATGCCGAACTGCAGGTGACGAGCAATTTTTCATTTCTGCACGGCGGCAGTCATCCGGAGGAACTTGTTTCCCGCGCGGCGGAACTTGGGTACCGCGCCGTGGCCATTGCTGATATTAACAGTCTTGCCGGGGTGGTTCGCGCTCATGTGGCGGCCAAGGAGGCCGGCATTCCGCTGGTGGTGGGGTGTCACGTTCAGGTGAAGGTCGCAACCGGGGTACTTGCGCCGGGAGCCCCGATGATACCTCCGCTGCTCTCGGTGGGGATGTATCCCACCACCCGCGCGGCTTACGGTCAGCTCTGTCGCATGTTGACCATCGGTAAACGCCGCGCGGCCAAGGGAGAATGCGACCTGACCTTGCAGGACCTGCTCGATCATCAGCAAGGATGTATGGCCATCGTGACGCCGCCACGGGGGGAGCACGGGAGTGATGATGCGTTTGGGCAGACGTTGCGTCAGTTGCGGGAGGCCTTTGATGCGGATCGTCTGTCGCTGCGGATGCGGCGTTTGTATGAGCA
>Ga0114951_10000630_pt1 | contig 47338 bp, 37 predicted proteins | sample AM7aDNAmetaG_FD_88677 | JGI IMG/M metagenome (GOLD analysis project Ga0114951, IMG submission 88677) | Freshwater microbial communities from Finland to study Microbial Dark Matter (Phase II) - AM7a DNA metaG | ecosystem: Environmental > Aquatic > Freshwater > Lake | place: Finland: Lake Alinen...
AGAATATATGATTCGCCCTGCTGATGTGCAGGCACCACGAACTGTAGCCTTGCAGTATATGTTGAAATTGTAGGGGAAGTGCCTAAAGTTATAATGCTGTCACACTTCATCACTCCAACTCAATAAAGCGTATCATATACTAAGTTAAAAAATGTGTTAGTTTGAACTTTACTTTTTGATTGTTCATTTTACAACAAATAAAAAAGGGAGCCATTAAACTCCCTTTTCAGTTGAGGTCTCTTCCGGATTCGAACCGGAGTAAACGGTTTTGCAGACCGGCGCCTAGCCACTCGGCCAAGAGACCAATTTTTTGCAAAAATACAAAAAAAATAATTAAAAACCTATTAATGTCCGATTAATATTTCTACTATTTCAATTTGTATAATATTTCGGTGCTCTGCACCTATATTTCTCAGTTTAAGTTTTTTTTTACAAATATTCTGGGACGCTGTCCCATTAATATATACAAAATAAATAGGATAAAAATTAATTTATAAAAATTGCACCAGAGGTGCAAAATATTTGTAAAAAAATAACCTCTATGAAAAATAAGCTCTGTAGGAGCGTAATATTTGAAAACACTTATTAAATCTATATTTCATAATGTTTGAAAATTTTTTATCGGACATTAATGTTAAAAACCCAAATATTAAATATAATGTAAAATAAACTGAGTTATTATTTTCTGATGATCAAAAGCCAGCGAAGGCAAATTATAAATATTGAACCATTTTAATGAAGCAGCATCATCGCCGGCGATTTCGTTGATTTTATTATCGGAAATAAATCCATAATAAACAACGGAAACGGTATGCCCTCTAGGGTCTCTGCCTTTATCACCAAAAGTGTAAAATTGACTAAGGCTAATATCGGTGATGTTTGTTTCTTCAAGAAGTTCTCTATATGCAGCATCAATAAGATTTTCATTAACATCAACAAACCCTCCGGGCAAAGCCCACATATTAGCAAAAGGAGCGTGCTTACGCTCAATTAACAATATTTCACAGGGTTGTTTTAACATGTTAATAACAATAATATCTACAGTTACAGCAGGTCTTGGATATTCATATACATGAGCCATATTAAAATGTGTTTGAGTGCTATAATTTTTTCTATTAGAGAACCCTCTTTCAATAAACTATAAAAAATATTATTTTTTGGTGTACGTTTTTGTTGACGAATTAGAATTAGTTGTTGTACCTATTGTTTGGCCATAAGATCCGATTATGGCCTCGCTATTAGATAATTTGTCGAATCTTAAAATATAATTTGGCATATTATCACCGGTATAAGTTTTAATTGAATCACCAATAATTTGAGATGAAAGTCTGATAACAACACATTCTTTATTATGAAAATAATTATATCCATCCATAAAAGCCCAGAAGCCGTTACGTATTGTCGTTTCGGTGTTATCCAGTACAGTCGATTTAAATATATTATCTTTTGAAAATTCAAGTTTTTCAGTATAAGGGTGAGTAAAATATTGGTTATCAAAAATATCTGTTTCTGTAGCTCCGTCAAAAGTGCTGGAGAAAGTAACCGAACCTTGGCCATTGGATAATGTGCCATCAGTATTACCAGAAGTTAAATTCCACTCGCCTGTTAATCTGCTTTTTCTTGATCTAAAACTAATTATTGGGTCTTCTGGCCCTTTCATGCATGAATTAACCAAAGGAGATGTCAGAATAAGAAGCATTAAAACAACAACAAAAGTGTATATTTTTTTCACAATTAACAGTTTTATAAAAAACCTTTAGATTAATCGCAACTAACATTTATAAAAAAGAGGCTTTCCTTTTTCGGAAAGCCTCTTTCAATATGCTTTTTAAACAATATTATTTTTTAGTATAAGTTTTATTTGAAGTATCAGTATCAGTGCTTGATCCCACTGTTGTACCGGTAGCTTGAATTATTGCTTCACTGCCGGATAATTTGTCGAATCTTAAGATATAACTTGGCATATCATCACCGGTATAAGTTGTAATAGTGCCACCAGAAGTTTGAGAAGAAAGCCTGATAACAACGCATTCAGAATTTTTAACGTCACCATATCCATCCATAAAAGCCCAGAAACCATCACATGTTGTAATTGAACCATCGTGCATTACTGTTGATTTGAATGCATTGGCTTTATCAAATTCAATTGATTCAGTGTGTGTGTAGGTTTGTGAAGCGCCACTATAACTTACAGTTACCATGCTTTCAGTATATGTTTCAGTATAAGTTGATGAACCAGAAGTATAGGTCTCAGTACCAGAAGTTAAATTCCATATACCTTTTAATCTGCCTGATCTTGATCTTAAACTGATAAATGGGTCATCTGCTCCTTTTTTGCATGAATTGAACATTGGTATTGCCAAAATAACTAGTATTAAAATAGCAAAAAATTTGTTTGATTTTTTCATAATTAATAATTTTTAAGTTTATACATTTTGATTAAACATTGCAAAAGTAAATAAATAAAATAAAATAAAAAATTTATTTTATTCTATTTTACAAAAAAATATACTTAATCATAGTTTCATTATTTTTTAGCATAGGTTTTTGTTAAAGTAGAGGTATTTGTGCTTGAACCGACTGTTGTTCCATTAGCCTCCATTATAGCTTCACTGTTGGACAACCTGTTAATTCTATAAATAATCACCGGCATATCGTCGCCCGTCCAGGTTTGAATTGTACCCCCAGAAGTTTGTGATTTAAGTCTGAGAACAAGACATTCTTTATTCGCTACCTGATCGTATCCATCCATAAAAGCCCAGAATCCTTCACAGGTTGTAAGGTCGGTATCGTCCAATATAGTTGATTTGAATGTATTGTCTTTTAAATACTCGGCTTTCTCAGTGTGTGCATAAGAAGATGTTTGGTTGCCATAAGTAACGGTAGCCGTAGTTCCGTTATAAGTAGCGGTATAAGAAGTTGAACCATAGGTTCCGGTTTCTGTACCAGAAGTTAAGTTCCACTCTCCTTTTAATCTGCCTGCTCTTGATCTTAAACTAATAAATGGGTCACCGTCACCTTTTTTACAAGAATCGAGCATCGGAAATGCTAATATGGCGAGCATTAAAAGACATAAAATTTTATTTATTTTTTTCATAATTATTATTTGTTAAATTGATTAAACACAGCAAAAAATGTAAGTTATTCTTTTTCGAAAGAGTAAGTTATGTTAGTAGAATTCAGAATGTTATTATTTACATCTTTTGAAGTTTCTTTAAGAATTAATTCACTTCCTGCCAGTCTGTCAACATAGTATAAATTTGACTGAAACAGGTTAGATCCTCCATCAAGCGAGATATAGCTTTTATTTTTGTCTGAATCAATCCACAACCAATGACCTTCGCCCGATTCTATATCAGCTGTTCCTCCACTTGCAGTATAAGTTTCTGAAAATGAAACGTTGCCATTTTTATCAATGGTCATTTCGTATGTTCCGGTTGCCGTTGTGGTTGTTCCCGGTGTAGAGGTTTGTGAGTAAATAGTGCCATCGTAAGAACATGTTGTGGTAATCTGCGTGCTGCCAAAATTTGAAAGAATTGTTCCATCGATTTTGGATAATTTCCACTTGGCAGTAATTCTGCCATCTCTTGATCGTAAAGAAATAAAAGGATCGTCTGCCCCTTTCTTACATGAATTGAAAATTGAAGATGTAAGGACAACAAGCATTAAAAGAACTAAAACGTTGTTTGTTTTTTTTCATAATTATTTTTTTTAAATGGTAAAGTGTAAATGCATGTAAATTAATCTGTAAAATATATTTATTTCTTGGCATAAGTTTTAGTTGAAGTAGAGGTGTTGGTGCTGGAGCCAACGACAGTACCGGTAACCTCAATTATGGCTTCACTATTTGACAGTTTATTAAATCTTAAAATATGCATTGGCATATCATCGCCAGTATAATTTGTTATTGTGCTGCCGTTAGTTTGTGAGTTAAAGCGGAGAACAACACATTCTTTATTTTTAATTTGATCATATCCATCCATAAAAGCCCAGAACCCGTCAGTTGTTGAAATTACACCGTTGTTCATTTTGGTTCCTTTGTATACATTGTCTTTTAGAAATTCAAGTTTTTCAGTATGGGTACTGGTGGTAGATATTCCACCGGTAGTAACTGTAACCGTGGTTTCAGTAAATATCTTGGAATATGGAATCGAGCCATTGGTTCCTGTTTCAGTACCAGAAGTTAAATTCCATTCGCCTTTTAATCTGCTTTCCCGTGATCTAAAGCTGATAAAAGGATCCCCATCCCCTTTTTTACAGGAATTAATCAAGGGAGAAACCAAAACTACAATCATTAAAAGAATAAGAATTTTTTTTGTCGTTTTCATAAAAAAAATTAGGTTATTCAAAAGGATTAATACTGCAAAAGTATGTAAATTAATTAAAAACCTGTAAATTAAAAACACCAGCGTTTAAAAGTTATTTCTTTTCGACTTTCATTGTTAATGATATTCTATTCCTCTCAGTATCAATAGCCAACACCTTAACAATTACTTTCTGATTAAGTTTGACCACATCATTTGGATTTGAAATATACCTATCTGCCAGTTGACTTATATGCACCAGGCCATCCTGATGTACGCCAATATCAACAAAAGCCCCAAAAGCTGTAATATTAGTAATAATTCCGGGTAGCGTCATACCCGTTTTTAAATCTTTAACAGATTGAACATTTTTATCAAATTCAAAGAAATCGAATTTTTTTCTGGGGTCTAAACCGGGCTTTGCCAGTTCTTTAAGAATGTCTTCAAGCGTTGGAAGTCCTGTGGTGGGTGTTACAAAATCGTTGATATCGATTTGCTTTCGTATTTCTTCTTTTTTAATGAGCTCAACAGGCGTGCAGTTCAATTTTTTAGCCATTTTTTCTACAATAGGGTAGCTTTCCGGATGTATGGCGCTGTTATCCAGTGGATTAGAAGCGTTGCGAATGCGTAAGAATCCTGCGGCCTGTTCAAAAGCTTTATCACCAAAACGCTTTATTTTTTTTAACTCATGGCGCGATTTGAATGGGCCATTTTCTTTGCGATAATCAATAATATTTTGAGCCAATACAGGTCCTAAGCCAGATACATAAGTCAGTAATTGTTTGCTGGCGGTGTTTATTTCAACACCCACGGCATTTACACAACTTACCACAACATCTTCAAGATTTTTCTGAAGAAGATTTTGGTCAACATCGTGCTGGTATTGTCCTACACCGATTGATTTAGGGTCTATTTTAACAAGTTCGGCCAATGGGTCCATCAGTCGTCTGCCAATAGAAACAGAACCTCTGACAGTAACATCATATTCTGGAAATTCTTCGCGGGCCACAGCCGAAGCTGAATATATTGATGCCCCGTTTTCGTTAACCATTATGGCAATAATATCTTTTTCGAAACGGATACTTTTAATAAATTTTTCTGTTTCTCTTCCTGCGGTGCCGTTACCAATGGCAATAGCATCGATTTTATAGGCATTGACCAGATATAAAATTTTTTTAACGGCTTCTTTCACTTTGCTTTCCGGTGGGTGAGGATAGATTGTTTCGTTGTGCAAAAGATTACCTTGTTTATCCAGGCAAACCACCTTACATCCTGTTCTGAATCCCGGGTCTAATGCCAGTACATTTTTATCGTCAAGGGGTGGGGCTAAAAGCAATTGACGCAAGTTGTCGGCAAAATATTCAACGGCTTTAATGTCGGCTTTTTCTTTGGCCAACTGTTTGAATTCGTTAACCATCGAAGGACACAAAAGCCTTTTATAACAATCAGCAGCAGCTATTTTTACTTGTTGTGAAGCAGCATTATTATCTCTGAGGGTAAATTTGTTAATAAGCTCTAATGCCTTATCTTCTTCCGGTTCTATGGTTACTTTAAGCAGGTCTTCCCTCTCACCACGCAATATAGCCATCACCCTATGAGATGGGGCTTTATTAAAAAGTTCTTTATAATCATAATAATCTTCGTATTTGCGGGCTTCAGCAATTTTACTTTTACTTACTTTTACTATTATCAAAGCTTCTCTGGTAAACAAGTTACGCATTTTCCCCCTCAGGTTGCTGTCTTCGTTAATCCATTCTGCTATAATGTCTCTTGCGCCGGAAAGAGCTTCTTCAATAGTGTTAACCTTTTTCTTTATATTGATATATTTTTCAGCCTCAGCCTCTACTTCAATGTAATTTTGAGTCATGATTAATTTGGCCAGAGGCTCTAATCCTTTGGCTTTGGCTTCGGTGGCTCTGGTCTTCTTTTTGGGTTTGAAGGGCAAATAAATATCTTCAAGCTCAGAAAGGGTTAATGCATTATTAATTTGATTTTCAAGTTCAGGGGTTAGCTTTTCCTGCTCTTTTACAGAAGCCAGAATAGCGCTTCTTCTTTTATCCAGTTCTTTAAGCTGTTCTAATCTGTTGCGGATATAGGCTATCTGCACCTCATCCAGGCTGCCTGTCATTTCTTTTCTATACCGTGAGATAAAAGGAATTGTTGCCTCATTCTCTAGCAATACAATAGTGTTCTCCGTCTGAACTTCAGCGATGTTTAACTCTTTGGTAATAAGCTGGATATATCTTTTTAGCATGGGTAGAAGGGTAATTATTGTTACAAAATTAAGAAATTAAAGCTGTTTTGTTCACAAATTATTATTTGCTAATTTTGTCATTTAGTGTGTGTTCACCTATTAAACAATAAAAATTTTATTTATGGAAAGAATAATGTCTTTTTTTAACCTGAATTATTTTGATAATACGGTCGGACAATATATATTGTTTGCGTTGATATTGCTTTTAGGAATAGTATTTAAGCGGCTTATTTCTAAAATATCAACCAAGGTACTTTTCGAAATATTTAAAAAAAATGCTCTTGGTCTTACACAAAAAGACTTTTATTTACTGATTAAAAAACCGGTTTCATTTTTTGTCATTCTGGTATTTATCTATATTGCTTTCAGCAATCTGGAATATCCTTCTGCTCTTCATCTGGCACCCAAAAACCAATTTGGGATTAAAATGATATTTGAGAAGTTGTTTTTAACGCTGTTCATAATTTCTTTGATAAACATTTTTAGGAAAATGATTGATTTTTTAGGCATTATTATGCTTAAAAAAACAGAGGTTAAAGACAGTAAAACAGAAAAGCAACTGATTCCTTTTGCTATTGAATCGCTAAAAATCGCTGTTTTAATACTTGGCATTTTTATTATTTTGGGTTCTGTTTTTAATATTAATGTAGGGACACTTATAGCCGGATTAGGTATTGGTGGCTTGGCTGTTGCACTTGCTGCCAAAGAAAGCCTGGAAAATCTGATGGGCTCTTTTACAATATTTGTTGACAAACCTTTTGTTACCGGCGACTTTGTTAAAGTAGGCACTACTATGGGAGTGGTCGAAAAAGTGGGCTTCAGAAGCACCAGAATACGTACATTAGACAAATCGTATGTTACAGTTCCTAACAAATTAATGGTTGATTCGGAATTAAATAATTTAACTGAAAGGTCCACGCAGAGAGTCACCTTCAACATAGCATTACGTTATAATACTAAACCAGAACAGTTAAAAAATATTATGAATACCATCAAGGATTACTTAATCAAACATACTGATACAACTGATGAATGTAATGTAAAATTTGCCGAATTGGGAAGTAGTTCTCTGAACATTATGGTACTCTATTATATTGCAAGCAATGAATTTCAGAAGTTTCTTGACGTAAGGGAAGATATCAATTTTAAAATAATGGAAATTGTTTATTCTTTTGAAACAGATTTTGCTTTTCCTGCCACAAGTGTTTATCTTGAAAAGGATAAATAACGCTTTCTCCTTTCTAGCTTATCCAGTCCATCACCTTAAAAAAAAGCATGTTGTTTATATAATACCGTCTTCCGCCATTACCACATAAGGGACCGCAGTAATAACTGTATGTTTGTATTTTAACTTTTTTTACAGGTTGCATGCTTTTTTTATTCACAATGAGGCATTGTCCTTTATCAAGCAAATCGGCTATACGGTATCCAAGTCTTTCTTCGAGATTATTTATCTGGGCTGTCTTTTCAGCATTGATAATAGTATTACCATTCTTTTGCTGTATAATTAGGTTCAATAATTTTTCATCCTCTTTTAAAGATGGGTTCTCCTCAAGCCATTTATTCATATTGTTTTTGAATAATGAAAGGGATGTTGTAACATAGATAACTTCATCGCTTAATAAAATAAGCACCTTTTCATTGCCAAAATTCTGCAATAAATTAACTATAGTGTCTCTGCTTTCTTCTCCAGTTCTCACCGACTGGCTATTAACCCCCGTTGAAATGCAGAATAATAAAATTGACAATATAAATATTCGCATTCTTTCTATTATTTGTTATTGTTTGTTTTTTCAGGCAAAATAAGAGAGAATAAAACAGCCATTGCAAAAGCAAATACAAAACTGGCAAGACGTTCGGAAATTTCAGTTGGTTTCTCAAAAAATTCTTTCCAAATAATTGTCCCTACAGTCCCCGAAAGCAAAGATGCTATAACGCCGGCTCTGGAAACTTTTTTCCAGAAGAGCACCAGTAAAATTGCCGGTCCGAATGATGAACCAATACCAGACCATGCATAAGAAACCATTTTGAAAATGGAATCGCCGGGATGCAGTGCAAGTAAAAAAGCTGCCAATCCTACCAGGAGAGTAATTATTCTGTTAAACCAAAGTTCTTTCTTCGGTTTCATTCTTTTCTTGGCATAATTTCCATATACATCTTCAGTAATAGCCGAAGAACATAATATAATCTCAGACGATGCAGTTGACATCATTGCAGAAATGGCACCCGATAAAAGAAACCCCGCAATTACAGGAGCCATAAATGCATTTACTAATATAGGAAAAATCAATTCATTACCCTTATCGGCAGAAAGGTTTATAATGGCCTCTTTTCCCAACAATCCTTCCTGTACAAACACTATCCCTATCAAGCCTATTATAAGCGCTCCTATATAAGCAACAATGGTCCATAAGCCGGCCACCCATTTTGCTTTGTTATAATCTTTTTGGTTTTTGAGAACCATCATTCGCGTTAAAAGTTGTGGTTGTCCTGTGTAACCAAGCGCCCAGCTCATGCCGCTTATGATAAGAATAAAGGCGCCCATCCCTGTTTTTCCACCGGTAACAGATAAATAGGTCTCTCCTGCTTTATGAAGGCTTGAAGCTATATCAATATTATTTGAAGCAATGATTAAAAGTAAAATGACCGGCATAACGACCAGTGAAATAATCATCAGGACAGCCTGAAATACATCAGTGGCAACAACAGTAATAAAACCGCCTATCATGCAGTAAAATACAACAACAAGAGACCCTATGACTATACCCCACGTCTGGTTTATTCCGAATGTATCAAATAAAACTTTACCACCACCGTAAAATTGAGCTGTGATGTAAAATAGAAGAAAAAATATCACAATAAGCGAAGATATTGTGCCAATTGCTTTTTCTGCTCCTGGAAATTTTCTTGAGATAAGGCTTGTGATTGTCAATGCGCCTGTTTTTTCTGATTCTTTTCTCAAGCGGTTTCCCATAACAAACCATATAAAAAAGATGCCCACAACACAACCTAAAGCATACCAGAGAGCCTGTATCCCAATAAGATATGCTTCGCCGGTAAGACCTAAGATTAACCATGCTGACTCTCCTGTTGCCCTCTCTGATAAGGCCAATGAGATACCTCCTATTTTTCGCCCTCCTGAAATAAAGTCGGATGAGTTTTTAGACTTCCTTGCTGTGTAAACGGTTATTACCATCAGTATAACCAGATATAAAATAAAGACAATAAGCATATTATACTACTTTAAATGATTATTTTACAATATTTCACTGCTAAAATAAAAAAATGATTCCTAATGTAAATTGTTTATTTTATTTTTAAGTTTGAATTTTTCTTCTAATCTCATCAGGAATAAAGAGTTTGGCGTTTTTGATAAAATCAAAAAAAACTATAACATCCTGAGCTTCTGCAGAAATTTCATTTTTATCGTTATAAATTTCATGCTGTATTCTGAAACTTGTATTTTTAATTAAATCAACTTTCGAATAAATAGTTACCTGTCCGGGATAAAAAAGCGGCTTACGAAATTGGCAATTTGTAGAAGCCAGTATAGGACCTACTTTACTTTCAGTCTGTAGTTGCATCAGTCCAATAGATTCCAGATATTTAATTCTTGCCGCCTGTATATATTTAAAAATGGCCACATTGTTTATATGCCCGAACAGATCAATTTCACTCCAATCAATACGTAATTCTAATCTGGTTGAAAAATCATTCATTTTATTCATTGTTCTAACGCAAATATAAAAATAATACGACAGAAATCAGTAAAATGTATAAAAAATGAGTGTATTATCTCCCTTAACATTTTATTACACCCAATAAATACAGAGCTGTCATAAAAATACTAATTTTGATACAGCTTTGTAACTTTTATGCTGATGAAAATAAAACTCTTATTTTTCTTTTTTTTAACAGGTATTATATTAATAACCGCTATTAATCATAAGCTTCAGGCAGTATCGGCATATCCGTATCCTATTATTTATACCCAACCCGATGGTTCGCAAATTACTATTATTTTGAAGGGCGATGAAAAAATTAAGTGGGCGGAGACCACAGATGGCTATGCCCTGCTTTTCAATAACAACCATTATTACGAATACGCCAGACTCAATGTCAATAAAGACATGGTGCCTTCGGGTATTGTTGCTAAAGAAATTTCTCAACGCAGTGAATCAGATAATGCGTTTTTAGCATCCATTCCCAAAAATCTGGGTTATAGTGCTGCTCAGATATCGTTGGCTAAACAGGCCTGGGGCATATATCAAAGTGAGAAAAGCATCAATACATTTCCAACAACAGGAAATCGTCAACTGATTTGTATTTTAATAGGATTTACCGATTTGGCTTTTACGAAAACCAAGGAAGATTTTCAAGACCTTTTCAATCAGATAAGTTATTCTTCTGATGGAGCTACAGGCAGTGTAAAAGACTTTTATCTGGAAAATTCATACAACCAGCTTAATATTACAACAACAGTGACAGGTCCATATACTGCTTTTCATCCTATGGCATACTATGGCGCCAACGATACCAATGGTCATGATATTAGACCAAAAGAACTGATAAGTGAAGCTGTAACCCTTGCCGACCCTGACGTTGATTATGCTGATTTTGATAATGATGATAATGGCAGTGTTGATGGTGTTTATGTGATTTATGCAGGCTACGGTGAAGAGTCCGGTGGCGGGTCCAATCCAAATGCTATATGGGCTTATAATTCGCATATTCCTACTTTAATTCTTGATGGGAAAACTATTAGTGAATACTCATGCTCATCAGAATTACGAAACAATTCAGGTCGTGGATTATCAAGAATAGGCGTTATTTGTCATGAATTGGGACATGTGCTTGGCGCACCTGATTTTTATGATATTGATTATGCAACTAACGGACAATACCCTGGTGCTGGTAAATGGGACGTTATGGCAAGCGGCTCATGGAATATGTATGGGGCAATGCCTGCGAACCATAATGCCTATACCAAATGTTATGTTTACAATTGGGCCGCAGCTAAATTACTGTCTTCTCCTCAAACAGTAAATGTGTATAATTCTGCGCAAGACGCAAACAGTTTTTACAGATATAACACTACCACGACAAATGAATATTTTCTTTGCGAAAACAGACAACCTTTTGGCTTCGATATGGGACTGCCAGGGCATGGACTTATTATTTATCATGTTGATGGTTCTTATATAACCAGCCATACCGATTCTATCAATGCAGGTTCACATCAGGGTATGTATCCTATGTCTGCTGTTTCAACCACAGCCAATGGCGTTATGCTAAATGGAAATATAAATGTACTCGGATGCCCTTGGCCAGGGACAGGAGGGAAAACGCAATTTACAGATGCCACGACCCCCAGTTCGAAATCATGGGCTGATGCCAATACTTCAATGCCTTTAATTGATATAACCGAAGATATTCCAAACAATATAGTAACTTTCTGTATTTCTGGTTGCAGTTCTTCATCTGACCCCTCCGATTTTACAGCAACCACCATTAATAATTCACAAATTAATCTTTCGTGGACACTCTTCTCAGGCAATCCAGTTATGCTTGTCTGTAATGATATTCCTGTTTTTGGCACTCCTGTTAATGGTATTTCATACACTCCCGGTAATACGATTTCTGGCGGTGGAACTGTTTTATATTGTGGTTCCAATAACACTTTTAATCATACGAATTTAAACATGAATACAAAGTATTATTACAGGATTTTTTCTATTGTCCCTACAAATATGTATTCTCTTGGTGTGGCTAATAGTGCGATAACAGACTGTATATCATACACTTTGCCTTTTACAGAATCTTTTTCAGGAACTGAGATACCTTCTTGCTGGACCCAAAATGATCATATGAATAATGGGAAAATATGGCAGTTTAATGTTATTTCCGGTACAGGGTCTCCAAATCTCACAGGTAACTATGCCTATCTGAACAGCGATGCTTATGGCAGCGGTATTACAGAAAATGCAGATTTAATTACACCATCTTTAGATCTGACATATTTCACTGGAGTAACACTGCAGTTTAACCATTATTTTCTATGGTACGCTACTGCTGATACAGCCAGACTTTCGTACAGCATCAATAATGGCTCAACATGGACCTGTATTCATACTTATACCGCTTCAACAGCCAATCCGGAAGCATTTAGTCAGGTTATTTCAGCGGTTGACGGAAAGTCTCAGGTAAAATTTAAATGGAATTATACAGGTACATGGGGTTATTTCTGGGCTATTGATGACATTCAGATAACAGGTACTAATATTAATGACCGCCAATGGACAGGGTCTGTAAGCACAGAATGGAGCAATGGCACTAATTGGAACAGTGGACTTCCTAATATCTTGTCAAATATCACTATTCCTTCCGGCACGCCAAATATGCCGCATATTAGTGCTGACCCTGCAAGTCCTGCAATATGTAACAATCTGACAGTTAACAACGGAGGTAATATAACCATTAATGCCGGAAAAGCACTTACTGTAAATGGTAATTTTACCAATGATGGGCTCATTACTATAAGGTCTGACTCAACTGGGACGGGGAGTTTTATTAACAAGGGTACGATAATAGGAGGAGGCTCGGCGGTTGTAGAAAAATATTTGCCACCCACAAACCCTTATGGGTGGTTTATGTGTGCTCCTGTTGATAGGCCTGATGCAACGTTGTTTGCAGGTTCTGTGGGGGCATATTATTACAATCCTCTTATTCCGGGATGGGCAACATTTAATTCAGGCTTTATGAAAACGATGCTGGGCTATGTAACTAAGTTTACAAGCCATAAAACACTTGATTTTTCAAATGCTTTGAACACCGGGACAAAAACGTTTAATAATTTTTATAGAACGGCTTATAATTCTGGAAATTGTGGATGGAATTTAATAGGCAACCCATTCCCTTCTGCTTTAGACTGGGACAGTGTTGTTGGTTTGAATGGTGGCTATACAAACTTTACTTCAACAACAAAACTTAACGCAGCCATTTACGTCAGCGACTCTTTAGGAGGATACCACTCTTATAATAATGGCTATGGTACTGGTGGCTTCAACGGCATTGTTCCTTCTTCAACAGCCTTTTGGATTCAGGTTAACAAAGACTTTATCTATCCGGCCGATTCAGTTCCGGGTTGTAGCCTTACAATCAATAACGCTGTCAGGGTTCACAGAAACAGCGGAGCTAAAAAAAATTCATCCCTTAAATCTTTGAGACTTCTGCTTGAAAAAGATAATTATAAAGATGAAGCTGTTATTTGTATGAAAAATACAGCCACATTGCAGTTTGATCCCGGTCATGATGCGTTAAAAATGTTTTCCGATAATGAAAGTCACCCTCAGGTTTATTCTATTTCTGATGATGAAGAAAAACTTTCCATCAATGCTATTCCCGAAATAAACAAATCGGAAAAAACGTCTATCCCTCTTGGATTTATTTGTAGTTCAAAAGGATTTTATAGTCTGAAAGCTTTTGACTTTTTTATAACGGAAGATACTATAAGTATTCATTTAGAAGACGTTATGGAAAATAGAATCATTAATTTAAGACAGCAAAACACCTACATTTTTCAAACCAATGCCGGAAAATACGACAAACGTTTTATTTTACATCTGGGTTTAAATTTAACAGGCAACAGTGCTCTTAACCCAATTCAGATTTATGCCAATAATAATGCATTGTATGTCTCTTCACCCGATGAAACTGCGACTGTCTTTGTCTATAATTTACTGGGGCAACAGGTTCTTTCTCAAAGCATCAATGCCGGTTCTGTAAATAAAATAAATACAAATTTACCTTCGGCTTTCTATCTTGTTAAAGTTGTAAGCACCACAAATAATGCTATCAAGAAGGTTTTTATAAAATAGCATTCCGGTCTTCCCATCGCTATATTTTTTAAACTTACCTTTTAATTTTTTTGTACCTTTATTTTTTAAAAGTGTTTTTTAATCTGATGAACACCCTTTATATTTCTTACGATGGCATGACGGATCCTTTAGGTCAGTCGCAGGTATTGCCGTATCTTATATTTCTTTCTAAAAAAGGGTATTACATAACAATTTTAAGTGCCGAAAAGGTAAAGAATTTTGAAAACAACAAACAAGTAGTCTATAATCAAATAGAAGGTACTGATATTGACTGGCAATACATAAAATATACAGCTTCTCCGCCCGTTATTTCTACGCTTTGGGATATTTGTAAATTCAAAAATAAAGCGTTGAAATTACACAGACAAAAGGATTTTAAAATCATTCATTGCAGGAGCTATATCGCTGCACTTATCGGGCTTTATTTTAAAAAGAAAAAAAATATTCCTTTTATTTTTGACATGAGAGGTTTCTGGGCAGACGAAAGGGTAGAAGGCGGCTTGTGGAATTTAAAAAATCCTGTTTTCAGATGGGTTTACCAATATTTTAAACGTAAAGAAAAAGCATTCATTAATCATTCCAACCATATTATTACCCTCACACAACAAGGTAAAAATATTCTGAACACATGGCAGTCCAACAACAAGCCAATTCCTGTTACCGTAATCCCTTGCTGTGTTGACACACAATTGTTTTCTTATGATAACATTAATAATGAACAAGTTAAGTCCTTTCGAAAAACATTGGACATTAAGGAGGATGTAAAAATTATAAGTTACCTTGGTTCCCTTGGCACCTGGTATATGGCTGATGAAATGATGGCTTTCTACAAATTGCTTTCTGAGAAGAAGCCCGAATATAAATTCATGTTCATTTCGTATGATAATCCAGAAAATATTTTAAAGTTAGCAGATAAGTATAGTGTTGATCGCCAGAAGATTATAGTTGTAAAAGCCAGGAGAGAGGAAGTTCCTGTTTTACTTAGCCTGTCAAGTATTTCTATCTTTTTTATTAAACCCGTGTTTTCCAAAAAAGCCTCTTCACCTACAAAACAAGCAGAAGTATTAAGTATGGGCATTCCTGTTATCTGTAATGATGGTATAGGAGACACTTCTGAAATTATTACAAGCAATAAGGCGGGTATTGTTATTAAAGAATTTAATTCAGATGCTTATTCAGAAGCTATAAATCAGATAGAAAACATCATTGAAATACCAGGAAATCATATACGCAAAGTAGCCCTTGACCTATTCTCACTAGATACAGGAGGCGAAAAGTACAACACAGTATATCAAAGTTTAAAAAACAATCAAAATGAATAAACCCGACATAATCAAGGCACACCAGCAAATTTTAAAATTATTAACATCTCTTCGTGTGGCAGAGGGACTTTTACAACTAAAAACCTTTATTAATCAATCACAGGCGGATGAATTTAAAGTTCTTTATGATAATTTTGAAAACACCTATTCATTAATTCTTAAATACTCAATTAAAGGCGTTAATGACCCACAGAGACCATTTATTTTTAATCAGTTGATTAAATCGTTGATGGAGTTGAATGACAAGGTTAAAGAATATCATTTAGAAATGCTGCCTTCAGAAATTAGCTTAATAAAAAGGAGAATCAGCGGGCAGTCGAAAATAATCCTGCAGAAAATTAAAGAAGTTCAGGATGATGCTTTTTTTTCACAGGAATTATCGGACCTTATAGCAGATATGCCTATTGAAGGGAATTCAGATAAAAAAGACGAATACCAGTTTCACATCAATGAGTTTTTTAATTATGTCTGGCTCTCAGATTCATTTACTGATGAGGATATTGAAGAAATAAGATTTTTCTTCTCATCAAATAACCATCAATGGTATATCAAATCTTTGATTGTAAGTGCGCTTACATTAAGTACTATCAGGTTTTTTAATCACAAAAAAATACTATTGCTCATAAATATATTTAAAACAGAAGAAAAACAAATTACCGAAAGGGCTTTTGTGGGATTGATGTTAAGCTTATTTATTCATGGTGAGCGCATTACCTATTATCCTGAAATTGAAAAAGAGCTGGCATCATTGGCAGGTGAAAAGACAATGACAGATAATTTCACTAAATTTTTTCTTATCCAGATAATAAAAGCTATAGATACTGAAAAGTTTACTAAAAAGTTCAGAGAGGAGATAATGCCCGATATCATCAAGCATGCTCCCGACATTCAAGACAGGCTGGACCTTAATAATATCCTTCCCGATGATTCCACAGAGGAGAAAAATCCGGACTGGAGTAAAATGCTTGGTGACGATCCTGACTTTTTAGACAAGCTTGAAGAGCTTTCGAAACTTCAGATGGAAGGTACTGATGTGTTTATGAGCACTTTCGCCATGTTGAAAAATTTCTCATTTTTCAGACAGATGTCCAACTGGTTTGTACCTTTCTATAAAGAGAATGCTGTTGTGATGCAAGCCCTTTCAAGTGAAAGCGATGACTTCAGGGAAACGTTCCTTGAATCTTTGGAAAAATCGGGGCACATGTGCAACTCCGACAAATACTCTTTTTGCCTTAATGTAAAAGATTTGCCTGTTGCTCAAAAGAAAATGATGCTTCAGATGTTCAGACAGGAGCTTGAAAGCATCAACGAAGTAAATGAAGATGATGACATGTTGAATCAGTCGCTCTTTTCAAAAAGAATTATAACCAATTATATTCAGGACATTTACAGGTTTTTCAAATTATATTCAGGGAAAAATGAATTCGAAGATGTTTTTGCCTTAAAACTAGACTTTCACAATCAATCCTTTTTCAAAATGTATTTTTCAACCAATGATATTCTTATTAAAACAACAGATTTTTATTTTGATAATGAACATTTCAACGAAGCAGCCGAAATTTTTATGCTGTTGATTGAAAACGGATTACATACACAGGTGATTTTTGAAAAGGCAGGTTATGCTTTTCAACAGACGGGTAATTATCTGAAAGCCATTGATTTGTATAAAAAAGCAGAGCTCTTTGAATCCACAACATGGATTAACTTAAAAATAGCTTTTTGCTATACAAAGCTCAGCCAGCATGAAAATGCCTTGACCTATTTACTTGAAGCGGGGAAGCTGGAACCAGAAAATTTAAAAATTCAGCTAAGTATTGCCAATGCATACCTCAGTATGGGCGATATAAATACCGCTCTCAATCATTATTTCAAACTCGAGTTGCTGGCCAGTTCAAATATCAAAGTATTGCGCCCTATCAGCTGGTGTTTGTTTACGCTTGGCAGGTTTGATGAGGCCGAAACCTATTTTGAACAATTGCTCAACAGCAGTCAGGTGAATAAATACGACATGATGAATTATGCCCATTTGTTATGGTGCACCGATCGCAGCGAGATGGCTGCCGAATATTATATGAGAAGTATAAAACAAAAAGATAATACACTCGAAGCTTTTACCAGAAGCTTTAATGAAGATAAAAAACATTTGTTAGTACACGGTGTTAAACAGGAGGAAATGATGTTTATGCTGGATTATCTGAAGCTGAATCTACAAAACAGTTAAAGAAATCGTAATGAAATTTAAAAACTTTAGGCACTAAAACAGAATCAGATGAAATACCTTTATCTTTTATTTATCCTGACAATTTTATGTGCTTCATTGGTTTACAGTCAGCCACCCAAATACTCGAGAGTTCTGATACATGTTGAGAAAAGCCAGCTCAAAGCTATGGCTGGGCTAGGCTTAGCTATGGATGGTTATTTTAAAGGAGATGGTTTTGTTTGTGAATTATCTGCTGATGAGTTGCTGCTGCTCAGAAAAAATGGTTATCAATATGCCATAATGATAGACGATGTGTCTGCCTATTACGTACAACAAAATGAGCAGTTCAAAATACATCCCGGGCTGTTAAAAGCGAAATCAAACACTTGCAATCCGTCTAAATATAACACCCCTGCAGAGTTTTCTTTAGGTTCTATGGGCGGGTTTTTAACATATAATGAACTATTAGCCACTCTCGACAGTATGCATGCTCATTACCCCCAGTTGATATCACAAAGACAAGCCTTTGATACTATTAATACTGTTGAGGGGCGCTCTGTTTACTGGGTGAGGATTTCTAATAATCCTTCTGTTGAACAAAATAAGCCCAAAGTACTTTATACGGCGCTTACTCATGCCCGCGAACCTGCCTCTATGCAGCAGGTTGTTTTTTATATGTACTATCTGCTTGAAAATTATAACCAGCATCCTGATATTACAAATCTGATAAATAACTTTGAATTGTATTTTATCCCATGTGTAAACCCCGACGGCTACATTTACAATGAAACAACAGACCCCAATGGTGGCGGCCTATGGCGCAAAAACAGGAGATATAACGGCGGTGGTAATTGGGGCGTTGACATAAACAGAAACTTTGGTTACATGTGGGGATTCGACAATCAAGGTTCATCCATTGACCCTAGTATTGATACCTACAGGGGAACAGCTGCATTTTCTGAGCCCGAAAGCCGGATAGTGAAATCTTTTTGTATTAGTCATGCTTTTACAACGGGTATAAACTATCATACTTACAGCAACTACCTGCTTTATCCATGGGGTTACCAAGAATATGTTCTGACACCCGATTCAGTAACATATAAAAAATATGCTCAAATACTAACTGCCAACAATAATTATGCATATGGCGGACCTTTCGAATTATTAGGCTACCTGAGCAATGGAGATTGTAATGACTGGATGTATGGCGACCAGTTATCAAAACCCAAAATTATATCATTTACGGCTGAAGCAGGCTCACCTGTATTAGGATTTTGGCCACCCATGAATGAAATTGAAAATATATGTAAAGAGAATATGAGCCAGAATATATATGTGGCTTACCTTGCCGGCAAATTTGCACTTCTTACAGATATGTCTCCAATAATAATAGGTTCTTATCATGGTTTTTTAAAATATAATATTCAGAATACAGGCTTGGATAGCGTTGCCAACTTCGTGGTTTCTATAGTGCCTTTGTCCGGCAATTTTCAAACTATAGGCGCTTCTAAAAATTATAATAACTTTCACCATCTGCAAAGTCAAAACGACTCCATTGCTTTTACCCTGAATTTGTCAACGGTCCCTGCAGATACTGTAAAATACCTTCTTGTAATGAACAATGGCATTTTTACAAAAGCAGATACTATCATTAAAATATTCGGACATGAAGCAATAGTATTCAAAGATAGTTGTAACAACCTGAATAATTGGTCAACAAGTGGATGGGGATTAACATCGGGTGATTTCTTTTCTGCCCCGTCTTCAATAACGGACTCTCCGAATGGAAGTTATCAGGCCAACGAAAACAACTCTATTATACTGCAATCTAATATAGATCTTACAGGTGCTCTTTATGCAGAACTTGATTTTAAAACAAAATTTGATATAAATGAAGGTTATGATTTTGTTCAGTTGTTAATCAGTAATGATAATGGCAGTACATGGCAACCATTGTGCGGGAAACACACCATCAATAGCGATATTGCCACAATACAGGGGCAACCTGCTTACGAAGGCACTCACAAAAACTGGGTCTCTGAGCACATTAATTTAAATGATTATTTAGGAGGTCATGTTAAGTTCCAGTTTGTTATCATTAGCAACTGGTTGCCCTTTACAAGACCAGATGGCTTTTATTTTGACGACTTCACTGTAAAAATTATTGATTCAACATTAATATCTTCTTCAATGGAAATCTTGCAACCCAACCTTAATGTTGAGGTATATCCAAACCCTAACAATGCTTTAGTAAACATAACTTACAATTTGAGTCCTGATAAAAAAGCAATGATAAAAATATACAATTCAACAGGTCAGCTTGTTTTCTCAAAAGAAAGTTCAGTAACAAAAGAAACTGTTGATGCGTCTCAATGGTCGGAGGGTATTTACCTTATTATCATTGAACGAGATGATGGCAATAGTTTTTATAAAAAATTTGTTAAGTTTTAAAAAAGCTAAATAAGTTTTACATTCATAAAGCAGTATTTTTGTGTTTATTATTAATCATTCTATAATCCATTAAAAAAATGAAACATTTTATCAGGCTGTCATTTATCAGCACAGTAGTTTTTTACTTTTTTGTACAAAACATATTTGCGCAATACGAACGGTTAAACATTATCCAGTACAAGTTAGATAATGGATTAACGGTTATATTAAACCCCGACCTTAATAAGAAAAGTGTTTTTGGAGGTGTAGCCGTTAAGGCAGGCAGCAAAAACGACCCTAAAGAGTTGACAGGTATTGCCCATTATCTTGAACACATGCTGTTTAAGGGCACAGATGAGCTGGGGACCTCAGATTATAAAACAGAAAAAGGCTATTTAGATAGGATTAGTGTTTTATACGATGAACTTTCTAAAACAAAAGACGAAGAGCAAAGAAAAGCTATTCGTAAGAAAATCAATGAAGCTTCTTTAGAAGCGGGAAAATATGAAATTCCTACCGAATTCGATAAGTTGATCCGCAGTATTGGGGGCACTGAATTGAACGCATTTACCACTGAAGAAATGACTTTCTTTTTTAATGCCTTCCCTGCAAATCAAATGGAAAAATGGCTTGATTTATACGGCCATAGATTTAATAACCCTGTTTTTCGCCTCTTTCAATCAGAATTGGAAGTAGTATATGAAGAGAAAAACATGTACAACGATAATTTTATTACAGCTCTTTTTGAGCTCTTTATGAAAAACTTTTACAAAACCCATCCTTACGGGCAACAAACGACAATAGGCACTACAGAACATCTTAAGAACCCATCATTGATGAAAATGTATGAATTTTATCATACTTATTATGTTGCCAATAATCTGGTTCTTGTATTGACAGGCAATTTTAAAGTTGATGAAGTAAAACCACTTATTGAAAAAAAATTCGGTGCATTAAGAAAAGGAGAAGTTCCGGTTTATCCCAAATATGAAGAAAAACCTTTTAATGGAAGAGAATTTATCCCTGCCCGCCTGAGTCCTGTGAAAATTGGCGTTTTAGGATTCAGAACAGTACCTAATAATCATGCGGATGAATATGCGCTTGATGTCTGTGATAAAATTTTATCTAATGAAGGACAAACGGGCCTTTTGAACAAACTTGTTCTTGATAATAAAGTTATGTTTGCTGGCACATTACCCATGGGCAGAAACAACGATTATGGCTCAAGTCTTATTCTGTTTATTCCCAAACTTCTCGGCCAGTCGTTAGATAAAGCTGAAGCCCTCATAACCAAGGAACTGGATAATCTCAGAAATGGTCTTTTTTCTGACGAATTGCTAGAAGCCTGTAAAAACGAACTGTATGTTGAATTTGTCACAAAACTGGAAAATCCACAAATGAGGGCCGTTTATATTGCCGAGGCTTTTACTCAAAATACTGATATAGATGTTTTTCTCAACTATCCTGAAAAAATTAAAAAAATTACGAAGGATGACGTTATTAAAGTAGCCAACAGCTATTATAATAAAAACTATCTGGCACTACATTCCAAGATGGGATTTCCCCAAAAGGAAAAACTTGATAAACCGGGGTATGATCCTATAAAACCAAATGAAAATGCCGTTTCTCCTTATGCAGAACGTTTTTATAAGATGAAAGAAAATGAAGCAACACCCCATTTTGTATCTTTTACTAAAGATTTTACCAAAATAAAGTTAAATGATAAAGTTACTTTCTATCACTCACCAAACCCGTATGATGACATTTATTCCCTCACTTTTAAAATAGGCACCGGAAGCCATGAAAATATAAACCTTACCCATGCTGCTCAGATAATGAATTATGCAGGTACCTCTACCAAAACACTGGAGCAGATAAAAGCCGAATTTCAAAAAATGGGGACCACCTGTACATTTAATTGTGACGAGAGTTATGTATACATCGAGATGCAAGGACTGGAAGAAAATTTTAGCAAAGCATTAGGATTGCTTAACGAATTGCTTAAAGACCCAGTAGTAGATAAAAGTAAAATCAAACGAATTGTTGATGAGGAAAAAACAAATCGTAAAATGGAAGATAAAGAGCCTGCCGATGTGGCAAAAGCGTTAGTTCAATATGTGCGTAAAGGTGATAATTCAACCTATTTGAGACGTTTATCTATTAAGGCTATTGGTAAATTAAAAACTGAAAACCTTGTAAAAGAATTTAAAAATGCATTGGCATACGAAACAGAAATACATTATTGCGGTAAGCTTATTCAGGCTGAAAAAGCACAAACAATATTTAAAGAAGTTTTTAGCTTTCCCCAAGCAATGAAGCCCTCTAATTCACCTGTTTGTATCGATGACAATGAAATAAAAGAAAATACTGTTTATTTTGTCAATGATAAAAAAGCCATTCAAAACCAGATATATTTTGTGATTAATGGTAATACCTTTGATATCGAGAAAGCAGCCTATTACGATGCCTTTAATGAGTATTTCGGGGGTGGTTTTTCAGGTCTCGTTCTTCAGGAGATAAGAGAATACCGCTCAATGGCTTACTCTTCTGGAGCAACGCTTCATACACCACCTCTGCCAAACAAGAAAAACGCTTTTGTGGGATTTATTGGTACTCAGGCCGACAAGACCAACGATGCCATTGATGTGTTCATGGGCTTATTAAGTGATATGCCTGTTAAAGCTGAACGTCTTGACATATTAAAAACTTCTTTGATTCAGGATACATATTCAATCCGACCAGAGTTCAGAGAGCTTACTGAAACCGTTGTTGAGTGGCAAAAACAAGGTTTTGATGACGACCCGGGCAAATATAAAATAGAAAAATTCAAAAACCTTACTTTTGATAATATAGTCAATATTTATAAAAGTGAGATTCAGAAAAAACCTATAGCTATTTGCATAGTTGGCGACCAGAGCAAACTTGACATGACGCATATTGCCAAGTACGGAAAAATCGTTTACTTAAATAAAAAATGTCTTTATAATAAGTAAAAGTGTCTTAAATACGAGTGCCTTAAGTACTTAAAGAAAGAAAACTGGAAGCTAGCGACTACCTATTGCCGACTGAGGATTGAGGACTGACGAATGACCAATTAACTGCATTTTCCCATTAATAAAATCGTAAAAAAATATTTCACAATGATAGTTATTGAAGCAGAAACACTGGAGAAACTTTCTGTAAAAGCTAAAGAAAGCAAAAGAAAGCGTATTAACCTGAATTATCATAGTGGAGAAAGCGACTTGTTGCAGAGACTTCTCAATGCTATGGAGCCATCAACCTACGTGAGACCTCACAAACACGAAAATCCAGACAAGAGAGAAGTTTTCATTATTTTACAGGGAAGTATAGCTGCTGTCATTTTTGATGATGACGGAAAAATAACAGATTATTCAATAATGAAAAGAGAAAAAGGAGTTTTTTGTGTTGAAGTACCCCCCAAAACATGGCACACTCTAATCTCATTGGAAGAAAACTCTGTTATGTATGAGTTCAAAGATGGGCCTTATGATGTAATTACAGATAAACAATTCGCTGATTGGGCCCCTGATGAGAACTCATGTAAAGCAATGGAATATCTTGATAAAATAAAGTCGGCAGTCTGCAATTGGCAGTTAATTAAAAAAGAAAAATGAAGACTCAAAAGTTTGAAGATATCTGACAAATTGTAATTGATATTACTTTATTTTTTTTCTTAATTGCTCCCTGAAAGTCTTATAACCAAGCGCTTCCCACATCTTTTTAGCCACAATATTATTGGTGAGGCAGTGTAATTCGATGAAAGTGGCATTATGTTTTTTAAAAAAAATCTCAGTGATGTAGTTTTCAAGCAGTTTTGTAATACCTTTCTTCCTTGTGTTTTCTTCAACATATACACCCGAAATATAACCATTCAAGCCTAAAGTGGAATACGGGAAAAAACTCGGTCTCATATCGCCGGCAATAAAACCAATAGTAGTATCATTTTCCTTAGCCAGATAAATGACGAAAAGCGGGTCTTTGATACTCTTCTCAAAATATGTTTTTAATTTTTCCTGAATATCATCGGAATAGTCGAAATAGATTTCTCCACAATTATATCTGAGATAATCGATAAACTTCATGTAAAGCTTTACAAAATCGGAAATTTCTTTTTCTTTTAAAAGACTGATGGTCATAAAGTTATAGTTTTAATTAGTTTTTCATATATTTCTGGACCTGAACAAAGAATTTATTGAGCAGATTTTTCAATAAATAAACGTCTGACTGGCATGAACACTGTGAATTACAGTAAAACTGATTTTGCTTCCCTGTTAGTTCAAGTGGTGAGAAAAGCACATTCACAACATCGTTCCTGCCTCCAAACAAGTGATATACTTTAGCAAATTCGCCAAGACATTTAAATTCATGCTCTGTTAAAAAATTAATTGTTTTCTTGTAACCCAAATTCTCTGAATCAGTAAGTTTTTGGGCCATAATAGCCCTGCAAAAGGGTATCAGCAATTTCCCTGTTTTATGACCTAAATAATTGCCAAAATCAGGTGCTTTGTTGGTATCAGAAATATCCGGAATATAAAGAATAGATTCATAGTCCTTCACCAATCCACTTCGGATACCGTTTTTCAGAATCTGTCGCGCAGCACGGTTGCGTAAGTTGCTTTCAAAAAAAATGATTGTAATATCGTTTATATTAAGATTGTTTTTTTTCAACAGTTCCAGATAATAAGGATGTAAAATGATTTCATTTTTGAAATTCTTTCTCATTTCAGAATCAAGGCCTAAGTCGTTTATCAGAAAGCCAAGGGATGCTTTAATGTTTTGGTTTTGAGCTGTTTTAAAGAGTTTTATGGCAACTTCAAATACCAAGGCAGTAAGGTGGTTTGGCTTATGAATTATAGTATATCCTTTCTGTTCTAAGGGATAATGCCCTCCGTCTATAAGTATGTTGTCAGATAGTTCATCCGAAATTATCGAGAGTAAATCATCGGTGTTTTCTAATGATGTGGGCGTATTTGTATTAACCAATGCCTCAACAAAGTCAAGAGCCCTGTCGTCATATTCAATGTGTTCAAATAAATGAGTATATTTCATTAATTTCTTATATCATTATTTCTTTAACAATATTCAATTATACCATTTGAATGTCGAACACTGAACACTGATTAACTATATTTCGAACTTTCTCAATACAAGTTTCAGATTTATTTGAAAACAGATATTTTTACTTTCGATATCGCCATTCACTAATACGAATTCGCTAATAACTTAAGGTACTTGTTATAAAAGCCCCAGTTCTGCAAGTTTTTCCTTCGATGGAATGCCCTCTTTAGTCCATCCGCGAATTTCATAATATTCTTCGAGTAATGGTTTGAGGTCTATTTTAACATTTTTGGATTTTCCGGATTCAAAAGGATTGTTAAGTATACGATCTGGCAAGGTGTCATCTTTTTGAGCAAAGCCTTCTCTGTTATTATAGAGTCTTTCGAGATTCCATATTCTTTCACCTGCTCTCAGATACTCTGTTCCTGAAATATCCATCCCGGTAACGGCACTGAGATATTGTGCATAAAGATCGGGATTCAGGGCAAAAGCCGTAAATAAGCAAACACCCATAGAGTCAATCATTGCAGAGTTTTCTTGATAAAGTTTTACAATCAAAGCCTTGCCATCACCGGTAAAACGGTCAATAGCAAATGGTGTAGCCACACCCTCGGCAGCAACCGTATAACAACGCAAATGACAACCGCCCCTGTTGCTTGTTGCATACGCTATGCTCATCCCTTTAAAGCCTCTGGCGTCATAAGCTGGCAATTCCAATCCTTTAACCTGCATGGCAACTTCGGGGTGTCCGTATTTCTCAGCCAGACGTTTGCTTCCCATGCCAAGGTATTTACCAAAACCTTCTCCTTTGCCCATCAAATCACTTAAAATAAGCATGGCATCTGCATCGCCAAATTTCAACTCTCTGCCTAATGCTTCATGTAAAAGTTTTTTGGCTTCTGTATCTAAAAACCCTCTCTCGGAAAGTTCCATAGCGCAGGCTATTGTGCTGCCAGCTGAAATAGTATCAATACCGGATTCATTGCAATTATAACTGGCATGAATTATTTTTTCAAAGTCGTTTACATTGCAGAGAGCCCCAAAAGACCATAAGGTTTCAAACTCAGGACCTTTACCGCTTCTTGTATCCGTTTTGGTTAAATGAGCACAACCAATAGTACATCCACGGCAAGGTTCACTTTTAATATAATATAATTCTTTGAATGTTTCTGCTGATGTAGAGTCCACATCATTAAAAACACCTTCTTTAAAATTCTTAACAGGATAGGCGCCATAGCTATTTATAACCTTTGCCAGAGAAGGCGTACCATATTCTTTAAGCACATCTTTGGTTAACGGTGCTTCACCTACAAAACTTTGCCATCGTTTTTTGACTGTATTTACCTTGTCATCATCGGCAACAGGTGTCTTTTTCTCACCTTCAACGACAAGCGCTTTCAGATTTTTAGAACCCATTACAGCACCCATTCCTCCTCTTCCAAGCGCATGATTTTTATCATTAATTATACAAGCCAGCAATAATTGTTTCTCTCCAGCGGGTCCTATACACGATACTGCTGATTTGGGACTTGTTTCGGCAATAAGGATATCTGTAGTTTCTGGAATTTCTTTGCCCCATACATGTCTTGCATCGCGGATTTCAACATTATAGCCATTTATATAAATATAACAAGGGGTACTGGCCTTACCTTCAATAGCAACCACATCAAAACCGGTAGATTTCAGGATTATTCCAAAGTGCCCTCCAGAATTGCAAGCCCCGACAGTTCCTGTCAAAGGCGATTTGGTCACGGCAGAAAACCGACTGGATGTTGTTACACCCGTTCCATTAAAAGGACCTGTAACATAAAATAATTTGTTTTCAGGACTTAGTGCTTCTGTTCCAACGGCTACCTCATCATAAAGCAGTTTGGTACCAAGCCCCCTACCGCCTATAAAATCTATCAATAATTTTTCGGGAATATCTTCTTTTTTAATGGATTTATTGCTAAGGTTAACACGAAGTATTTGTCCGTGATAGCCACCTTTAATTGATTGATAATTAGTCATTTTATTATTGTTTGAATTACTTATTATAATGTAAATATCCGAAGTAAGTAATTAATACTTTAAAAATCTTTATGTATGCGGTACTCTTTATATTTACATTCCCTGCATCGTTTGTTGCAGTATTCTCTCAAATCAACACGATGCTTAGATGTATGATGATAAGGACAAATAATACATGGAATAATGCCTGCATTTACCCATCCTTCTGTATTATAAAGCAACCAGCTCATGGTAGAAATAATGTTAAGCGGGCCACTTGAACCAAGTCTGAACTTTTCAGGTGTTTGTAGAGACTTTTCATTAGCTCCTGCATACATCAGACGCATGGCAGTGATAGCATCGGAAATGCCACCGGCAGCTTTAACCCCTCTGTCATTTCCCACCACCTGACGCATTATCCAAATGTGGTCAGGAAGTGCACCAAAAGCATCCATGCCCGTAGAGTTTTTTATAAATTCAGCTTTTGATAATGCAAACATCTCTGAAACAATCCATAATTCCTCTTCAGTAAGCTCTGAAGACCTTATGATAACCTTTACCAACTCGCCATCAGCAGCATCGCATACGGCATTAATTTCTTCGAGGGCATATTTATGGTCACGTTTAAAACGCCCTACATTAATAACCATGTCAAGTTCAATTTTACCTTTACCTTCACCGCGCAACTCCCTGTTTTTTTTTACTACATGAGCTGTTAGCTGAGCTTTCGACTCTATATCGAGTTTGCCTAAGGGAAAATCAATAACATAGCAATTTTTAACATTACTTCCTTTCAAAAGAACAGGTAATATATCGGCAGCTTCAACAGGATTAACGCATATTGACGCACAATTATACGTAATAGCCCATTCAGCCATTTTTTTCATTTTGGGCTCCTGAGTGTCGGCTTTCAGGTCGGTAACGTCAATAAAATTTGCCAGTCTTTCGGGCGTAAAACTTTTTATTAGTGCTGTTAATTCATCTTTTGGAATATCAACCAATGGTGTGCGGTTGGGAATAAATGATGCCATTCTATAGAAGTTAAATTATTATACTTTAAATTGCTAATTTCAAAACAAAGATAAACAGCAATTTTGAATTTGACAATATGAAAATCAATGCAAGCAAATGCCTTCCATATCGGGAACAAAGGTGAAAGATTTTGATTTCTCTTTGCTGTCGTAAGAAATTCTTACTGTATATTCTTCTCCCTCTTTGAAATTTATACGTACAAATGAGCGACCATAGCGGTCGGAACCTTTCTTAAAGATAAGATTTCCATCTGCATTATAAACAAATATCTTAGCATCTACAACAGGCGATGTTGCTATATTATCAAATACTACAACCTGCACGTATTCTTTCACGCCAAAAATAACGGCATTGAAATTTTTTGCATACAAATTATCACTTACAAATTTCAGTGGAATGATATCGAGCAATACATTGGTTCCAGAATAATTGTCCATCTGTTCGTTTTCACCTTCAAATGTCATTTTACAAAACCACGATTCTGTTTTTTCAGTTTCAACATAGCGCACAAACGATGTAACATCTCCAGACCTGTACTGTTTGTCATAATCAGATATCGCTATTACATCCTTAGCTTCGTTATCGAGCATATAATTAATCATGATATGCGATGTTTCATGTTCTTTAAAAACATTTAAACTTATATAATAATCATTGGCATCAAAATAAGGTGTGTTTTTTATGCTTTCCTTTTTAAAGTAAGGTGTAAATTCGTGTGAGACAAAATTGTATTTGTCGCCATGGGTGAATAGGTTGATACATATATCCCGCACATGTAAGGGGTCGTTAATTTTATTGATAATACGGGCTTTTTCGAGGTCGGCAAATATTACATCGCCATAGCCTATCACCTCAATAATGTTGTCGGGAGATATTATCACGGCTGTGCATTCACTTATGCCGATGCCATAATTGCATTGTGAAAGCACAGCGGCGTCGACAAGGCGCCCCATTCTGCCACGTGTCTCGAAATGAGTATCCAAAATCATATTGTCAATAAATCCGAGTCCGTTCAGCATTAAAAGTTTATGTCCGTCATCATCTTCATTTCTGTAGGCAATACGATTCATGAGTCCGTCTTCACTGGTGCCTCCTGCAATTGATTTTTTACACAGAATATTGGTGCCGGCACTTGTTCCGCCTATAATGGCTCCTTCAGCATACATTTCTTCAATGGCTTTAAGTAGAGGTGAATCTACATTATTTCTTTTTAAAGCATCAATATACTTACGTTGGTCGCCTCCAACAAAAAATACTATATTGTATTCTTTAATTTTTACAGCTATTTCATTTTCCCATGCATTATTCTTCCATGTTTCTTCGTTTACATCAGGTGTTTCTATATCGTCGCTTATGGCAATAGGTACCGGCCAAATATTCTTCCGGTCAATTCCCAGTTCACTAACGAAATATTCTTCGTAACTGTCCATTGTATTGCTTACATGTTCACTTGCTGATGGAATGATAGCAATTCGTGAATTCTCTTTTCCTCCGGCCAGTTCGAACATCCGGTTAAAAATAATGGCGCAATCTTCACCGCCACCCATTAGCACAAGGTATCCTTTAGGCATATTTAAATTTTTAAATTAATATTTCAAATAGTATATAACGTATAAACGTTTTATTTGTCTTTTATAGGCAAAAATAAACACAAAGTTGCAAAAAAGTACAATAAGTTTAAAATAAAATATAATTTAATGCAGAGAAAAAGTAAAAAACCACTAAAAATAATGGAATTATTCTTTATTAGCTTCTTTTTTTATATTTAAAGGCAGAACTCCGGCCATTTCACCGATAACATTCACTATTTCTGATCCTGTAGGAATAACTATTTTGGCATTTGTTTTAAGTGAAGCTTCAACGGTTTCGAGTTTTTTAAGCAATTGTGCATTTCCTGTAAAGTATTTGTCGGCAGCTTCATTAACCAGTTTAATGGCTTCTGCTTCACCTTCGGCATGTAGTATTTTAGATTGTTTGTATCCTTCGGCTTCTTTTATTTTTGCTCGTTTTACGCCATCAGCAACAGTTTCAGCAGCAGTTGCATAGTCTATAGCAGCTATTTTTTCATTTTCTGCCTTTACCACTTTATTCATTGTTTCCTGAACATCTTTAGGGGGGTCAATTTCCTTTAACTCAGTACGTACAATTTCAATTCCCCAACTTTTAGTTTCTTCGCAAAGCGTTCTGTGAAGCTCTGAATTAATCTTACCTCTTTCACTGTTGGCAGACTTTAATGTGAGAGTCCCAATAATGTTTCTCAATGTGGTTCGTGCAAGATTTACTATCTGCCATCTGTAATTATTTACATTGTATTGCGAATTCTTCACACTCTCTTCACACTCAGTAACTTTAAAATAAACCTGGGCATCTACCCTTGCATTAAGGTTGTCGTTGGTAATAATTTCCTGGGGTTCTGCATCAACCATTTGCTCGGTTGTGTTAACCAGATACATCTTGTCTATAAAAGGTATTATCCAGTGAAAACCGGGGTTAGCATAATTATGGTATTTCCCGAGTCTTTCAATAAGCCCTCTGTGTGTTGGTCTGATTATGCGTACGCCAAGAAAGAAAATAAACACTACGCCTATAATGACGAAAATAACTGATGTTTGCATTTGTAGTTCCATTTGTTTGTTAATATTAAATTTATTGTTTTGTCAAAGGTAAGTTAATAAATCAATATTTCCTATATAAATCTGCTTTTTTTACCATACTTTAATGGTTATATAATGCTGTAATTGTTAAATTGTTTTTTTTAATATTTTGACTATGTCTGTCAACAAACCAATAAGCTATAAGGCGTCATTAAAAGGTTAAATTCGTCACAGTACAACCGTATGCTAATCCTTATAGTATAAAAAAACAATCCATTTAGCCACAGAAGGGTCAAATTTACCGACACTGGGAGGATAAAAGTATAGTGCGGCTTTATATTTTTTCGTTGAAATATTTTTCACTATTGATAAAGATCTGATGCTTTTCCACACTGAATGACCTTTCTGCACTATTGAAGAGTCGTTAGTAATGGTCCCATTCATGTCTAAATACTTAATATCAGCAGGCATAGGTACCTTTTTATTTGAATAATTAAAAGGATATTTAGAATTAAATTTTTTGGGATAGTTTATTTGTCCTGTTCCCATCCAGATTATGGATGCTCTAAAAATGGTATCGGATGTTGGTTTTAATCTTATAGTAATACTTCCAAAATCTCCCGGAGATTGGTATTCAACTAAGAATGGCAAACTATCCAGTTTGCATTGCAGGCAGATATAATTTGAAATATGACCTCCTTCAAATTTGTAGGTGTTATAGTTAACAATCAATGTGGCAACGTGAACGACAGAATCAGTCTGGCATAGACAATTTACATGAATTGCCAGTGACAGTAAAGGAACAAATAATAATGCTTTCATTTTGATACGTTTGAATGTTATTGAAGTGTTTTCTTTGTTCAACGGTTCTAGTGTTGCACCCATAATGTCTGTTAACTAAAAAATAGCGATAAACTAGAAAATACTCGTTTATTCCCCCTACACGAAATCTATTAATAAATGCAAACATCATAAAAAAAACAGCCTGTTGGCAATTAATTATTTCGTTGAATACAGTTCAATAATTTTCAGAATAACATCAATAGCTTTTTCCATAGTTTCAACGGGGACATATTCAAATTTTCCATGGAAATTATGACCTCCTGCAAAAATGTTAGGACAAGGCAAGCCCATATATGAAAGCCTGGCACCATCAGTACCTCCACGAATTGGCACCACAACAGGGACTACGCCTACTTCTTCCATTGCTTTTTGAGCAGTTTCCACAACATGAATAACCGGCACCACCATTTCTTTCATGTTAAAGTACTGGTCTTTAAGCTCAAGTCTGAAAACATCAGCACCATAGCGTTTTTTCATAAAGTCAACAGCATCGGTAATGGTTTGTTTTTTTTGTTCAAATTTAACCTTGTCGTGGTCGCGGATAATGTATTGCAACATGGCATTTTCAACACTTCCTTCCATTTTCACGATGTGATAGAACCCTTCATAGTCAGCGGTGTATTCGGGGCGTTCATTAACAGGCAGCAAGGCATTGAATTCCATGGCCACCAACATGGCATTGATCATTTTATTTTTGGCATATCCCGGATGGATGTTGCGTCCCTGAACATAAACCTTGGCGCCGGCTGCATTGAAGTTTTCATACTCCAGCTCTCCAATACCACCACCATCAAGGGTGTAAGCAAAGTCGGCATTGAATTTCTTCACATCAAAATGGTCAACGCCACGACCTATTTCTTCATCAGGAGTAAACCCTACTTTTATTGTGCCATGCTTTATTTGGGGGTTATTAACTAAAAATTCAACAGCTGTTATAATTTCAGCAATACCTGCTTTGTCGTCAGCTCCCAGTAAGGTATTGCCGTCTGTTGTAAGAATAGTTTTGCCTATATAATCTTCCAGTTCGGGAAATTCTTTGGTAGTAAGCACCAGATTTTTCTCTTTGTTAATCACAATATCCTCACCCGAGTAATTATAAACAAAGTTGGGATTCTCTACAGCACCAGGCATATCGGGGCTTGTATCCATGTGGGCAATAAAACCAATCGTAGGAATTTTCTTATCTGTATTTGCCGGCAAGGTGGCCATAAGGTAACAGTTGTCGTCTAATGAAATATCAAGCAGCCCAAGGTCTTCAAGCTCCTTTTTAAGCACTTTTGCCAGGTTAAATTGCTTTTCTGTACTTGGTGTTGTTTCGGAGTTTTCGTCCGATTGTGTGTCAATTTTGATATATTTTAAAAAACGGTCTAATACTTTTTCTTTCATGACTTTTATTGTTTTAATTCAACCCCTTCAGGGTTGATGTGAATTTTTTATTTTAAAGCCACAGGTTCAAACCTGTTGCTATTATTGTTAAATCCCTTCGGGATTTTTGGATTTTTTATTGCGGATACACCTTTAATGGCGTATCCGCAATAAAAAACTTAATCGTTTTCTTTAGCTCTGAAAGATTCCCAGATAAAGTATCCAATCAGGGCACAGAAAGCTATGAGAGCAACAATCTGAGCGCCGCTTGCATCTTCAGGCCACAAGTGAGTATCTAATTTTACATTGAAAAATAGCAGAAAAGCACCCACCACGCCAAACAAAGCTGCGCCTGCAATGAAGCCTGAGGCTATCAGGATACCACGGTTTGAACGGGCTGTGTTGAGTTTTTCGTTCTTGGTGCTCTTGTTGAACCAGTGATTCAGCAAACCTCCCACTACCAATGGTGTATTTAAATCTAAAGGAATAAACATACCTAACGCAAAAGCCAATGGTGATATTCCCAGCCAATTCATCAGAACAGAAATCACGGCACCTACAGAAAGCAACACCCAGCTGACTCCGCTACCGGACATCAATGGTTCTATGATGGCGGCCATAGCATTTGCCTGAGGGGCTGTCATTGGTTCGGTATGCTCGGCAGATGGTACAAAGCCGTAAGCCTTGTTAAGGATAAAGATAACTGCACCCACTGTGGCTGCCGATACCAATGTACCCAGAAATTTAAACGTCTGCTGTTTTACAGGAGTGGTACCCAGCCAGTAGCCTACCTTTAAGTCGGTAATAAAACCCCCAGCCATTGATAATGCAGTGCAAACAATACCTCCTATGATTAACGAACTGACCATGCCCTGCCACCCTTTTAAGCCTACTGCAACAAGAACAACAGATGATAAAATAAGCGTCATTAGCGTCATGCCAGAAACAGGATTTGTGCCCACAATAGCGATAGCGTTAGCAGCAACAGTAGTGAATAAAAACGAAATGATGAAAACGGTAACTAAAGCTACTAATGATTGTACCAACGTAATTTTTACACCAAATATTAAAAATATGAAAATAGCGACAAGGGTGAGAAAAAGAAATAACATAACAAAAGACATCTTAAGGTCTTTCTGAGTACGTTCTACCTTTACTTCGCCCTGAGCTTTTCCCCCTATCCCAATAGCCAGTTTAAAGGCGCTGGCAATAACACCTGATGATTTAATAATACCAATTATACCGGCCATTGCAATGGCTCCAATACCTATAGGGCGTACATAAGCCCTGAAAATAGCTTCGGCAGTCATATCCAGAAATGGATTTACACCATGACCCATAGTGGCTACAATATTTCCTATTTCGTTTACTAAAGGTATAAGCACAAACCACGAAAGCAATGAACCTACTGCAATTATCAATGAAAATCGTAATCCGACAAGGTAGCCGAAACTAAAGATTAAAGCACTTACATTGAATTTGAAAACCATTTTTACTTTGTTTGCCAAAACAGCACCCGCAGGGATAACACGCGTGGTAATTACTTCGCTCCACAGATGGAAAGAAGAAAAACAAAAATCGAATAACCCTCCGATGAGTCCACTGACAATAAGTAGTTTGGCTTGAGAACCACCTTTTTCTCCTGTCATGAGTATTTCTGTCGTTGCTGTAGCTTCCGGAAAAGGAAGTTTACCATGCATATCTTTCACAAAATATTTACGAAAAGGAATCAGAAACAAAATGCCCAGAAAGCCTCCAAGCAAAGAAGAAAAGAATATCTGCCAGAAATCGACCTGTATTTCGGGATATTTAGCCTGGAGTATGTACAAGCCTGGAATAGTAAATACGGCACCGGCAACGATAACACCGGAACTTGCGCCTATGGATTGAATAATGATGTTCTGACCAAGGGCATTCTTTCTGCGGGCAGCTGCAGAAGCACCTACAGCAATAATAGAAATAGGTATGGCTGCTTCGAATACCTGACCTATCTTTAAACCTGAATAGGCAGCCGCTGCCGAAAAAATAACAGCCATTAAAAGCCCCATCACCAACGACCATGTGGTTACTTCTGGAAAAACCTGATTGGAAGGCATCACCGGGATGTATTTCTCTCCTTCTTTCAGCTCGCGATATGCATTTTCGGGTAAACTTTTTGTTGTTTGTTCGAGTTCAGACATAATTTTATTTTTTTATTTTGTAAATTTTATTAAGTAGCTTCTTGTTGATACGATTTTGATTTGTCGGTAAAAATAGAAATAATAATCAAAATTAGCAGAAAAATTGAAACGATAACGTTGGGATTTATTTTTTTATCTGTTCATGTATTGTAACAGACTTATAAGTTGCCAGTAATAAGTGCGGGTTATCTAATATGTTGTAAGAGAGGGTGTTTTGAAAATAAAAAATCAAACTTTAGGTAATGAGAATTTGAATTTACTTCCTTTACCATATTCACTTTCTACCCATATTTTACCTTTGTTTTTTTCAACAAATTCTTTACATAATACCAGTCCTAATCCACTTCCTCCTTCATTAGCAGTACCCGGTATTGTATATTTTTCAGAAATTGACCATAGCTTTTTTAAATTATTTTCTTCGATTCCAATTCCATTATCTGAAACAATTACGATTATGTCATCATTCATTAATTCTATAACGATTTCTATATTTCCACCAATATTTGTAAATTTAATGGCATTTGAAATTAAATTCCGGATAACCGTTTTTATCATATTCACATCAGCGAATACGTTATAAGAAGCAGGAATGAGATTTAATGAGATGTTTTTCTCGTCAGCATGAATTTTGACACTGCTTACGACTTCATTACAAAGATTTGCAATGTCAAATTCCATCGGCTCAAATATTAATTTACCATCTTGTGTTTTGGCCCACACCAAGAGGTCTTCAAAGAAATAGAAAGTGCCTTTTGCTAAAGTATTGATCATACTTACATACTTTTTAATCTCAGTTATATCATAATCTTGAATATTGTCCAACAGAAGGTCCGTTAATCCTATTATAGAGCTGAAAGGATTTCTTAGGTCGTGTGCTATGATTGAAAAAAAGAGGTTTTTGCTTTTATTCAGTTCTTTTAATTCTTCAGCCAGATTCAATAATTCTATTTCTGCTTTTTTTCTATCTGTAATATTGATAAATGAGGTTATTATTTTGTTTATGCCCGGGATCAAAGCAACAGACATCAATGCATGAAGAATTTCTCCATTATTATGATAAAATGTAAATTCATATTTATCAGGCGCACTGGAAGGGTCAAGAAGCCTTTTACGATTATAATCCATCAAACGGGACAAATCGTCAGGCGGTATCTGTGTAGTCCAGCTTTTCCCAATGACATCTTCCATTTTAAAACCACCCATTTTGCAATATTCTTCATTAACCATTTTAATTGTTGTGTCAGGGTCAATTATAGCTATTGCCGATGTGTTTTTTTCAAAAATTGTGCGAAATTTCTCTTCGCTTTCAAATAAATCGGCTTTTATTTTATCAAATTGCTCAAGTTTATTCTTTAATAACTCATTTTCAGCTGCAAGAGCCTTATTCTTTTTCTCAATCTCCTTGAATCGTGTTAACAAATCATTCAAATTGTCCATGGATTAAATTATTTTATGCCGGATTTAAGTTTTTCGTAAAGTATTAGATGAAAATTATGTTTTCAAACACAAAAGTAAATAAAAATATAAACAAGAAAAAATGAATAAAAACTATTATTTTCTTTTCCCGAATATTCTTAGCAACCGTAAGAACAAATTAATAAAATCAAGATACAAGGTCAGCGCTCCTATTATGGCTTCTTTTTTGTCTTCGTCAGTACCTTCATTACCAATAATATTAAGCTTTTTAATCTTTTGGGTGTCATAAGCAGTTAATCCGACAAAAATAAAGACACCCACATAAGTTGTAATCCAATATAACATTTCATTCTGATAGTACATGTTTATTACAGATGCCAGTATCAATCCTATTAATCCCATTAACAACAAATTGCCAAATCCGGTCAGGTCTGTTTTTGTAAAATACCCATATATGCTCATTATAGCAAATAATCCCGCGGTAATAAAAAAGGTAGATGCAATAGAATCAGTAGTGAAGACTAAAAATATAACCGATAATGTCAAGCCATTAAGGGCAGAATATAAGATAAACACTAATGTTGCTATCTGTGAAGACATCCCTTTGAGCCACATTACCAAAAATGCAACAAGCAACAATTCTGCAAGGAGTAAAACAAAGAAGACAATCCTGTTGCCTATCACGACATTTGCTATATCAGGATGTGATGCTGTCCAGACAGAGACTAATCCGGTAACAATTAAAGCTAAAGCCATCCAGCCATAGACTTTTACAAAAAACCTTTGGGTTTCTGCCAACGCTTCTTCGTCGGATTTTCTATAAGTATTTATCATCTTTTTTGTATTAAGGAATCACATAGTCTATTCTGGTGTCTGCTTTTGTATTGCCGTTTGGCGTAATAAAAAGGGTATTCAATGGATTGGAGCTCATATAATCTCCTTTTAAATGTTTTTTATCTCCATCTACATCAACAAAGGAGTAAAGATAGTACTTGCCGGGGTGAATATCTGTCATGGTGAAACTCTTTTTATTTACAGGTATGGTCACATATTTGGATTTGTATTTTAAGTTTTCAATTTTGTATTTTATCCCTTCAAAAAGAGGCTCAGTGGTTAAGAGTAGAAAAGTTTCTTCGCTGCCTTTAATCTTCAACGCCTTGTCGATAGAAATGCTAACAGTAAGGGTTCCAACATAAGGTTGGGGTTTAGAAGGATAAGGGTCTTTTTCAAAGGTAAAATAGATACTTTCTGTCATATTTTTAAACACCTCTGAAAAGTCCTTGACCATAACCGGTTGTGGAAAGTTGAAGTGTGCAACAGCATCTGAGGCTGCTTCACGCCCTCCCGACTGAGCTTCCCATCTGGCGTGCAGTTGCAATGGATTTACTTTATTAAACTTATTGGTATAGACCTCCATTAAAAATTTATCTTTATTAAATGTAAATTCTGTATAAGCCCGCTTGGTGCCTGATATAAAATCGGAAAATCTGTAGTACCCTTTAGCTTCATTAACAGAATCAATAACTTCGTAAGTAACACATCCTTTATTGCCTGCAATTCCTTCTGTGCGCATCGCAACTTTTAACTGATTATTATGCTTTACTATAAAGAAACTGGTATAATTAATAGATGTGGTATCAAGAGATGTATACTGAGACACCTGCCCTGAAGAGACCGGACGAAAATCTACATGCCAGCTGTCGAAACTGCCCGAAGGGGTAGATGAAAAAACAGGTCCGTTCCACAAACCGACAATATGGGTTAAAAAACTATATCCTAATACCTTCGCACTGTCTGTTTTGATTCCTGATTGTTGAGAAATATTTCCGTTGTGAATTAAAGAATTTTCTTTATCATGCCAACTTGTCAATAGAATTATTGGCAACAATAGAAATAAAATGTTTAGTTTTCTTTTCATAATCATTTTTTTGCGTTAATCATTACGTATGGAATACTCAATTTAAGCCCTCCCAATATCTTTGATTGCTCATTCAACCTCGATTCGATTGTTTCAAATATAGATTCAGCTTTATCTTTGGGTAATATCTGAACCCACGAATCCATAAAAGCCATGCGAATGAAGTAATGGTTGAGCATTGCAATACCATCAGCGAATTTATAATTAAACTGGTCATGTTCCAAATCTTTAATAATAAATCCGTGCTTTTGAAGCATCGAAATAATCTCGTCAAGAGGGCGGCGTTTATGATAAATATGTTGATGCATTAACTCAATCTCTTTATCCATGTGCAATCCGGACAAAACCTGCTCAAACTGTTTGTAAAATTCAAACATACTTTTATCCATGTTCATCGTCAGCACAAACTGCCCACCTGTCTTCAGAACCCTTGAACACTCTGACAATACCGTATCTATATCGCCTACATTATTTATCCCGTTATTGCTGACAATTAAGTCTGTTGAATCTTTACCGAGAGGGATAGATTCGGCAACACCTTCAATAATTTTAATATTTGTTATGCCATAGTTGTCAATCTTCTTTTGTGTCCTGACAATAGCTTCTTTCCATGGGTCAATTCCATAAACTATAGCGCTATCGCCAAGCCTCATGGCAAGTTCTGTCAATGGAAACCCTGTTCCAAAGCCTATGTCAAGGGCAGTGATGTTACGCTTATAATCAATATAATCAAGCAGTTTTAATCCAAAAGGAGCAGACCACAAAGGCAGTTCGTCAAAAACATCTACAAGTCTGTTTAAATCAAAATTATTGAGCAGATATTTTTTCATAGTCGTTGTTACTGTATTTGAAAGCGACTAACCGTTTATCTTTTAATTACAATTTTACTGACATAATTATCCTTCTCATTCTGCAAACTAAGAATATAAACGCCATTGCGCAAAGTTCCCACATCTATAGAATGAGTCGTTGAGAAGTTAATATTTTCATTTAAAACTTCCTGCCCCTGTATGTTCTTTATTGTAATGACATAGTTTTGCATTGATGTGTTCGGATTTTTTATTGTTAAATTTTCTGAAGCAGGATTAGGGAAAATGTTTATTGTGTTGTCGTTTTTTAAATTGAAAATGCCTGTGTGCAGTGGCTGGGACTTGAAATGCATCTCATCAATTTTTAAGTCAGCCCCGACATAAGTAAGTGCAGAATCCTTCCATAACGAAGATTGTACTTGCACAATAGCACTGTCCGGAGATTGCCAGGTATTAAAAGGGATTTCCATATATTTATAATTTCCTGTGGTGGAAGGAAGATTTATACCAGACCCCCAGATGTAAGAACCATACTTAATAAAACTGACACTTACACATGCACTATCTGAAATATTTGCAGGTGCATATTTATAATAGAAAGCTAAAGTATCAATCTGGTTTGTAAAAGCATAGCCTCCTTTCATACAGTGGCAGGAATTATCATAATAGCCGGTTGAAATTTGCGCAGCTTGAGCAGCTTGATTATTATTATTGTTTCCGAGAAATGTTTTTAATTCAATAGCAAAATTACCGGCAACGACATCGTTTGTTCTGAGAATTGCATCTCCTTGATTGTTTTCAAAATACCAATCAATGGGTTTGTAAAGAGTCTGGGTTTGCCATGATTCAAAATCACCATTCATTAATGCCGGTTGACTGTTTACTCCGGTAAAAGACACGCTGTCAATTATCAGTGTACTACCGGGAATGCCATTGGAAGCCATGATATTGCTTGAAGCAGCCGCAAAAATAACAGCATCAGGAATTACTGAAAGTGCAGGACTGAAAGTAAAATCGAACAGATTCCATGAAGTATGGAAACCACCTATTTTGTAAATATATGCACCGATATTAATTCCTGCCTTACTGAAGGAAACAATTATTGTCGCTGAATCGGCTGAAGCAACGTTGTATTTATAATGCCCCCTTATTCCTGTAGGCTTTTGAGTGTAAGGCATTCCCCCTGACCATGTATAAGGGTTGCCATTATTGGGGTTTATATTTAAAAAATAGCCAAAACTAGTATCCGTAGCTGTTGCAACAGTGTTAATCTGTACAGCATAAGTGCCATGGAAAGCATCCGTGGTTTTAACTGCATTAAATGGAACCATGTATCGGAAAAAAGCATCAACATTTGATGTGAATTGATAATTCTGCGGGTAATCAAATGTTCCCGAGGTCCAGGTTTCAAAATTTCCGTTAGGAATGGAATTTTGTCCGAATACTGTTATGGCAATAGATACCAAAGATAGCAGAAGCAGATGTTTTTTCATTTTATTTATAAATTTAAAATAATTAAAATAAGTATTACGAACTAATGTTTTATTCACCGTTTTATAGTAAAAGATTGTTATTGAACAATAATTTTTTCAGTAAACATTTTCCCGCCGTCATTAAATTTTACAAAATAAATTCCTTTAGGAGATTTTGAAATGTCTATTTCGAAGTCCTGTCTTCCTGTGTTACTTGATATTTGTTTCGCATAGACTTTTTCACCAAGCATATTGTAAATTTCCAGTTCTCCTGTTGAGCATTGCGAATTACTGATCATCCATTGAAAATTACCGTTTGAAGGATTGGGAAATATTTTCATTAAGGCAGGAGTGGTCATTTCGTTTAAACCCACTAAATATGCAGGGCCAGAGCTAATACCGATGTCAAAAACTTCTGTAAAAAGTTGTGTGCTGTCTGTAAGCAGATATCCATTTGTTCCATCGACGTTCATTATTTTTATTTCATGCCAGCTGCCAGGAAGCCATAAACTGGCTATTCTACCATCAGGCAAAGTTACAGGAGAGTTATCATTGCCATATGAAGCATTGACAAGAGATGGTGTTAAACTTCCGTTAGGAAGTCTCCATATTCTTTCTCCCGAAGCATCCCCTTCGTATATAATGCTTCCATCGATGTCGTAACATGGAGAATGGGCTGCAATGCCATTTGGCATGGAAGCAGATGTTATTGGGAAACTTAAGCCGCTGCCGTCAATATTCATTTCTCCTATAGCTGTGCTCGGGAATGTTGAACTGCCTGCATCAAATAAAACCTTTAAACCATCTGAAGAAACATAAGGGCAATAGTTATAATTATAAGTTGAACTTGTCGTAAGGTTAATGGGCAGCCCCCAACTGCCACCAGTTTTATGTATTGCGAAAATATCTCTGTTATGGTTCCCGAAATCGGCAACGAAAACAACAGCATTACCGCCTGAAAGAACATAGGCAGTGCCTTCTGAATGTATTACCTGCCCATTTGAATCATGAATTACCTCAAAACTTGAAAAATCAGAATTTGTAATGGTTAAAGCTGCCCAACCCTGGGCATCAATATCAAAGCGCTGACTTGTAAAAGCATACCAGTTGCCGTCGTGCGAAACAGTAATAGGCCCGTAATCCTGTCCCTGTAATGGCGCAATAAGGTCAAGTCGTTGTGATATGTTATCAAAGACAAAAGGCGAATCAACATTAACACGCCAGAATTTATGGATGGTATCATTTGTAGTACTTGTAAAAACGACTTGATTTTGACAATAAGATGCTGTGCTGTAATCTATTAATACCAGAGTAAATACGAAAATGTAAAAGAGTTTTTTCATTTTATTGTTTAATGAATTTTTTAATTGCGAATCCTTTATCGTTTTTAATCTCCAGGAAATAAACTCCGCATGGTAAATTATTTACGTCAATTGCTGTTTTCTGGGATTGCAATATAAGACTTTGCAGGTGTTGTCCTTCAATACTCATTATTTCTACGAAGGTGTTTTTAAAGTAGGGTAAATCTATATATAATTTGTCTTTGACCGGGTTGGGATATATATGCACAGATAGAGCAGATGGGGAATCATTATTAATACCCATAGTCTCGGCCCAAACAGGATTAGCGTATCCGCTGGCTGAAGTAGATGTCTGGTTGTCAAAACTAGTAACGGTATAGTAATATCCTGAGCCTGGAGATGCCGTATAATCGTTATATGATAAGTCTGTGGTCGTTGCAAGGTATTTCCAGTATCCTTCGGTTGAAGTGGAGCGGAATACTCTGTAGCCACCAATAGGATAAGTGCCCGGCGTGCTTGCCGTCCAGTTTAATGAATAATGGTCTGTTTCAGGCGTAACACTGAGTCCTGAAGGTACAGACGGTAGAATAATTTGAAATGCCCGCCCTGCAACAAGTTCTGCAAATCCTACGCCTTCCACATTCTGGTCGCCTACAGTGCCCTTCATCACAGTTCCTCCTTCCCAGAATTTAAACAGGGTAACATTAATAACCTGATCAATGATTGATGGCTCTATATCAATGTTGATACCACGCAGCGGATTGATATACCTCCAGCCCTGCGAATAATAGTTGCTGTTGGCCTGGTCGTACCAATAACCAGTCCTTTCAAAGACGAAAGTAGAAACTGTATCCTGAGAATTGTCCGCATATATAGCGCTCACTAACCTGGAGTTAGGTTTACAAGGAATACTGTTCGAATCGGAATATACCTGCCAGACATTATAATCTGATGGTAATTGCGGCGTACCCAATGTTGCTCCCGGATTATCCACCTGAAGCGAAAACCATTCATATTTATTGTTAGTGTTAATGCCTACTATAAAAGGTCCATATTGCCTGTCGATCCATGCAATGCCTGAAGATATACTGTCTGACACGCCGCTAAACATAATAGACCCTTTGACTTTCATATTGGGATAAGAGTAATAGTATGAAAAATCACCCTGTTCGCCTATCGGGATATAGCCATCGCCACCAACCACAAGCGGGGGACGGTTGCTCGTAACGGTAACATCCAACATGTCAAAATTGGTCGGGCTTTCTGCATGAAAGATATAGCTGTAAGGAATACTATCAGTAGGATATGTCCAGTGAGAATAGTCACTGATGAGTAAAGGAATATCGTATGTGAGTTCCCAATGCCCGACTTGCTTAGTAAGTACAAAAGGTGTCTGGTTTACATCTGTATGAAAAGTGCCCGAGACAGGGTCTGCCACATTAAAGATACGCATTGTTGCCGGTGAACCAAAATAACATAACATAACGTCATATTTTTTATAAGCAGGTGCTGACCCTATCAGGTGCAAATTCAGATACCACCATTCGGTAGTCGTATTTGCAGCTGTGTGCATGCCATCATCTGCCGGAAAAGTAAGAACACTGCCCTGTGGTGAATAAGGGTACGTTTGCCAGTTAGTCTGGCTGAAGGCAGCTATGTTAAGAAAAAAGATTATTGCAGTAATAATTACTTTTATTTTCATGGCTACGTTATTTTAAGTGTAATATTATTTTTTTTGCAAAAACGTAAGACAAAATTAAACAAATAATCGTTGAAATTACAGCTCTCTTTTTTCTGATGTGGGTATTTTGTCTTGCCGGAAAAATCAATATTATTTGGAATAAACTTTATGTCGCTGTCGGTAAATATGCCGGCATTTGCTGTTGAGGTGTGAACTTCAAAGATAGTGTCCTGAGTAAAGACATAGTCCGTTTTGTCATAAACATCCATGTCATATTTAATGCTGATGATATTTATAATTCTCTCTTTTGATATTTTATAATCCTGTAGTCTTTTATTTTTGCATGGAAAATGAATTTGTCCTTTGTCCACTTCTCGGTCTTTAGCATATTTACCGGTAACAGGAACGCCGCTTTCGTGCGCTGCAATATAGTCATTGGGGCGAGAAGGGTTATAACTGATAACGAGTTTTATTTTTTTTATATCACTCGGAAAAGTATCTGTAATAATTTTGTTTTTGCCTGTGTCAGACATATCGGAAGATGCCACTGTGTCTTTATGCAAAGAGTTTATTGTCCGTTCATTATACGAGGGCTGCCGATTGCAACTTAAAAAAAATATCATCCATGGTAGTGTTAAGATGAGCGTAGATTTTTTCATAGTCTCAGGATTAATGAACAGTATCAGCTACAGTAAAGCTTTATTTTATATTTTTAATAAAATCAACCATTTCTTTTACAAATTCTTTATTTAATGGCAGTTCGGGTTTATTATAAGTGACCAATTGCACTTGTTTCTCTTTTGTGTCGCAGTCTTTCAAAACATGATTCATGTTTTTTATTATTATTTTCTTTGCTGATGGGTTTGCTTTTGCCAACAACTCTGCATCTGTTTCAGATATCTGTATGTCTGTGGAGCCTTGAATTATCAGGATAGGTATGCTAATCTGCTTTATTTCTTCCTGAGGGTTATATTTTAACCACGAAATCATGTAGGGTTGTACGCTGGGGCGAAATAAAGAATAAAGCGTTATAGGAACATTCGGAATGGTATCACCTTTTTTTAATGTATCTATCATTGGGAAAACAATATCTCTTACCACCTGCGGTTGAGATGCAAGCTGTTCTTTTAATATGTCGTCAGCAGCACGTCCGGCTCCAGCAATTGATATAAATCCTTTAACTTTGGGGTTGTTTTTAGAAGCAACCAATCCGAGTAAAGACCCTTCGCTATGTCCCGCTACTATTATTCCGGAAAATCTTTTGTCGTTTGATAATAATTCTACCCATGCTTTTACATCTTCAACATAAGTGTCGAAACGTAAATTTATTTCTTTAAAATCTTTTTCCGTTGATTCTCCAATACCCCTCTTATCAAAGCGTACAGAGGCTATTCCCAGTTTTTGCAATGTGTCGGCAAGATATTTATAAGCATTTGTTTTCAGCGTTTGCTGATTACAGTTCCTGTCAGTTGGCCCTGAACCAGATATTATTAAAACTACAGGTATATCCTGCTTTTGAGCAGGTAAAGTTAATGTTCCTTTTATCTCGCAGGTTGAGGTCTTTAATACGATGGGCTCTTCCTGTGAATAAGTTTTAAAAACCGCTAAGAGCATGAACGGTATTATCAAAAATGATTTCATATCAGTCTGTTTTTAAGTTTTTCTAAAGAATGAATAACCTTACAAAAGTATGGTTTATCATGGGATATTTGAGACCTCCCGGTTTTTGCAAGCTGTAGTTCTAATTAGTTTCATATTCAAGTTTAACGGTAATAGTGGCTGTTTTTCTTTTTGAGGTCGTATTGAAAGAGCCACCCCAGGAATATTCCTCTGAAGAGTTCTGAGCAACGATTTGAAAAACACCCATGTCAGCATTCTTTAACCGTCCCACTTTACTGCCGGCGTTTTCGGCAATCTTTTTGGCGCGTGTATAGGCATCTTTTGTTGCTTCTGCAATCATCTCAATTTTAAGCTCGGCTAATTTTGTATAATAGTATTGTGGACTGTTTGAATAAAACTCAACACCCGAATTTATTAATTCGCTTACCTGTCGTGAGATACCTTCAACCTTATTAACGTCATTCGATTCAATCTGAACATTCTGTGTAAGACGATATCCTGAAAAAACAGACTTCGTTATTTTACCTGAATTATCAAAAACATTTTCAAATTCTTTGTTTATTGCTACCGCTGAGAATACAATACTTTCAGCTTTCAGTCCTTTCGAAAGAAGATATTTATTTATATTTTCCCTGTCTTTATCGAGCTCTGCATAAGCATCTTTAAGAATCAGATTTTTCTTCATGAAGGAGCCACTCCATACGATTAAATCTGAAACAAAGTTTCTGCTTCCAAGCCCTGTTACAGAGATAGTGTTGGCAGCCTTATTCCTGTTTTTAAAAGCATAAGAAAAAATCATTGCCGAGAGAACAATTGCCAGAGCGATAAAAATAGTGTTGAGATGTGTTTTCATGGGTTGATAGTTTTAGATTGACACTTATATTAATATACTCATCAAAGGTATGTATAAACACTAAATATTTGTATGTGTTTAACAAAAATTAATTTGTGGCAAATTATATTTTTTTACCTTTCCACACCCCATAGACCCTTAAAGGGGAAGCCTGTCCTGTTGATGCGCTGGGTGCGCTTTGTGGGGTTGGGACAGCGAGGGACAAATGTTTATTCATAAACAACCTTTTCAACAGCTACACCCTTACCTGTAATTACTTTTACAAAAAAAATTCCCTTGGGCATTTCAGAAAGGTTGATTACCTCAGCGTTCTGATTATTGATGCTGATATCTAGTAATGTTTTTCCTTGTAAATCTATCACTTCTACCCGCTGCATGTTTTCTGCCTCAATAGTTAATAGACCTGTGGTAGGGTTGGGATAGTAATTAAATTTATTAAAGAGTTCTTTGTCATTTATGGCATTGACATCGGAACAATAAACAACAGAACTGGCTTCAACAGTATTAAAAGTTAAGTCGCCTCTTTCACAAGCAAAATCAATGGTGAAAGTGCTTACCGGTATATTTGTAACATTATACAAAACGTTCTCGTTTATAAAATGTATGGTATCCGTATTACAAAAACCATATCCATTTGAATCCAGCTTTGCTATTGACAGACCATCAGAATTACAACTAATACTAAACCGCTAACAAGAAGCTGAATTAATCCAACTAAAATTACATAAAGAAATAATTTTTGCTTTTTCGCTGTGTAAACCCAATAATGCTTTTTCTAAATTACCTTGGGCTTCGTCAA
>Ga0114951_10000631_pt1 | contig 47326 bp, 6 predicted proteins | sample AM7aDNAmetaG_FD_88677 | JGI IMG/M metagenome (GOLD analysis project Ga0114951, IMG submission 88677) | Freshwater microbial communities from Finland to study Microbial Dark Matter (Phase II) - AM7a DNA metaG | ecosystem: Environmental > Aquatic > Freshwater > Lake | place: Finland: Lake Alinen...
GGCATGAGTTATGTTTACAGAGACAAAGACTCCTCGGCCACTTTCAGTTTTGACGTCGCGGCTCCGGCAACGCATACCGCCCAAATCAGCTATGCTTGGGCGGATCTGCCCTCAACCTACAAAAATGCGGACGGAACACTGACGGCCGCGGGAACTGCCGCCGGTTTCTCGGGGGATAATACCGCCGGCGTCGCGCGGACCGAAACGATCATCTCCATGGCTGATTTTGTGGCCTATGCCGGAGGACTGACGGGTGATGCTCTCGCGCGTTATCAAGCGGCGACGATGGATGGTGCAACTTCGCTTCTGGATTCGAGTGATACTTTTACGATTTATACGAATCTGACCGACGGAAGCGTCACGTTTAATTTTCGCAATTCCGGTACGACGGCCAAGAGTTTCACCTTCGCTCAAAATAACCGATTTATGAAGGTCGACTGGGGGAGTGATCTGATGGCTTCCACTAGCTGGGTCGGCCGCGCAGCCCATTACGCTCTGAATGCGGATGGCCTTGCGGCTGGGTATATTTCCAATGCTGGCCAGCTTTACAAAGAGCAAACCAACGCTTCTTTCACGGTGCCGAAAGCAGCGCCTTTCACGAACCGCGCGCTTTCGAATATCGCGGACAATGTTATCTTTGACATTGCATCAGCCCATCCGACTTCCGGGACGATCTCCATCCTCTCAGGCCAAAACTGGCTCGGCACAACCAATGTCACTCTTGAATCTTCGGCGCCTTTCGTGGATGCGGCGCATAACAACTACGCATTGCCCTCAGCCCCGGTCTATGCCGGATATGGCGCTGTCCTGCCTGCCTCGCAACAGGCTCAGCTTCAGCTTGAAGCCGATCACAGCCGTTATGTGGCCTCACGCGTTGCGGCCGGGAAGCCCTATATTGCCGATATGTATCAATGGCAAAGTTATAAGGCCGCCCTCGTCAGCCTGCAGGGAACGAACACCGAGATCACGATGATGGTGAGCGGCAAAACGACCTCCTTTGCCTGGACCAGTTCGGACAAAACGACTTCCTTCAATCTGAGTATTTCGCCGACCTATATTGACGGATCGACGGTGCCGGTGATGGAAGCGTCGTTCGATGCAAAGATCCGTGTCACAAAAGCCGTCGCGCTAAGTTATAGCGTGTCACTGCCGGCCAATCAGAGGAGCGCCTTCACTGCGGCAATCACTGCCGGCAAAGAATTCTTTATGTCCGCGAACGGGCGCGACCGTTCGATCACCTGGACCACCGAAAACGGCCGCTTTGATCACTCGCTATCGGTCAATGGCTCCTTGGGAACTGCCTCCTATAGCGTCCGTCGTACCGCAAGCGCCGCGGAAGTGAGGTCGATACTCGCGCTCTTGCCCGCGGATGCCGTGAGCTCGGAGCGCGACCTTCTCGAAGCCGCGCTTAACGCCGACACGACTCAAACGGACTTTTATATGAACTCTAGCATGACCAACCAGAGTTACAACTGGACCGTCCCGAATACTTCGACGCGGCATACGGTTTCTGTGGATCTGACGAACCCGAATGGCGCGACGGCAAGCTATAGCGTTCAGTCACGCGTGAGCCAGGCGGCGATGGAGCAAAATCTTGCGACGACTCCGGCTAATGCCAGCGCGGGCAATTTCAACAGGATCTTTGACGGCGAGCAGCGCGACAGCCTCCACCAGGCTCTCGTGACGGTTTCTGCCGGAACTGCATTTTTCCAGGAATCCCAAGAAGGCAGGACCAGTTATTCCTGGTCGTCCATGGACGGTCTGACGTCGCATACGGTGCAGGATGACGCGGCCGGAGATCCGAATCGCTTCACTTACCGTTCCCAAACCCAAGTTTCAGCCGAAACTGCCGCGCGCGAAACCGCCCGGCAAGGCGATCTGACGGCCGCGCAAACGGCGGAGCTGGTGCTCGCGCTCGTGGCTTTTGCGGGAGCGACGTTCTACCGGTCAGTGACGGACGGGGAAGCCTCTTTTAGCTGGTCCAGTTTTGTTTCGATCGGTGCCGGGATTTGGACCTCCGTCAGTAATACGTTGAGATCTGTGACGGGACAGGGTTTCACCTGGACGGACGACCGGACGGTGGCTCAGAGCGCTCATCCGATGGCGGTTACCTGGAATGATCCCGCCTGGGCTGGGCAGGATCTGAGTTACACCCGCACCTACAACTCCACGATCGCGGGGAGCACCCTGGCGTCCGAATCTTACAGCGTTACGTCCCGCGACGGGTTGACGACCCGTAGTGCAAGCCGCGAAAACGGCGCGACGGCCTGGACACAATCAGAGGCGATCACGCACCGTGATACTAAGAATCACCCGGTGAGCTTTACTCCGGGAGGTGCCTTTTTCGACTTTGAGGGGCATCAGGGGGACTGGATCGAAACGCGGGATAATCTGAGCGCGAGTTTCGAGCCCGTGCCTGCCACGACTTATTCGCTGCGAATGCAGGAACGCAACGCGGCGGGCGCTCTCACGGGTCGCACCTTCATTATTAACGCCAAACACGACAGCATTTTTAACAAGACCGCGCTTGATTACAAACTGACGATCCAGGAACAGGAACACAACACGATCCACCAAGGGATGCGCGGCGATTGGCTTAAGATGGCCACGGATCTTGGCTCCGGATTTGTCGTCTTGAACGACGCAAGTCACCGGACGGATTATGCGCTCCAACTCACCCGTAGCGCCGGCCTTTCCGAATTCACCTATTCGATCAGCGGTTACGCGGACGCGTCATACACGCGCGGGGACCTGGAGTTATCCGTCACCGAGCGGAAGTGGGGAAGCCTGCAGGTTCAAGTGCCTTTGAGCGTCGATCCCAGCGGCTATCACACGTATCAGGGGAGCCTCTCCAAGATCGCTTCCGGTCTCGGGCTGAATTTTGAAGTGACTGACTGGACTCAATACTCGACTAATTTTTCTGCTGTGGACGCGTCAGGATTTGAAACCGGGAAAACCTATATCACCTCGGGTCTCAATGCGGCTTTTCAAGAAACGAATCCCGACCTGACGCTTCGTTCGATCAAGGAGGATGTCCCGATGACCCTCCTGGGCGACGACAACTTGCCTCGCCAGGTGATCGACCCCCTGACCCACCAACTGCGAACGCTCAGCGGCACGTGGACGCGCAACTACGGCGGCCTTGATGCGAGTTTCGCGATCACCGGGGATTCCGACTTCAGCCAGTCTTTCACGGACGGGGACGTGACCTATTCCATCTCTGGCTATAACAGCACTTTTTCGGGACAAGGGGCTGACCAACAGCTCGAGTTCAGCGTTAGCGTCCGGGAATTTGACTCTGTGGCGAAGCCGAACTTCTATGGCGATGCTCCGGCGCGGGGAACCGCTTATCGCGGCAACGGGACGCAAACCTGGAGTAATTTGGGGGCGAATTTCGGCGCCATCGTTGGTTCGGAATTCAGCCGCAGCCTCGAGGTCCGGAATGCCGCCGGCCTTGCGACGGGACTCACGGTCACCATTAGCGGTTACAGCAGCGCCGCAGCGATGAAGGATCCCTTAAATCTTGCGAAGGACCGTCTGAAATACAGCAGTTCGATACGAGAGGTCGGCACAGGGTGGACGCGTTCGAGCAGTAACCTCAACTCGGACTTTACTTCCCGTTCGGGATCGACACACAGCCGGACGCTCACCGTCGGCCGCACCACCTATTCGATCTCCGGTTACAACAGCCAGTTCACGGCCGCCGCTAATACGCGCCTGAAATATTCCACGCAGGTCGTATCGTTCAAAACACGGACTTTTACGAGGGGCGACGGAACGACCTTTACGGTGACCGGAAAGTGGACTGAGGTCAAAGGCAATCTGGACTCGACCTTCAATGTAACGGCAGAGACCCAATACTCCCTCCAGATCGATAAGGAGCTCACCATCGGGGGAATCACCGGAATCTGGACGCAATCCTACAGCAATCTGGATTCGAATTTCCAGGCAATCGAGCGTTCGCAATTCAGCCGTCAGATCGAAAAGGACGGCACGACCTATATTATCTCCGGGTATAACGTGGATTTCACGGATACAGAGATCTCCACGGACGCTATTCTGGCTCAAGCGGGATACACGATCGATGCGAACCATAATGTGCTCAAAGGGGGCGTGATCCAAACCGATTACCGGTACGAGGCCGGCACCGGGAAATACTATCACTGGGTTGGTCTCGAACGGTCCACGCGCCAGGAACAATTTGCCACCGACCATTTCGGGATCACGGGCGACTGGAACCTGGTCCGCTCGAAACTGGGCGGGAATTTTGAGTACGTCGCTGCCTCGGAAACGCAGCTGGAGCGGCTGCTCGGCGAAATCACCATCAACGGTCTCTTGGGAGACTGGACCGAGATCTACAGCAATTTGCCGCAGGATTTGGCGACCCTCGCGAATTCGCCGAACCCGATGCTGCGTATGAGTCAGGGCGATACGACCTACATGATCAGCAATTACGGCAATTCTTACAGCGCTCAAACCTTTGTGAACGGCTCCAGCGATTACGACTACGGGATGCAGATCCAGACTTATAACGGTACGGTGCGCGGCCTGACGGGCGACTGGGTTCAATCGATCTCGAGTCTTGCAAGTAACTGGACGGTTCGGACCTCGACCGATTTCGGCCTTCAATTGACCCGGGAGGAGCTTACGTATAACGTCAGCGGGTATACGTCGCTCGCGTATAACGATCCGATCGATAAACTTTCGCTTAGTGTCTCGATGAAGCGACCCACGAACGAAGGCCTGGCCGCGAATTTGAATAACCTGAACGATCCTTCGTCGGCGTCGGCGGCGGTGATCGCAGGGCGGCAGGCAACCCGGATCTGGTCGATCGACAATGTCGAAAACGCCTTCACGAATTATCAGGCGAATGTTCTTTCCTATTCCGATCAGCTGGACGTTTCGGTAAAAGGCGACGGCTCCTATATGATCAGTGCCAGCTATTTTATGGATGCGCCCGGAACGCAGGTGCTCACAGGTGCGGCAAGGACCGACGCTCTCGCGTTTTTAGGGACGGTGACGCTCGATCCCGACGTGCGGGCCTTTTTAGATTCGCTTCGCGGCCTGAACAATAGCAATATCACCGGCGATATCTCCAAGATAACGCGAGCCACGGCGGCCGGCACTGAAACGGGCTATCAATTTACAGTAGGGACCGGATCCGCCGCCAAAATCTACTCGCTCTACTCGAGCTTCGTTCCCAATCCTGATGGCACGACAGGATCTCAACGGCTGGTCTGGGGATTCCATGAGCAGGCAACGAAGAACGGAGTCACCATCAGCAAAGTGATCCCCGGCTCGCAGGGAAAGAAGCACGAGATCACAGGCTATGCCGACCTGACCTTCACTTCGATCGAAAGCATTATCCTTCAGGAAAAGCTCTCGGACGGGAATACCTCCACCACGTCCTATTATATCCGGAACATTTCCACGCTCACGCTTGCCCAGGTGAATGCAATGCCTGAAGGCGACGCGAAGGCGGCTTTGCAAGCTGCGCTTGCCGCGAATCCTGCTGTGGGCGTAATCACGAAGCTCACCGATGATTTTAACACTCAATTCAGTTGGACTGACGCGGACAATCATGTGCATACGCTGACGTCGAAGGACGAGAACGCCCTTTCGGGTTCTACCTACGCCACAAACAAAGTTTGGATACACAGCACGGACGCGACAACTTTGTGGAAGGTCAAAGGCTCGGAGGCTTCTTACACCACGACGATCGATCTGGGGCGTAATGTCACGAGAACGATCGTCTTCGCGGATGCCGCGCACACCCGTATCGTCGGTGTCTCGGACGCTCTTTCCGGGGCAGTCATCAATCGTGGAATGGCGGATATCCGCGTGATTCAGTACGACGCCTCGATGTTCTCGAATGTGACGTATGCTCAACTGCCGACGCTGGCGGCTTCTAATTTTGTCGGCGATTCACTCACAGTGACGGCCTACAACGTGGATGGATCCATTCGCGACAAGTCGACTTACGGATTCCCGCCCCGGGCGCAGGACATTCCCGTCGGCTATGAATCGGTGGCTACGGCAGGACCCACCGTTCCCAGCGGTGCAGAGTTCAACATCAATCTTGGAACCCCCACGCAGGATCAGGTGCTATCGCTTCTTTTAGAGGACACGGGATCTTTCGGTGTGAATTTCGCAACACTGGCAAATGGCGCGAATTTTACGCGTGTCGGGCTTACGAATGTTACGGGCCTTACAGAAGAGGCTCTTTGTGATAATAATCCGGATACGTATGTATTCAATCTAGCAGACCAAACTCCGCAAAGTTTCACCCAGCTCGGAATAGTGAACCTTAGTTCCGCGCAACCGATTAATCAGATCACGCTTGATATCTATACTCCAGACGGTCTCCAACATCAGGATTTCCAGGTCGAGGTGATGAAATCAGATGGTTCTTGGGTCACGCTCACTACGCCGGTTGTTTCTGCCGCGGATTACAAAGGGAAATTAGTTATAAATTTTGAGACGACAACCACCCAACATATTCGTATCTCTGTGAAAAATAACGCGCCAACCACAGCGACCTCACCCAGGACCTGGCTTACCGGGATCACGGCCACGCGTCAGCTCACTGAAGAAACTTTTCCCGTGAGTCTCCAGGTTTTTAAAGGGTATCAGCCGGGAACGACAACAGAAATTTGGGAGACGGTGGGCAGTGCCGCGACGGTCAAGGCCGGGGAAAGGTTCCAGATCCCTGTATTTCAGTTACCGGCAACGATGTCGGGAAATCAGAGGATGCGGGTTGTTTTATCCGGTTATCCGGCGCCTCTTTTCCTTCAGGAAGCCGAGCTTTACCGCGCGCCTGTCGCAGGCGTCACGCCACCCTCGACGGTAAGCACCGCGCTCGCGACGTGGGGCGAGACCGGGCATCAATACCTCACACAGAAGGCTCTTTATGTCGGGGGCCGCGGCTTTGAGCTTCAGCTCGTGCAATTGAACGTCATCAAGGTGAACGGCGTCGAAGTGGTGGACACCGCCTCGGAATACTTTTACGAAGATAACGCCGGGAATCTCAAGAACGCTCAAGAAGCCATTGGCCAGCATTGGCAGCTCCGTATGAGCGAGATGCGGGACCTTTCGGGCTATGAGCAGCGCGGCATGATCCCCGTCGGTACGCTTACCGGCAGCGCTCTGTCATCCTGGATCGCTGAACGTTCCACGCAGCCGCTTGGGTTGGATACCTCCGAGAGAAGTGTTGTGACTGTGGTCATGGCCGACGCGTACACGGCGAACAACTGGGTAACGAACGAGTGGGAAACAAATACCTATGATCTCCGGGCTTATGGAGGCAGCGCGGATCCGGGTGTTGTTGCGTATTCGGTTGATTTTGGAGCAACGACGGACGCAAAACTGCTCTCGCTTGAGTACGAGGCACCCGCCGGGGCCCAGCTTTTGATCAAGGTGTATGACACGTCGAGCACAGGGGCCACCTTAACAACTTTCAAGTCCTACACCATGACCTCACCGGGTCAATTGATCAATATGGCTGCGGGGCTTAAGGGAATACATAAGGTCGAGATCTCTTGGGCTAATCACGCAAGCTTTTCTTCCTCTCAGGCCGTTATGCTGAACGGTGAGTCCCAGACCGGCACTGCGTTCACGGTTTACAAAGATGTTTTTGGTGTTGGGGTGTCCGGCGCTAGCTCTGCGGTTTCTCGATCTCTTTTTTCGGATTGGGTCAATCTGGTCGATGAGCCCGTCCTGGATTTTACTTTAAGTGGTAATTCGGTGCGGACTATCGCGATGTCCGCGGCCGGCTCAAACTTTTCCACGGTTTCCGAGGCGACGCCGATCCTCACAGGCAGCTCTATCGTGTATTCCGCGGATTTTTCTTATACCGCAACGAGTACGAATTGGCAGATGGCTGTGGCGAATCAATATGCCGCATTTGGGTCGGGAGGCTCTTTGGTTGATCGCGTCGGAATTGCTCTTAAAAATGGAAAATTTTATATCCAGGGATATAACGTTCCGGGACTCACCAATAATAGCGACGTCCTTGTCACCGGACTGACGCCAACCGTCGGAAAAGATTATACCGTGGAGTTCTCTTTGGTCTCCGGAACAACCGATACGCTGCAGATCTTTCTTTATGAAAAGGGGACTACAAAACCTCTGACTGCCACAAAAACCATAACAGGCTTGAATTGGAATGCGATCGTTGTTCAGTCCAAGCTCACGAGCGGCGCGGCAGTCACGCTCTCGAATTTCCTCCAGAAAACTGACGGAAAAACCGTGGAACCGAAAATTGTGGATCCCGCCACTGTCACGGTGACGACGCCTACGGTGACCTACAATCTCGGGGTCCCGATGCGTATCCGGAATGGGGATGACTCTTCGGCGGCCGGTTACCACGATATCGCGCTTTCACGTTTTCACGATAGCAACGGCTATTATTACAAGATCCTTGTGGACGGTAAGCCAATCGAGAATACCCCCGGCCATCCGGAATATGATTACTATTACTATGATCCCTTTGATGATAAACCGGAGAACGTCAGCTTCGATCTGTCGCATCCCGGTGAGCTGGTGCTCAAGATCGGGGACCGGGATGTTTACCGCGGATCGAACGCCGGCTGGTCCAAAGCCCAATTCGTGGGTGATCTGGGTACCGGCACGATACTCTTGGGGGACATTGAAGCAACGGCGTATCAGCAGTCCTTTGAACCTCTGAATCTTAATTTTGGCAATACGCTCTATGCGCGCAAGTTTGATATTACGGTGTCCAATATCAGCGCAGTTGCGGCGGCTACTTTCAATGTTGAGGTTTGCGCGACGATCTCCTGCTCGGCCAACTCCAGCGACTGGAAACAGATCGGCACGATCAGTCTCGATGCCGGCAAAGAAACGACGCAATCGTTTACGCTTTCGGGAGATCTGGCAGCGCTGGCCGGAGAACATCAGGTGCGCATCGTTACGGAAAACAGCGCTCTTTCGGGACTTCTTAACGTCACCCACGTGGGTGTTGCGACGGGGTGGAGCGATGCTTCCCAGACCGCGTATGCTCAAACGAAATTCAATAACGGCGCTCTTATCCAAAGACAGTATTTTCGCGGGAACGGTCAGGGGCAGGATTACACGGTCTATTACGACACTGACGGTTCCGTCAAAACCTACCAGAAGGCGGTGTATCTCGTCGGGACTCAGTTCGCGACCAACGACAGTATCTGTGCCTTCCTCCACTACTATCCCGATGGTGCGATCGACGCGCAGGCGGTCGGGACCCAACCGGATGATCTTCTTGCGAAGATCCAGTTGACGAACGTTTACGCGGGAGTGGGCCAGGCTATGGGACTCTCCGCCAAGGAACAACCCCTTGTGACGCAGCTTGCGACAGACGCCACGTTTCAGCAGCTTTTGACGAACGCGACGAGCAATAACCAGGTTGCGAAGTTCGGCATGCAGATCCTTGCCTCGGCGGATGTCACGCGCAGTCTGCCTCCCGCGACGGTTTTGACGGATTCCCAGACGCAAACTTTTGATACTCTGGCCGGGATTGCGCCCGTAACGCCCCTTCTTTACAACGTCAATTTTCTAACCCCTGCGAACGCCACGGTGACGCCCATTGATTCTAGCGTGATGAATCCTAGTGTGATGATCGGGGGTGCCGCTACAACGAACTCCTCTGTATGGGATATCTTGGCTCTTGGCTATGACCCTGATTCATACACCTATCTCGATGCGGTTGGCGAACCGGTACCTGTTGCGCGGATTACGCTTAATGCCGCTCGTATGATGGATACGGTCGGCGTCGAGTTTGGCCCTCAGCCGAATCTGAGTTATGGATACAAGATTATGGTTGCGGGGACCGACGGCGTTTTTACTGAAGTTTCTCCGGCAGGCGCTACGGGAAACGGCACCGCCGAGAACATTAGCTTTGCTGCGAGGGAGGTCAAGTACATCGAAATCTGGGCCGCGAGGGTCGGAACCAGTCATAGCCGCGTGCTTATTCAGTCGGTCACCGCGAAGCTCATGGGCGTTTCGAGCGGCCCCTTTCCGGCCCCCGCTTCGGGACAGACAAATTATGCTCCGGATGTCAGCGTTGCCCAAGGTGTTCAGTTTGGGAGCGGCGCGGTCGTGGTTCAGGGCACTGCGACCCAGCCGGATCTGATCCTTGGGGATATCCAAACGCTTAAGAACGGTTTTTCGACAGAACTTGATTTTACGATGAGCGCGAGTGGACGGGATGACTGGATAGGTTTTGATAACGGGCTTAATCCCTCGGATGAGCATTACCGTGCGTTCATTCTCCGTCAGGGAGATCTGCCTCTGGACGGGAATTCCGCAGATACTTATTCCGCGAGGACCACGGCGGGTTTTTACGACTATACCGGCAGCGACACGACCTCGCGTTGGAACGCAGTGGGGGATCTTTTTACTGTCGATAAGAACAAGACGTATACCCTGAAGGCCGAGGTAGTGCACGGCTGGCTCATGATCTCCTTTGGCGAAAAAGGCAAGCCGGAAACATTCCATACCCTTTATACCGCGGAAGTTAAGGATGATAGCTGGAGCGAGCTCCGCTGGGGCGCATTTTCCGCCAAGGGCTCCGTCTCTGGGACAACGACCTCGGGAACGATCACGATCACGGAGCTGAGGACCAGTGTTCCCTCGGGTTCCACAGTCTCGACATTCGATGGAGCTCTCAGCTTGGCCCCTCTTCCTACGGCTCCGCTGATACCTGTGGAGCTTGGTTCTGAAACCAATGACTATATCAATAATGGTGCGAATTATGCCACTTTGGTTGAGAGCACGCTGGCGACACCTCAAGTGATCGATACCGTGACGGTCACATTACGCGGCGATTATTCGGGGACGCCCATTATTGCCATTGCGGGAAGTGACGGTAATTACCGGGACGTGACTCCGTCGAATTTCCCTTATGCGCCAGGAGTTCCCGTTAGCATTAGTTTTTCAGCCCAGCAAGTTAAATATATTCGGGTTTCGGCCGCACCAAATGACTATGACGTTCCGCTGGGGCTCATGAGTGTAACCGCGCAATATTTCGGAGTGTCGTCGTTGCCATTCGCCGGGCCCGGTAATATTCAGAATGTGACTGGTTACACGCCGCCCGCGGGCGTTGCGACAGCCGTAGGCGTCGCATTCGGTGGAGGCGTGGCCGTGGTTCAAGGTTCCGCGGTGGTGCCGGAATTGATCTTGGGTAACGTTCAGTCTCTTGTGAATGATCTTTCGATGTCTCTCGATTTCACGATGGACGCGCTAGGAAAAAACGACTGGATCGGATTCGATAACGGACTTAATCCTCAAGATAAGAATTACCAGGCGTTCGTTCTCCGGCAGGGGGATGTGGCCACCGACGGCAATATCTACAATGGACTCAACGCCACGGGGATGGTGGGTTTTATGCAATATTCAGGAGCTGCGACTACGCCGACGTGGATCCCGAAGGATAATCAATTTGCCATGGATCCGGCCAAGACCTATACCCTTCAGGCCAAAGTCAAGGACGGCATGCTCATGATCTCATTTGGCGAAAAAGGCAAGCCCAGCTCGTTTAGGAATGTTTACTCTGTCGAGGTCGGGGATGATACCTGGGAAAATATTCGCTTTGGAGCCTTCGCTGACGCGCACGGGAAAGTGACGATCTCAGAGGTTCGTATCGATTCGCCTCTCGCGTTTCAGGCTTCTCCTATTTTTGAGGAGCGGCTTTCGACGCGGTCCTACAATTACTACGATTCGGCAACGGGCGCGATGCAGCGAACGGAGGATTTCAAGAGTGTATGGCAGGCGACGGGTTCGACCGAGGGATTTGTCTTTCAGAAAGAGCGCGTGACCTATTACCGGGACGGCGGGGATCGTATTTCGTATATCGTGAATTACAAAGACGGTACCGTTCCGGGTACAAGGGTCCCTGATACCTATTCGGTTTACGTCTACGACGAGCGTGCGGGCTTGAACGGCTCTTCGACGGCGCTTACCCGGATCGATGAATACACGGCGAGCGGCGAGATCGATGTCGTGAATGCGATCCGCGGGCCGCCTGTTGCGATGAATGACCGCGATGTGCTCATCCATACGACGTTTTTTAACACAAGCGCGGAATACGCGGCGATGAACGTCGTTGGTTCCGACGGCAAAACCGAGCTCCAGCGGCTCGGCCAGGATTATTACGATCCTGCCGTTTACGGGGCGAAAGCGGTGGTTGTTCAGGATTACAAGCTCGTTGTCACACCGAGCCCGGAAAGCGGTCTTTTGCTCTCGCAGGATCTCATCAACAGTTCCCTGATCAATAACGGGCTTATGGTCGCGGCCTATGGCCGGACCTTTCAGGTCTATGACAGCAGGACCCAGGCCCTCAAGCGAAGCGACCTTTATAGCACGACATTTGCGACCCCGACTTCAACCGTAACGGCAACTACTCCCGGCGCTCCGCCAGTTGGATTGCGGGGGACCGTCATGGGCTCTTCGGTGAGTACGACATCAGGGGGACCATGGACAGCGAATGGGACAAGCATTTGGTCCAGTTGGGGCGGTGCGGTCAGCTATACCATGGATTTTGGCGCCCAAGCCTCGGATTGGGCTCTTCAGATCAGTACTTCAAATTATCATGACAAGCCTGTCTGGTGGGCTCCCTTCGGGATTTCCGTTCTTGTCGATGGCGTCAAAGTGGGAGATATTTCAACTTCCGCCACAGCCACGGATGAAGCGACCCTTTCTTTTTCAAAAGCTTTATCGGGCACGCATCAAGTCACCCTCTCATGGGCGGGTCAGGCTCCTTATTATGTAAGGGGTAGTGGTAATGACCTTGAGAATTGGTTAGGGATCAATAGCGTGAGATTATGGGGCGCAACGCCGGAATCGGTGGGGCCCACATACACGGGATCCCAGGAGTACCTCTCCCAGCAAACCTTCTACCGTCCCGACGGCAATGTCGATTACACCGAACGGATCGATTATGTCCAGACGCCGGGATCTACAAGTCCCTACGACATCCAAAGCGAAGTGACACGGACTCAGAGCTACTATTACGAGGACGGAGTGCAACCGCCCATCATTACGCATCAGGTCAGTCGCGCGAATGGCTATATCACCAGTGCTGTTTACTTTAACACGGGCATTGAACTGGCCCGCGCCGGACGGGTATCACTGCCGTGGATCGATCTTCAGACGGATACACCCCCAAGCGGTAAGTACGGAGTCCTCGCGGTCCAGAGCCTTGATGTCGGGAAAGACTTGCATAGCGATAAGTTCGAAACAGCGATGTTGGGGGCCACGGTAAGCGAGCTCCATTACGGCACCGACGGGATACTGGACCGTACGGACCGTTATTCTTTCTCGCAGTCGGAAGGCAAACAGCTCGATTCTTCGACCTTCTACAAAGCGGATGGGGTGTCGATCTCACGGATCGAGCGCCAGGATGAGTACAACCGGCTTGCGACCATCGAGACCTATGTGTACGGAACGGGGCTTCTGAGCGACCGGATTCTTTATGTTGAGACTCAATCACTGAATTTCACAGAAACGGTAGACCCTGCGCATCTGGCGCAAACTCCTCCGGTCACTTACGGCGCTGCGGTCTGGGTGGTGACTAATCGGGCTTATTACGATTATTCCGCATCGGGAAGTGCCCGGCAGGTCGCTACAGTTCAGCAACCCTCTGGGATTCGGAGCACTTACGCTTTTGACCCGCATGGCGTTCTTGTTTCGATCACGGATGTCCACCGCAACGGACAGATCCTGAGTCGGACCTTCTTTGCCGACGGGAAGCGTTTCGAGACATTCCACTACGGTCTTGATCAATCGCATGTGCAGACCACGGTCTACAAATATGACCGTTACGGAGCTCTGCGAAGCACCACCATGACGGATTTTTCGACCCTGCATACGGTCGTTGCCGATCTTGCGGGGGCGAAAGGTTTGGAGTACCGCACGGGATTCACGGAATATGATCGTTCGGGGAATGTTTGGGCAACGACACTGATCGATACGAACGAATGGGGGGCTATCACCACCACGGTTCAGAATCATCTCACGGTCAACTCCGCAAACGATCTGACTCAGTCGACGGTGGTGATCTATACCGATCTGCTGGGGAACCGCGTTCTTCAATATTCCTGGTCCGCTTATGAGGCACGAATAGGGGCTGCTCACACTGAATTCAATTATGTTACCGATTCTTACGGCCGGGTGATGAGCTCCACCAAACGCGAGCCCTCCTCCAACGGCGCGACCTATACCACCTATTACGCCACGGACTATGTCTACAATGGAACAGACGATATTGTCGGCTGGACGGACACGGCTGCCGGGTCGCATACGTCGTATCAGACACGCCTGACTCTTGCCAATAACCGTATGTCGAGCGTTTCAAAATATAGGTCCGTCACGGGCACCACGACTTCGGGTTGGTCGGCCGGAACGACTTCCGCCTGGGCTTCGGATCGCCAGATCAAGGCCCAGCAGGAAGCTGCCCGCAGCGCCCAGGTCCGGATGAAGGAGTTGAAGAAGATCAGTAAGCAGGTCGAAAGCCTCGTCAAGAACGCCGATGCGGCTTTGGCGGGAACCACCGATGCTGCTGCGATCAGCAAGATCTACTCCGACCTGTCCACCCAGCTCCGCCGGCTCTCGTCCCGGGCCGAACGCCTCGGAGTCGATGTTGGCACGAATGCGGCCTATATGTTAAAAGCGGTCGCCGTGTATCTCGACTCTTCGAATATTAAAAAGGGCTTCACGATGAGTGTCCTGGATGCCCTCGGGAATTTTGCAAGAGGCGACCAGACGGCGCTCGTGATCGATCAATTCGGGACCAATCTCGAAGGGGGCACGGTCCTGATCTTTGTTGCCACAAGCAGCACCCAGCTTAACGCTCAAGGCGTTCTCCAGCGCACTTATATCGGCTATGCCCCCGAAACTCGCAGCAATTATGCGACGATGCTCCGCACTTTTTCCAGGGCTGATCCGTCTCGCGTCATAACGGAGACGATCTGGGGTCTCCAGGTCACGCAGAAAAGACAGACGAGCGTTGAAACCCGTCACTACAACTACGACGGAGACAAGCTCCTGTCGGTCGATAGGCAGATCAAGGTAAAGACAAAATCCGGCTCGGGGATATTCGGGTCCACCAGCACCTATACGCGCAAGAGCGTTGTTTTCTTCAATGAAGATTACGCGCGGAGTTACGCTGCGGCCAACAACCTGACCCTCGACAAAGTTGGCTTCAAGAACGGCGTTTTTGAAGGCGGCGAGCACGTCACCTCCGAAAAAACAAAAGTAAGCGGTGGGATATTGGGGCAGATCATCATGGCGATTATCGCCATCATCGTTTCTGTGATCTCCTGGGGAGCTGCCACACCCGCTATGGCAGCAATGTTTGGCACGTACGGCGCAGCCATGTCCGCGTTTGCCACAGCGATATCTACCGTGTTGGGGGTCTCGATGCCTATGGCTGCCACCATTGTCGGCGGTATCATGGGAGCTGTTGTTCGGGCGATTGGGACCTATCTTTCCACCGGAAGTCTCAGCGCTGCCCTCACGACCCTCGGTGTGGGTGTTCTGACGAGTATCGTGAGCACTTGGGCTACCGCAAATCTTAATGACTTTCTCTCCAATACAGATTTTGGAAAGTGGCTGGGCAGTCTCTCGACTCCTACCAACTACTCCTTCTTTGGGGCGATGGTTCAGTCTTTCGTTCCTAATGCGATCGTCGGCGGTATCCTCGGCGGCATTGCGGCCGTGGTGCAAGGCAAGAGTTTCTTTGCGGGAATGCTGGGAGGCATTGTCATGGCTGCCGTGGGGGCCGTGATCGGGGCGATCGCGGGTTCTCTCAAACAACTTGGAACCGTTGGCAAGACTCCGACGAACCTTGAGCCAACGCCGGCGCAAAAAAATCTGGGATTCGGTTCTTTTAGCGACATTTCGGAAAAGGGCGGTTGGGGCGCTATTATGCAGGGCATCGGCCGCAGGCTGCTCACGGATGTACTCATCCCCCAAGTGATCGACGCAGCGCTCAAAAAAAGTCCCAACGATGCCGGCCTGACTGAAAAATCACTGTGGGATACCGTCTTGAGCGATGGTCTCAAGGGCGGCTTTAGCGCTGCTTTTGGCGGTATGTATGACGCTCAGTTCGGTGGTGCTAGTTTTGGGGCCATCGACTTTGCGGCAGCATTTCTTAGCGGATTCGCCAGTGGCGCGCAGTCCGCTTTCTACAGTGAATCTCTTATTACGATTGGCGGAGAAAAATGGGGACAGGCGCTTGCCGGACTTCTCCTGACGCCGATCCAGACACTCATTCAGTCCCTGACGACGCCTAGTAAGTCCTTCGACGCTCAGAAGGGAGCAAAGGAGCTCAAAGAACATGGGATCACGGAAGAGGATTATAAGAACAACCGGGTCGTCACGCTCCGGGATGGCGTTCAGGTTCGTCTCTCTTATGACGAGCAGCACGGTTGGATGCAGACCATAATCAGCACGAATCTCAGCATTAATCCGGTTATAACCATGGAAGCTTTTGCCATGCTTGTTACGCAGATAGGGCTCATCGGCGAGGCCGCGCCTTCTGTGCTCAATCAATTGATCGACCGAGAGGCGACAAAAGCGGATAAGGAGCCCAAGAATATTACGAACGTGCGTGTCGACCAAAGCCGGGAGGATTTTGCCAGCATCGAATATGAAAATGTCAGATTGGACGGGTTTAAGGACGAGATCTCCCTCGGAATGCGCGGGGTCCGCGAGGATGGCAGCAAAGTCGATCTTCTCTCTCAAAAGGATATCGCGGCTTTAAATGAGATTGGCCGCGAGCTTTCTGCGAAACTCGGTGCCTCGGTGGATCTCTCGATTGGCGATCATCTGGTGGCGTTCGGGAACATGCTTCAGCAAGGTCTCGCGGGGTTGCTCGGAGATCAGGTCAGTTTTGACGCAAAAATGATTCGTTTCAATGTGGCTGAATTTTCCTATAAGGGCGAGACTTTCACGAATGTTGCGTTTGAGGTGACCTCGGACTCGGTGACGTCGTTTTACAAGGATCTCGGCACCGACTGGATCGTCAAGTCAGGCGATATGGGCTCTTTGCTGGATCTCATGGTCGGGATACGGGACCTGGCCAAAGAACTCGGGATTACGAATTTCATGACACAGTTCCGGGACGCCCTTGATCCTACAAGCAAAGGCGCCGCGTTGCTCATTCTTTTCGGGGACAGGCTGCAGTCCATGCTCAAGGCCGGCCAAAGCGTTTCCGCGAATTTCAAGATGTATCATGAAAAGGGTGACCGTGACCTGAACGTAAGATTGACTTGGACGGCGAAGGATGTGACTTATGAATTCACTGCCTTCGGCAAGGACGGTGCTCAGATCGATGTCAAGGGGATTGTCGGCAACACGCGGGAAGCGCTGCACGACATCAAGGCGATCGCCGACCTCGCGCTCGATTTTAATTTGAATTTCATCGCCGCGAACGCCAAAGACCTCATCGGCTTCGGCGACGCGCTTCAAAGCATGCTGGGGAAAGGCGAGAACGGCCTTTACGCCAAGGAAGTAACGATCACGTTCTACCGCAACGGCGTAAAATTCGGCGATTTCACTTTTACCAGTAATTCCGTCAGCTTCCAGGGTGTCCGCCTGGCGGGCGCAAAAGGTTTTATCGACATCGCCGGTAAAACAGACGGGATGAAAAACGCTCTCGCGAGTATCCAGACGCTCGAACAGTTCGCAAGCCGGCTCGATCTGACGAATGTCGGGGATATGCAGAAGCTCTCGCAGTTTGTGGTGCAGAACTTCGCTTCTCTCAATCTCTCTCAACTCGCCATCAAGTTTTACCTAGCTGACGGCAGTCTTTTCGGCTCCTTCCAGTTCGATCCGGAAGGCGGAACCTTCAAGGACGTCAAGATCGCCGGCAAGAACGGATCCTTCCTGAATTTGAATGGGGCGTTCGCGATGAACGAGCAGGGGGTCGCGGGCGTGTTCTCCAAAGTCGATAAAATCCAGAAAGAGGTCGCGAGCGGGAATTACGACCTGGGTGATCGCAAGGACGTGTCCAAACTCAGTAGTTTTATATTCAAAAATATTCTGATGCCCGAATTGGCAGGGGCTGAGGGCCTGGTCACTACGGAAGCGGAAAATGTCGGCCGGGGCGTGATCGGGATCAGCATCTTCGAAAAGAACGGTAATCTGCTGGGTGATTTTGAACTGCTTCTGAAACAGGAAGGCGGAAAATATTTCCAGGAACTCCGGATGTCGAATGTCTCGGTCATGGGGAAGAACGGCTCGAGCATGAAGTTCGGCGGGACGATGCGCCAGGAAATGGCCGGAGAAGATTCGGGCGCTACGCTCATGGGGGCGGCGTTCGCGAATATTGACACTGTCCGGAATATCGCCTCAAAATTCAACCTATTCAATTATTCGGTGAGCGTGAATAAGGACGGATCCTTTGCTTTCCCGCCGGACGGCGCCGTTGCATTCGGCAAAGCCCTCGCGGATGCTTTCCAGAGCGGACAGTTCGCCCTCATGACGCATCTCGCGCCTGGTTTTTACGCGAACTCGAAAGAAGTTTTCGCGGTTTTCAAGGAGGCGCTCGGAGATAAAGTCATCGAATTTATGGATGTGACCCTGGTGGCCGCGGACGGGGGCAAGATCCCCTGGAGCGGAAAGGCGGATTCCGTGCCCGAAGCCGTCTCCGAGATCAACACACTGAAAGCCGCCGCCGCGACTCATAAGACCGGGAATCTCTCGGAGAATCTGGTGCTCTTCAGGGATATGCTCAACGCAGGGGCCAGTAACCAACAGATCGCGGAGGCTACGACGCGGCTGTTAAGCGCACTTCCCGGAAATGTCTTGTTAGACGTCCTCAACAGTGCTGGGCAAGTGATTGGCAAGACGGGTTTTATCCGCCAGGCGAATGGGGCGGCACTGCCCTTCTGTGTGCTCAACCTGGATAAACCGGGGAGCGAGATCTTTCAGTATCGGGATGGTAAAGGCTGGCAAACAAAAACGATCGAGCGTGATCAGGTTCTCAAGGATATCAATGCGGTTAATACCGCGAAACAATATGGCGGCGATCAGATCAAAGAAAATACGATCACCTCGCTGAAAGATTCCCCGGAGCTCCTGAACCTGCTCCTCAACACCGCGATGGGCCTCGGGATCATCAAATACAAGCAGGGCATCTTTCTCGGTGATGCTCTGAAACCCATCGTCGATGTGATCTATGTGCCCGCGACGTTTGCGAAGAACGGGTCGCTTTTGAAGAATTCCTTCGCGGCTATCGCGGACGGAAGTTCGCTGAAAGTTTCCGTGGGTGGCGGGAAGTTCCAGTCGGTCGGAACCTCGGAGGAAGTCCTGAAGACCGTGAAGGAGCTCGGGGCGGTCGGCGCCAATCTCCTAGGCACCAAGGAGAATCCAATCCTCGGCGACGAGATCCGAAAGATGAACTTCACGCTCGGCGGGACATTGGTGGAAGAGGCGTTGAGGAATTTCATTCTCACTGCAGCCAACCAGTTCGGCCTGACCCAGTTCTACGACACCGCTCTTTTCGGCGGGGGGAAGAATCTCGGCGCGGTCCAGCTCATCAAATATTACGACAAGAAGCTCGGGCAGAATGTGGAGTATGTCGCGGTCAATAAGGGGAACGGGAAGCTGGCTTACGCAATATCTGCGGACAGGGTCATCGAGGTTTCGTTCCTTGAACGGGTCGAAGCCCGGTCGAATGGGCATGACGCGATCAGCGCCTTCGGCGGGAATGAGATCCGGAAATGGATCGCGGTCGGCTATGATGATAATCCGCTCGGCGGACTTCTTGTCTCTGCCGCGGCGGGCCTTGGTGTGATCAGCTATTCTCAGGCGATCTTTAGCGGCTCGGTGCTTCTCGCGAAATGCATGTATCAGGCGGCCTCCGAGAAGGGTGCCGCGATCGTCGCCGTGAACGTTAATGGCACATTGCGTTACTCCGACGGCGGTTCCATTAAAACGGCCGTCTTCGCGGAAAAAGAGATCCGGAAAGGCGCGACTTCCTTCGGCAAATTTACCGGAAATTCTGTCCGGGAAATGACCGTGGTCGGCGAATCGTCTTCGACCAGCCGTTTTGTCGCCCAGGCCGCTCTTTCGTTTGGCATCGTAGGGTACGCTTTCGCGCTCTTTAACGCGGGCGTGCAGGTCCTGGGCTGTGAATTGATCCAGGAACAGTCGGGATTTCTGATCGCTCGCGACAAGCTGACCCATGAGGTGTTGGGCGGGATGGATATTCGCTTGACTGAGGCCGTGATGATGAAAGTCGAGACGCCGGCCGATGCTCGCAAGGAACTGCCCGCGCTCAAGAATCCCAAGACCGGCGAAGCGCTCGAGTATGCGCATTTTGAGACCGTTCTTGTAAGCGGTTCGGGCGAGAAGCTGACCAAGCTATTCTTCAACGGCAAAGAGGGCGACTATCAGATGGTCGGTATGACAACGGGTGACCCGAGCAGCTTCAAATCCATTATCTTCTTCGATTTCGTGGGCGGCATCAGCTGCCGCCAGGTCGCGTCCACTTTGAGCCTCGACCTCGTCTTCTTTGACCCCAGCGGCAATCGCCTCGGCGCCATGAACATCAAAACCTTCCAGCCGGTCGTGCGGGGTCCCGCGAGCGCCAAAGATTTTCAGGACGAAGCCCAAAAAGCACACGACAAGTTAGAGAATGACAATCAGTTGAATTCAAAGGATATTTCTACTCCTGAGGAAATTGCTCCCGTCGAAGATATTTCCAAACCACTCAAGGAAATGGCCGAGAGCTATTCCCGCATTGCTCAGGATACGGGAAGTGAACTGATGGCCACCGTTGCCGGCATGATGAACGACATGGCAACAGAAGTGGCCAATAAGACCGCTAGCTATCAGCAGATGGCACTTGCGGACGCTCATGCGCTTCCTGAGGCTGAAGCCCTGCCTCTCGTAAGGAACCCGGCTTCGTCGGTAGACCCGAATGCTCCGACGCATTTTGATTGTAATAAAGACGCCGTCAGAGTGGATTACACGAAGGGAACGCTTCCCGAAGAGACCCAAGCCTTCTACTTTGACAAAAATAACAAGATCATCGGATGGACCACGGGCCAGTCGAACGATGCGTCCTCGATTAATTTCTTTATCTCGGACGGCATGTTACTCCAGCGAGGCTCTGGCATCGTTGGCGGTCCGTTGGGCGCCCTTCTGGTGACTGATCTTAAATCTGGCGCCCTGATCGCCGGCTTTGATGTCACGGCTCACTTCGCACCCCAAGCCATGACCTGGCAGACCGTTACCGATAAGACACAGCGGACTCTTACCACCTTAAAGGACGGAAAGCCTGTCGTGGCTTTTACACTCAACAAGGCCACGGACGTTCTGGTCGGGGCGACAGGTGCCGAAGGCAAAATTCTGCGCATCTATTTGAACAAAGCTGAGGGGACTGATCGTTACAGCATTGTCGGTGCCACTCGAGGCGTTGATCCAGCCACAGCGGATCTTATCTTTTACCGGGCCGGCAACTACCTTTTCTTCTCACGAAACGGGTTTGATTCTGTCGGTGCTCTCAATATTCTGGATATTACGACGGGCAAAGTCCTGGATCAGTATCTGTTCCAGGGACTTCGGAACGCTTCCGAAAACGGTCTCTGTAAAATCAGCGCCGTCAAATCGACGCTGACCAAGGATCAACTGGCCGCTGCCGGTACGACACGGACAGCCCTCAAGGGTGCTGATAAAGGGGAGGTGTTCGATGTCAGGTCGATCACGTTGCGAGATGGCACGGTGATCAAAGATGACAACAAGACAGAATTTGGACAGTTGATGAGCGTTCTTCAGCAGGCAGGGGTCGCAGAAGGAATCACCTTCACCAAAGGCGATGTAACCTGGTTCTTCGGATCGACCGATCTCAGCACGCTTGGCAAGTCAGTATTGGTCGGCTCCGGGAAAGCCAACGGCGGACAATTTGACGTCATGGGCTTTGGAGCGAAGGTACCGGATGGCATTTACACGGTCCAGAATCTTGAAAATCGCGCACTGACTTCCGCTGAGTTTCAAAAGGCGATGAAGGACCAGCCGGCCCTCGAGGGAATGGGGCTGACAAAGGGAAACCTACGCAGCATTGCGTCTTTCTTGGGGCCCGGCGATGTGGTGATCGACTCCCTCAATCCGAAAGATAACGCGCAATTCGCCCTCATCCTGGGTGCCCTTGGCACCGTTGGCGTTTCTCAGGGCATTTCTTTCACCGATTCTTACGGATTCGGTGTGAGTTTCGATAAGCCGGATCTCTCAAAACTCGCGAGTGCCCAAATGTTGACCGGTTTTGGTTCGAATGCCGGAACTTATTTGGTCCTCGGAGGAGGCCGGGTCATTGAAAGCGTGAACAAGAACGGCGCCAACAGCACCCGCGAACGATTCACGAATCCTGACGGTTCATGGAGTTTCGGCAAGGAGTTGCGGACCTTTCACACGGGCGACATAGCCAAAGAGGGATCTTCCTGGGGCGGACAATCAACCCGTCTTCAAATTCTTGATGTCTCGATCGACAACACGGGGCTATTGCCGACAATGGTTCAGGAACTCGACGGTCTGTACGCGATGCTGACAGGCCTTCGGTCTCAGTTCTTTTCTAATGGCAATGGCGATTTTGCGATCAGCCGTTTTTGGGACGCAAAAGGAACCACTGTAATCGGCGTCCAGAGCTCCCAGCAACTTCCCGACGGTTCAGGGTGGAGAGTCCGGACCGGGGCTTACAACGAGAAAAACGGTCTGTATGTCGAGACTCTGACACCCGCCAGTCGGCAGAGTCCGAGCACCAGAGCCCTTGAAAATATTTTCTCACAAACGTTATCCCTCGGGGCAGGTACGCATATTGACCCTGTTACGGGAGCCGGCGTGTTTTATGGAAAAGACGGCACATCGCCGGTAGATCCGACGTCTCTGTTCGGCAAATCAATGTTTGCAAGTTTCCAAGTGATCGATTCGGCGACGAACCTGATGCTCTTTTCCGCCACCTATGGCGAATTGGAGCAAGGGCCCGGCGGAGCGCAGGGGAAAGGCTGGACCTACATAGCTACATCGATGAACGCCGCGACGGGGCTTTACGCGATCGCCTCCGGAAAAACTAAGGGAGATACGGCGAGTAAGGAAGATATCGCGAGGGTTCAGGCCCAAGCCAAAACTTTTGCGCAAGCAGCTGAAAAACGGACGGCTGAAGTGGGGGGAAGCTACATTGACGCAAGCGGGGTGATCACCATGAGGCGGCAAGGGGCCCAGTCTTTGGAGCAAGGAGCTTCAAACGGAGTCGGGGTTATCTTCAGGGATCAAAACGGGGTGATCGTCCCATTCGATAAATTGCCCGGGATCGGGACCGATGTGAATTTCCAGATTCTGGATTCCAAGACAAATTTGATGCTCTTCGCCGCGACCTTTGGCAAGCTGGACTTCGGGTTCGGTTGGTCTATTTCGGTAGGTTCAGTGAATGAAAAGACAGGACTCTATGCTTCTGGTTCCATAAAGGTTCCAGAAGGCAAGGTGAGCGCTGCTCAGGTCGAAAAACTTCAGGCGGACGTTGAACATATTTCAGAGTTCGCGGCACGCAAGGAGACGGGGTCCCGCACCTCCGTATTTTTTAAGGATTCCGACGGAAAAGAAACTGGTTTTGACGGACTCGCCGGTGCCGGAAAAATGAGGCTGGACGATCTCCGAGATATGAGCTTTCAGATTCTTGATACCAGGACGGGCGCCATGCTCTTATCCGCGATGTATGCGCAGAAAGTCGCGCCGCCTGGTGCGGCCTCTTCCGGATCTTGGATCCTAACGAGCACTGCACTGGACGCTAAGAAGGGTGTTGCCGTTGTTAGCTCTCTTACCATGAATCGTGACAACGTTCGCGCAGAGGATATTGCGAAAGTTCAGACCCAGGGCCAGGAGATCTCTAAATCCTCGGAGCTCGTGAAAACCGGCGGCGTAGTCTTTAAAGACGCGAGCGGGAATGTGGTTTCTCCGATGGACATTATTAACGCCGGGAAGGACTCCGCCTTTCAGATTGTTGATCTGAAAACAAACATCATGGTCTGTTCGTATGGATTCGGGAAGTTGGCCGACGGGACGAGCACCTGGATCCTTACGAGTAAAGCGGTCAACGGAGCTGCCGGTGTTGCCATTGTCGGTACTCTCGCGGTTAAAACCGAGAAGTTTGCAGCTGAGGACGTGGCTAAGGTTCAAGCAAATACCCGGGCAGTCGCTTTTGGCAGTATGCGGCGCGAGGATGCCCCGAAAGCTGATGGCTTCGGCCGTGTTTTCCTTACGGATGGATCCATGAATGAGAACGGCACTCTAAATGAAGTCGGGCTATCCGCCCTTGTCAGGGACGCAAAGGAGATGAGCTTCCAGTTTGCCGATACGCTCACAAATGCGGTTCTCCTGACGGCCACTTACGGAAAATTGAATGACGGTGCGCCCGGTGTTGTCCCGGAGAATGGTTGGACCCTTACGAGCACGTCCTACAACGAAAAGACGGGCCTCTACACTGTCGGTCACTTACAAGTCAAGGGAGACACGTTTGGTGCTGAAAAAATCGCCTTAGTGCAAACCAATACGACGACCCTTTCAGCCGCCGCGGTGAGGACGGAAACGGGCAAAGTGATGTTTATGATTAGCGGTCAGGCCGTAGGCTTTACGGAACTTGAAGGGATCTCGAAGGACATGGTGTTCCAGATCCTAGACCCAGTGGCAAACGTGTTGCTCTTCTCGGCCGAGTATGGTCAATTAAGCCCCGCACGGGACGGGAAGGAAGCGACATTCGGATGGCTCCTCAAGGGCGGATCGTTGAACCCAGAAACGGGTCTCTATACCGTCAGCCAGACGAAGGTTCCTGGAGAGACGGTAAGCAAGGAAGATGTCGCGGCTGCGCAGCGGACGGATATTCGGACGGCCTCGAAAAATGCGGCCCAGACTTTTCCGACGGACCACTGGAAGGACACGGCGACGGGCCGGACCTATCCGGTCGTCCAGGGTCACTTGAGAGGCGAGGACGGCAAGCCGATCTCTGACGTTGAGGTCCTGAAGGGGCTTCTGGCCAGCCTCCGGGCCGATGATCATGCCGCGATGAAAGACCAGAACATTTCTGCCCTTGCCATTGATGCGCTGTTGCCGATCAGGAGTGAGTGGGTGTCGAACGAATTCGTCGGCGCCATTTTTATGATCGATTCTTCGCGGCCAGTTTCTCACGGCGACCTGTCAATCCGTTTTACCGCAAAAGACGGAACCCCGATCACATCAGAGTCGGTTCTGCGTGCCCTTGGGGAAAACCTTGACCTCGAACACGGTGGACATAATTACTGCGAAATTTTCGGAGCAATACCAGGGAATATCAGCGCCAGTGTCCGTGGTTCCATGGAACTTTTGTCAGGTTTGGGGGCCACCCGATTCCAAGGAGGTTATTTACCGACCAACTTGGATTGGGGTTCATTGGCCGGGGTTGAATTTGAAGCAACTGTGACTTTTTATGGAGAGTCTTACTGGAGTACGGGCAAGTTCAACACGGTGGGATCTATTGTTTTGGAAAAAGTTAAGTCGGCCGCTCAAGCTGAATTCCAAGCTATGGATTTCAAGCAAGCAACCAAATTCAAGGGTGAAATGATCAAGGTCGTGGATCAGTACAACAACAAAGAGCACCCGGACGGCGTCCGGCCCACCGTTGCGAACATTGACTGTAAGTGGGATTTTTCTGAAACCTTCAAAGTCAACGGTATCGAAAAAACCGTCACTGGATTCCTGTTGCAGAGTGAGGCGTTCTTTAATATGAAACCGTTATCCGGCGACGCGGGTCTCAACGCGCTTGGCAAGGGGCCCATAGCCCAGTTCCAGAATATCATCTCTCAAATTGACGGAGCCGAGACCTTTCGCTGCCATGCCGACGGGTTTGTGGAAGGAGCATCCTTCTGGGTGCAGAAAGTCTATGGTCGTGAGCTATACAAAAGCCAAGCGGGCGTGATGGTTCCCGGTACCCAACCTGAAAGATATTTTAAAACATATGAGGGGGGGGACGCTGAATATAAAGTTGGAATCCGGCTTGGTTCTGATTATTTAAAAAATCCGTTTGACACAAAAGACGGAAAATCAGGCTACGCGATTCTGAGTAGCCTGATGAAGCAATTCGACCCGGACTCAAAGCTATTGACGGAATACCGTATAGGCCTCGGCCTGACCCAGTTTGAGGTCGTGGATTCGAAAGGCGTTACAGCCTCTCTGGAAGCCCGATCGTATGAGTGGGGAAGCGTTTGGACACACATTGGGTATGGTTCGGAAGCCACTGTCACTTACAAGTTCCTGCCCGACATCACTAAAGATGGCCGGATAAGCACCATCAGGTCCATTTCGTACGGGAAGGACGGGACGGATAAAGGCGTGGAGCACAGGGATTCGCTTAGCTATCATCCCGCATGGGCCATAGGCGGTTTTTGGGAAATGGTTGTGACAACGAAACGCGAAACTCTTTTAGGCGATAAATGGAATCATGATGAGAATCAGGATGTGACCCAATATTTTCGCGAACCTGGGCGATTCTACGGAGATTATAAGGACTGGAACTCGGAGACCGGTTTTATGAGGAAGGACGGTTCGATGGCTTTCGCAGACGCGGTGTTTATCGATCAGATTAACAGCCAGCGCGGGGCGATTGCCTTAGAGAAAGGACATTTGAATTTTTGGTTCCAGCCTAATCTGTTCGTTTCGTACGGTAGACCTATCACCGGATTTGCCTACGAGATCCTCCATGATGCTCGTACTTACAGCCATTGGATTGTGACGCCTTCTCTCGAACTCTCCGGCGCATTGGGCGCGGATCTACGGACCTTCCACAGCGGCAGCAGCTGGACTTCCACAGATCTTAACACTGGCGTTTCTACGGAAGTAGAGATCCATTTCTGGGAAATCACCCGGCTCTACAGCCCGAGCACCATCATTATGGCGGCCTCGCTCACCCCTATGGTCGTTGCAACGGCCTATATGTGGGTAGAAGCGATGCCGGCGGTGCTTGTAACGGCGGGTGCGTATTGCACGGCCGCGGGTTTTGCCGCCACTGCCGTCAAGTGGGCCTGGCAGACCTTCGGCGATCTCAAGGAAACAGACCTCGCCTATAAAACGCTGACCGTGATCGAGGTGGGCGGACTTGTGATCGGCACGATCTGCAGCGGATTTTCCATGAGAGCGGCGACCTCCAAATTGGCCGCGGCTGCAAAAACCACCGAGGCAGTAGCGGCGGGCGCAAAAGCCGTTGAGACCGGAGCAGCTGTCGTCAAAGCCACGACGCCTTTTTGGAAAATCGCTACGGGCGTTAACAGCTTTTCGCAGATCAGTAAGACAGCTTACACGATCGTGAATATTTCGCACTTTGTCCAGGGAACTCTCACGGCTGGTATAACCATCGGACTCGGGATGGCCGCTGCCGGAGGAATCCGGATGGCATTCGGAGGAGACTCGCAACTTCTCATTCACGGCATTGCGATTGCGGGTTTTGCCTTTGGCGCCCGTTTTATGTTCGCGTTCGGCCCTTCACTTGTCGAGCTGAACGCTGTCGGCAAGCTTGGTGAACTTAATGCCGCCGGAATGCAGGGATGGAAATACTTCCACCTCGGATCGGGAATGCTCAACGTGGCCGCTTTCGGAGCCGGAATCGGCATGGAGATGTACGGGTACGCGTCTGGAAAGCAATTCTGGCAAGATTTGGGGCAAAAGTTCCTGATCGGGTCTCTCGTGCTTCTCGCAGGACGGGGAATTGCCTTAGCGATACCGGTCCGGGGGATCGTGCTGGCAAGAATGCTCTCGGCCGACGGCTTGGCTCTTGACGGCATTGCCGGTCTCGGGTCCATGGGGCGCGTCGTGGCGCGTGTCGTCCAGCAGAGCGCTCTCCTGAAAGTTAGCACCTTTGAGATTCTCCTTCTCGACGCCGGCAAAAGCGTCATTACGTTCCATATGCTTCCCGTGGCGATGGCGGCGCTCTATACTGACCAGGTATTCGAGTTCATGTTGAACAAAATTAATCCCTCTTGGCATTTCTTGGATGAGAGATCTCGCAGCGAAGGGTATTTGGGACATGTGCGCTCCGTCTTTCAGCAACAGTTCCTGGACCCGAACGCCTGGGCACCGAGCCGCATCCTTCATGACGTTATCCTGGGGCAGGCACTGCATCTTTTCGCGCCGACTTTTTCGGCCGGTCTTCTTGGACGTTTCTCGGCTACGAACGGACTGTTCCGCGCCATTATTCCTGATTCTGGGTCTGCTTGGGTCAGAACGCTTTTTACGAAATTGTTAACCAAGGAAGGGGCTGATTATCTTGGCGCAGCCTTCGCTTATGCCGACAATCTCATTCTTTTTAACACAGTGATCGCGACCGGAAAATCTATTGCCCTTGTGGCCCAGGCCAATGCCGGAGTTGCCGAACCTGCGCCTAAAGCGGGGTCCTCCGTCCCCGGGATTGCGGACGTGGGCGCGATTCTGAAGGATCTGGCGAGCATTCCGGGTTTCTTCGCTGGAATGTTTGGTGCTCACTTGAGCGGTAACTCCGATTCTTTTAAAGCCGCATTCCTGTCCTTCGGATCCTCTCTTGAAAAGGCCTCGATCCTGCTGGTCCCACAAGCGGGCGGCAACCTTCGCCCTTCGTTCAGTGATGTGTGGCGCAGCGGGGAACTTCGCGATCAGAACCTCGTGCTGAACCTTTCTCTGGAGAACAGGACGCAATTCTTTGAATTTGTGGAAAGCGGCAAACAGGATGAAGCCCTGACGCTTTTGCGAACGATCCGCCCGACTGAAGTTCCGACATCCAATGCTCTGGGAGAACGGGAACTGATGCTCCTTGGTCAGTTCTCGCTCTGGAAATTCCTCGGAACTTCGGACGGCCTCGGTAGCATGGTGAATATCGGTGCCGCCGAATGTGCGGCCCTGGCGCGCGGCCTTGAGCAGACGCTGGCCGGTTTGGAGCCTGCAAAGAGGGCCGCTTTCGATGCCGCCTTGAAACAAGCCATAGAAACGGATGCCTGGAGTCCATCCAATGGCGGAAAACCGCCGATAGAAAACGCCTTCGGCATACTCGACGTTGCATTACCTCGTATCCTCAAAAGCTTAAATGTCTCTCAACGCGATGCACTTATTGAGGCCGTCAAAACTGGTCGCTGGGATACAGCCCAAGACGTTTTAAAAGAATCTGCAAAATCGACTCAGCAAACGATCTATGGATTAAGACAGGTCAACAAAGCCCGCCTTGAGTTCCTGATGAAGGACCTCGAACAGAACAAGCGTCTGAACCTCGAGAATTTCAACATTAACAAGAAGGAACAAAAGCTGGGCGCGGAGGGACTGGCGGATATCTTCCTGCGTGGGAAACTCGCGCCCGAGGATGTCACCAACCTTTTCAAGAGGATGGCTGAAGCGTGCCAGGCTCTATTGCTAGAGAACTGGATACAGCCAGGCGTCCAGACCTTTCTCCGGGCCTCGAACGAGGAGCGAGCGTCCGCCTACGCCACATTTTTTAGTGCTGAAAAGAAAGCTGAAACGCCCACCGCGCCCTCGGAGACCCTCGCGACTGAAACAAAGGTTGAAGTGACGGAGACCGCACCGAAACCCGCGGAAGCGCGGGCTTCCATTGCTCAAAGAATAGGCGGGTTGCTCCCCCCCGCGCTCCGGGGTTTGGAAGGCCGCCTCGAAGCTAATGATGTATTCATGCGGTCGATCGCCGAGGCTCTGCTAACCGCGATCCCGCGCGATGAGTTCGCCGGTTTCCTGAACGCGTTCGCAAATTCCGGCCGCAATATTGAACAGTTAGGCGGTATCGGCCGTTTCACGTTCCTCGGCGAAGTTACGCGGCGCATGAATCTCCAGACAGTGGACGACTTCAAAAAATTAGTCACCTCGATCTATGATGCATTCTCCAAAATTGAAGTGACCCAGAATGTCGCGGAAAAAGAAGGCCTCGCACCCCAGGCCGCGGAGCCCGTCGCCGGGATCGTAGTGACGATCTCAGGAAAGCAGGCGTTCCTGGACCTGACGGCCGATGCGGCTGATGATTTCTGCCGGCTTGTCTCAGGATTGGACCTCAAAGGAACTTTTTCCAAGATCCTTGGTGACGCGGCGGTCAGTGCCCCTTACGAGGGGACATTGCTCGAGACCCTGATTGCAAAAATGGTAGACTGGAATTCCAATGTCCGGCTCGCCGTTTTTGTGCGCGTCATGAACGGCGACGATGCCACTCCCGAAACTACGGCCGCCTTTAACGCACTTTTCAAGAAGGCGGAAGAATTGCAGAAAGACAAGCGCTTCATGAGTCCGGTCGAGGCTTTATCCGAAGTGGCGACCCAACTGGCCAAGCAGTATTTGGATAATTCGCCCGACGCGAAGAAAGACGCTCTCCTGGCTCAAGCTGGCGTTGTAGATCTTGTTTTAAAGATCATGGCGTTCGAGCTTGCTCCCCAGGTCCGGCGTTTCGCCGCGGATCTGAATCTCGAGATCAAGAACGGCAAGGCGGTGATCGAGATTACCCCGGAAATCCAGAAAAGCCTTAAAGCCCGCGTCTCTCATCCGGAGCTTGTCGAATTCCTGTTGAAGCAGAAACTCGCTGACGTGAACGCGTGGCTTGAGCGAATCGAAGTTCAGAACTGGCTCACGAGTCTTCCGCCTGAACTGCAATCCGCGGCAATCGACAGAGCCGCTTTCGGAGCCTTCCATTTTATTCTCACCCACGGTACTAAAGAATTTAACGCCCTCGATTTCAAAGCCGATACTGGGCACCTTTTAACGGCAATAATCGCCGCTCATAATGCGTATATGGAAAACCAAGCCAATGATGCTTACAGCAATCCTTCGGCGGATCTGTTTGCCCACCTTCAAAACATGGATAACGATTCTCATATCCGACAGGGTGCGGTTGAAGAAATCGAAAATGCTTTTGATGCCGCAAAAACAACGCATCCAACTCTGACATACCACGAGTTTTTTAAGGTTTATCTGGCCAAAGCCTGCGCCGCGCAAGGCGGCGGTGGCTTCGAAAGCTACGCACGTATTTTCACGTTCCGGGATGTTGGACCACGGACAGGTGAAACGGCGCCTTCCTTGAGAGATTTCTTCTCCAGCCTGGGCGGGATGAAAAATCATGAGAAGATGCTTCGCACCGCGGTGATCATTTCGGAGAAAAGCGTCAAGCTTTCAATGGAGCAGCAAAAGGGTCTCATGGGAGGGCTTGTTGGAAATCTCCTGAACGCGGCCGTCGGAAGCGGCAAAACCTTTCTGATGGTCGCTTATGATTATGTTTTCAGCGCGAACATCCATATCGCGGAAAGCAAGGAAGGCATCGAACGCATCGTCGCGGAAGCTACTGCGACGAAATCAGCTGCCGAGAACCGGACGAACGAGGAAAAGCTCGCGAATAATCTCCGTATGCGATACATCAACGGTGAAAAGCTGATCGAGCGGATCACGCGAGGCGCGACGCAGGAGGAACGGGACACAGCTTATGCGGAATTGATTAAAATTCTTGCTGGCTTCACGGATACGGATGGGTTCAGGTGGGTGCTCGCCGTGAGCTTCACCACTCTGGGGCATCTGATGACGCATTTCCGCTCCACGGACCTTCAGCATTATCGCGAATTCTCGAGGGTATTCCAGAGTTCGATGCGAGTCATGGACGAAGTCCATCGGGTGGTGGACCCGACCTATTTCATTCTGGGCGGCGATGCCATGAAAGCGGTCGAATTGCCGCAATTTTTCCTCTATTGCGCCGCCAACGAACTTTTTGTGGATGATCATAATGTCGGCCAAAATAGCATTATGCTTTGGGAGCGGAACGGAGAGCTTTTCGACCGGAGGGGCACAAAAGTAACACCTGCGGACGAAACACAGCACCTCATCGTTACCGAAAGTAAGGATTATTTCGATCGCAATAAGGGCGATAAGGCCGTCATTTGGGTTCAAACCGCGACCTACGAGATGGTGAATAAATCGAACCAGGTTGCGGAATTCTTCAGCCGTGGCCCCGGGAAAACAGCCCTGAAAGAGCGTTATGAAAGCATTATCGAACGGGAAAATCAGGGTATTGAGAATGAGGAGGATCAGATCAGGCCTCTGAGCGACCTCACGCTTTATACGTCGGAACTGGAATCCATCCTGAAATATCAATCGATACGCACGGAAAATGTCGAGGCCGGTATTATCAACGGCATACGGAGAGGTGCCGGCGACCAGTACCGTCCCAAAGGCTCCGACGGCAAGCAGCAGGATTCCCAGATTATTTCGGACACGGTCGGCCTTATCACGATCAGCTACAAACTCAATGACGCCGGGTTGTCCCATGAACTAGCCGGTCTCGGGATCAAGGACGAGGTCGGTGCGGACGGCAGTTACATGACGGGCGATAGCGCACTCAGCATCAGACCCATAGTGGGAGAGACCAACCGGTACGAAAGACTGGGCCTTGACATTATCCGGAATAGCGCGAAAAACATCGAGAAGACGAACACCCTCACCGCGTCGAGCATGTTCGATCTCTTCATCATGGGCGGCGGAGCGTCTGCCGCCTACGGAATGTCGGGTACGGTCGCCGAGGTCGCGCTGCAGGCGAAGATGATCGTGGGACGGAATACCGAAGTGATCTTCGGAAAAGGCGGTTTTGCTGACGCCTATGTTCACGAATTGCTTGCGGAAAAGGGCGGGGAGGACGCACTTCCCGGAGAAGCTCGCAAGGCCCTTAGTCTCAAACAATGGGACACTTCGGGTAAATCGGATCAGCAGCAAGCTGCATTCATTGCCCGTGAATTGTATGACGCCAGAGGGCACGGTGACGCTATGAGATCCGTTCTGGCGGGAATCTTGAGCGATACAGTGATCAAGCTGGTAAGGTTGGAGCTGTTGAAACTGGGGTTGACAGAAAAAGACATCATGGTTATCGACGGAAGTGCCGAGGGCCAGAATAACGTGCTCAAGAATGTACAGAAATTCAACGAGGGAAGCACGGAAAAGATCGTGCTCGCCGCCCAGCACGCGCTGATCGGTTTCAATTATCAACGGGACAATATGCTTTACGCCGCGTTCACGCCGCAGATCAGCTCCGTCATGCTCATGCAAAACCAGGGTCGTGTTGCCCGGACGATCTCTATGCATTCGATCTTTGAATCAATGGTGAGGGAATACGCCAAAGGTGAAGTCTCGGCGAGGGCTTTTGAGAAGACGGTGAAAGAGGCGACGGGTTTAGATAATGATCCGAGATCCTTGAGCGAGATCCTTAATGCTGATGCCTCTGCCATCTTGACGGCTTTGGGGAGGCCGCAATATAGCCGGGAACTGGAATTGGTTCAGGCTCATTTGAATGGAGAGCCCGGATGGCGATCCGCAAGGCAATCGGAACTCGAAACCATTCTTAATTCGACCTATTGGGCGGATTACCGCGACGCAACGAAACGAGCGTGGAACGTGGATGCGGCCACGACGTTCACCGATTATCTCGCAAAGGCTGAATCTAGCAGCAACGTTGACTCGGAGGGCTTCACGACGGTGCTCAAGGACGAGACCGCGAAGAAGTTCGCGGATAGAGATGAGAATGGCAATCTGAAGGCTGGGGGTAAGTCGCACGACCGCTTCGACGCGGAGATACGGATCTATCTCAACACGGAGTTCCTGGAAAGCCTGTTGGGAGGTCTTGATTTCAAGGCGATCGCGGCATGGCGGGATTTCTTCCAACCTCGGATGGATACCGCTGCGGGTGAAGCCTATAAATATGGGGATTCGCTCAAAAATTCCAAGTTTTACAACGGCCCCAAAGACGCTACGGCACCGAAAGACATCGTGGGCATCCTTGACCGCCTCCAAGAGAATGAAGGGGATTGGAAGAAGCTGTCGCAGGCCGAGCAAATGCTCCTCAGCTACGCCATGAACAGCGCCCGAGCAGCGGACGCTACGGCGAGGTCGCTCACCGGCCAGCTCATGGACTTCGCCCTCATGTTCAACCCGATGCGCGACGCCATGATGATGGCCAATTTCGTTGAGGGGGACCAGGGCATCAAGGAACGGGCGATTCTCTACGAATTCAATTTGGAATTGATGCGGCATTACGGGACGAACTATGAGATGGAGCGCGGGGAGGATTACGCGAATGGACCAAGGTCCGTGCAAGGGCTTGTGGGATCGAAAGCGAAGACCGCCAAAGAGCAGTTGAACGCCTTCCTTAAAGGGACCGGAAAAGATCTGAGCGAGTCTGTCAAGCAAGTTCTGAAAGACGCGGTCGAAACAGCCGGTCATGTCCAATTACGTGCGGGCGCCGAATTTGCGACGATCCGTGAGAATCAGCTCCGGGGCGATTATGACGGACAATTTTTCGGAAATCTCGGTTTCAAAACGGATGTGAAGGAGCGCGCGGACACCATGATCGCGATCGCTCTCGGCTTCGCGATGGAATTCGCCCCACAACTCCAGGGGGCCGAGAAGCCTGCCGGTCTGGACGCCGGGCGCCAGTCGAGCGAAGTTGCCCGACCTGTGGCTGAACTCGCTCAAGCGACGCGCGATGAAGCCGGGCGTGACCGCCTTGGGACATTGAGCGGCGGGCCTTTCAAGGCCAACGTGACGAAGAATTCCGAAACGGGAGAACGGATACTCAAGATCGCAGGGATCGAGATCGCGCTCAACGCGATACGCGACGCCAATCTCAAGGAGCTTCTCACGAACAATGCACTTCTGAATGTTACATTCAAGGGCGGGCTCGCGATCTTCAGCGTTAACTATGAAGACGAGATGAAGTCCTACCTCGAAACACAGGCAAGTTGGCTGAAAACTCTCTTGGGCGAGGATGGTTTCAAGAACTGGAAGTCCTATCTGACCCTTTATCACGAATTGCTCGGCACAGGGCTAACGCACGAGGAAATTGCGGAGCTCCGGGCCGCTATTCCTCGGGAAGACACCGTCCAGACCCTGGCCAAACTTGCTGCGCAAGTTGAAGCGACGGGGCCTCAGCAGGCTCTTCGACGGGAAGTGATCGTCAAACATCTGGACGTGAGCGGTCCTGTTCTGAACGCTTTGGCCTCACTTGAGCCCGGAAAGTTCGTAAAACTTGCGACACTTGCCGAACAGTCACAGATCGACAATAGTGTTTTTGCCCGGGCCGGTTTCAGTGCAGCCGAGACGGCGCAGTGGGGCAGCGTGATCGATCCTTTGGCGTTCTATCAAGTCCTCCGGAAAATGCCGCTCGCAAAGTATCAGCAGGTGTCGGAAGGCGTCTTCAGAGGGGCCCTTAAAAAAGCTCTGGCGCTTTCGATGCTGGCGACCGGGGTGGATACGCGTCGCGCGATCTCAGACGAACGGCGTACGAATTTGAAGGCGGTCATCACGCAGGCTGCCGGTATTCTAGGGCAGGATCCGAGCGCTTTCTATGACGCGCTGGACTGCTCCAAAGTCGCGGGTGCTTCCGGGCAGTTCTCAAATCCCGTATCTCTAGTCATGAGCCGCGTCCTTGCCTTGGCATCCGAGCTCACGCCGTCGTCAGAACAACTGCGGAAATCCGCCCAAGCGGTTGCCGCAGCCCGCCGCTCCGGAAAAGCCGCGCTTGCCAATGTTGAAAAACAGATCACGGACGCCATCGGAACCTCTCTTTTCGTCCCCAAGGTCAATACCTTATTGGTTCAGCTTCAATTCATCAAAAAACTGTCTGAGAAGAACGGCCTCAGCATGAGCCAGATCATGGATCTGTGGCGTGAGACGGACTGGAAACGGACTGAAGCTCTCAAGACGGCCGAGGCTACGGCTAATCTGTGGCTTGCCGCCAAGGCCAATCCCATCACCTTTGGCGATCAGTCGCAATTCGAACTCAAGTCACTCAGAGATGCGGAACTCCTTGTTCGCTTGAATCTTGGAATTACAAGCCGGGTTAAAGGATTCCTGACTGTCTTGAGGGAAAATGGCATTGTTTTTACACATTCCGATGATCTCTACAACAACCTTAACGGACTGTCTTTGATTTCAGATATGGGCCCGAAAAATCTTGCGCTGGACGTAAAAAACACCTTGAGGCGGCGGTTCGTCAAGAACGGTCATATCATCCAAAGCTTGACTGGCGCGCCCCTCGTGGAGCTCAAGGGGCAAACGGTCGAAACGCTCGAATTCCACGGCGGGGAGTGGATCGCTAAGACAGACCGGGGCGTTGCTGTATTTTTCGGCGGCGATAAAGTTCGCGTCGAGGCTGCGCCGGGCGTCACAGCTTCCATGGAAGACAACCGCGTGGTCATGAACGGACTTGTGGATGAATACGGACGCCCGATGGAGTTCCAACGGCATAGCATGGTTTCTGCGCTCTCCGTCGAATTCATCGGGGATGCGTCAGGCAATCAGGTCATTCAGATCTCGAGCGGTGCTGAAAACCATGAGGGCGGCTTTGCCGACATTAACCTGGAGAAAGGCGTCGTCCAGAACGTCCTTCTCTTTGATAACGTGAATCAACATACGCGCGATGCGGGACCGGTGCTCTATGCCCGACTGCCCAGCGGTAAGAGCTTCGTCCCGGTTCAGACGGCGGACGGGCGCAAGATCATGTTGGCCGGCGGCGCCACGCGGATGACCCCGGACGGGATCAAATTGGACGGAAAGGTTTTTACGCTGGCGGAGCTCACGAATTTTGATCCGGCTAAGAGTACGATGGCTCAGGACAAGAAAGAATTGCTCGAGAACTGGCTAAGGATCTCCGCGTATTCAACCGAGTTCGCGGCATCACGGGCCCTGTTGCCCGCCTATTTGAAGGCTCGCAAGCAAAGCGAAAGCCTCGGCGCCCAGTTCATGGCGATCATGGACGCGATGATCAGCACCCGCAATGCCGGAATCGTTCCCGTCGATGACATCAGCATTCTGGATCATATTCTGAGTAAACTCACTCCTGGCACTGACGACGCATTGATCTCCATCATTAATGAACAAAAACTGGCCTTCGCGGCGGAACTCAAGACCGCCAATTCAAAAGCGCGGGCGGATTTCCTCGCCGCCATGACCCCCTCGGAGCGTTTCCAGACCATGCTGCGGCTTATGCAAACGGCACGGTTGGCCGGTAATGATCATTTTATTCAAGGGGTGGATTTCGCGAGAGCTGCCACCGAGCTGATAAGGGACCGTTCTTTCGACAAAAAAGCGAGAGAAATGCTTTTGGAGCATTCAAGCTATGAATTGATCCACGATTTCCTGAAAGCCCTTCAGGACATCGATGTGGGTGATCACGAACTGAATTCGCTGAGAGCTCAGCTTTCTGAGCTTCTTGACCCGCTTTCTGAGAGCAAGCGCACCAAGGACCGCGTGACGGACCTTCAGGATATCGTGCCTGTCATGGAAAAGATCCTGAAGATGCTGCCGGGGAAGGTCGCCCTGGCGAAGAAAGCCGGCATTTCAACAGAGAAAGCCGCCGTGTATAAATCGGCGCTCGCAAAAACTACGGATACGTTTAAAGACCTCCAGACCTATCAAGACGCATATGTCCTTTTCATCGATGTCGCGACAAAAAAGAAGCTGCAGGCAAAACAGATCGATGCTAAAGGTGAGTCAACGATGGTGGACTTTACCGTGCCCATCGCCAGGGAGCTTTCCGCGCTTGATCTCCTCAACACGGCTCGGCATCTTTCTGGGGCGCAGAACCTCGGGGAATTCCTGCGGGATGCCGCGAAACGGGGGGATTACGGCGCGATGGCCGAGTATTTCGTGTTCAGCATGGAGAATAATGAGCACGGCAGTCACCGTCTCCAGATCGAACCCGCGCGACGCTCTAAATTCGTCGAGCTCATCGAAAAGCATTTGAAGGATGGAAAGATCTACTACGGTGTGGTGAATTTCGATAAGTTCAACACAGGCGAAGGGACCTCACGTCTCGGGGAGTCGATGGACATCCCCGCCGCGTCGAACTTTCCCGGAATGCCGGGGGAGACAGAGCAGCGAAGACAAGATCGCTGGATGGAACAGCACGGCTATACGAACTTGGGCGTGCCCGTCTTTAACGTAGCCGAAGATATCGTCGAAGAGCTCGGCGAATATTATGATTTCATGAAGAACAACTGGGTGCAGTCGACCGGTGCCGAAGCGGTGGTAAGCCACGAGGCCAAGAGCGCGAGAGACGCCAAGGGCCGCCCGAACTGGATCACGTCGACCGGCATTGTTCTGGTAGCCGATTACTGGTGGAAGCAGTCGCCCCAGCATGAATACAAACACGTCACGCACCCGCGCCCTTACCTTTATTCCCGGAACGATTCCAGCGGTATGATCATGATGGAAGAAGTTTTTAACTTCTTCGGGCAGGTCGTAGAACAGCTCGAGGATCGTGAGCATGGACATCCATACAATTGGGAAGGCATCGACAGGAAGCTCGAAAGCTACGCCCGCGGCCACAATTTCAATCCGGATATCATGAAGGCCTCGTTCCGCTCCTTCGTCCGGCTCTATCAACTTCATGGACCTCAGGCGGTCCGGTTCGGGAAATATATCACGAACGCCTCGGACCTCGTCCTGTTGGATGCGTTGACACCCGAGCAGTTGCAGCGTATGGACGCGGCCAAGAATAGCAGAGAGTTGACCGCACAAGTGATCCTTGAAGCTCTTAAAGACGAATTGATGCCTAACGGAACCACTGTTGCCGGTAAAGTGACCGAGGAATCCACGAAACTTATCGACGAGCTTTTGAAATCGGAAGCCGCAAAACCGGGCGATCAACAAATGACAGCGGACGAGCTTACGCGCGCCAAAGCCCGCCTCATAGAACGCGTTCTGAGAGAAAATACGGGCGACGGTTATCAGCGGCTGCTCAATTTTCTTACAGCTAATGCTCCGAATGCTGTCGTGGATAATTCACTGGATGCGCTGCGCGCCGCGGCCTATAAGGCGCTCAATCTGGATGCTAACTATCAGCCGCAACCCCTGATTGAAGATGATGATAAGGGCTCCGTACAATCGATCCTCAGCCAACTTCTGGACGGTAAGCAAGTCTCTGTCCGGGATGAAGCGAAGGCTCTTGACCAGATGAGAGAAATAATCAACAAACTTTTGGCGGCCGAGGGTCTTTCTTCGAATCAATTCAAATTCGAACAAGTACCGGGCAAAGGTTTGTTTTTGACCATTCCCCCCAAGGATCCCGCCACCGCCGGAAAACCGATCGGTTTCCTGGGACACATCGACGTGCGTACCGAAGTTGCGGACGATCTCGCGGCCACGATCGATTCTTTCGGGAATGTCCGCGCCAAGGACCCGAGTTCGGCCCTTGGTGCTGATAACCGGTCCGGCCTGGCGATTATCCTGAACACAATCCGAAAACTGGTCGCAGAGGGGCATACCAACGAGATACGCCTGATTATCACGACCGGAGAGGAAGTGGGGCTTGGGATCCTTCACGCGGAACAGGACCGCGCATTCAACAAGGCCTTACGAAAGATCCTGTCGGGTGTCGAGCGCATCTACTCCGCCGATCGCCAGAACCAGACCGAAAAAACAAAGGACGATTACGGTCGCGGGTCTTCCGTCGAGGAAATATCAGTGGATGCCGCCACAGGTGCGGTTACCTATAAAGAGGTTACATCGATGGCGGAAGGGACGATGCCTTCCAGGAACGTGGAGCATTACATCGATGCGCCGGTTGATCGCACGGGGCGCTATAAAGGAGCGATTGCAAATGTAGTAGGTGAGAAGGGCGTGCTGATCGATGGATTGACGTCGGGAGCGCAGGATGAGTCTCATAAGGGAGAAATAGCCGAGAATAGCAATGGCGATTTTTACCATATTCGCCGATTCAATACCCAGACAGGTCAGTTTGAGGCCGACAAATCCTCCGGAAATCAGATCGAAGTCGTGACGAATATTTTTACCGGCTATTACGCCCACTTGCGCGGGTTTGAATCTACCAACCTCAATGAACTAAATGAGATGGCAGACGTCATGATGGATCTTGTCACGGATCTAGCCCCGGACGCGCTCCCGGAAGTCAAACCCGAGGCAATGATCGAGGAAGAGGCCGAACCGTCTGTCGCGGAGGAAGAAACCGTGCCCGCAGATGAAAAACGCTCGGAACTCCACGATTTGAAGCCTTCGGACAAAGTGGCGGATCCAGCTACGGCGAAAGTGAATGCCTGGAAAGGTCTGGCGGTCGAGGCGGTGGGCAGACTGACGCCAGGCCAGCTTGACCGCATTGATCCAAAACTGCTGATCAAGGCGATCAACACGTTGCCTATTAAGGTGTTCACGGTCAAACAGGAGCCACTGCTGAAAGGCAAGAGCGGCTTTGAGAGAGAGTTGCCCGGTGGCGCGCGTGAGATCGTGCTCAATTCCGAAGTGGTCGAGCGCATGACGCCTTCTCAATTGAAAGACTTCGTGATCCATGAAGCGATTCACGGAGTTCAGGCAGAAGTGAATCGCGGCATCCTTGCCGAAAGTCGTCGGCTTGACGCGGAAATGCAGGCGCTCTCCATCATGGTAGAAGTGATGGACGAGAGTCTTTTGAGGGAATCGTGGACTGCCATGCTTGCCGCGGCGCGGGGCGATATTAATACCCGTGATGAAAGTCTGCGCAGCGACCTGGAACATTTTGCGCAACTCACGGCCACAGCCATGATCCCTGCCGGTGTCGGGATCGAGGCGATGCTTAATAGGATCAACGTTGAGCGCTACGTGGTTGCCGGCGCGGCTAAACGGCTTGGGGATCAGCCCGGCAGGAAGCCTCTCGATGAAACGGCGCTTGCTAAGGAAATGCCTGAGTTTAAGAAGCTGGCCGAAGCTGGACGGACGGAGCACGTTTCATTCGAAGTCCTTGCTCAAGACATCCCTGCTGGATCGAACTTGGAGAAGTTGCTCGGTATTCTCAAGTCGCAAGGCTTTATGGTCTTCGTGGTGAAAGAAGCCGATATACTGACGGATGCGGACCTTGGGCGGGAGTCATGGCTCGTGCAATATGCCTTGGGGGTCGGCAAAACCCAATTTGATAACGTGATGCTCCAGTACGCGAGTATACCAAAGCCCGAAGGCTTCTATCCTATCGGCAGCTACCTGGCCAACGAGGCGATACGGCGTATCTTGGATGCGCTGATGGCGACCCGCCAGACCGAAGTCGCCGCGTAAGCAGTGCCCGCAGAATTCTCTCTCCAGAATTTCGCCTTCTTTTTTCTTTATTTCATGATGGGGAATGAGTATAAATACGCCTGTATTTAAACAGGAGAGGTTCAATCGATTTTATGAAAGTTTTGTTGAAGACTTTTGGGTGTCAGATGAACACCTACGACAGTCAGGTGGCGGCGGGCATCCTGGAGCAGGCGGGTTTTGAGGTGCTTGCTGAAGGCGAGGGCGTTGGAGATACCGTGCTCGTGTCCGGAAGGCCCGCGATCTCTCAAGGGGCCGATATCGTCCTCATGAATACCTGCTCCGTGCGGGACCACGCGGAGGAGCGTGTTTGGGGGCGCCTGGGGCTTTTAGGCGCGGAAAAAAAGGAGCGGCCTAATCTGGTGATCGGACTGATGGGGTGCATGGTCGAGGAACACCGGGAAAAGCTCTTCAAGCGATTCCCGTATCTGGATCTGATGGTCGGCACGCGTCACATCAAAGAACTCCCCGATATGATCCGCCATGTTCTGGAAAAGCGAAGTCACGTCGCAAGGATCAAGCAAGACGGGCTTTCGATCGAATACAGCGAATTCACGAAAAGGGATAGCGCTTATCATGCCTGGCTGCCGATCATGACGGGTTGCAACAAGGAATGCACCTTTTGCATCGTTCCGATAACTCGCGGCGCGGAAGTGTCGATGCCGGCACGCGAAGTGATGATAGAAGCCGAGCGGCTTGTGGCGAGTGGCGTCCGATGGATCACGCTGCTGGGGCAGAATGTTAATTCGTACGGCGCTCAGGAGTACGGTGTACGGCGCCCAGAGTCCCAAGAAGTCATACCCCGTACGCCGTACGCCGTACGCCGTTCAGATTCCGTGGAAGTCTCATTCCCTCAACTTCTCGAGATGCTCTGTGGCATCACGGGACTCGAGCGACTTTCGTTTACGACTTCGCACCCGCAGGATGCGACAGAGGAACTTTTTCAGGTGATCGCTCGAAATCCCAAGATCAGCCGTCGTTTTCACTTACCGCTCCAATCCGGTTCCGATAGCGTCCTCAAAAAGATGCGGCGGCATCATACTTACGCGGAATATAAGGCTAAAGTCGACCGTCTGAGGGAACTCGTGCCGGAGATTTCCATGACGACGGATATTATCGTCGGATTTTCAGGGGAGACGGACAAGGATCACCAGGAAACGTTGAGAGCTCTTGAAGAGATTCGCTTCGATAGCGCTTTTATTTACAAATATTCCGTACGTCCCGGGACGCCCGCGGCCCGCCTTTCAGATGATGTTCCACCGGAGAGCAAGGCCGCACGGAACCAGGAGCTCTTGTCCCTCCAGAAAAAGATCTCGGAAGAGAAGAGCCGGGCGCTTATCGGATCTTTCAGTGTTCTGTTTGTGGAAAAACGCCATGAAGGGAATGCTGGCGAATTTGTGGGGCGCATGGACCAAGACCGTCGCGTGATCTTAGAATCTGCGGGGGATTGTGTCGGGAAGTTTGTCAAAGTGCGCTTAACCGGCCTGCACCACGAAACGTTTCGGGCCGTGCCGGCTTAGCACTGCGTTACATAAGTTTTGAATGGGTTCGCAGTACTATACCGTGTACCGTTATAAATTTGTGTGGCACGGTATTAGTCCCGCTGGACCAGAAGCATTTCCCGGAGATCAATAATCTCAAAACCTTCCTGCTCGAGACGAGGAATTTCATCCGCCAGGACTTCCAGGGTGTTCCCGCGGTAGTGACCTATCGCGATGGCGTTGCCCTTCTCCCTTGCAACGGCACGCAAATGGTTCAGTTGGGCGCGGATGGCGGATTTTGAATCTTCGTTGTCCAAAAAGACACCCCGGGCAAGAATGGGAAGTCCGACTGCGCGGCCCACGGCGGGAACCACAGATTCCTTGGTGGTGTAACTATCCAAAAAGAAAAGACTCCTGCGCTTCAGTTCACTCAAAATGATAGTCATCATTTCCGTGTCCGTTGTGCCCCTTGATCCCATATGATTATTCACACCCACATGGTTCGGGACCGAATCGAGATCACGCGCCAGCATGTCCAGGATGTCCGCGGGGCTCATCGTTCCGACGATCAGGCCTCTGCCGGGGATCTTGTCCAACGTGGTGTCAAGCGGGAGGTGAAGGATGACCTCAGCACCGGTCGTCCGGCACAGATTGCCGTAATAGCGCGAATAGGGTAGCAGCGGCAGTACGGCGTAGGTGACTTTGTCCCCCAGAGCTTTTAATTGATTATTGAATTGGTTATTGTTGCCAATATCGTCAATAACGATAGTGATCTTCGGTGTTTTTGAAAGGCGCCAAGGTTTTCTCGCGGGAAGAGGCGAGGGTGGCACGGGCAATGGGCGCGGCGCGACTCTTCGGGGAGCCACCGTTTGTGCAACAACCGGCCGATTGGAAACTATCGTTTTTCTTACGGAGGGATGCGTCGGTTTGAACTGCGCCGGACGAACCAGAAGCCAGAAGAGACCTCCGGCGCAAAGCAAGAACGATAGAGACACAATGATCGTTCTTTTTTGTTTTCGGTTAAGTTTAAATTTTATGAATTTTCGACGGGCCATGGTTTCCTTTATAACATAAAAACGGCATTATTGCGGATGTATTAATAGAGCATTTCGCAACTTGCAAGTCTTGTTCCCGCTTGATAGGATACCCGCACAAAACTTTCGGAGCGCTTGTTCATGAAAAATGAAAAGTCTGAATTAATAATTTGGGCAAAGGCATTGATCGACCTTGTGTTGGACGCCAGCGGCCAGGAGGTCGTTTATGATGAACTTTGCGCGCGCGAGCCGCGGCTCAGACAGCGTTCTTTTAAGGAGTTCTCAGCGGAATATGTGCCGGCGAAGCTGGCCTTGGGCTGTGTCCATTGGGTCGGCTGTTGTGTGGAACATCGGCTTGAAGATAAAGAACTGAAGAACCTCTATTTCAAGCAGGTCATGGAACTTTTCACTTCCCCAAAGTCCCTTGAAAATGCGACGCGGTTTAGCGAAAGTCTTTATGCCTCTAACGCCGACAAGGAACAATCCCCGGTTTTGGGTGTGCTCGTCCATCTTTTCCATAAGCTGGGCCTTGAAGCGATCGTGAAGCCGGGGGAGAGCGATGCCGGCGAGCTCAATACCGGGTTTACGTTTATGATGCAAGTTTGTGAAGCTTTGAAGATCGTTTTTGAGAACCAATTTGACGAATTTTATTATTCCCAAGAAACTTGGAACGCGCCCAACGCGAAAAGAAAGGTCTCATGAGCTCTAAAATGCACCGCTACAACATGGTCTGGATCGATATGGAAATGTCGGGGCTCGACCCCGATAAGGAAGTGATCCTCGAGATCGCCACGATCGTCACCGACGGAAATCTGAATGTCCTGGCCGAAGGGCCGGATCTGGTGATCCATCAGCCCACGACGATTCTTAAGAGGATGGACCAGTGGAATCAGGAGCATCACGCAAAATCGGGTCTCATTGAATCGGTCAAAGCCTCGACCATCACGGTCAAAAAAGCAGAGCAGCTGACGCTGGAGATCATCCAGGAATTCTGCAAGCCCCAGAAGGCACCGCTTTGTGGCAATTCCGTTCACCATGATCGCAGGTTTCTTCACAATTACATGCCGAAGATCGATGACTATTTGCACTACCGGCATGTGGACGTGAGTTCGCTCAAAGCGCTTGTCGCGCGTTGGTACCCGAAGGATAAGGAGCCCGCCAAGGCAAAGTCGCATCGTGCGCTTTCGGATATCCGCGAATCGATCGCCGAACTCCGTTTCTACCGGGAGCGTTACTTTAAATAGAGGAAGAACCACGTCGCCTGCATCGCCTCTTAAAAGCTCCTCCGGGCGCTTGGACATCAGGAGTATTTATGAAAAAGAAGATTACCCAGAATATTATCGCGCTGGTCTACGATTTTGACGGGACCCTTTCCCCCTGCAATATGCAGGAAGAAACGATCTTCAAGGCTTACAAGATCGATAAGGATAAATTCTGGGCGAAGTCGCAGAAGCTCGTCACACGCTTCGGCTATGAGAAGACCCTGGCTTATCTCAAGCTTTTAATCGATGATCCGGTCTTTAGGAAGCGACCCCTCTCCAAAAAAAAGCTCAAAGAATCCGCGAGCCAAGTAACCTACTTTCCCGGGGTCGATGACGGTTATTTCGATCACCTGAAGACTTTTATGGATTCTCTTCCCGAGGTCCGCGAGGCGGGGATCACGCTCGAACATTATATCGTATCAAGCGGTCTTCAGGAGATCCTGGACGGTGTCAGTATTCGCAAGTATTTCAAGAAAACTTACGCGTGTGAATTCGATTTTCAAAAAGGCCGCCCCGTTTTCCCGAAGCTCGTTATCAACGACACCAATAAAACACAGTTCCTTTTCCGCATCAATAAAGGAAAGTTCAAGCTCAGCGAAAGCATCAATGAGCACTTGCCCGAGGCGGATCGCCGGATCCCGTTCCGTAATATGATCTATATCGGGGACGGTATCACCGACGTGCCTTCCATGACCGTGATCCAGAAAGCCGGCGGCAACGCCATCGCGGTCTTTGATCCCGCCCGTCGCGTGCCGCAAGCCGTCAAGGCCATGGTAGCGGAGCATCGCGCCGAGCATTTCGCGCCCGCCGATTTCAGACCCCAATCGCTTCTTGTCAAGATCTTGCACCAGACGCTCAAAAAGATCATCGCCTCGATTGTGTACCGCTCCTCCGCCGACCGGTCTTCCGACTGGGTACGGCGGCACATGTAGCTTTATGCCAACGACGCTTCTTCCTCTGGCCGAAAAATATTTTGAGAAAGATCCCGTTTCGGCGGCCCATAGCCTGGAATCCATGCCCGAGGACCGCGCGCTTGCGATCCTGAAGGTTTTGGCGCCCCGGCTTTCCGCGAAAGTTTTTACGCATCTTCAGCCGCATTTTGCCGCGGGACTGCTGGCGGATCTCCCGGTTCAGCTCTTCGAAGAAGTAGTGACCCATCTGGACCCGCTTCACGGTGCAGCGCTCTTTTCCCATTTACCGGTTCAGGCGCGCGATCTTGTGCTGGCAAAGCTTCCTCAAAAAACAAAGGATCGAATCCGCGAGTTATTAACTTTCCCGGTGAATACGGCGGGACGGATGATGAGCGTTTCTTTTATCGCGTTCTGGGATGACCTGTCGGTCGAGGAAGCGGTTCAGCGTATCCGCACTCTGTCGCATAAAAAAGAGACGCCATTCTATGCCTATGTTGTGGACAAAAAAAATCATTTGGTGGGCGTCATTAACATGCGTGACCTTTTGCTTTCCGACCCCGGCGCGTTGCTCTCGCATGTTGCGCGAAAAGATGTTTTTGCCGTCAATGCTCTGACGGACCGCGAGGAAGTGATACGCCTTTCGAACCAGCGCCGTTTTTTTGCGCTACCCGTGGTGGATGCCGAGAACCGTCTGGTCGGCGTGATCGACACGGGTCTTTTGCTTCACGGGGTCCAGGAGGACGCGACCGAAGATTTTCAGAAGATGGTGGGCGCCGGCGGAGACGAGCGCGTTTTCTCTCCCGTCGGATTCTCACTGCGAAAGAGATTGCCCTGGCTTCATGTTAATCTCGCGACCGCCTTTCTTGCGGCTTTTGTCGTGGGCCTTTTTCAGGGTCTCATTGCGAAGATCACGGTTCTTGCGGTATTTCTTCCCGTTGTCGCGGGTCAGGGGGGGAATGCCGGTGCCCAGTCGCTTGCGGTTGTGATGAGAGGTTTGGTCTTACGGGAGATTCCTTTTGAAAAAGCCTGGCAGCTGATCTCCCGTGAGACGGTGATCGGGGTCGTGAACGGCATCGTGATCGGCGCCGTGACGGCCGGGATCACATGGCTCTGGCAGGGGAATCCTTTTTTGGGGTTGGTTGTCGGGCTCGCGATGCTGGTCAATCTGGCGATCGCGGGATTTTCCGGGGCGGCTATTCCTGTGGCGATGAAGGCGATTGGTCTGGATCCGGCCCAGTGTTCCAATATTATTCTAACCACGATCACGGATGTGATGGGGTTCCTGGCATTCCTGGGTTTTGCCGTGCTCTTCCAGAACTACTTAGTCTGACCGGTTTCTCCCGCATTAAAATCTTCCATAAGAACCGTCATCTCCTTGAAGGTCGATGCCCGGTTGATCTTCTCACGGAATTGAGCGACGTTGGGGCAGCCTTTAAAATACCAGGCGGCAATTCTCCGCGAATGAAGCGCCCCCATTTTTTCTCCCGCATATTTGACTTCGAGCCTGAGATGCTCGAGCGCGACGCGCTTCTTTTCCTCGAACGAGGGGATTTTGGGCGAATGTCCCGAGAGTAGAGCTTCGA